>Ga0209810_1000235_pt1 | contig 154031 bp, 164 predicted proteins | sample Coa_R1_7_FD_187159 | JGI IMG/M metagenome (GOLD analysis project Ga0209810, IMG submission 187159) | Surface soil microbial communities from Centralia Pennsylvania, which are recovering from an underground coalmine fire - Coalmine... | ecosystem: Environmental > Terrestrial > Soil >... | reverse complement strand
GAGACGGCGAGGGTTTGCGAGAGGGGTCATCGGATGCGCCGGTCGGGCTGATACGACGCGTGCGACGCGATCATCCCGCAAGCGCGGTGACTATCGGCCCGTCCCGAGATCCGCAGGTCCTACGGCCCTCGTCTCGTGCGGGGAAGCGTGATTGTATACGGAGCGTAACCACGCGCTGGACGCGAGTCTTTCCCGGTGACGTGGCATCGAAACAACACCGACGATGCAGAGTCTCATTTTTCCCGGTCTCATCGCCCTGTTCCTGCTGTCGTCAGCGGGACTGGGCGCCGACATCATGCTCGAGCGCCGGAAGCGGCGGGCCGGCGCCATCGCTGGACATGGCGACTCCGGCGCGCGAGTACGGCGCGAGGTGGTCATGCCGCCACATGTTGAACCTCGTGTGCCCGGATCACCGAGCGCGCCCACGCCGAACTGGAACAGCGGCGCTCGACAGACCTCGATATCGGGGATGTACCGCGCGCAATACGGCGCCTCCGAAGTCTTCCTTCCTGACGGCCATCCCTTCGCGGCGGGCCGGCCGTCTAATGGTTTCGTGCGGCTCGACCTGGAGGAGGAAGCCCTCCCGGACTATTACGGCCTGCTGGATGTGCCACTCACCTCAACCGACCACGAGCTGGAGCAGGCATACCGCCGCCACGTCGCGGCCATCCATCCCGATCGCTTCTTTGGCGACCCCGCGCGCTACGCCACCAGTGTCGAGCGCCTGAAGGAATTGAATGAAGCCATGACCGTCCTGCGCGACCCCTTCACTCGTTCGCTGTATGACATCAAGTACCGCTCACATCTCGCGCCGACCTCGGCACGCTCGCGGATACTGCGGCGAACGCCGGCGTCCGGCCCGGTGATGACCCGGGCGGCCTGGAAGACGGTATGACTCGGCCTGTCGGTTACCCCGCTTCACCGCTGCTGGGAGGCTTGATCGAGTTAGATGACACGGCGGCCGAGGTCAGGAACGGCCCGGTGGCGGAATATCAGGCGCTCCTCCGGGTGATCGGCGCCGTCCTTGACGATCTGGATGCACACGACGTGACTCTCATCGAAGGAATCAATTCGTTCTCGGTTAGCTACCGTCACGGCGTGACACGGGAGGTGCGCGATCTCACCTTTGGCGATCTCTTGACCGCCTATGTGACGCGCCGCGGGGAGCGTAAACTTCTGGGCACACCGAGTAAAGGCCGCTACCAGGATTTGCTCCGCGCTCTCGGCTTCGAGCTGGAATCCGCCGGCGCCCGCCGCCTCGTGTTGACAGAGGATGGAGACAACGTCTCCATCGAGTTCGAAACGGGGAACGCCGAGGCGAGTCTGGTGGGACACCATCACGTGATTCTGACGCCGGCGATGGCAGAAACCATCCTTCAACGAGCGCATAGCCGGCGTCAGAGGCGTCGGAGCCGTCTCCTCTCCTTCCTTCCCTCATAGGGAAGCCTCAGCGCGTCGCGCCGGGTCGCGGCCGAGTATCCCGCCGCGGATTCACACGGCGGAAGACACTAGATGGGAACAGCCTGCTCGTAGTAGGTAATGTCCTCGCGGGACCCGCCCCCGCCGCCGCGAATCGTCCGGAAGTCCTCCACAAACTCGATGCTTCGCAGCCACTTGACCATCTTGAACCCCACCTGTGTCTCCGCGCGCAGGCGGAGTGGAGCGCCGTGCCGTTCCGGCAGCGGTTTGCCGTTCATCTCGTACGCCAGGATGAATTGCGGCTTCTGGGCCAGCCGCACGTCCAGCGATTCGTAATATGGCTGATTGCTTGCATCGTCCTGGTACGACCGAAAAACCATATAGCGCGCCCCGGGTAGCGGCTGACACATCTCGACAACCGTCTGAAGTGGAATGCCGCCCCACTCCGCGATCCCCGTCCAGCCTTGGATGCAGTTGTGCCGCACGATCTGCTCGCTCTTGTCCATGCCCCTTATCTGGTCAAGGGTGAACGACCGCGGATGTTCGACCAGCCCGCACACCTCGAGCCGCCAGTCCCGGAACCCGCCGTCACGCAGCCGAGCATACTCATCGGAGGTCGGAGGATATCCATTGATGGCGTGGTAGGGGGAGATTTGATCATGGCGGAAGTGCATGCGTGGGTTGGCATGGAGCGTCAGCCACCGCAGGAGCGGGCGGATGACCGGGCCGAGGACGGCTTTGGTCTCCCTCACGTGGGCGCGCGACCAGCGCGAGCTGGCCCAGTAGATGAAGACGATGGCCGCGTTGATCAGGATCGCTATGCCGAGGGCAAGGGTGTGGTTGCCGTTGGGTGTCCCGAAGATCATGTCGTCGAGGTTGCGGCCAAGGTAGGTATGAGCGACCATGGCGCCGTGCATGAGGATGAAGACGACGAAGGCACACATGCCGAGGAAGTGGATGCTCCGCGCGCCCTGCCGGCCACCGAACAGTGCAGGCAGCCACGGCTGGCTGGCCTCCATGGCGGGAGATTGGGCGAGACCGGACAGGATGAGTAGGGGGGCCAGCAGGAACACGACAGCAAAGTACGTGAGCTGCTGCAGCGGATCGAAGGGGTGGAACTCCGAGAGGGGCGGCGTCTGGAAGGTGGCATAGGTGATCAGGTCGTGCCAGGCATGCGGGAAGATCGACCAGGAGGTGGGCACCAGCCGATCCCACTCGCCCGTGACGAAGAGCCCGATCACATAGGCCAGGCCATTGGCGATCCAGAAGACAACGGAGAAGAAGTGCCAGTGGCGCCCCGCGCTGAGGTTCTCGGCACCGGGCTGCGCAAGCCACGGCGTGACGTAGATCTCTTGCTCAATCGACGTCCAGTCGCCTCCCGGTTGGAGCTTTCTCCGCGTGAACTTGAGCCATTCGGTCCCGGGAATGGAATGATCGTTCCAGTAGAGGCGGGGGTACGCCCCAAGGATCTGAATGCCGGCGCGGATCAGGAAGCCGATGAAGAGGACGTTGATCCAATGAGTCGCGCGGATCCAGAGGGGGAACTCACTGGCGAGGTGGTGCATGCATGCGAACGCTATCCGTTGTCATCCAGGAAGGCGGGCTTGCGCGCGTATTCGGCATCGACCTTGGCCTTGGTCGTGTTGAGTGTGATTCGGTCACCGGGCGTGACGGTCTGCACGGCACTGAAGGGGATGTAGAGTTCCGTCGCTCCGATCCCCATCACGCCCCCTTCATTCACCTTGAATACCGAGCCCTGGCTGGTAGACGGCGGGGTCATCGCGTTGCCCTGGCTCCTGGCCTGCACGGTATAGACATCCGCAACCGTGCCGATCTTTTCACCGGTCGCGTCATACACATCCATCCCGTTCTGAACGGTCTGCTCGTTGGTCACCATCGTTCCCTCCTTCACGGGTGCTCTGGCCGGTGGCCGGCAACCCATCCATGCTGTGCGGTGTGCGAAAGCTGTCAGCGGAGCAACAACCATGCCGCTCGGCGGACAAAACGACAGAGTGCCTTGCCGTCCGACGTCCTTCCAGGAACCGCGTTCTCACTGTGTACTGGGCACGAAACTCAACCATGTGGCGGGATGTGGGTGTCTCGCCAGCAGCACGCGGCCGGAAAACCGATAACTCGGAACGAGATAGGCCCCATGATGCAGGGTCGTCACAAGAATCTCGGCGACACTCACGTGCGCCACTCCGCCCGTGCCGGGCACCTTCAGGTTGTGCCCAATGGCCGCAATGACGACCGGCACGGCATGCTGCCGAATCTCATCCCACGCCTCGGAGGTCGGAATCGCGCCCAGGGTGGTCCGGCTGGCCACCGGCGGCCAGATCCACGCCTCGATCACGCTCCGGTTTGGCGCAACCCAGAGTGTCGCCTCCGGGATCGCCGAGGCACGGACGCCTCTCCACCCCAGGGCGATCTCACGGAGAAGCGGGGCGCGTGGCACGATACTGATCCCAATGAGCGGCATGTCGCGGCCGGGCCAGCCGAGACGCGTGAGCCAACGGCGAGCGGCAAGCACGGCCTGACCAGCGCCGAGCGGATGATTAGCGTGGGGAAGCTGGAAGTTCCGCCTGTCGTGGTAGATGACCTCGCCGGTGGCTTCGGAGATGGCGAGGCTGTGCACGGGGCGGCCGGAGTGACCGCCGCCGTCCTGAGCAACAATCCAATCGGTCTCGTCGATCCGGATGCGGCGAGCTGCCGCGTGGATATGAAGCAGACGGTGTACTTGCGCCATGACGCGAGGAGGCGGCCCGAGGCGATAGGCCGCGACCGCTGCCGGACCGAGTGGCAAGGCGTGCGCAGTCAGTGAGAGCCGCCCGGCGTACGGAGACGCCGGGCGTGGGTGGATGAGGCTGACCGTCGCCTGCATCGAGCGCACCAGGATCTCCGACGTGGGAAGGTTGAACAGCAGATCAGCGCGTGTCGTACGAGGGATGGCAAATGCCGGTCTCGCCGGCCTCTCCACCAGGGAAACGAGAAGAACCGCGAGGACGGCAATGACCGTGGCCATGGCACTGATCCACACAGGGCGCCGCAGCAGGAGGGGGGCGGCCGGAGCTATCGGGCGGGATGCCAGCAGATGCTCGCGAAGTGCGCGCGCGAAGGTGGGGTGCGGCGCCACTTCCTCACCGTAGACCAGGTGATCGCGCAGCGCCTGCCGGAAGCCGGCGCTCACGATGCCCTCGACGCTCTCCTGTTCTCGCATCAAGGGGGCGAGGCGGCGCAGATCGTCCGCGAGCCGGCGCTCCGACTCAGAGAGTCCGTCGAGATCTCGATCGTCATCCATGATCCGGCTCATCCTCGCCGCCGATGCTGCCCCGCAGTAGCCGCAGCGCGCGGCGCAGCAGCTGCTTGACCGCCCCCTCGCTGCGACCCATGCGCCGGGCCACTTCGGTGAAAGGCTGATCTTCGTAGAAGCGCAAGCGCACGACCTGTTGGTGATCCTCAGGGAGAGTTGCCAGGTGCTCAAGGAGCCAGTACGCCTCCTCCCATTCGGCGAGGAAGCTGTCGTCATGCAGACGCGCCAGGTCGTCGTCACGCAAGGGGGACGCCTGAGTTCGCCGAGCGCGGTCGATGATGGAGTTCGCGGCGATGCGAAGCAGCCAGGCAGAAAAAGGAAGGCCGCGATCCTCATAGCGGTCGATCGCGGCCAGAGCCTTCTCAAACGTCTCGGCCGTCAGGTCCTCCGCCTCTTCGCGCGACGCGCTGTACTTGCGGCAGAAAGCGTAAGCCCGAGGCAAGTACACATCGTATAACTCTCCAAACGCCGCACGATCGCCGCGCCGCGCACGCGCGATGACGTCGGGAAGCACCTCACTCGGCATGGCTTTTCGCACTGTCGCGCCCCATAGTAGGCGCGCATCGCCGGATAGGCCGCCTGTCGGGTCGGCCGTACCTTTTTGGCGGCCCCACACGTTTTAACAGTCGGGTGTGGTCTAGATAACGCCATAAATGTCGCTCTGTCAAGTAATGGCACGTATCTTGCGACGGTCAAGGGCGGGACACGATTGAGACGTCCGACGCCGGCCACGTGTGAGGGCAGGAGCGGGTATCGATCACGCTTGTGTCTCTATTTCAGTAAGCGGAGGAAGTGTATGCCCGCAGTCCACAGTTGGGGTTCTGCCATCCAGAGTTCCGTTGCCTCAGGCTTCGCGATTCTGTTGAGCGGTATCCCCAAGATCATTGGGTTCCTGCTGATTCTGATCATCGGCTGGATCATCGCGTCGCTCATTGCCGCGATCGTCGACCGCCTGCTCCACGCCGTCAAATTCAACGACGTGGCTGAGCGCTCCGGCGTCGCCGGCTTTGTGCGCGACATGGGAGTGAACACCGATTCGTCCGGAGTTCTCTCGACTATCGTCAAATGGTTCATCCGGCTGATCGTGCTGGTGGCGGCCTTTGACGCCCTCGGTCTGCCGACCGTCTCGCACGTCCTGAATTCGTTCCTGCTCTGGATCCCGAATCTGGTCGTCGCGCTCGTGGTTCTGGTGATCGGCGGCCTGATCGCCAAGGCTCTGTCTGCCGTCGTGCGCGGAGCCACCGCGGAATCCGGCCTCGGCAACCCCAATCTCCTGGCAACGCTTACGAAGTGGACGGTCTGGGGTTTCGCCTTCATCGTCGCCCTGAATCAGATCGGGATCGCCGCGACCCTCGTCGACACGCTCTTCATGGGCTTTGTCGGCGCCATGGCCCTCGCCTTCGGCCTGGCATTCGGTCTCGGTGGGCGCGAGACGGCGTCCCGTATTGTCCAGGGCTGGTATCAGCAGTCACAACAGGCGCAGATGCAGCAGGCAGCGCAGGCCGCGGTACAGCAGACACAGCTGCAGGGTAACGAGATGCCCGGCACGGGACCGGCCGGCGCTCAGCCGGCCGCGCCCGACGGGAGGACCGTCCAGATCGAGACCAGACCCACGAACCAGCCCTAGCCCGTTCGGCCCGCATGCCTGGCCCGACATGGGCCGGGAACCGCTATGGCCCGCCGGCAAGACCGACTCGCACGTCACTAACGGCAGAAAGCGCGTAATGGAGGTTTCTAGTGAACACTGATAGCCAGACAATGACCGATCAGGACACGACCCGGCTCTTTGGTTACGAGGTCGACGACAGCACCGGGAACAAGATAGGGGATGTTGACGGCGCGTGGGTCGACGACGCGACCGGCAAGCTCGAGTTCATCGCCGTGCGCACCGGCTGGCTCTTCGGCAAGGACCACCTCATCCCGATCGAGCAGGCACAGATCGACGATCAGAACCGGACAATCCAGGTGCCCTACAGTGGGGACCAGATCAAGAACGGCCCGAGTTTCGATCCGAGCGACGAGTTGAGTCCGGACGACGAAGAGCAGATCTATAGCTACTATGGCGTGCAGCGCTCGACCTCCACGAGCCCCACAGGCTACGCCGCAGGGACAACAGGCCCAGGAATGACGTCCGGCGCCGGCACCACGGCCGGGACCGGGGAACAAGAGATCGAGGTTCCTCTCAGTGAGGAAGAGCTCGTCGTCGGGAAGCGGCAGGTGCAGGCCGGCAACGTCCGCCTGCGGAAGATCGTGAGGACCGAGCACGAGGAGGTTCCTGTCCAGCTCACCAGGGAAGAGGTCGACATCGAGCGCGTTCCGGCCGCCGAAGCACAGAGCATGACGGTCCCGGACAACGCCTTCCAGGAAGAGACGATCGACGTTCCGGTGATGGAAGAGGAGCCCGTTGCGGCCAAGGAGGCTCACGTTACAGGTGCGGTGCGCCTGGAGAAGGAAGCAGAGACGACCACGCGCACCGTGGGCGCCGACGTCCGCAGGGAAGACGTCGAATTAGACGCAGAAGGCAACCCCAACGTCGAGAACGACCTGGGCGCATAGCCACCCTCGCCGGGGAAGGGGAGGCGCCTGGTCTCCCCTTCCTCCTCCTCTAGGAGGCGCACCGTGCAGACGACTGTCCAGCACCCGACATGGGAATACATTCTGGTGCGCGCTGAGTACGTCGAGAGGATGCGGGGTGAACAGTTTCAGCGTGTGACCGTCGTGCATGGCCCGGATGACGTGGGGCAGGAGCTGCACGACGTTCCGCTCTCCCAGGCCCTCGCCGCGCTGGGAGCCGAGGGCTGGGAGCTGGCCGGGATCGACCCCGTCATCAAGGAGGGCCTGCACACACCGGGCGCGTGGTACGTACTGAAACGGCAATCACAGCCAACGTGACTGCAAAGCCGATCGGAAGGAGACACCGTGGAGAGAGATAGGGACACGGGCGACGGGGTCAACGATGAGGAGGAGAGTACAACGACCGTTGGAGAGGTACGAGACCTGGGGGATGTCATCGAAATTCCCATCGTGGAGGAAGAGGTCGAGGTCATCAAGCGTCCCGTCGTCAAGGAAGTGCTCCGGATCCGGAAGAGGCGCGTCACCGAGGAGCACACTGTCGAGGCGGACGTACGAGAGGAACACCTGGTCGTCAAGGAAACCCCGGACAACGGCCGCCCGGAAAATGACGCGGACCGTGACTGAGTGAGCCTCTCCCGACAGCTGGATCTGACTCACGACGCGACCTTTGGTCGAGGTGGCAGAGCAGTGGCCCGCATGGCGCGGCGAAGGACAGGTCATGGGTCACCAGCTTCATGCCCCGGCGCGGCGAGGCCGACACGGTTAGAGTCGTGAGGTTCACGTACCTGGCGGCCGCCGGCGCCGTCGCAGCAGGTAGCGCGCTGTTCAGCCTCCGCGCTTCGGATGGGCTTGCCGCCCACAAACATCACCACCACCGGCGGCACCGGTCTTCACTCATACCCGGCCGGCCGGCTCCCCGGGAGGAAACCTACAAACGATGCGGACCCTGGGGCAACGGTGGAGACAGCGTCTCCAACTACTTGCGTAATCGCATCGATCCTGCCACGCGTCCACACCACTTGACCTTCCGCCAGTTCATTGCCCTTGACGTTCCCAAGGGAGTTGCGACGACGCCGATGAAGCACTGGCCGGCGGCCGGCCGGCGACGCGTCTATCGCCACGAGGGCATGGCGGCAAGCCTCGAAGGGTACATCACAACGCTCGCGGTCGGCCCTAAAGAGCCGGCCAATTGCATGGGCAAAGCGGGATACGACTGGCACATTCGGCTCGGACGAAGTCCGGGGGCACCTGAAAGGTCGACCATCATCACGGAAGCGACACCCCGCGTGCGGGCGCGCGAGCGCGGCTTCAGTCTGCGGGTCCTCGATCGATATCGGCGCAAGCATGTCCGGGTGCGCATCACTGGATGGCTCTTTCTCGACAACGACCATTCCACCGACCTCGACCGGCAGCGCGCGACCCTCTGGGAGATCCATCCCGTCACCCGCATCCAGGTCTGGGACAGGGGACACTGGAGAACCATCGCCGGTTAGGGAAGGAACGAGTCGGGGTCCGATTCGTCGGTATCAGACAGCAAAAGGATGCGAGCACGGGTCACGGTTCGGGCGGCGGATAGGCCGCCGGCTGTCATGGTGTCGGGGAGCGGGCGGTAGACTTCATGAAGCGAGACAACATGGAACCCGGGCATGCCAGAGCTCTCCGGGCGTCGCGGAGCGCAACCGTGGCCGACGGGCGAGGGCAACCTGTCCTTGAAGACCGCTCAGGAAGGGCATCATGAAGTTTCTTCTCACGTCCGCCGGCATCAAAAACACGAGCATTCACCACGCGCTGGTCGACCTCCTGGGTCAACCGATTGCCGAGTCCAGCGCCCTCTGCATTCCCACCGGGATGTATCCCTTCCCCAACGGGGGTATTGGGGCGTACCGGTTCATCAGCGGAACCGCCTCCAGCCCCATGTGCGAACTGGGGTGGAAGTCCCTGGGAGTACTGGAGCTCACTGCGCTGCCCAGCATCGATGAAGAGGCGTGGGTCGGTGCAGTCCAGGAAACCGATGCCCTGCTGGTGTGGGGCGGCGATGTCCTCTATCTCTGCGACTGGATGCGGCGGTCGGGACTGGCCGCCCTCTTGCCGTCGCTATCCGAGACGGTCTACGTGGGGGTGAGCGCCGGCAGTATGGTGACAGCCCCTACTTTCGGAGAGACGTACCACGACCCGACGACACCCTTCGTGATTGAGAAGGGGCTGGGATTGGTCGACTTTGCCTTGCTTCCGCACCTCGACCACGAGGACCACCCGGAAAGTACCACGGCCAGGGTGGAACGCATGGCCGCCGACATACCTGTGCCGACCTACGGGATTGACGATCAGACGGCCATCAAAGTGGTCGACGGCACCGTCGACGTCGTCTCCGAGGGGCACTGGAAACTCTTTGCCCCCTAAGACGCTGGGTCGGTCACGAGCCCGTCGTCCCCCAGTCGGACCCAGTCCAGAGCAGTCCCCTTACCCATGAAGTAACACTCGTCCACGACCACAGAAAGGGTAATCGCGTGGGTCGCCGACACCCACCACGTCAAGAGGGCCAAGGAGCAACGTCGGCGACGAGAACCCTTCAGCCGAGGCAGAACTCATTGCCTTCCGGGTCGGACATCACGATGTGGTGGCGGGGGAACGGTTGAAGCACCGAGGCCCCTGCCGCGACGAGCCGATCGGCTTCCTCGGTGATGCGGGCCCAGCGCTCGTCCTCGGTCCCGTCTCCCCCAACCTTGACATCAATATGCAGGCGGTTCTTGGCTATCTTCGGCTCGGGCACCTGCAGGAGGGACAGCCGCGGCCCGGCGCCTGTCGGATCGTGCAGCCACGCCCCCTGATCCCACTCCTCCTCGGGGACCCGATAGTGGGCGAGCCACTCCTCCCGACTGGTAAAGGGCGGGGGCGGCGGCGCGTCCTCGTACCCGAGAGCAAGCTTCCAGAACTGGGCGAGAGCAGGGGCGTTCGCGCAATCGAGCGTCAGGCCGATCTTCCGTGTCATCTCACATCTCCCGCTTTGGTCGTGTGCACTTTGGCCGCGTCGTCCGGACTCCACGTCAAGGAATGTCCTCTCGAAGGTGATGCGCTGAGTCAGAGCGCCCTGGTCAACACGATGCCCGGCTCGCCGTCCTGCACAGACTGGCCACAACGCTCCCATCCGCACGCCTCGTAGCATGCCCCGGCGTGCTCTGTGAACACCCCCCAGCCTCTCGACAGCCTGTGCCGCCGCGAACGACTCGAGGGCCCGAAGCAGGCGGTGGCCAACCTCCCGCCCCCGGTACTCCGGCCGGACCACCAGCCCACAGACCCACGGAGACCGATCACGCAGCGCCTCGATGTCGAACTCGTGGAGTTGCACCGTTCCGATGGCCACCCCATCGATGACGGCGACGAAGCCGGCCGCGACCACGGTGGTCAGACGGCAATTGCGTGCAGCGTCACGCCGCCGACGGGTATGCTCCTCGTCCGGGAGAGCCGAGCCCCACTCGCGCCCGGCAATCTCCACGACCTCCGCCACAAGCTCCGGGCAAGCGGAGAGGCACTCCACCGCGATCATCACTATCAGTGTCCCATGGAGTCCTCGTCAGCGGCACCGGTCACCGTCCCTGTGGTCGTGAACACGCTTCCAGATGGGTCCCTGCCGGACCTCCGGACATGCGATCGCGTCGCCTGGGGGTGGCCCACTCCGAGCTTGATCCTATTGCAATCCGATGCACTTAGTGATCCTGCCATCCTCTACACGGTAGGCTGAAATGATAGAGAAGTCCGGTACGGGCTCCGCAAGGACGAGGCCCGTCGTGTGCTCCTCCTGCACCACCCAGGCGCCAACGTGGATGCGAGTGAGTATCTCTGCGTGGACGTTGGGGCTCTGGGGAAGGAACGCGCCAAAGTGCGTCCTGATTGCCTCCTGTCCCCGAGCGAAGACAGTACCCGCATCGTTCTGCATAATGGCGTCCGTGCGAAAGCAGCCGGCAACCCGGTCCGCGTCCCTTGCGTTAAACGCCTCGATGAATTCCTCCACGACCTGCACGGGGTCCATGAGCATCTCCTCCTCACGACGTCGGCGTGCGCTCAACGTACCACCTCCAGGCGGGCCCACTATTGCAAACCACCGCGGGAGAAACGGCGTCGCCAGCTCGGGGGCGCAGTCGAAGCCCGTCTCACCGCACTGCGGTACAGCGGGCCGCTGAAACGTCGCGCACGGCAGCCACTCCATCTCCTCGCCGACACCTTCAGACGCAGTATCTTTCAGTCTCCGGGGTTCATGCTACGCGCTAAGTGGTCGGTAAGGTGGATGTCGTGGCTGACCGGCCCTATCGTCGTGAACCAGCTCCATAGTCCGCAACCGAATAGCCCCGGCCCCACAGACCCGTACCTTTTGGGGGCCTCGAAACGTTTAGTAAGAGTGGTGAAAGTAGCGAGAAAGTGAGCGTCTGAGGAGAATAAAATGGCGAGGACCACGAAAAAAGTCAGGTCTTGAACCAGACAGCACGTCCGTCGGGGACGCAGCGACAAGGGAGATTGCAGCAGGCGCAGCAAACGGCTCTGGAGACCACCCAGGAAGCAATCGACAGAGCGAAGGAAGAAGCCAGGAAGCAAGGTCTGGGCACCCGGTAGGGTACAGGCGTTAGAGACGAGAGGAAGCCATGCTCGACAGCCTCATTCAGCAGTTTGCCGGCGGTGGCCACGAATCGATGGGGAGCGAACAAGCGCAGACCGGCGTGAGCCAGATGCTCCAGGCAGCACCCAACGAACATGGAATCGGCGCGATCGCCGACGCACTGGGGACACTCGGGGCCGGTGGGTTCGGCCGAAGCGTGCAACAGGGTGCCGCGAGTGCGAGCCCTCCCCAGCGGAACGCGCTGGTAGACACGCTGCTCAACGCTGTCGCCGGCGGAGGTGGATCGCCGAACCGGGTACGGTCGCAGCTTGGAATCGGTGGATCTTCAGTCACTCCTCAGGAGTTGGGCACCCTGGCCGAGTACGTGGGAGCAAACCACAGTGATGCCCTGGCGCGTGAAATGGGAACCCAAGTCGGGAGCGGTCAGCACGGGGGCCTCGTGAGCCTGCTGGGCGATCCCATGGTGCGGCAGATCGGAGTGAGTCTCGCCAAGAGAATGTTGTAGGGAGCTGGATAGGCCATGACTCAGCTCAACAAGCGGCGGATGTTGCCGACGCTCTCGTCCAGCACCCGATTGATTTCTTCCTCGTCTCCAGTGTGTTCCACGAACAGGTGGATCGTGACCGACGCGCCGTCGCCCGCTCCCGCTACCTGGATCCACCCTCGATAGCCTCGGCTGCTTTCTCCGCCCCATTCCATGCGCCGTTGCTCGCGGTCAGCGCGAAAGCGCGCATCACCCTCCTCGTGCCGGCCCTCGACATCAGCCGCGACGTGAAGCCGGTCGGCTCCCGTCGGCTCCGACGTCGTCATCGTGGCGACATACCTTGGCAGGTTTCTGGGGTCGGCCAGAACCCGAAACGCATCATCCGGACTCGCCGGCACGGTGGTCGTTCGCTCGAACTCGGGCATGTCGAACTCCTCCCGAAGAGTGCGTAAGCAACTCTATCCACAGCATAGCCGCGGTGGATCCGGGTCCTATGTCCTGCAGCCTCTCAGGCTCCGCTCCCATCGTCGTTGTAAGTCAGGCGTCGAGAAGGCGAATCTCAGGTCTGCACCCGATACGACGATGACCGAGACCTCCTTAGGCTGATGGTGTCAAGCAAGAGGTCCAGCCGGACCCGAACTAGGAGGAAGTCATCATGACTCGTGAGATTCGCTGGCGCATCCTGACCCTGCAGATCATCGCTACCCTCGTCCTCGCCTTTATGGCCGGTGTCACCTTCTGGGCGCATAGCTTCACCCAGTCCCAGGTCACTCAACAGCTCACGGCCCAGCAGATCGTCTTCCCGCCGGCCGCCAGCCCGGCCCTCAAGGCTCTGCCGGCCGTTGATGCCTCAGCCATGAGCCGGTATGCCGGCCAGACCATGACCACGGGCGATCAGGCCAAGGTCTATGCCGATCACTTCATCGCCGTTCATTTGAAGGAGATCGGCCAGGGCAAGACCTACGCCTACTGGAGCGGCAAGGCGCTGGCCGAGAAGACCACCAATCCCACTCAGTTTGCCAAGGATGAGGGCATCGCCCAGACCATGTTCCAGGGCACCACGCTGCGCTCCATGCTCCTGAATGCCTGGGCCTTCTACTTTGTGGGTAGCATCGCTCTCTATGCCGCCATCGGTCTGACCATCGGCACCATCCTCACGTTCCTCGCCTTCCTCTATGAGCTCCTCGTCGAGCCCCAGCGTGAAGGCGTCGTCGATCTCAAGTCCCGGAAAGTCTCCGCTCCCTTGGCTGTCTAACCCTTCCCTCTCAAGTCAGGGCTCGGCCGAATCGGCCGAGCCCCTTCGCGTTTTGTAAGGGCCCTGGGCGGTGTGCAACCGCCCCAGCTGCCGGGCCCCGGCGCGGATTCATCCCCAGGCGGCAGCGAAATCAGGCGGAGACCTGATGTCCAGGAGATGGCTCGGGCGGCACAGTAACGGCTGTACGGCCATGAACCGCGCCTGAACTCATCGAGGAGGATCACAGTGAAGAACCAGGCAGTCAGGTCTCAGCCCATGACCCCCGCCCAACGGCGGGCCATGGATCGCACGCAGAAACGGCATCCGCGACAGCAGCGACCTGGAATCCTCCACCAGGTATCGCGCGGGAATATCATCGCCGGCTTTGTAACCATCGCAATCGTCGTCGGAGCGCTCGTCTATGCCCTGGTGCGTACCAGCACCGCCGTGTCGACTCCGGGACTCACAAGTCCCGAGTCCCTCAACCCCGCTCCCTCGCAACCTGCCGTGGGCACACGCGCCCCGAACTTCGCGCTGCGCGACAATTCTGGACAACTACACACCCTGGCGGCGCAGCAAGGGCATCCCGTGCTTGTCGAGTTCTTCGCGGTTTGGTGTCCCGTCTGCCAGGGTGAAGCTCCCATCATGGCGCAGATCACCCGCAACTACGTCCCAAAGGGTGTCCGCGTCTGGAGCATTCTGGCCAGTCCCTATGGTCCCAACTACGACCTCAGTGGGCGCACCGATCTCACTCTCGCCAAGTCGGCCGATCTCGCGTGGTTCGCGCACCGATTCGACGTGCAGCATCCGCAGTTGATCGATCCCACCTTCGCGACGGTCAATCGATACGGCGTCGGCGCCTATCCCGGGCTGTACGTCGTGAACCCGAAAGGCGTGATTACGTACGCCGCTGAAGGACATCGTGACTACTCGACACTGGCACGTGCCCTCGACCACGCTCTCAGGGCGGCCCGCTAGTGGTCGCTCTGAAGCTCCGGGACTGTCTCCTGCCGGCGAGCCTCGTGTTGGCGCGCCTGTGCGTCGGTGGCATCTTCCTGATCGCTGCGGTGGGCAAAGTACAGTCTCCCGGCGCCTTTGCCGATGCGATTCGCGCTTTTCACCTGCTCCCACCCGCGCTCGTGCTCCCGACGGCCTACGCTCTGCCCTGGATCGAACTGCTCGTCGCTCTCTACGTTCTGACCGGATTCCTTGCCCGCCCGGCGGCCCTGGCCGCCGGTGGGCTGCTGCTCGTCTTCACGGCGGCGCTCCTTGACTCGCTCATGACCGGCAACACGAATCACGCGTGCGGCTGCTTCGGGCCGGGCGCCGGTGCCTATCCCATCCTCGCGCTTGTTTCCGGCGGCTCAACCGTGACGCGGTGGGACGTCGTCCGGGATCTCATCCTTGCCGGAATGGCCGCCTTGATCGCCGCTGGTGGTGCCGGGACGTTATCGGTCGATCGCATCCGGCAACCTCGTCACAGCCGTGCGGAAGCCTACAAAGCCCGCCGGCGCGCCCATTCCTAGCCGGCAACCCACGTAACTCAGGCCGTCCTCTCTTACAACTCAGGTCGCCACCCGCTACCCAGAAGCCTGTCACGTCCAGCGGCTCGCCGATCCAGATGGCGAGCTCATGCTCGTCCACGACGCGGGTATATCGGACGTCGTGATGGCCAGCCACGGACGCAGCGGACTCTCCCGGGTTCTACTGGGCAGCGTCGCCGATTCCCTCATCGAAGCGCTGGATATCCCGATCGTAGTCGCGCCGGCACTTGCCACGAACCGGCTCCCCGTCTACGTGTCATCCGTCCAGAGGGTCAAAATCAGGTCTTCACCCGATGTTGCATCGGCCGGTGCTCCCGCACACTAGCTCGTGGACGCCGCGCCAGGCGTCGACGCGAGGAGGACATTAAGTACATGAACGGAGTCCAGGACTACGTCGGGTGGGGATTCGTCCACATCTCGATCGGCAATCTCGTCGTGATCATCCTCATGATCCTCATCTTCGCCCTGGCCGTCCTGCTGCCGTTTCCGGGCGGACAGGAGAGCGAACGATGAGCATGACACGACGAACCCAGGAGGCGCTTGCCAGCAATCTTCCCTATGAAGAACTGCTGCCGTCCGAACAACCTGCCTATGTGCACAGTTATGTCTATCTGTTCGGCGTGGCCACCATCGCCGGTTTCATCGTGCTGATCGCCACGGGGATCATCCTTGCCGCGTTCGGCCCGCAGTGGTGGCATTTCTCGGCGGTAGGTCACTTCTTCAACGGCCTGCACTTCTGGGCGGTGCAAGCGTTCTTCTTCTTCATGGTCGTGCATCTCTGGGCCACTTTCTTTCAGGGCGCGTGGCGTGACGGTCGCGGCACGACCTGGGCGGTCGGCGTCATCACCTTCCTGGTGTCGATCCTGACTGCCTTTACCGGGTATCTGTCGCAGCAGAACTTCGACGCGCAGTGGATCGCGGTGCAGGCCAAGGACGCGATGAACTCGGTCGGAGTCGGCGCGTTCTTCAACGTCCTGAACTTTGGACAGATGTACGGCTTCCACATCGTCATCCTGCCCATTGCCGTCGCCATTCTCATCGCTATCCACCTGACGATGGTGCGACTACGCGGTGTCGTGAAGCCGTACCCAATCGACGGCACGGAGGTACAACGATGATGTCGCGCAAGCACGCCTACTACCGGGGCGTTCGCATGGCGCCCTATGACCTGGTCAAGGAGTTTCTGGTCGCGCTTGGCGTCGTCACTCTGCTGGTCGTGATTCTCGCGGCGGTCCTCTCATCGCCCGACGTGCGCCCGCTCACCCTCCAGAGCATCGCGACGACGGACCCCCAGAGCTACGTTCAGACCGCTCTCAACGAACTCGACGGCAGTAGCGGCATCTCGGACTACGGGCCACCGTACAACAACGGCACCGGCGCCGTGCAGTATATCGGTCCGATCTCGATTCAGCAGTTGATCGGCGTCCACATCCCGGTGAGCACGGCTCAGGACTTTGTGCTCGGACCGCTTGCGCAGGTTGCTCCCACCAATCCGAGCTGGAAGGTAGCGCTCGACCGTTACAACGCGGCGCCGGCCAGACAGCAGACGGCATGGACAAACGCGTACAACACAGCGCTCGGTAAAGCCACCGAGTCCGGACCGCATCTCTCGGTTGCCCGCTGCGCCTGCGGTCCTGTGACCACGATGATGAAGGCCATGCTCGCCCTCGGACAGCGGGGCGCGATGGACGGTCTCCTGCTGACCAATCGGCAGTTCTACCAGACGGACTACACCCGTCCGCTTCTGTTCACGGCCGATCCCGACAACAACGTCGTCAACGCCAGGGCCACCTCGCTCCACCTGCTCGGCAGCCAATGGGGCGTGATGAATGAGACCGGTAATTACCCGGGCCAGGCGTGGCTCTGGCTGTACTCGCTCTTCTATCAGATCCCGCCGTACACGACGGCATGGGCGGCCAACACCGATGCCCTCGCCATCCTCAGCATCACGGTCCTGAGCTTGGTCTTGCTGTTCCTTCCCTGGATTCCAGGATTGAACCGGCTCCCACGCTATCTCGGGGTGCACCGCTTGATCTGGAGGGACTGGTATCGGGAGGAGAAACAGAAAGCCGCGCGGACGGCGAAACATAATGCCGAGGTGGAGGCGTGACGGTGAACTGGACTCACCTGCGAGCGCACCTCTTCACCCTCGCCGCGACCGTGATGGGGATCGCCGGCATGGGCTTGGTCTTCAGCGGCACCATGGCGGCCAGCTTCTCTGAGGCCAGTCGCGGCGTTCCCCTGCTCCTGATCGGCCTCTGGTGGGCCGGCCGGGAGCTGGGCCGCAGCATGGAAGCGAGCCGCCGTCGCAAGGTCGGTCCGGGACAGACATGAGCCGATGAGCCCATCTGAGTCCGGCAAGCGGTCGGTCGCGTGGCAGTGGATATATCTCGCCCTCCCCGTGACCGCGTGCGTCCTCGTCGTCGTCGTCGGTATCGGACTCGCCAGCTTCATCCGCGTCATCGATCCCTTGTTCGTTGAGGTGCTGGCGATTGGGATGCTCATCGCGCTCGGTCTCGCCTCCGCCTACGCGGTTTCCCGCGGCCTGTCCGCGCGGAAGTAACGACGGTCGCACGTGGGGCATCCAAACCGGATATACTTAAGGGATCAATATGTCAAGGGATGGGACGACCGAACGACGGTGAACGTAAAGAACCTGCGGCTCATCACGATCGTCCTCCCGATCGCGTACATCCTCGCCATTGAGCTCTTCAGCCTGTTTGTCTTGCTGCCGGTGACGGGCCGCAACGCGGTCTTGCGCCTGCTCATGATTTTCGGCCTACTCGTGGTGGGAAGCGTGCCCTTCTCGTTCTGGGTCTTCGCCGCCATCGATCGACGCATGACCGACCTGGCGGACGCCAACGCCGAGATCGAGCGCCGAAACCGGGAATTGCGAGCGACAAACACGGCCATCACCTCAATCTCGCACGCTCTCAACCTCTCAGAGGTGCTTCAGACGATCGCCGACGTCGCGCGCGAGCTGGCGAGCTCCCGATACGCAGCGCTGGGCGTGGCGGATGAGTCGGGCCGAATTCTGCAGTTCATCACGTCCGGTATCACGTCGGAACAGCGCGCCGCGATCGGCCCTCTGCCAGAGGGGCACGGGCTCCTGGCTGCCCTCATTCACGAGGCTCAACCGCTACGCATTCCCAACATCGCGAAGGATCCCCGGAGCCACGGATTCCCGCCCAACCATCCACCGATGACGAATCTCCTGGGTGTCCCTATCTTCCTGCATGGAAAGCCTGTCGGTGACCTCTACCTCACGGACAAAATCGGTGCGGCCGAGTTCACGCAGGAAGATCAGGATCTGATCATGCTGCTGGCCAATCACGCCGCGATCGCCATCGAAAACGCGCGTCTCTATGAGGAGGCCGAGGAGTCCCGCGAGCGGCTCCAGACATTGAACACGACCCTGGAGGAGAGGGTGGCGGAGCGCACGCGCGAGATCGAGAGGTACAGCAAGGACCTGACCACGCGCGTGTTGCGAGCGCAGGAGGAAGAACGAAAGCGCATCGCCCGGGAGCTGCATGACGACACCGCCCAGTCACTCTCCACGCTCCTTATCAACCTTGACGTGATTCAGCCCGAGATTCCGGAGACTGACGGGATCCTACGCTCGGGTTTCGACCGCGTTCGCGCCATCGCCCAGCGCACCCTGGACGCGACACGCGCTCTCTCGCATGACCTTCGCCCGACCATCCTGGACGACTTCGGCTTGATAGCCGCGCTCAGATGGTATGCCGAGGAGTACTCGCGAACCTTCGGCATCCCGGTGACCGTTCGGTCTGATTCCATTCCCCCCGGCACGCTCTCGCCGGAGGCGGAGCTGGCGCTCTTTCGGATCGCTCAGGAAGCCCTAACCAACACGGGAAAATACGCCCGCGCCACGCGGGCTGACGTGAAGATGACGATCGATGGTGAGATGGCCACGCTCACCGTCGAAGACGACGGTCAGGGCTTCGACGTCGATGGGCGGACCGGTCCGACGCGCCACGGCGGACTGGGGCTGTACGGGATGGTGGAACGCGCCCAACTCCTCGGCGGAACATTACACCTGGCCTCTCAGGTCGGGCAGGGAACCTGCGTGACGGCCGTGATACCGATCGTGGCGGTGGACTCGGCCGTCGGCGCGGCCGAGGCGTAACACCTTGAGGAGAAAGTAATGGATACAAAGGTCCTCCTGGTCGATGACCATGCGATCTTGCGAGACGGTTTGCGGATGGTCCTCGACGCCCAGCCCGATCTGAAAGTCGTTGGGGAAGCCGAGGACGGCCGACGGGCCCTTGAGATGGTGGAAGCTCTCCACCCGACAGTCGTCGTGATGGATATTGCGATGCCGAACATGAACGGTGCAGAGGCGACCCGTCAGATCAAGCGCCGGTTTCCCGGCGTCCGTGTGCTCATTCTCACCATGCACGAGAACCAGCAGTATCTCTCTCAGATTGTGAGCGCGGGCGCCATCGGCTGCGTCTTGAAGAGATCAGCGGGGAGCGAGTTGGTCACCGCGGTGCGGGCCGCGGCCCGTGGCGAGAGCTACTTCTCGCCGTCCCTCGCCACCATGCTCCTGGATAGCTATCGGATGCAGCTGTTGGGTGAGGGCGAGGATGAATCAAGTCTCCTCACCGAGCGCGAGCGGGAAGTCCTGCAACTGGTCGCGGAGGGCAAGAACAACCAGGAGATCGCTGACATACTGGTCGTCTCCATCAAGACGGTCCAGACCCACCGCATGCACCTCATGGAAAAGCTGAATGCGCATGACCGGACCGAGCTGGTGAAGCACGCGATCCGGCTGGGCATGGTGACGGCCGAGTGACATCAGCACCATGTCCGACGGGGGGCAGTCAGGCGATGTAGATATCGCCCTTGGCGTCGACTTTAAAGGCGATCTTGCTGAGGGGCGCGGGAGGTGGACCGGCGACGACCTGGGCGCCGTGCGCCGGGTCATACTCGCCGCCGTGGCACGGACAAATGATGAGCTTCTGCGACGGATCGTATTGCACCTCACAGCCGGCGTGGGTGCAAACCGCGTCGTACGCGTACACGTGGGTCTGATCGGTGCGGACCACGATCACTGGGTCGCCGGTCGCCGGGTCTTGCGTCATTCCGGCGCTGTTCGGCGGCAGCGCGCTGATATTCCCGACCTTCTTCATGCCGGCGGGCGCTCCGCCTGAACCGATTCCCCCCGATCCCGTTCCCTGCGACGGAGGTGCAGTGCCTTGCGATCCCTTCGTCCCCAGGGACTGACCGGCTCCACTCGCCGCACCTACCGGTCCGGCGTGGTCGGCGATGCCGAGGAGGACCAGCAGTCCGGTGAGGGCCGTCCCGATGATGGCCTCACGCCGGGTCATGCGTGGTTGATTGAAGACGGGGTGCGTTTCCGGCCCGAGCGCCAGCCGCCGGAGCCCCGGCTCGACGTCGGGCAGGACGCGATAGTCGACCAGACGCCCGAGCGAGTAAGGACCGGGGCCGGTGAGGGCCAGCGTCAGCCAGGCAATCACAAACACGATGTCGGACCCCATGAAGTAGGGATATGTGTGCCAGCTGGCGGACAGGAAGAAGGTCAAGTTCAGAATCAGGCCGACTACGGCTGCGAGGCGGGTCAAGATGCCGAGCAGCACACAGACTCCGATCGTGAACTCGGCCAGGATGGTGAGCCACCCGACGGCCACGGCATGCTCCATCGCATGTAGCAAGAACACCCGGATAGGCGACCCGCGGCTGAAGGCCAGCAATTGTGCGCCGATATAGGTGCTGGACCCCGGGTGGAAAAAACCTGGGTCGCTCAGCTTCTGGATGGCCGCATACAGGAAGGTGATTCCCAGGAAAGCGCGCAGCGGCAAGATGGTAACGGCAGGGATAGCATGGGCCCCCTCAGGAACCGGTTGCTGATCGACCAGCAGGTCGGGTTGTGATACGGAGTGCGGGCCGCGTGGCTGCTGCTGGCGTGAATGGGACATGAGCGACATGCAATCCTTGCTGGCGGCGTTACGGTATTATATCCACAATGGTTATAGCTATCATGCGGTGAGGAGGATGACGTGGCACGAGTGAGCGGTAGCTCGGCTCTGACTCCGGCGATGTTCGACATCCTGCTTGCCCTGACGGATGGTGAGCGACACGGCTACGCGATCATGCAAGAGATCGCCGGTCGTGTGGCCCAGAGCCGGCGTCTTGGCCCGGGGACTCTCTACCGTTCCATTCATCAGCTTCTCGAACTGGGTCTGATCGAGGAGTCGAGGAATCGACCCGACCCCAGCATTGAAGATGAGCGGCGCCGCTATTACCGCATCACCGCCGCGGGAGTCGCGGCCGCACGCAACGAAGCCCGGCGCCTGGACGAGATCGTCCGCACGGCGCGCGCCAAACATCTGTTGGATTCGAGTGGCGCGGCGTGACGCCGGAGAGCCGTTTCGTCGAACGCGTCTATTCCCGCCTTCTCTTCCTCTATTCGCGCCCTTTCCGGGATGCGTACGGCTCCGACATGCTCCAGACTTTCTCGACATCTCTTCGCGCGGCGCGTGCATCCGGCCAGAGTAGCCGTTTCCTGCGATCGCCGTTGAGCGATCTCGTCCATACCGCCCTCGCGGAGCGTGTCTTCTTCCGCTCTGTTGCCGGGAGCACCGGCGCTCGGCCGTAGCAGAGACCCTCCCGCCGCCACACCGGGCGGCAGAAGGCCTCTACTACGCGATTCAGCACCATGTGGGCGAACGGCTCGCCTGGCTACTGATTGGCCGGCATCTCTCCCAGCGTCACCCGGAGGGTGCGGTTCGTTCCGTTGCGATTGAGGGTGACGTTAACCGTCTGACCCGGGTGAGCACGGGCCAGCGCGGTGAGCAGGTCATCGGATGAGGAAATTGTCATGCCGTTGACCCCGGTGATGACGTCGCCGGACTGGATACCGGCGCGCGCGGCGGGAGTTCCCGAGCCGACCTGGTTCACAATCGCTCCCTGGACATTGGAACCGGAGGAACCGCCGCCGGAGAAGGGACCAGAGCCGTTACCCTGGCCCGACGACCCGTCGCCGGCGGACACTCCCAGGTAGGCACGTCCCGTGTGCTGGACCTTTCCTGCCGCAATGATCTGCCTGGCCACGGTCACGACCCGGCTGCTCGGGATGGCGAATCCCACGTCCTGGGCCGGCGTCCCGTCGCCGGCACTGGTCTGGACCATCGTCGGGATGCCCACGACGCGCCCGTCCAGGGCAACCAGTGCGCCTCCCGAGTTGCCGGGATTGATAGGTGCCGAGGTCTGGATAGCGTTGGGGAGGTAGGCGCCACTCGGCTCTTGCTCGACGCGGTTGAGCCCGCTGATGACCCCAAACGTGACACTGCTCTGGAGGCCGAGGGGGTTGCCGATAGCGAGGACCGCCTCGGCCGGGGCAGCCGATGCGGCAAAGGCTGCAGCCGGCAACCCCGTGGCATTGACATGAATGACGGCGAGATCATCGGCGGTGTCGGTCCCCTTGATGGTGGCGGCCAGGATCCGCCCGCTGTGGAGGGTGACGCGAATAGTTGACGCGCCCGAGACTACATGCGCGTTCGTCACGATATCGCCGTTGGCGTCGAAGATGACGCCTGAACCGGTACCGTTGCCCACATTGTTGACGTAGACCACCGATCGAACCGTGCGGTTGTAGGCGTTCTGGATGGCGGTATCGATCGAGTCCGCGGTGATCGCCGGCGCGGCGGCCCTGTCCGTCGCGGCGTGCGCCGCCCGGACCTTCGTCGACTTAGCCACAACGGGCGTGCTGGAGAACAACGGGCGGACGGCGATTCCAAGTGCCGTCCCGAGCGTGATCAACCCGGCGGCGGCGACGGGAAGTGCATACCTTGGCATGGGACTACTCTCCTGTGGACTATACGGTGGCCAGTTTGGTGTGCCGTGCCGCGCGGCCGGCCGCGGCCCGGATCCTTCCAGGGAGGTCATGGACCGTGTCTACCATGAACATTCCCGGCTCGTTCGCTTGCAAACGGTCGGTCCACCGGCGTGGCTCCGCCACCGGGACCTGTAAGCGACGTGTCATAGAGAAAACCTCCAGCAGCATGAATGCAGCTTTGCTTTGAGCATGCCGGTGCCACTTGAGAACTGCGTGGGACCAAGATGAGAAAACGCTTAGTGCGGCGCCGGGCGCGTCCAGCGCCGAGCCTGAGCTGATCGGCCCCGCGATTCCCATCTGACTCTCATCCGGCTTTCATACAGTGACCTTAGAAGACGGGAACGATACCGATGCACATCCTTGTTGTCGAAGACGAAAAGCGTCTGGCGATGCTGCTCCGACGCGTTCTGCTGGAAGAGCGCCACACGGTCGACATGGCCAACGATGGGAACAAAGGCTATGAGCTGGCGGCGAGCGGCACCTACGACCTCGTCATACTGGACATCATGTTGCCGGGCATGGACGGTATCGCCATCTGCCGTGAGATGCGTGATGACGGGGTCGAGACGCCTGTCCTTATGTTGACGGCGCGCAGCGCGATCGAAGATCGGGTCGCCGGCTTGAATGTCGGCGCCGACGATTACCTTGTCAAGCCGTTCGCCATGGAGGAGTTGCTGGCCCGTGTCAACGCGCTGCTCCGCCGGCGCGACCGCGGCCTCGAGGTGTCACCGGAACTCCACGTGGGAGATCTCGCCCTCGATCTCGTGCGGCATGAGGTCCGCCGCGGTGGGCGCATCATCGAGCTAACCGCGAAAGAGTTCGCCCTCCTCGAGTTCCTCATGCGCCATCCGGGACAGGTTCTCACCCGCACGCAGATCACCGACCACGTCTGGCGCTATGACCTGGAGTCGCTCTCGAACGTCGTGGACACCTACATTCACTACCTGCGAGACAAGGTGGATCGCGGCTTTCCGCGCCGGCTGATTCGCACCGTACGCGGGGTCGGATACAAGATCGAGGCGTAGCCATGCTGCGCGATGCGATTGACCGAGCCGTGGAACCAGCTCGTCGAGTGCGCTATCTACTGCCGCGGTCCACGGATCCGACCGGACGCATGTTCAGCACGATCCGGCGGCGCCTGACCCTCTGGTATATCGGCATACTGGCAGCGGCACTGGTGTTCTTCGGGGTGGTCCTGTACCTCACAGCGAATGCCGCGCTGCTGAATCCCATCCACAGGCAAGCGCAGGATGATATCGGCACCATGGCCCATAGCTGGCAGGTTTTGCCCGGAACGGCCTGCCTGGTCGATCCACATGAGATCAGCAGCCCCTTATGGGCCTGCTACAACTCGCACGGGCAGCTCGTCAACGCCGGCCGCCTGGACCAGTACGCACCGCCTTTCGTTGGCCCATCCGCCGCGGATCAGGCCCTCGCGGCCGGTTCGTCCTCTGACACGATCGGCGGTGGACCATTCGGCACCATCGAACGGACAGCGGTCCGGGTATCGGCCAACGGGCAGGTGCTGGGGATCGTTCAGGTAGGCGTTCCGGTTGGACCACAGCTGACCGTCCTGCACGAATTACTGACATACCTTCTCGCCATCGGCGGTGCTGCCCTGTTCCTGGCGGCCGTCGGCGGCCTGTTTCTGTCCGCCATCGCCCTCCATCCGGCGCGGCTCGCCTACCGGCGGCAGCGCGAGTTCGTTGCCGACGCCGCACACGAGTTGCGGACCCCGCTCTCTCTCTTGCACGCCGACGCCGACGTGCTGCTGCGAGGCCGGTCACGGCTGGATCCCGGCGATGTCGAGCTTGTCGAGGACATGGTGACCGAGACGAACCATCTCACCGCGCTTGCCAATCATCTGCTCGATCTGGCGCGCCTCGACGTCGGACAGATGCCGCTCGAGCAGGATGTCATCGACCTGGCTGCGCTGGCGATGGAATTGACCCGACGTGCCGGGCCGCTCGCGGCAGAGAAGGGCGTCAGCCTTCACGTCGACGCACCGCATCCGATCCTGGTCATCGGCGACCGCCTCTTGATTGAGGAAGCGGCGCTTGTTCTCCTGGACAACGCCATCAAGTACAACCATGAGGGCGGAGACGTGCACGTTCGCGCCCGGCGAGCCGACGATCGGGCCCACTTTGAGGTCCGTGATACCGGAATCGGAGTGAGTGCCGAGAATCTCCCGCACCTCGGTGAGCGGTTCTTCCGCGTGGACAAAGCCCGGTCACGTCAGGCGGGCGGAGCCGGGCTGGGCATCTCGATTGCCAGGACGATCGCCGAGCGCCATGGAGGGCGGCTGCGGCTGGCCAGTGCACTGGGTGAGGGTACAGAAGCCGCGCTGACTCTCCCCGCTGCCGGGGGAGGAGCCGTGCCGGCAACGGATGCTGTGGCGTCCGCCGGACCCGCGCCCACGCCATAGACGAGAGAGGCGTGTCGGCCTCACGGACGGATCTTGAGCACCTTATTGGCCATGGCGGTGACCGAGACGAGACTGAGGGTCACGTGGGACGTCAGGGTCCCGACCCGGTTCTTGCTCGTGAATCGGAGGTTCGCTTCCATCACCGGATTCCCCTGATACGTGCCATGCGTCAGCGTCACGGTCTTGATGACCTGCCCGTTCTCGCGGAGGCTGACCTTCCCCGTCACCCGATTGCTACCCCCCGCCAGGTACCGGACGATCAGCTGACCGGTCTCACCAAGCTTCAGGCTCGAGGTTGCGGCGAGCTTCCCGTTGACTTTGTGGAGCAGCAGCACTTTCCTGATGGTGACGGACGGAGTGGGAGCCGGCGTCGGCGTGGATGTCGACCCCCCGAGCGCTCTCACGCCGTTCACGAATCCCACGCCATCCATCGAGCCCCAACCGGTCGCAAAGTCCCAACCTGCCGTCGCCGGATAGTAGAGATTATCGCCGGTTGTCACGTCGTGGAACGGCGAGGGCGAGAGCGAGGACGCATGCTGTCCGAGGAGGTAGACCGTGGGATTGAGGAATCCGAGCCGGTGCCCGACAGCCTGGTTGACGATAGCGGCGAAGCCGGCCCAGAGCGGAGCCGAGATGCTGGTCCCTCCTCCCACCGTCCAACCGGTTCCATGACGGGACAGGACCGTGTAGAGCAGCAGACCCGTGTTGGGGTCGGCATCGGCCGAGACATCAGGCATCTGGCGCCGGCCGTTAGTGTATTGATTGTCCACGCCGGGCCCGGTCTGCCAGCTCGGTCGAGCGAACGCGCCGCTGAGTCCGCCGCCGCTGCCGGCCGGCCCTTGATTGGATGAGCTGATCGACCACGCCGACTCGCTCTGGTACGCCGTCCCATTGGCGTCAAGCGAGGTACCGCCCACACCCGTGACATACGGATCAGATGCGGGATAGTCGACGCTCAGCGCCGTGTTGTTGGAGTCAACCGAGGAGTCGTCGTAGGCCCCGGAATCTCCAGAGGCGGCAAACCACGCCTGTCCCTGGGCCGCGGCCTCCTGGAGGATTTGATGGAACGCGTACAGGTCCGAGTCGGGGATCTGATCCTCGGGCGAGCCCCAGCTTGTCGTGACGATCTGCGCCTTGTCGTCGGTGACGATCCGGTTGTACAGATCAATGGCGCTCTGGTTCGACTGCTCGTTGGGCGCCTCGTAGACGATGACTTTCGCGCCCGGAGCCATCCCCTCCGTGGTCTCGATGTCGGCCTCCGTCTCGTTCTGCCCGTTTGCCGCTCCGGTTCGGGCCGTGCCGTCTACCGACACCCTGGAGATCGCATTCGACAGGCCGTAGCGCTTATCGAAGGTCGAGACATCTCCCGGGGAATAGCCGGCAAACGTGGCAATGCCGATGGTCTGGCCGGCTCCCGTGTCTCCTGCGGCGCGCAGGGGCGCGACGTCGTAGATCGCCGCCAGATCGGCCGGCGAGTAGGACTGCAACGAGGCCTGAAGAAGTCCGGGTGCCGGCTCCTCAGGAGCGGAGTTTGTCAGCCCCGAGATCGACACAATGCTGGAAGCGATCCCGGCGGGAACGGCCGCGGCACCGGCATTCGCGAAGAAGGTGCGTGCGCCCAGGCGATAGGTGAAGAGCTGTGTGCCAAACGACCGCTGGATCCGCGTCACTGTGCCGCGGGCCCGAATCTGCATTCCATTGGCCGAGACTCCGACGACGCGGAGTCCTTGACTCTGCAGCCAGCTCGCGACCTCCCGGCGAGCTGCCGGACTCGGCGCGTACCGCGCCGCGAACTGTACCGGAGTCAAAAAGTGATGGTACAGGGACGAACCTGGATCGTAGACCGCAGCCAGGAATGTCTGCAACGCCGTGAGATTCCTCACGCGAAGCGTGACGGTAACGGTCATCTGTCGGGTCGGACTCAGTCGACCCAGCCGCCGCGCGCGGCCCAGGTCGGGAACACGAGTCCCGGCGAGCGGGATGCCCGCCACTGACGTGGGAGACGGCCGCGAGCCGGCCAGAGCGGTCACCGGAAGCAGACTGGCCGCGAGTAGCGCTGCAGTCCCCATCCGGGCGGCGGCACGGAAAATCCGAGGGGCACGCTGGATCATGACGCTGGGAACCTTCCAGGCGGCGCGGAGAAGTGGGGAAACACCGCCATGCTCTTAACGTACGAAAAAAGGATGACCGGACGGTGACAGGACGGTGTGAACTTTCTCATGAGAAGCGCATGTTCACGCGGACCGAAACGTGCACTGCGATCGGCGGAGTAAGTCCCGGACCCAATGGCGTTGCCGGAAAGACAGCCACCAGCGGATGGGCCACACGCGCGTCGTCAGGACGCGCCGGTCTGGCGATCGGCCGCTATTGCTGCCCTGGCGCTCGCTCTGGCCCTGGGATCTCTGGCAATCATCTGGTTCCTCGCGACCCCGCTCGCCATCTTCTTCGTGGCGATCGTCATCGCCGAGGCCCTCACGCCGGTTGTGCGGCGCGTTGAGCGGTGGATGCCGCGTCCGGTGGGCGTCGTGGCCATCTTCCTTCTGCTCGGGCTCATCCTGGCGGGCCTGTTTCTCCTCATCATTCCGCCCTTGGTGGTCCAGACCCAGCAGGCCATCAAAGATCTGCCGCAGCTCCTCACGAAGGTTGGCGACCTCGTCAACCGGCTGGCACCCGGTGAGGGGACACGTCTCGTGCACTCCCTCGAAGCAAACGCGCCGACGTACCTCCATGCCGCCGCTGCGCCGCCCCTGTCAGCCCTCGCGGCGCTCGCCGTCTTCGTCCAGATCATGTTCCTGGCGGCGTACTGGCTGATCGCCACGCCCGGACTCTACCGCTTCGCCCTCTCGCTGTTTCCACCGCGGCAACAACAGTACGCGCGCGAGGTGTTCCGTGAGATGGGAGAAGCGATGGGAGGGTATGTGCGGGGGACGGTGCTGGATGCCGCCATCGTGGCGGCCATCACGTACGTGTTCCTCCTCCTGATGGGAGTCAGGTACCCGCTGGTCCTTGCCCTACTCGCTTTCCTTGGGGAATTTGTCCCGCTGATCGGGCCGACAGTTGCGGAGATTCCGGCAGCGGGATTGGCCCTCCTCCTCTCTCCGATCCACGCGATCATCGTCGTCGTGTTCTACACGGTCCTGCAGCAAGTGGACGGCAATGTGATCCTGCCGCTCATCCTGAGGAGTCAGGCGAAGATCTCACCGCTCCTGGTGACGGCTGCGGTGTTTACCGGGGCATGGGTCGCCGGCATCGTCGGCGCGTTAGTCGCTATCCCGCTGGCGGCCACGCTGAAAGTGATCGCCGTCCGGGTAGTCGCCCCGGCGATCCGCCACTGGTCGGGGGCCGCCGAGCCGGAACGGGGGTAGCGCCGGAGCCGGGCAAGACGTCCGGGACGCCCATCAGGAACTCATTCTGGACGACAAATCCTGATATGCTGTCACTGTCGTCGACTTTGGCATACAAAGGCCCGGGAGTCCGCCGCGCGACGGACCCGTGGCCCCGGAAGGGTCGGTGGTGCACGAGGCGGGACCACGCGAACTCGAGAGGCTATTTCACCAGGGCGTGTTATCACGCCGCCAGCTTCTGCAAGGCCTCGTCACCATCGGTCTGAGCGCGGCGAGCATCGAGATCCTTTTCGGCTCCGAGACGGGAACAGTCGAGGCACAAGTCCCACGTCCCCGCTATCTCGTCCTGATCGTGCTGGACGGCTTTCGCCCTGACTACTTGCAGCTCGCCGAGATGCCCGCGTATCGAGCGCTGGCGGCGGCCGGCACGGTGTACGAGCGGGCGTGGGTCGGTCAGCTGGAGAGTGAGACCCCGGTCGGGCATGCCACGCTCAGCACCGGCGCTCTCCCTCGCAATCATGGAATCATCGGGTTCGAGTGGCGTGACCCCGCAAGCCTTCTCGAGGTCAAGGACGGGTGGGAGCAGGGCGCGGCGCTGGGCCAGGTAGGTCGGGATCTCGCGGCACACCATGTCACCTCCATTCCGGAGGCCGTCAAACGTGCCAATCCCGGCGCTGTCGTGGTGAGCCTGTCGTCCGAAAAGGTCTACGCCGCCGACGCTATGTCCGCGCGCGCCGCCGACTACGTCCTGTACCACCAGTTCAGCGGTAACCGGTTGTCGCCGGCTGCCCTCCCGGGACAATCTCCCGACGTCGACTTCTTCGCAGGCAAGCACCTCACCCTGCCACTGCCACTGGCGCACTTCACCGACTGGGACTATCTCTCGTCGCAACTCGCCCTCGCCGCCCTCGCGCGCTATCGCCCCGAGGTCCTGATGGTCAATCTCCCCGGCAGTGACGTGTACGGTCACAAGTACGGCGGCCCAAACAGTCCCGGCATCATGACCCATGTCGTGGCAGGCCAGGATCGGGCGATCGGCCGCATCGTTCGGGCCTACCAGAGCGCCGGCATCTATGATCAGACGCTCTTCGTCGTCACGGCTGACCACGCGATGGTCCCCAACACGCATGCGGTCGGTCCTGACCAGATCGGAGCCGCCGTTCGGCAGGCCGGAGCACGCGTGCAGTTCCACACGGGTGGGAGCGGGAAGTACATCTACCTGCAGCCGCCCTTCCGGACGCGAGCGAAAGAGGTGGCGCAGGCAGTCGCAAAGATTCCGGGCGTCGTCGCCGGCTACTATCGCACTGCGTCCGGCGACTACGTCCTGGCCGCCGGGTCGATCCCGGCCGAATTGGACGCCGCCTACCGCGGCCTGATCGCCACGTTCACCGGCCCTACCGCGCCTGATGTGGTCGCGCCGTATCGAGAGAACACGATAGGCACTACCCTCCCGCAACTGTACGGAAATCACGGCGGGCTGAGCTGGGGCGTCCAACACGTCCCCTTGCTACTGACCGGCCCCGGCGTGCGCGCCGGGATCCGCTCGCATGCGCCGGCGCGGCTCGTGGATGTGGCGCCGACCGTGCTGCGCTTGCTCGGTCTCACCTGGCCAGGTCTGGACGGCCTCGTCCTCGCCGATGCTCTGGTCGATGCCAATGCGGCCGAGGTCGCGGCGCAGCGGCTGCTTACGAGATCGTTGGGTCTTCATCAGGAGGCGCTGATCGAGCGATCGCTGAGCGACGTCGCCGGTGATCGTCAAACGCACGCCGCGCCTCCGCCCCCGATCTCCGCCCAGCCTTGAATCGCCTCACCCTCTACGTTCGTTGGCGGAGGAGGACAGTCCTACGCGACAACAAACCCGGGGCCCGCTCTTGCGAGCGGGCCCCGGGGCGGAGACCAGGCGGTTATACGATGTAGCTCAGCACTCGCTGTGGCCGCAGAAGTGGCACTTCTTGCAGCCCTCTTCGTGCACGAAGGTAGCCCAGCCGCAGGATGGACAGAGATCTCCATTGGTCTGCGTGCCGAGCGGGAGTTCCGGCAATACGGTGAGCAGCCCCTGGTCGCGCACCTCGCCTTCCACTTGCTCGCGGTACTCGTCGAGCACCTGAGCCAGGGCGTCGGGCAGGGAGAGAACGCGCTGCGCGCCGAAGCCCACGGAGCGGCTGCCGCCGATGCCGCTGAGCTGGTCGACGATCTGTGCGATCTTCTCGCGCTGGGTGAGCGTCGACGGAACACGCAGGACCAGTGAGATCAACCGCCCCAACGCCTCCGCGAACGCCATGACGTCGCTACCGGAGCTGCCGATATTCACGAACGCCTCCAGCGGCTCGCCGCTCTCATCCATGTTGACGGTGACGTACGCAGTGCCCAGAGGCGTGTGCACGCGGTGGGTCTCGCCGTAGACCTTGCGCGGCCGCGGCTTGATCGTCGGCAGCCCGGGGAGAGACGCCTGCGCCGGGCGCTGCTCGGCCGACTCGTCCGCCTTCTTCTCGTCGATGCCGACATTCAGCACCTGTGCCCCCTTGGACCCGTCACGGAAAACGGTAATCCCAAGGCAGCCGAGATCCCAGGCGAGGTCATACGCGTGCTCGACGTCGGCGCGCGTCGCTTCGTTCGGCAGGTTGATGGTTTTGGACACGCCATTGTCGGTGTGACGCTGGAAGGCGGCCTGGTGCCGCACGTGCCAGGTCGGTGCAATTTCGTGCGCCGTCTTGAAGACCGCCTGCATATCGTCCGGCACGCCGTCCAGCCCGTGCACCATTCCCTGCGCACTCACCCGGTCCATCAGATCCTCGCTGTCGATGCCGCGGCGCTTCGCCGCCTCCACGAAGATCGGATTGACGAACGTCAGCTTGCGGTCATCCACCTTGTGCTGGAAGGCCAGCGCGAAGATCGGCTCGACCCCGCTGGAGGCGTCGGCGATGATCGAGATCGTCCCGGTCGGGGCGATCGTGGTGACCGTCGAGTTGCGGAGGGGTGGACCGTCGCGGTAGATGCTGCGATCCCAGTTGGGAAACGGGCCGCGCTCCCGCGCCAATTCCTGCGACGCCTCGTGCCCCACGCGCTCCACGAAGCTCCAGAGGCGATCGGCCAGCTGGGTGGCCTGGTCACTGTCGTAGGGGATACCCAGCTCGAAGAGGAGATCGGCCCATCCCATGATCCCGAGCCCGATGCGCCGGTTGGCCTTCACCATCTCGTCGATCTCGGGCAGCGGATACGGGTTGACCTCGATGACGTCGTCGAGGAAACGCACGCTCAGACGGACGGCGCGCTCCATCTCGTTCCAGTCAATCACCTTCCCGTCCGGCGTCTCGGTCACAAAGCGGGCCACGTTCAGGGAGCCGAGATTGCATGCCTCGTTTGGGAGAAGCGGCTGCTCGCCGCAGGGGTTTGTCGCCTCGATCAGGCCCACCTCCGGCGTCGGATTGGCGGGGCTCGCGTTGATCCGGTCGATGAAGACCAGACCGGGATCCCCCGTCCGCCACGCCGAGTCGATGATCTTGTCCCAGACGTCCCGAGCGCTCAGGCGGGTCACGACCTCCTTGCTGTGCGGATCAACGAGCTCGTAGTAGTCATCGCTCCGCAAGGCATCCATAAAGGCGTCGGTCATGGCGACGGAGATGTTGAAGTTCGTGATGCCCCCGTCGTTCTTGCACTCGATGAACTCGAGGATGTCCGGGTGGTCGACCCGCAGAATGCCCATGTTGGCCCCGCGGCGTGTCCCACCTTGCTTCACCGCTTCCGTGGCGGCGTTATAAACACGCAAAAAAGACACGGGGCCGCTCGCCCGGCCACCGCTTCGGGATACGAGGCTGTTCTTGCGCCGAATGCGGGAGAAGGCGAAGCCGGTGCCGCCACCACTCTGGTGAATGATGGCCGCGTTCTTGAGGGTGTCGAAGATTTCGGGGATCGAGTCGCCCACCGGCAGCACGTAGCAGGCGGAGTACTGCAGCCCGTTCCCGGTCCCGGCATTCATCAGCGTCGGCGAGTTGGGCATGAATTTCCGCTCGAGCAGGAGCCCATAGAACTCCTCGGCGACGGCCCGGGCGCGTGCCTCCCCGCTCCAGGGAATCTCGGCACAGGCGATGGCTGTCGACACGCGCCAGCACATCTCGTCCGGCGTTTCGACGACCTCGCCGTTCTCTTTGCGGAGATAGCGTTCCCTCAGAACCCGCTGCGCCGACTCGGACCACTGCCCCTCGCCGCGCGGGCGGGGCCAGGCCGGCTGCGGCCCCTGTTGACTATCGGCTGCCTGGATTGCTCGCTGCACATCAAGTTCCATCTGTTACTCCATCGCCGCCCCGTATGTAGGGCCCATAAGTCCATCCTAGACACAACATGCAGTGGTGTCAACGATGAAATCTAGATATTGTTGTGAGCGAGGCAACTCAGCCACTACATAGTGCGGCATACCGTATCACTCTCATACTAGTACGCGTGTTCTACAATGTCAAGCTCTATGATGAGGTGACGCTGCCGCGCGATCGGCGCCGGATGGGGAGGTCTGCGACGTGCTCGATGCCGATTTTGCCCTCTTCAACGTGGATCAGTTGGTCACCGTCGCGCCGGGATGTCACCCGGCCGCCCGGGGCGACCTCGGCGTTATCGAGCGCGGCGCTCTGGCCGCCCGTGACGGGACGATCGTGTGGGTCGGGCCGATGGAGGAGTTCGACCGGAACGTCGCCCTGGCCGCCGATGCTCTCGTCGTCAACACACACGGCCGAACCGTCCTGCCGGGGTTTGTGGACCCACACACACATCTGATCTTTGCGGGCGACCGCTCGGGTGATTTCTACGCACGCGCCCTCGGGGCGCGGTACGCCGAGCAGCTGGGGAGCGGAGGGCTCATGCAGACAGTGGATGCAACGCGTGCTGCGTCCGACGACGAGCTGCTCGACCTCGCGTACCTGCGCGCCGAAACGTTTCTGCGGTATGGGACGACCACCATCGAAGCGAAAACCGGCTATGGGCTGACCGAAGCCGACGAACTGCGCGGCCTGCGCGTGTTGACGCGGCTCCAGCACCTTTCACCCCTCAAGATCATTCCGGCGTTCCTGGGAGCCCATGTCGTCCCCGCCGAGTTCCACGGTGACGCCCGCGCGTACATCGAGGCCGTGGTCTCATGGCTGCCCGCCGTGCGGGACCACGCCCGCTTCGTCGATGCCTGGTTCGACGAGGGTGCATTCGACGTGGAGGACGGGCGCCGCGTCCTCTCCGCGGCACGCGAGCTGGGATTCGAGCTGACGGCGCATGCCAACGAATTGGGACCACACGGCGGGGCGCGGGCGGCGGCGGAACTGCAGGCGCGCTCCGTCGATCACGTGGTGTATCTCGACGACGCCGATATCGAGGCCCTCCGACGCAACGGCACGGTAGCAGTGCTGCTGCCCGGCACGACCTTCTTCCTGAACCACGACACCTACGCGCCCGCGCGCCGCCTGCTGGACGCCGGCGTGCGCGTCGCTCTCGGCACAGACTTCAACCCGGGCACGTCGTACACCCAGAACATGCAGTTCATCCTCACGCTGGCCGTGCTCAAACTGGGCATGACGCCGGAGGAAGCGATTCGGGCCGCCACCGTCGACGCCGCCGCTGCCGTGGATCTCGAGGACCGCGTGGGCTCTCTCGCTCCCGGAAAGTCCTGTAATCTTGCCGTCTTCCGCCTCAACCACTACCGCCATATCCCGTATCACTACGCCATGAACACGGTGGAGACCGTGGTGGCCGGCGGGCAGCTCGTCGTGGACAACGGCCAGATCATTACCCAGCCGCTCGTTACCGCGTGATCCGGCAGGCGCTGCGCCGCGTCTGGTCGCTTCCCTGGCCGGAACCGATGCGCCAGGCGGCTCCCCTCGTGCTCCGCCTCCCGCTGATCCGGCAGATCGCTCTCCCCCACTTCATGGTCGGCGTGGTCGGCGTTATCCGAAATGATGCCGGCGAGGTCCTGATGTTACATCACACCTACCGGGGGAATGAGCCGTGGGGACTGCCCACCGGTTTCATGGAGCACGGTGAGCAGCCGCGCGACGCGTTGGTGCGAGAGATCGCCGAGGAGACGGGGTACGATGTACGGCTCGACGCGACGGCGCATGTGTATGCCCTCACCGACCGACCCCTGCTCAACATCGTTTACACCGGCCGCTACGTCGCCGGCACTTTCCGCCCGTCGGATGAGATCTCCGAGGCGCGCTTCGTCGCGCCGGAAGCGCTCCCGGCGCTCGGGGCGGACCACGATATTCTCTCTGAGCTGCTCCGGCCGTGAGCCTCCTCGAGGCCGTCCCGAACTTCTCGGAGGGCCGACGATCGGAGGTCATCGGCCGGCTCACCGCCGCGGCCGATGTCCCCGGCGTGCGTCTGCTGGACGTTCACTCCGACCCCGATCACAACCGCACCGTCCTGACGTTGGCGGGCGAGGCGGAGCCGCTCAGCGACGCGCTGTTCCATACCATCGCCGTCGCGGTGGCCGAGATCGACCTACGGCATCACAACGGCGTCCACCCGCGCATCGGTGCCGCCGACGTCGTCCCTTTCGTTCCGGTCCTCGACACCCCGATGGGAGACGCGGTCGCCGCCGCGCACGCCCTGGCTAACCGGGTCGCTTCCGAGCTGCGCCTACCGGTCTATCTCTACGACGCCGCCGCCCGCCGGCCGGAATACATCCGTCTCGAGAACATTCGTCGCGGCGGCTTCGAGACGCTGCGCGACGCCATCGCCACCCGGCCGCCGGACCTCGGGCCGGCCCAGGTTCACCCATCGGCCGGCGCCGTCGTCATCGGTGCACGGCAGCCACTCATTGCCTATAACATCTACCTTGACACCGACGACCTCGCCGTAGGACGTGCCATAGCGCGCCGCGTTCGGGCCAGCTCGGGAGGGCTTCCGGCTGTCAAAGCGCTGGCCCTGCTCATCCCCCGCCGCGGCCAGGTTCAGATCTCCATGAACCTGACGAACTTTCACGAGACGTCCATTCCTACAGTATTCGAGGTGGTCCGGGAGGAAGCGGCCGCGCGCGGGACGCGGATCGTGGCATCGGAGTTCGTCGGGCTCGTCCCGCTTGACGCTCTACTCAACGTCGTCAATGCGGCGCTCGCCGGCGACTTGACCCTCCAGAGCGTGCTCGATCTTCGGCTTCTGGACGGGGGATAGAGTCTTGTCGCCGTTCCCTCTGGGTTGGTAGGATGCCATGTCGTGCGCCTGCCTCCGTCCCCACTCTTTCCCCTCCTGCTGATCGCCACCGTCGTGGCCGGCTGCGGATCGAAGGTGGGTGCGACCCACGGTCCCACGCACACGCCGCGGCCCACGGCGGGTGTTCAACTGGCGACCGCCGGTCCCGCGACGTCGACCGCTCCGTCGCCCACGCCGAAACCGAAGACGAAGGCCAGGGGAACGTCCACGCCCACGGCACAGCCGACGCCCGGCCTGACACCAACCGTCGTCGCGGCGGCTCCGGGCGTTGTGGCAGCGAGCGTCACGCCCGCCCGTGTAGTTCCCGGAGCGCCGATTACGCTCTCGGTCACGACGAGTGGGGCGATCTCTCGCGTCGAGATGTACATCGGGAGCGGTCTGCCCGGCGCCTCTCCACCCACGACCCTCGAGCTGCAGCGGCAGGGCTCCGGGCAATGGGGGACGCAGGGATCAGCGCCGCACGTCCCCGGCGTCTATCAGTACACGGTCGGCTTCTTCGCCGGTGGCAAGCGCACCATGATCGACAACAATGCCTGGAACATCACGGTCACGGGGTCGGTCCCGCAGCGACCCGACGACCTGCCGCTCGCGCCCGGGTTCGACTACGGGAATCCCATCGGCGCGATCTTCCAGGCGATGGGACACACCGTGGATGGGGCAGAGATTATCAGTACCACCCAGCCCAACGTCTCGCCGAGCTACGTCGCCAACTGGTACACGACGCGCTTACCGCGCGCGGGCTGGACCATTTCCGGCGCCCCCGCCGCCGGTGCGACCTCCTTTACGATTACCGCCGACACCGGTAGCACACCCGGCTCGCAGGTCTGTATCGTGCAGTATGCGGGCTACACCTTGCATCTTTACTACGGCACCCTCTAGGGGATGAGTGCTCCGTACGGAGACTTGCTCGCCCGCTTCCGTGACCGCCGTGTCCTGGTACTCGGCGATATCGTGGCCGATGAGTATCTCATCGGGCGACCCGAGCGGCTCTCGCGTGAGGCACCCGTCCTCATTCTCCAGTACACGTCCAGCTTTGTCCGGCCGGGTGGCGCCACCAACGTCGCCTACAACATCGCGGCGCTGGGAGCAGGCGCCTCTCTCGTCGGCGTGATCGGTGACGACGAGATGGGTCGGCGGCTGCGTGGCGTGCTCGAAAAGGCGGGTATCCGGACGGAGTGCCTCCTCACCGACACCAGCCGGCCGACGTCCACCGCCACGCGCGTCCTGGCGAAGGGCGCGCAGGAGGCGCAGCAGCAAGTGGTACGCATCGATCGCATCGACCGGCATCCGGTGGATGGTCCGGTCCTTGACCGCATGATCGACCAATTGCGCGCCGAGCTCGAGAGTTACCAGGCGCTGCTGATTTCCGACTACGAGAACGGGGTCATCTCTCAGGAGGTGATCGACGCGTGCCTGCCCCGAGCTCGCACGCTTGACCTGCCCGTCATCGTCGATTCTCACGGGGATCTCTTCCGCTTCAAAGGCGTCACCGCTGCGACGCCGAACCAACCGGAGGCGGAGAGTACGCTCGGCACACGGTTCCACGACGACGACGACCTGGAAGCGGGCGGGCGCCGGCTCGTGGACGGGATGGATGCGTGCGGTATTCTGATCACGCGCGGCAGCGAAGGCATCGTGCTCTTTGAGCGCGATGCGCCCACCTACCGGATTCCGGTCGCCCTACCCGACAACGCCGTGGTGGATGTGACCGGCGCCGGAGATACGGTCTCCGCTGTCTTCACGCTCGCGGTGTCGTCCGGAGCTACCATGCGCGACGCTGCCTTCCTCAGCAACATCGCGGGTCAGGCCGTCGTTCAGCGCCTGGGCGCTGCCACCCTCACACCTCGGGAACTGCTCGACGCGGCGGCCGCCTCGCCCCTGTCCCGCCCAACCTGACCCCCGTATAATGGGCGCGCATGAGCACGTCGCTGCGGCCGTCGTTTCGTATCGAGGTTCCCGAAGACGCTTACTCCGGTGATGTGCCGTTAGCCGCCACGCTGCGCGGTGATTATGTCAATGCGCTCTACCGTGGAGTGGCCGCAATGTGCACTCCCGATGGCGAGACGATCGTCGCGCTCGGCGACGCAGGGCAGCCGGCTTTTATGCGCTCGGCCGCCAAGCCGTTTCAGGTCATGCCCGCCATCCTCAGTGGCGGCGTTGACCGCTTCGGCATCACAGAGCGCGAGCTGGCGGTGCTTTGCGCATCTCATATTGCCGAGCCGCGCCACATGGACGCGGTGCTGTCGGTTCTCGGGAAGATCGGACTGGGCGAAGAGCATCTGCGCTGCGGGATTCATCCGCCGATCCACGAGCCCACGGCCCGGGACCGCGCGCGGCGCGGCATCGAGCCGTCCCCCGTGTGCAACAACTGTAGCGGAGCTCATGCCGGCCAGCTGGTCGCGTGCCGCGCCGAGGGCTGGCCGGTTGACGACTACGGCAATCCCGGCCATCCACTGCAAGTCTGGATACGTCGTATCGTGGCGGCATTCGCTGGACTCGAGGACGTCCCATTTGCCGTCGACAACTGTGCGATTCCGACCTTCCGTGTGCCGGTGGATCGAGGTGCCGTCATGTTTGCCCGGCTCGCCACGGGAGAAGCAGTACCCTCCGACCTCTCCGCGGCCGCCGCGCGGGTCGTCGCCGCCATGACTCGTCATCCGGGCATGGTTGGCGGAGAAGGGCGGTTCGACACCGTTCTGATGTCGGCGGCGGGCGGATCTGTCGTCGCCAAAGGCGGGGCGGAAGCTTTTCAGGGGATCGGCATCAGCCCCGAGCGCCTGGGGCTGGCCGTGAAGATCAGCAGCGGAGCAGCCGCGGCCTCGGTCGTCGCCCTTCGCTTGCTGTCCGACCTGGGTCTGATGCCGGCGCAGCGTGATGGGTTGCAGCCGTTTATCGAGCCCGAGATTTACAACCACCAGGGGGCGCTCGTTGGTCGCATGGTGCCTCTGATCCATGTCGAGAGAGGCGCATGAAGCGCAAAGTTCGCGTCGGTCTCATCTTCGGCGGCCGCTCCGGCGAGCACACGGTTTCACTTGCATCCGCCAACTCCGTTCTGCGGGCGCTCGACCCCGAGCGGTATGAGGCGGTTCCCATCGGTATCACCCGCGAAGGTCAGTGGCTGATCGCGGAGAGTGGCCGCGATCTCCTCGCCAACCCGGAAGTGACCCTGGAGCTGCCCGACACCGCCGAGGCGATGCTTGACGTGACGCATCACGGCATCATCCCGGTCAATCATCGCGGCGGCATTGATCGTCATGATACGGCGGTCGACGTGTGCTTCCCGTTGCTCCACGGTCCCAACGGCGAGGACGGTACCCTCCAGGGGTTGCTCGAGCTGGCCGACCTCCCGTACGTCGGGTCCGGCGTCTTCGCTTCAGCGGCGTCGATGGACAAAGGGCAGATGAAGCGCCTCTTCCGTGACGCCGGCCTCCCCCAGGTTCCCTGGGTCACGCTCCGTGGCCGTGAGTGGGAGCGCGACGCAGACGGGGTGGTGGCGCGCATCGAGGCGGAACTGAGCTATCCCGTCTTTGTGAAGCCCTGCAATCTGGGGTCCAGCGTCGGGATTACGAAGGCGGTCGATGGCGAGGCCTTACGTGCCTCCATCGCGGTCGCTCTGGCGCACGATCGCCGGGTCATCGTGGAACAGGGGGTTGATGCGCGCGAAGTCGAGGTTGGCGTGCTGGGCAATGATGAGCCTCTGGTCTCCGTGCCGGGCGAAGTGATTCCGCATAACGAGTTCTATGACTATGAATCGAAGTATACCGACGGTCTGGCGGACCTGATCATCCCGGCGAGGATCAGCGACGAGCAGCGGGCGACGATCAATGAGATTGCTGTGCGGGCATTTGAAACAGTGGACGCGGCCGGTCTGGCACGCGTAGACTTCTTCATTCGGCGATCTGATGGAGCCATCCTGTTGAACGAGATCAACACGATCCCCGGTTTCACGCAGACGAGCATGTATCCCAAACTCTGGGAAGCCAGTGGGGTTCCGTATCCGGAACTCATCGGCCGGCTGATCCAGTTCGCGATCGACCGCCACCGGGACAAGCCGTCGCGGTGAGCCGGCCGTCTCGAGGCACTCTGCTCCTTCTCACCTCCGTCGCCGCCATCCTCTGTCTCATTCCGGCGGCCGTCGCCCACTCACAGCAGCCGATCGGCATTGTGATGTACAAGGGCATCTGCTTCCAGGTACCCGGCTACACGCACGTCGCCTGCCCGCCGACGCCGGTGCCGACGGCCCCGTCCATCTTTCCCGTCAAATCTCTCGCCGTCAACGGTAGCCTCACCAGCCCGTACGGAGTGAAGACGTACTCGGTCAGCATCACCTCGATGATCGCGTGTTTTCCGGAAGACGAGCCGATTGACGTCGGAACGCTGGGAAGCCCCGGCGAAGCGGTCCTCTCACCGGCCACGCCCGGTCCTCTGCAGAGCCCGAACATGTACGTCGTGACGCCGAACCCGCAGGGACAGGCGACGCTCAGCCTGGAGGTGTGGACGCAGCGCGTCGGACCGGAGGGAGTGGCGGTGCAGGCATACTGGCCCCGGGAAAACGTCCTGCAGATCGTACCGGTCATCGCGGCGACGCTTCCGACCGTGGGCCCAGGTACCGCGACACCCACCGCGACCGCAGTGCCGGGCGGTCCGCTACCGACCGCCACTGCCGTGCCCGTGCCGCTCTTCACACGGGTCTGTGTCAGTCCGCGCACGCTTCCGGTCGGAGGAACCGGCAACGCGTACGTCCAAACGGCACCCGGCGCGATCTGTACCTTCAACATCGCGTTTTCCGACGGCACGTCGCTCACAAGTCCGCCGGAACAGATCGGCAGCACCGGGGTTACCGGCATCAGCTTCTCCGTGCCGACGGACGCCACGGCCGGCACGGTGTCGGCGACCTGTACCCTCGGAACCGGCGCCAGCACGGCGGCGACTCCGGTCCCTATCGCTCCGACTCCGACTCCCGGCTCGTAAGCGAGAGCCGCCGCGTCGCGGCGATGACCTGGGATCGCCTGTGTACGCGCGTGTGATCCGATTTCTCTATCCACGCGTAGAGACACGATGGAGGCAATGCCGTGCATCGTGTCGTAGTGCTCGTAGCGATCTTCCTCGCCTGGCTGAGTCCAGCGACCGGTCCGCGTTCGGCGGCAGCCGGCGGTCCTGACCTCAGTCGTCTCGTCCGACAGGGGACGGCCCTCGCCGGCCACGATCGGACGGCCGCTCTCTCCTACTTTCGCCGGCACGGACTGCACCCGGAGCTCGGGCTCGATGGGCGGACGATCACAGTTCGGGTTGGCGGCCGCGAGATCGCGATCCTGCCGTCCTCGGTCACCACTCAGCCCCTACGACGGCACGGTCTCTCGTCACGGCTGCGGCGACAGGACACGCCGACCTCCCGTCGCGCCATCGTTCTCGAGCCCTTCGCGACCGAGTTAGATCTCGGATCCAACGCCGGCGTCCCCGAAGTACAGGCATTGCAGTCACTGGGCTATACGGTCACAGCGCTCCGCGACAGTGCGGTCTCGCTCGCCACCATGGCCACCCTCGCCCAGTACTCAGTGGTGTACATGGAGACCCATTCCGGCGTTCTGTCGAGCGGCGACGCGGTGGTGGCGACCGCACAGACCGACACGACCGGGCTGGACGCGCTCTTCCACGACGGCAGTGTCATACAGGTGACGGTGGCGGGCGATCCGACGAAGAAGCTCTACATCGGGATCACCGGCAAATACGTGACACAGCATCTCAACGCTTTCCCCACCCGCAGCCTTGTCTACCTCAACGGATGTGCGGTCCTGGCTGCCCCGCTGTTTTGGTCGGCGCTGCAGGCACGCGGCGTCTCGACTCTGGTGAGCTGGGACCACGACGCGATCGACTCGACGGAGGACGAAGCGGCGCGTCTCGTCTTTGAGGACCTCGCCGCCGGCAACACAGTCGTTACCGCCGTGAACGCGGCCCGGGCGAACGGACTCGGGACCAGTTTCGTGGACGGGACACAAGCACGCCTCGGCTTCCTCGGCGCCGGGTCCCTGACCCTGGCCGCGCCCGCCGTGCTGCCGGCCGATACCCCCACCGCGACTCCCACGGCGACGTCGGTCGCCAGGACAACCCACCGGCGGCATCGGCCGCCCTGTACACACCGCCGCAAAACTCGCTGCCGTCGTCACACGAAAAAACGACACAAGGGAGGATAAGCAACGAGACGATACGCCGCCTTCACCGACATATCACAGGTTTATGCAAAGGAGTCACAGATGAGCGAAGAAGACATGACTCGACAGCGGCAGGGCATGCAGACGTACCTGACGGCACGGGTCAGCCGGGCGAAGCTCCTGGCCACGCTTGGCGCGGGAACGATTGCGGCAGCCGGCCTTCCGAGCCTCGCGTCCGCGCAGTCGAGCACGGAAACCGTCCAGGACATCATTAACATCGCCGATACGGCCGAGCATCTGGCCATCACCCTGCTGACCGCCGCCGTCAACAATGCCTCGACCCTGGGCATCAGCGGGCTCGTGCTGGACGTCGTGCAGGCCGCCCTCGTGGAGGAGGTCTACCACGCCGAGTTCCTGGAATCGGCCGGGGCCAAGACGCTTACCGACACCTTTACCGTCCCTGATCCCAAGATCCTGACCGACTTCACGACCTTCTTCAACACGGTGCAGACGCTCGAGACCGCCTTCGTCGGCGCCTACCTGGCTGCGGTCGGCGAGTTCACGAGTCTCAATCAACCGACGCTCGCCAAGTATGCGTTCGAGATTGGCGCTGTCGAAGCCGAGCATCGGACGCTGGCGCGCGCGGCGCTCGCGCTGGCCAGCAGCAGCAACACGGCCGATGTGCCCCCGAACAACGTTGCCTTCGAGTCCCGGCCGTTCAACACCGTCGGCGACGCGGCCAAGGCCCTGCAGACTGCCGGGTTCATCGGCGGCAGCGGGACCCAGGTCACGTATCCCGGTACATCCGCTGCTCTCACGGCGGCGGGCGCGATGGCATCCGCCGTGATGAACCAGACCGTGACCAATGCCACGCCCACTCGGGCCTATCCGGCACCGTCACATCATCACGGCCGCCGGCACGCGGGCCGCAGTCACCACCACAGCGGCCCACGCCATGGCCGCCACTAAACAGAGGGAAGGAGCTGGACGTGACTGACGAGATGAATTCGAACTACGAAGCCGCCATGCGGCGCTACCTCGGCTCGCAGGTCAGCCGGGCGAAAGTCCTTGCTGGTGCCGGAGTCGGGCTTGCCCTCGCCGCCGTGCCCTCGATCGCCGGCGCTCAGACGCCCGCCGTCGAGCAGACGGCGGACATCATCAACATCGCCGATACGGCCGAGCATCTGGCCATCACCCTGCTGACCGCGGCGGTCAACAATGCCTCGACACTCAATCTGAATGGGCTCGTGCTCCAGATCGTGCAGGCCGCCCTCGCGGAGGAGGTCTACCACGCCGAGTTCCTGGAATCAGCGGGGGCCAAGACGCTTACCGATACCTTCACGGTGCCTGATCCCAAGATCCTGACCGACTTCACGACGTTCTTCAACACGGTTCAAACTCTGGAGACGGCGTTCGTGGCGGCGTACTTGCGGGCCTCGTACGAGTTCTCCGCGGCGGGCAACGCGCAGCTCGCGCAATACGCCATGGAAATCGGCGGTGTCGAGGCGGAGCATCGGGCCCTGGCTCGCGCTGCACTGGCGCTCGCCAGCAGCAGCAACACGGCCGATGTGCCGCCGAATAACGTCGCCTTCGAGTCCGACCTCTTCAATTCCGTCGCGGATGCCGCGAAGGCACTGCAAGCAGCCGGATTCATTGGCGGCAGCGGGACCCAGGTCACCTACCCCGGAACGGCCGCCGCTCTATCGGCTGCCGGCGCCATGGCGTCGGCCGTCACCAATCAGAAGCCGACGTAACCCCTTCCGGCCGGAGAAGACGAGGGAGCCCCGCCGGTTCGGCGGGGCTCCTTCCGCGTGTGAGCCCGCCTACGCCTCGCTGACCCGCTGGTCGTCGTCCGGCATGCTAGCCGAAACGGCCGTGCCGGCGGCACCGGGCAGGACCGATCGATCGGACGCGCGGCGCCGGTGAGCGTGCCCACCGTGAGGGCGCGCGGACCGGCGCTCAACACCGTCCCAGCCGAAGCCGGGCCGCGGGTCGCTGGCGATGCCGGGAGCCCGGCGATCGATGCGCGATTCGAACAGGATCGTCTTGAGCACGCGCAGGCCGTCGCTCCAGGCGCGTAGGTTACTCGAGCCGTGGACACGCTGCCCTTCATGACTCGGCACCTCGAAGATGACGAGACCGGCTTTCGCGGCACGGATCGAGATGAGCGTCTCGACCTCGAACCCGTCGCAATCCACATTGAGGTGCGGCAGGCAATCGCGCCAGAAGGCGACGTAGCCATAGCAGAGATCGGTATAGCGCGCGCCATAAAGGAGGTTCACGAGGCGGCAGAGACCATGATTGCCCATCGCACGGAGGTGGGTCAGATCGGTGCTGCCGCCACCCGACGCGAAGCGGCTCCCCTTGGCCAGGTCGGCGCCCGTCAGCAGGGCCGCGACGAAGCGCGGCACCTCGGCCGGGTCGGTCGATCCGTCGGCGTCGAGCATCGCCACGATCTCGCCGCGCGAGGCGGCAAATCCGCAGGCGAGGGCATTCCCTTTCCCCCGGCCCGTCTGGCGGACGATCTTGATGTCCGGGCGCAACTGCTGTGCAACCTCCACCGTCCCGTCGGTGGACCCCCCATCGACCAGGATGACTTCAAAGACATCCGCCGGCATGCGCGTCAGCACGTACGGAAGATTTCTTGCCTCGTTGAGCGCCGGTATGACGACGCTGACCGCCGGCTTCTCGCCGTGCAGGGCACGCCGCGCCGGTAGCAACTGGGCCGCCGGCCCTACCTTGAACACCATGGTCAACCCCCCAACGCGCAGTATGCGGGCGATTTCCTTGTGGGCCTATGGTCATTCGGCCCATCTGGAAAGGGGTGTTTAGTCCTGTTCACACGCCGGCGGGAGGCGCATTCCGCCCCGTACTTCCCGTGTGTATATTGCGGGTGCACGGATGCCGCGACAACGGACGGAGCAGGGAGGCAGCCATGACAACTATGGGACGCACCATTCACGTCAACCGCAACCAGCGACACCTGGCCTGGGATAAGTCCATCCAGCCCGTTGTGCGAATCGAATCGGGCGATGTCGTCGAGTTCGACATGCCGGAGTCCTCGGGCGGCCAGGTCGGCCCGGACAGCACCGTGCAGACCATTCGCGATCTGGACTTCACCCAGGTTGATCCCGTGAACGGCCCCGTGTACGTAGAAGGGGCCAAACCAGGCGATACCCTTCAGATCGACATTCTGGACCTTCAACCGGCGGACTGGGGTTGGACGGCCATCGTCCCGGGCTTCGGGCTCCTCGCGGACGAGTTTCCCGATCCTGCTATCAAGGTCTGGCACTTCGAGGACGGCTCGGCGGAGTTCGCGCCGGGGATTCGCATTCCCCTCGAACCGTTCTGCGGGGAGACCGGAGTCGCGCCCGGCGAGGAGGGCGCCCTGTCCACGATTCCGCCGTACAGCACCGGCGGCAACATGGATACCAAACACCTCACGAAAGGCGCCACCCTCTATCTACCGGTCCAGACCGACGGGGCCCTCTTCTCCATGGGGGACGGGCACGCCGCGCAGGGCGACGGTGAGGTGTGTGGCGTGGCCATTGAGACGCCGATGCGGGCGACGGTGCGTCTGACCGTTCGGACCGACCATCCAGTGGAGCAGCCGCAATTTCTGACTGCCGGTCCGCTCAACCGGCGCACCAATACGGCACCTTATTACGCGACGGACGGAGTTGATCCCGACCTGATGGAGGCGGCGCGGAAGGCGGTTCGCAGCATGATCAAGTATCTGCAGCGGACGTATGACCTGTCACGCGACGATGCCTACATGCTGTGCAGCGTGGCTGCCGACCTCAAGATTTGCGAGATTGTCGACGCGCCGCACTGGCTGGTGGGCGCCTTCCTGCCGCAAAGCATCTTCCAGCAGCGCTAATCTCGCTTCTCGTCTCATCGCGTACAGGAGTGTCCCATGACTCACGACGCGACGTCTGCGCCCGAGGTGTCACCCTACGTTTCCGCCGAGCGCGAATTGGAAGCCCTTGGATACAAGCAGGAGCTAAACCGGGGTCTTTCCGTCATCGGCACGATCGCTCTGTCCCTCTCCGACATCACGCCCACCGCATCTCTGTTGGTCATCGGACCTGTGGTGATCGCCACAGCCGGCACCGCATCGGTCTGGTCCTATCTGCTGGGCGGATTCATTGCTCTCAACGTCGCTCTCTGCATGGGTGAGTTGGGGTCGATGTTCCCCGTCGCAGGCGGACTGTACTCGATCGTGACACGCGTGCTGGGACGTCCCATCGGCTTCCTCGCTCTGCTCGACTACGTCGGACAGGCCGTGTTCTTACCGGCGAGTATCGCGCTCGGCATCGGTACCTATATCAGCTCGCTCTTTCCGACGATCAGTACCAACGTGGCCGCCACCGTCATCATGGTCGCCGTCACTCTCATCGCGCTGATTCGGATCAATCAGAACGCGATCATCACCGGGATCTTTCTGCTGCTGGAGTTGGCAGTCGTCTCGAGCATGGCGGTCGCCGGATTCACGCACTGGCGCCAGCCGTTTTCGATCCTCAGCCACCCCGTCATGACGAACGGACGCGGCGGGCTGACCGGCGTCGGCGTCAGTCTCGTCATCGCGGCCATCGCGACGGCGCTGTTCTCGGTCAACGGCTATGACAGCGCCATCAATTTCTCTGAAGAGACGGAAGGGGAGGCCTCGCACGTTGGACAGGCCGTGGTGATCGCGGCCTCGACCGGCATCTTTTTCGAGTTGGTTCCGTTCATTGCCATCGTCTTCGGCGCCGGCTCCCTGGCCGCCTTCCTGGCATCCGCGACACCGTTGACCGATGCCGTCGGCGGCGCCTTCGGCTCCGGCTTCAAGAACGTGGTGACCGTCGGCGCGATCATCGCCATCTTCAACGCCTCGCTGGCCATTACGCTTCAATTCGCCCGCGTGATGTTTGCCAGCGGACGCGACCGCGCGTGGCCGGGTCCGATCAGCGACGCGTTCGCTCAGGTCTGGGGCGCAACCAGGGCTCCCTGGGTCGCAACTCTCTTTGTGGGAGTCCTCGCTTCGGCCCTGTGTCTCCAGGGCAAACTTGCCACGGTCGTCACTTTCACCGCCGTGCTGATCATCGTCCTGTATGCTCTGATCGCGATTTCTGCCCTGGTCAGCCACCGGACGCAGAGGCAGTTGCCACGCCCCTGGCGTATGCCGCTCTTCCCTATTCCTCCGATCATCGCCCTCGCCGGAGTGGGTATCGCCCTGAGCCAGCAGAAAGTGAGCGACCTGCTCATCGTGCTCGGCATCTTCGTGGCGGGCGCAATCTACTATGGTCTGTTCATTTACCCGCGTCAGGATCGCTACTGGTACATGACAACCAACCCCGAGGCTGAGCTCGCGGCCCTGGACAACGAGTCGGTGTAAAAAACGCCGGGCTCGTTGTCCTCATGCGGGCATCGCAGGCCTGGAACGGCGCCGATAAGCGCGCGTTTTGGCTCGGTTGCCGCACTCCGCCATCGAACACCACGCTCCGGACCGGTTCTTCGAGCGATCGTAGAACACCCAGCGGCAGGTGTCATCGCGACACGCCTTGAGACGCTGCCATGTGCCGGCCTGCATCGCCTCATACACGTCGGCAAGAAGGCGCCCCATGGCTCCCGGCACTCCACCCAACGTCGTCACCAATTGCCCTCCATCAGGCGCAAGGCGGATGTGGACGCCGGCATCGGCCGCGGCGCGATTCAGAAAGTCCCAACTCTCCGGCGACGCGGTCCCGTGATTGTTGGCGAAAGCCAGGTCACGCAGGGCGGCGCGGACCCTGCGTGCCAGAGCGACGTCGTTCGCTCCGGTGGGTTCGGTCTCCGCCAGTACACCCCACTCGACCAGCCAGGATCGGAGCGCATCCGGCGTCCTGAGGTCGTCCGTTCGGTTCTCTAGATCCTCTGAATTAATGAAGGCCTGAATTCGACGCAGGGCGCCGGGCGCCTTCGAATCGCTCTCATCCACCATGATCTCTGAATCACTCGTCTTTTATTGTCCTCTCCGCACCCTGCGACCGCCAAGCGCGCCAGGTGGCGCCGCTCGGCCTCGCGGAGGAGCTCCTCGCGCCGCAGCCGAGCCATCTCCGCCGTCATTACTGCCCACCACATCGAGAGCTCCTTCCTGCTCACCCCGTCTCGACACCGCCAAAACTACTATGGAGGTGTTGCAACACCATCATAATTGGTATGATGGTGTTGAGCAAGCAGAATAGCAGGAGGTTCGATATGCATAGCCCGCTGCACGCCTTGGCCGCCGCGGTTCCGGGAGCGCACCGTGAACGCGCGACCCTCGCCGATTTGCAGAACGTCATCGACCGGTTGGACGCGACGTTGAGAACAGCCGGGGCGGGACGGAGGCCGCTACTCGACGTCGCCAACGAAGTAGGGCCGGCGACCCGTATCCTGTCGGCGCTCGCTGCCGATCATCGGCGGCTTCGGGGGCGATCCCCGGCCGTGCGGATTGCCGAGGCCGCTGTCTGCGACGCTTTGTCCCTTGAGTACCAAACTCGGCCGATGGGCAGATACCTGCCCGATCAGTACCTGCGACGCCGGCTATGGGACGTCGTCAGGAAGATGCAGCGTGCCTGCATTACCCTCCGCTGGGAACAAGTGCGACGTTCATCCAGCGTCACCGCTCCTTGGTAGTCGAGATTCCGATTCGCGGCAGCGGTGGCGCCTGATTAACTCCGAACCCGCCCCTCTCCGGCGGCGCACCAAACATAGGACGCGGGTCGCTGCCCATTAGATGTCGACCTGTGTTCCCAGGCTGACCGTACGATCGACGGGCAGACCGAAGTATTCCGCCGGGTTAGCTGCATTGTGAGCGAGCGCGATGAAGAGGCGTTTCCGCCAGATGTTCATGCCGGGTCGGCGCGTGACCCGCAACGTGATGCGTGAGAGGAAGTAGAGCGCCTCACTCGCGGCGACCGTGCCCTGCATGCCTTCGATCCCTTGCTCCGCCACACGGTCCAGAGCGGCCGGGAGATCCAGCTCGTCCTGGAAGCCAAATTCAACTGTAACGTGAACGACGCCGTCGCTCGGGTCGCCCAGATGGTCAACGGTCAGCCGCTTCTCCCAGGGGATGTGCGGGACCTGGGCCGTGCGCTCTGACATGATAACCACGTGCTGGTGGAGCACGCGGTTGTACTCGACGTTGGCACGCAGCGCGAGAGGAGCCGTGTCGCTGCCGGGGTGCGGGAAGACGGCGATGCCCGGTACGCGGTACAGCTCTTTGTGGCGTAGCGCGGCAAGGAACTCTGCCAGGGAACCCTCCTGCTCCGTGCGGCGCGCCGTCACTATTTCCCGCCCCTTCTGCCAGGTCGTCATCGTGGTGAAGACCAGCAACGCGATCAGCAGCGTCAACCAGCCGCCGTCCAGGACCTTGGTGAGATTGGCGGCGAAGAAAATGATCTCAACACCGCCGACCAGCGCCGCAAACAGCGCTACTTTCCAGACCTCCCAGTGCCACTGTACGCGCGCGACGGTCAAAAACAGGGCAGTGGTAATGAGAAACGTCCCGGTGACCGCGACGCCGTAGGCAGCGGCCAGGCGAACGGAGTGCCGGAAGGTGAGGGTCACCACCAGAACGGCGAGGAACAGGGCCCAGTTGACACTCGGTACATAGATCTGGCCGACGGTCTGCTCGGACGTATGCCGAATGTGCAGGTGCGGCAGGAATCCAAGGCGAAGCGCTTGCTGTGAAACGGAGTAAGCGCCCGAAATCACGGCCTGAGAAGCGATCACGGTCGCGGCCGTCGCCAACACCACCATCGGAATCTGCGCCCAGGGAGGGAGTAGCAGAAAAAACGGATTGCTGCGCATGGCGGGCGCGCGCAAGACCAGCGCCCCCTGCGCCAGATAGTTGACCACGAGCGCCGGGAACACGATGACAAACCACGCGGAGCGAATCGGACCGCGCCCAAAGTGGCCAAGGTCGGCATACAGAGCTTCGGCGCCGGTAATGGCCAGGACCACCGCTCCCATAGCGACGAAACCCGTCCAGGGCTGGGCGGCGAGGAAGGCGATGCCGTATGTCGGCGACAGGCCCAGCAGGATGCGCGGATTCCGAAACAGCTCCGGCAATCCGGTGACGGCCAGCGCGCCGAACCACAGCAGCATGACAGGGCCGAAGATGCTGCCGACGCGCTGCGTGCCCCAGCGTTGGACCATGAACAAAAGGGCGAGAATCACGGCGGCGATGGGCACTACGGCGTCGGCCAGGCGCGGTGCCGGCACCTCGAGCCCCTCGACGGCAGAGAGCACCGAGATCGATGGGGTAATGACGCTGTCGCCATAAAACAGTGCCGCCCCCAGCACGCCCAGTGTCAGAACAAACGTGACAGGCCCGACGCCGGCTCGCTCCAGCGCCCACCGGGCCATGGCCCCCAGAGCCATGACGCCGCCCTCGCCGTCGTTGTCGGCCCGCAGAACGAAGACGACGTACTTGAGCGACACGATCAGGATCAGTGACCAGACGACGAGCGAGATAATGCCATAGACGCCGGCCGCGGTGGGATGGACAGCGCCGTTGTCGATCGTAAAAATGGAGTGAATCGCGTAGAGCGGGCTGGTACCGATGTCCCCGAAGACCACTCCGAGAGCGCCCAGGGCCAGGGCAGCACGTCCTGCCTGATGCGCCGGTTGTTCGCCGACTTCCGGCCCCGGACTCACGGCGATCGCGGGATCGGGCGGGACTCCCGGTGTCGCCTCCGCCACGTGTACTCTGCCTTTCCGGCCGGCGTCAGTCAGCCGGTGCTTCCCTCCGGAACCGTCATCTCCGTCAGCTTGGACCATTCTGTACCCGGGACCTCGACATTAACGATGTCTGGAGTCTCGGCCAGAAGTGACGGCGTCTCACGTATCGCTTTCTTGAAGTGGTCGGAGTTGACATGGTCAAGGCCGGCCTGACCGTCACGGAACGCTTCGATGAGGACATACTCGTTCGGGTTCTCCACACTGCGTGACCACTCAAACCACAGGTTGCCCGGTTCCCGCCGCGTCGCTTCGGTGAAGTCGCGTACCACCTCCGCAAAGCTGTCGGCATACTGTGGCCGCACTTTGAACTTTGCCGTGATGAAGATCATGGCGTTGCCTCCTGTCAGCCGGCGGCGCAAGAAGCGAGCCAAAACCACGCTCCTGGCATACGCGGAGGCCGCGCCGACCGGGGGACGCGGCGAGTCATCCTCCGAATGGCAGGAGTAGCATAGGGAGGACGGCCCGTCATGATCGTCGAGCAAATTCGATACTACCTCGCCGAAGAGAACCTGGAAGACTTCCTCGCAGCACGGCGCGAGTTGAGCAGTTTGCGCGCTCGTCTTGATCTTCCCGAGGGACGATCTCTCATTGCGGACCCCGTTCCCGACGAAGGTCCCGCTGTCGTGTGGCAGTGCGGCTATGACGACGAGGGGCAGATGGGGCTGGCGGAAGCACGCCTGATGGGGAGTGAGGAATACGCGTCGGCCCGCGAACGCATCAACGCCCTGGTCGAGCGCGTCGTCCTCGAACTCTACAGCGCGGACGGCGACTAGCCCGCCGGCAGCCCCGCCTCACCGTCCCCGCTTCGACGGCGGCCGGCAAGCGTGTTCGCATCCCCTCCCCGCGTAAATCTGCTCGCACCCGAGGAGCCGGCATGCCGAACCACGCCGCCCCATGTGCAGCCCCAGCTCCCGGCCACGGCCGCTCCCCGGTTCTGAACGACGGCCGCCGACACGCCTCCGTCTCGTCTCCGGGTGACGTCGACGTTGTAGCGGTGGATCTGCTCGTCGCGATGGCAGAGCTCATCCGCATCTGCGTTGTCGTCATACAACATTTGACGTTTGCCAATGACCGAAACACAAAGTAGAGTGGCGGCAAAAGGAGACACGATGGCGACCGTGCTTATCGTGGAGGACGATGCGTCGCTGCGCGCCCTCCTGCACGACTTCCTCGCGGCGGCGTGTCTGGATTCCGTGGGAATCGAGTGCCTGGGGCAAATCGAGCGTACCCGACTGCCGCTGTATCCGGACCTCGTCATCGTCGACCTCTTGTTCCACGACGGCTCGGGCGTCGAGGCCACCGCCGGCCTCCGCCGGCTCGGCCTGGACGACATCCCGGCCATCGCCTTGACGTCGTCGCACTTCGCCTCCCGAGAGGTCCGAGACGCCGGATACTTCGCGGCAGTCCTGGAGAAGCCGTTCGATCTGGACGATTTTCTCGCAGTGGTGTCGAGGCTGGTGCCGGACCAACCGAATAGGTTCGAACGAGAAGATCATCCGGAACGTCTCGTGGCTCGGCAAAGGCGCTGAGCACCGCGTTTGATAACGGCCTGGCCTCGGCGTCGCATCGCTATCCGGCCAAGCTGACGCCGAGATATTCCTGGAGCCCGGTCGGCGTCGCCGGCCGCTCAGGTCCTGCAAAGTCAGCCCGGGGGCCCGCGCATACCCGGAGAGCGGCGTGTCGCTCTATCGTTTCCTGACGCCCGGCGGCCGCCGGGGCATGCCGAGACGAACCGACACGCCGAGCACGCCAAGGTCAAGGCCGATGTGGAACCGAGGACCAGGCGGTGATGTCTCGCTCACGACGACACGCCGGTCGTACTCCGTACGCTGCCCCCGATCGCGCAATACCTCGTAGGCACGCTGGACTGCCTGGAATCGACCGGTCGCCGCGGGATCGGGGTTGTGATCGGGATGATAGCGGCGGACCAGCCGGTGGTACGCCGTGGTGATCTCGTCCTCCGAGGCGTCCGGCTCAACCCCGAGGATGCCGTACAAGTCTTCATCCGAGTTCACGTTGCCTCCCGCAGACTCTGATGCAGCCTGTCTATACTCCCGACCATCGCATTTGTCGTGCCACGCGGGACTCGAACCGATCCTTTCCCGGCCGGTATGTCCCAAGCAGCTATGTGCGAGCGGCGGCGATCTCATAGACGCCTTCGGCGGTGTGCCGGCGAGGCATTGGCTTTGACTTGATACCGTCCGAGCGCTACGATGGCCGCATCTTGACGGACCGGGGCGGAGGCGGTGAGGACGATGGCGACAGAGGGGGGCAGTAGACCTAATGTGTCGACGGTGGGCCGGAGCGTCGCCATCCTGCTGGCTGTCATGCTCTCCTTCGCGGTCCAGTCACACCGTCTCGGCACGGCGACGCCGGTCGCCGCCCACGGCGTCAGGACGCTCGGGCATACAGCCCTCCTGATCGAACCCAATGTTGGACAGGCCAATCCGGCGATCAGGTTCATCGTTCATGGCCCCGGTTATGAGGCGTTTCTCGGCCGGACCGGCATCGCATTCGTGTCGACCCCTCTGTCACGCCGGCGCGCGCGCATGACGCCCCCCGGCCTCACGCGGCCCCTCAGCGCGCACCGGCCCATCCAACCGACAGTCCAGGCCATCGCCGTCCAGTTTTCCGGCGCCAATCCCGACGCGCGAGCGATTGCAACCAGGAGGCAAGCGGCCCATGTCAATTACTTCCTCGGATCGCGGCCGCGGCACTGGCACACCGACATCCCCACCTATGGTGCCGTGCTCTACCGTCATCTCTATCCCGGGATCGATCTCCAATATGTGGCAGGGCGAACCCTGGAATACCGCTGGATCATTCACCCCGGCGCGAATCCCGCCCGCATCGCCATGCGCCTCCACGACCCGCTCCGCGGCGACGGAAGGGCTGTCTTCACCATCGTGCGGGGCGCGCTCCGGGCGGGAAACATCCGTGGAGCCCTGGTCGCATCGCCGCCACGCGCGAACCAACCTGCCCTCCATTCCCCCGTCCACGTCTCTTTCCGAGTTGATGGGCCGATCGCTCGCCTTCACGTCGGGCGGTATGACCACAAGCGGACGCTCGTCGTGGATCCGCAGCTGGTTTACACCTATCTCATCGGCGGCATCGGACAGGTACAAACCTATAACTCCATAGCTGTCGATGCCTCGGGCGCCGCCTACGTGGTCGGAGACACCGATGCCCCCGACTTCCTGACGGTCAATCCCTTCCAGGGGAGCATCAGCGGGGCGGCATGCCAGGCGAACACCGAATCGGAGCCCTGCCCCGATGCCTTTGTCATGAAGATCGCGCCGAATGGCCGGGACGTGGTGTACAGCACGTACCTTGGCGGCAGCCAGATAGAGAGTGGGAATGCCGTTGCGGTGGATCCGGCAGGCGAGGCAACCGTCACGGGGGCGACGCTCTCCGCCGATTTCCCCACCGCCCATGCTCTGCTGCCCTCGTTCAGGGGAGGTGACATATTTGGTGATGCGTTTGTCACCCGGTTGAGCGCGCCGGGCGATGGCCTGGTCTTCAGCACCTACCTCGGCGGCAGCCAGGATGACAGCGGGCAAGCCGTCGCGGTCGATGGCTCCGGAGACACGTACGTCACCGGCAATACGCGATCCGACGACTTCCCGACCCGCCAACCTCTTCAGGGTCAGCGGGCGCCTGGAACCTGTACCTACGATCTGCAAACTAACACGCTCACTCTGCCCTGTGAAGACGCCTTCGTCACCGAACTGAGCCCGACTGACCAGCTACTCTTCAGCACGTACTTTGGCGGTGATAGCGACGATGAGAGCAGCGGCATTGCGGTCGACGGAACCGGGGACATCTACGTCTCGGGTGTCACCGGATCGGATGACCTGGGTGTCACGGCGAATCCGTTTCAAGGATTGACGGTCTCCGGCTCCAAGAACGATGGATTCGTCCTCAAGCTCGCTCCCTCGGGCAGACAGAGGTTGTACTCGCTGTACTTCCCTATCCAGGCATATGGCATCGCTTGTGCTCCGGGCGGTGATGTCATCGTCGTGGGAACCGCCGACGAGACAGACGACGTCACGGGAAGCAGCGGAGCATTCCAGCCCGCAGCGTTAGGCGGGCAGGACGCGTACGTCGCGCGGCTCAACGCAACAGGGAGTGCCGTGAGATACGCCACCTTCCTCGGCGGGTCCGATGATGACATAGGCCTGGCGGTGGCTAGTGACTCTGCCGGTGATGCATACGTGGTCGGAGGGACGGCCTCTACCGACTTTCCACAGAAAGGCTCCTTCGGGTCCCCGCCCGTGCCGGGTGATACGGGCGTATCGCCGGGGACGGCGTTCATATCCGAGATCAGCCCCGACGGCGCAAGTCTGGTATACAGCTCGTATCTCGGCGGAGGTGCCGGCGATCTCGCGTGGGCGGTTGCCGTGGACGACACCGGGTCCGCATACCTCACGGGCGACGTGGGCACTAACGGTTTCCCAAGCGTGGGAAGCGGAGGAGTCGACCCATCCGATGCCGATGGATTCATCGCCAAGGTATCTGCCGGCTCCGTCCTCCCCACGGTCACCCCATCGCCCACCGTGACCCCGTCACCAACCCCGAAGCCGGCGGTGACGCCGCGGCCAACCGCTCGGCCGGGAAAGCACAAGTCAAAGCCGTGCCGGAAGGGATACCGCCGCCGCCACGGCAAGTGCGTGCGCGTCAAGAAGTCGCACTGAGGAGCCGCGGCTCCGGGGATAGGCGGTCCACGCCGCAGGCGCAGACCGGCAACGGCATGAGCCGCCGGACCTTTCGGCCCCGCCTGGCCCCTCCGCCGGTCTTGATCACGGGACGCGATGCCAGCGGTAGCCGCTCTCCTGATTCCCGAGTATCCGGCCCCATGGCGGGAACGTCTCGTGGGTGAAGACGACCAGGGCATCGGTCCCGGCTGCGGCGTCAAGCAGCGAGCGTCGCGACGCTCGCATCTGCTCCGGGTCGGCCCAGGGCACATTCCAGTCAAGGTGCTCGACCTCGGCCGGGTAATGAAAGAGATCGCCGACCGCGTACAGGGAATCACCCCGGGAGGAAACCCGAATGATGGAATGCCCCGGCGATTCGCCCGGGGCCGGAATCATCGCCACACCCGGCACGATCTCACGCTCGCCCTCGACCAGATCGAGCAGTCCGGCATCCGCCACGGCACGGATGCGCGCCTCCGGCTCCGGTTCCAGATGCTCGGGGGCGGCGTTCTCCCAGTCGGCACGCCCCAGGAAGACACGGGCATTGGGATAGCGCGGGACAAGCGTCCCATCCCGCTCCACCGCGAGACCGAACACGTGGTCGAAGTGGGAGTGGGTGATAAGGATATGGGTGATGTCCTCCGGTGAGATGCCCAGTTCGGCCAGACCCCTCACCACTCCCGGAGTGCGCACTGAGCCCGGCCATTCCTCCTCCCAGTACTCATCACGGCGCGAGCCCGGTTCCCCCAGGCCGGTGTCGATCAAGATCGTGGCGTCGCCCGTCTGAACGACCAGGACGTTGACATCGCCCGGCACGCTGCCCTCGGCATCGGCGTCGATCACCTGGCGCCACACCTCTTCCGGCACGGTCAACTCGACCTTCCCCGGCATCATGGCATCGTTGATCGCGGTGGCGGTCACATCACCCACGGAACGAGAGTGCACGTACTCATCCATTGCCTTCATCATCTCATCCCTATCCGCCGAGCCGCGTCTGAATAAGCCGGGCTGCGCTCAAATCCAGGCGAGCGGGCATTAGGGCTCGTGGATTATCTCGTGGTGGTCGCCCCGCGTGGCGACCAGCCCGGTGTGATCGACGCCGGCGTCAGGCTGGCCGGCACTCGGGCCGGCCACGACGACCCGGCGATGCCGATCATGCACGAGCCCTAGGAGCCGGGCATCACAAAACTGAAGAAGTTCGGAGAGAGCCGTTACAGTTGACGACTCGCCGATTTGGCGTAGCGCGTAGCGGGGCGCCAAATCGCGCGACACGCAGAACGGGGTCGCCCTACGCTGTGGAGATACAACCCAACCACAGCAAGGAGACCCCGTCGTGAGAGAGTGTACCCTGATCCGCAAGCGGGACGTGGAAGCGGGCGTTCCCTTTACCCTGAAGCATTCGGCGTCCTGGTCCTGGACGCATCAGCCGGCTCAGGAGCGTCACCTGGCACCCGGTGCCCGCGCTCGCCTCCGCATGCTCCAGTGGCACGAGCAGCACGGTCGCAACGTCAGCCACACCTGTCGCCACTTCGGCGTCGCGCGTCCCACCTTCTATCGCTGGCAAAGGCGCTACCGCTCCTCCGGTCTGGCCGGCTTACGGGATCGCTCCCACCGTCCCCATCAGGTCCGCTGCCCCTCCTGGACCGTCCAGCAGGTCCTCGCCGTCCACGCTCTGCGCGAACACTATCCGCGCTGGGGCAAGGCCAAGCTTCAACTGCTCCTGGCCCAGCAGGGGATCAATCTCTCGGTCTCGATGGTCGGACGGATCCTCCATCATCTGAAGATGAGCGGCCAGCTCCGGGAGGGGAAACGCAAAGGGGTGCGCACCGTCTCCCGTCCTCGTCCCTATGCCGTCCGCAAACCCCACGACTATGTCATCCGCTCCCCCGGTGACCTGGTCCAGGTCGATACCAAAGATGTCCGCTTCGGCAACGGCGTGACCTTCAAGCATCTCTCGCTCGTCGACGACCAGAGTCGCTACGCCGTTGTCGAGATCGGCTCCCGTGCCTCCGCCTCCCAGATCACTGCCCACCTTGACCGCATGTTGGCCCGCCTCCCCTTCGCCGTCCGTGCCATTCAGGTCGATGGCGGTTCCGAGTTCAAGGCGGACTTCGAGTCCTACTGCCACGACCATGACCTCCGGCTCTTCGTGCTGCCGCCCCGCTCCCCCAAGCTCAACGGCAAGGTCGAGCGTCTGCAGCGCACCTTTGACGAGGAGTGCTACCAATGCCTCGATGTTCCCGTCCACGTCCCCGAGCTTGCGGCCGGACTTCATGCCTACGAGCAGGTCTACAATCACGTCCGTCCGCACCGCGCCCTCGGGTATCGCACCCCGGCCCAGTACCTCGCCGACCTGGAGGCATCCGCATGAGCGGTGTAACACATCACCTGGACCCATACAAAAACCTGGACCGAAACGGGGAGGCCACGCATAATAGACTCTTTGCACCGAGGAGAGGTGGTAAGGGCGGTGATGAGCGAGTCCAGCAACGACGGGGTTCTGCAGCGTATGACACAGTTGATTGAGTCATGGGAAGGCCGCCATGATCGCCGCTGCATCTTTCTTCGCTGCTATGCCGACATGACGGCGGCGACCCTCGGGGCCATCCAGGACAGGCGGTTTCACGACAATCCCTGGACCGGACGGCTCCTGGGCGTGTTTGTGGGGTACTACTTTCGGGCACTGAACGCCTACGAGCAAGGGATCGCAGCGGTCCCCGCCCCCTGGAAGTGGGCGCATGACCTGACACAACTGCCCACCACGCTGCCGGTCGAAGCCCTGGTCCTCGGGATCAACGCCCACATCAACCACGATCTCGCTCTCGCCGTCTCCGATCTGCTTTGCTCCGAGTGGGCCGATCTCGACGAAGCGGAACGATCCAAGCGGCACGACGACTTCCTCCGGATCAACGACATCATCGCCGAGACCACGCGTCTCGTGCAGCACGATGTGCTCGAGCGCTATGACCACTTCTTGCGAGGTGCCGACCCCATCGTTTCCCCGGCGATTCACGGGGCGGAATGGGAGTGCGGACGCCTGATCAAGTGCTGGCGCGATGAGGCGTGGTCCCACGGCATTCAACTGGTCGAGGCCACATCCGCCGAAGAGCGCGAGAGGCTCCGCCACGCGATCGAACAGGGCGCCGTGCATCGTGTGCGCGTGGTGATCTCGACGATCGAGCTGCGCCACGAATTGCTGGCGCGCCCGATCGAGGAGTTGGCCCGCCTCCACCCTCACCCGCCGGTGGCAGCTCGATTTCGATCGGCACAGGTGACGGCGCAGAGTTAGGGAATCCCGCTCGCTTGCTTCATTCGGAGGCGGCGAGAATCTGGTGCGTCGCGTTCCGGAACAGACGGTCGTGGCGCACCGAGTCCCTGGGACTCCCTCTTGACGGTCGGCATCCCAGGCTTCCGCGGCCACGCCTGGGCCGCGGAGGCACGCGGGTCACTTGTCCGTCGCCGTTCCGGGCTGGCATGCTGTCAGTGCGCATGCGCTGTCTTCTCCTCCTCGTTCTGTTGTCGGTTCTGGCCGGCTGCGCCGCGCTCCCGTCGAGTGACGCGGCGCCCCTCGCTGCCGGCTCGCCGGCGATCCGCTATGCGGTCGTCCTCGTGCTCGACGGGCTGCCCGGGAGCGACCTCAGGCTGGTGCCCATGCCGCATCTGCGCCGATTAATGCAACGCGGCGCAACCTTTACCAACGCTTTCGTCGGTCAGGAGCTGGCGAACACGCCGCCCGGTCACGCCACCATCGGCACCGGGATGCTGCCGAAACATCATGGCGTCGAAGGGTTTCTCTGGGAGGACCCGCGGACGCATCAGGCGTACGATCCGACACAGAACGCCGACGTGATTGCGGACCGTCTCGAGGCGGTTATCTCTAACCACCACGTGCCGACGCTGGCCGGCCGCCTTCACCGGCGCTTTCCCCACGCCAAGGTCCTCAGCGTGGCGGCGCACAAGTGTTACGCGTCCGATGCCATGGGCACGGCAGACGCCGACTACATCCTGTGCGCGTTGATCTATCACGATCGCTGGGTCGCGCAGGCCATTCCCGATCATCGGCCCCCGCCCGGCGCCATCAATAATCCCCACTGGGATGTCCCGATTCCGGCCCCCACCGCCGGCTTCGGTCCGGCAGTGCAGCAGTGGTGGATGGGAACCGAAAACCGCTGGACCGTCCGCTATGCGCTGTGGGCGTTCCACCGGATCCACTATCCGCGTGTCCTCATGATGAATCTCTCGGAGACCGATGTCCTCGGCCACTTTGCTCCCAACCAGCACGTCATGCGCTACTTGCTGCGCGAAGCGGACAGTCTCATCGGCCGGATCATGAACGCCTATCGCCGGGCCGGCCTGCTGGGCCGCACCGACTTCGTCATCACGGCGGATCATGGGATGGACCACATCCGCCGATTTCTACCGTACTCGGTCATTACCCGCGCGCTCGCCGCGGCGCACGCGACGCCGGTGTATGTCGAGCACGATACGGCCGCGGCAATCGGCCTCACCCAGGACGCCAAAGCGCCGGCCGTGGCCCGTAACATCTTTCGCTTCGGTGGTCCGCTGATCGATGCCACCTACTACAAGGTTGAGACGGGCGGCCACTGGCGATATCGTGCGGCTGCTGTACAGCCCTGGATCTCCTCGGGCGTGCGCGCGGCGTACGTACGGTTAGCCGACACGATGGCGGCGGACAGCGGCCCCGACGTGTATGCGGTGTACGCTCCGGGCATCTCCTCGCGTTACTTTCTGGCTCACGGCTACCCCTGGCGGGCCGGCCATCTTGGTCCGCAGTGGGCAGACCAACACATTCCGCTGATTCTGTCCGGGCCCGGCGTTCGCGCCGGCGTCGTCTCGCATTACCCGGCCCGGCTGGTGGACATCGCTCCGACCGTCGAGTATCTCCTCGGCGTGCGTGCGACGGGCACTGACGGCGTCGTTCTCGCCGGTGTGCTTCGGCATCCACCACCGGCATTACGGGCGGCTCAGCGTCGGCGTGCGGATGTGCTTGTTCCCATCGTTCGCGCCCTCAAGGTCCGGTCGGGCCTGTAACCGGATCCGACAATGTGGTCCACGCTGGTCTGCAGCGAATTTCCCGCACCGAAGTCCCCGCTCCCCCGCCGCTATCGGTTCACCGATTCCATGGCCGCCGCCGGATAGCGCGCGCCGGCCGCGACTCCGATGGGAGCCACCTCGTCGAGACGGCGAAGATCTTCCGTCGTCAGGTGAACGTCCAGGGCGCCCAGATTCTCGCGCAGGTACCCTGGCCGCTTGGTTCCCGGGATAGGAACGATATCCTGCCCCTGGGCCAGGAGCCAGGCCAGGGCCAGCTGCGCCGGGGTGCAGCCCTTCTCCCGCGCGATCTCCTTCACCTTCTCGACAAGATCCAGGTTCCGCTGGAAATTCTCTCCCTGGAATCGAGGCGAGTGGCGGCGGAAGTCGTCCGGCGCGAAGTCGTCGGGACTGGTAATCGCCCCCGTCAGAAAGCCACGCCCAAGCGGACTGTACGCGACAAAGCCAATGCGCAGGTCCCGCAGCGTCGGAAGCACCTCTTCGGCCGGCTCCCTCGTCCACAGTGAGAATTCGGTCTGAAGAGCGCTGATGGGGTGCACGTTGTCGGCGCGGCGGATCGTGTCCGGCGCGGCTTCCGAGAGCCCCAGATACCGTACTTTTCCCTGCTCCACTAACCGGGCCATAGCCCCCACGGTCTCCTCGATGGGCGTCTTCGGGTCCACACGATGCTGATAGTAGAGGTCGATGTAGTCCGTTCCCAGGCGCTTCAGACTGGCCTCGCACGCCTGCATCACATACTCCGGCTTTCCATTGATGCCGAGGCGCTCGCCGTTGGGGCCGCGCACGTTCCCGAACTTTGTCGCCAGGATTACCTCGTGCCGGCGCCCCTTGATGGCCCGTCCCACCAGCTCCTCATTCTTGCCGACGCCGTACATATCGGCCGTATCGAGGAAATCCACTCCCAGGTCGAGGGCGAGGTGGATGGTCTCGATCGATTCCTGGTCGTTGGTCGCGCCGTAGAACTCCGACATACCCATGGTGCCGAGACCCAACTCGGACACTCGCAGGCCCTCGCGCCCGAGAGCTCGCTGCGGGAGCAGGGTCTTCTTATCCAAGGTCATTGCTGTCTCCTTCGAGGTGATCCGGCGCTCTCCCTTCATGATCCGTGCCCCGGCCCTCCCTCGTGCCTCAACCCCGCTCGGACGTCTCGACGTTCTGCGCCACGTCGTGCGCTGTGCTCAGGCAATCGCTGGGGCCGCAACTCGAGCAGTGCATCCCACCGAACCGGCCGGCTCACGACGAGATGACGGACCTGGTCCAGTAACACGCGGATCGCTTGGTCAGTGTCGCTGCCGCCGACGTTCTGGCCGCCCGGGCGCTTTCTGCCGGCCTGGTCTTGGCGGCACCTGTCTCTGCTTGAGTCTCAACGAGTCCGGATGAGTGTCACGGGTTGCGCAGCAGAATGTCCTGCACCGCGTGATCCCACCCTTTTTTCAGGATCAGCGAGGCGCGCGTGCGAGTAGGCAAGATGTTCTCACGCAGGTTCACCTGATTGATCTCTCGCCAGATTGACCGCGCCACCTCCGTGGCTTCCTCTTCGTCCAGATCGGCGTAGTGGTGGAAATAGGACGAGGGATCGCGAAACGCATTGTCGCGCAGTAGCAGGAACCGCTCGATGTACCACCGCTCGATATCCCGTTCCTCGGCGTCGACGTAGATAGAGAAGTCAAAAAAGTCGGAGACGAACGGGCCCTGCCCCGCGGCCTGCAGCACGTTGAGGCCCTCGAGAATAACGATATCCGGCCGCTGCACCACCACCGTCTGGTCCGGTATGACGTCGTAGAGAAGGTGGGAGTACACCGGAGCCCGGACCTCGGCACGGCCCGACTTGATATCGGAGACAAACTGGAGAAGCTTCCGGCGGTCGTAGCTGGCCGGGAATCCCTTCCGTCGCATCAGACCGCGGTTTTCCAGCGTCGCGTTCGGAAAGAGGAAGCCGTCCGTGGTAATGATGTCGACCTTTGGGTGGTTGGGCCAACGCGTGAGGAGAGCCCGCAGGATGCGGGCAGTCGTGCTCTTCCCAACGGCGACACTGCCGGCAAGACCGATCACGAAGGGGACCTGAGCGGGTAGATTGCCGAGGAATTCGTCGGTCGCGCGGTATCGCGCCTGACTCGCGGCGACGTAGAGATTGAGCAATCGAGAGAGCGGGAGGTAGATGTCGCTCACCTCGGTCAGGGCGACGGGCTCATTCAGACCGGAGATACGGACAATGTCGGCCTCGGTGAGCGGCAAGGGCGTCGCCGCACGACGAGCGGCCCACTCCTGCCGGGTGAAATGGAGATACGGAAAGAGCGCGTCACGCGACTCCAGGATCATGCCCACCGTTCAGTCTCTCACGGTCGGACGCTCACCATCTCGCTATTCCCGGTCAGATGCCGGAGGAGCGGTCTGTCATGACAGATGATCATGCATGGCAGACCGCTCGTGCCGGTGCCCGGTGACAGTGTCGGCTACAGAGTGCCGGGGGAGGAGACCCAGCCGCTGTACGTGAGTGTGGCGACACCGGACGGCGGAGTGAACGAGAGGAAGGTCCTCACCCCGCTCTCCGTCCCCGACCCGGACGCCCCGGCGAACCGCCCTGTCCCGCCCACAATCCACCACTGGTCGTTCGAGGTGCTATTTGGGCAGGTCTCTCCGCTCCCCTGGATGTACAACTGATCGCCGTTCGCGGCGGTCAACGTGGTCGTTCTCGATTCAGGGGAACACCCATCACTCAGAAGCTGCGTCGTGCTCACAGTCACGGTACTGAGCTCAGTTGTGGCGCCCAGGTGAAGAAACTCCCCGGACCCCGCGATGCTCACGATGCGGTACCCGGGGATCAGCGAAACGTGACACTGCCCGCTCACCGTCCCCCCGAATGGCACCGCGGAAAATAACGAAGTCAACCGGGGCATCCTCAGGAGAGAAGGGCATATGCGGGTGGATGCCTGCTCGGACTTGAACTGCTTCATGGAATTTCCCCCATGTGGGCTGATCCGCGGCGGACAATCCGGCCCCCACATCGGCGGTAACTCCGGTGCTGGAGAGAGCGGCTACCACTTCTCGCATGACGCGCTCTGACTGCGAGCCGAAGAGACCAAACTTTACATTGGCCACAGACCGCCTCTACCAGTTGCTCACAGGACCCGTCGGCCTGTTCTGCAGCCTCTGAGGGAGATCACGCACTCGTTGTTGACACACTGCTGCTACGATTCTAAGATAGTGCCACTGGCGTTTTCAGGTCCATGACTTTATGGGGGACGTGGTGGCAGGGTCTGGGCGGTCGGTCGGCATTGAGAATCGCGTTCTCGACGCCGCGTGTGAGGAACCGCGCGGCGCCCCGGGGTGTACTCGTGCGACTCTCGCAAGGGCGCATCCCTCTGGATGGGTGAGCAGAGAGATCGGGTGACCGGCCACCATGGTACGGGCGACGGGCGGCCGCCCGATCCTGCTATCCTGCGTGCTGCAATCCTTAGGTCTCTGGAGGACCAAGGGTTCACCCGAGTTGGCGATAAAATATTGCCGCCCTCGACCGCCGACAAGGAGGCAATTCGACGCCTTCACCTGACCGCTGTTCGCCATGCGCAGAGCGTGTCGAGATCCGGCCTGATTTCTCACCAGAATGCTCTCTTGGACCGGATTGCCGACGGGACCGACGTAGACCCAGAACACGTTCACCCGACATTGGTCGAGGTGGAATCAAACACCGAGGACGAACTCCTATTCCGGTTCGCTCGGCTTCACTGGGCGATTCCCGTGTCGTTCGGCTACGGACGCAGGCTTCGCTTTCTCGTGGTCGACAGGCACAACCAGAAACTGATGGGCATACTGGGTCTCGGCGACCCAGTCGTAAACCTTCCACCGAGGGATAAGTGGATCGGCTGGGACGCGGCAACTCGCGATGAGCGGTTGCACTGCGTCATGGATGCTTTTGTACTCGGCGCGGTACCTCCATATTCACAATTGCTCGTTGGCAAGTTGATCGCCCTACTCGCAACAAGTAGGGAGGTCAGGGGGTCTTTCGAAGCGAAGTACGAAGACCATACCACTCGTATCCGGCGGCGGAAGTTGGCCAGCAAGCTGGTATTGATCACCACCACGTCCGCACTCGGAAGAAGCTCTGTGTACAACAGACTGCGCCATCAGGGTCGCACCTTCCTTGAGCCGGTCGGCTACACCCGGGGTACTGGCGAGTTTCATTTTTCGAACGGCCTCTACAGTGACATCCGCGCTTACGCGGCGGCGCACTGCCGAGCTACCGAGCGGCGCTCGGGGTGGGGCAGGGGGTTCCGTAATCGACGGGAGGTCGTGAGAAAGGTGCTGTCGGATCTTGGCTTATCTAAGAGCCTTCTCTCCCACGGAGTTCCACGACAGGTATTTGTTGCGCCACTGGCGATAAACACCAAGGAGGTTCTGTCGGGAAGCGAGGAAGCGCCAACCTACTTCGACGATACCGCCGATGATCTCTTTCAGCACTTTCGCGCTCGGTGGCTCCTCCCAAGAGCAAAGCGGGATCACGAATACACCAAATTTAGGGCCGAGGACTACGCTCTATGGGAATAGACCAGTCGAATCACGGCGAAGGAGAGTTTTTCGGCGATCTCCCTGCCGCTCTCGTCAATCAGATGCTTGAGGAAAGCACGGAGGTCGGCAGAACCCTGGCCGCCGAGTTCAATCGGCTCTCCAACCACCGGGGAGAGAGGCGTCGAGACCTCGAAAATGAGGGTCTCCTTCTCAGTGAGGGTACTCTCCCCTACGAGCCGCTGCCAACCGTCTGCGCTGCTGACGGGGCTTACGGGGTCGATCGCCTTCTCGCTATCGACTTAGTGGTGGCAGCTGCCGTGGCCGTGGAGGGCCTCACTCCCCCGTCCGAGACCAGGTACTGGGATGAAACGCGGCACGAACTTTACATGCATACCGAAGTACATCTCATGGACACGTCGACCGTTCTGCGCGCCCTGATGCTCGGGATGGAACTGCTCTTAGCAGCGCACGCGCCCCACGACCTCGTGCTCATGGACGGGACCCTGACGCTCCCTGTGATCTACTTCAACCAGGCATTGAGTCTTGCCCCCAGACGACCCGAGCTGCAGTGCGCTCAACGATTTCTGGAGCGATGTCCGGATTTTCTGAATGCGTACGCCGAGGTTCTTCTATCTCCTCGCAACGACAGGAGCTACTGTGGTCTGGCCAAGTACTCCACGAGACGCGAGATAGGCCATCGGTTGGGGTGGCCCGGGGAGTACGACGATAGAGGCATGCTTTCCATGGTGCTTCGGCCAGGCGAGCTTACGCAGCCCGTGGTGCTGGAACCGCCAGAGTCGGCCTGGCACTTGACCATCTCGGGTCTGTCCCGAGACGTGACTCCGTCGGTCGAACCCACGGTTTCAAGGATCCTAACCGCTCTGAGTCGGGTCCACGTTGTCTACTACAGGCCCTTCGACTGGATGCCAGCATTACGCCTAGAACTGGCCGAAGAGGTAGCGCGAAACCGTAACAGGCTGGCCGTAGTCATTCAAGGAATCAAACACCAGTGTGCCGCGCCCGGGATGTTAGAACCATACCCCCAATACATGGCTGACCGGATGGCTAAGAGCGTGGGCAAGGCAATGAGGGCCTTCCGGCAAATTGCGACGCACGAGGTGGCAGAGGCATACGCTGGGGACCTGGGAGACGTCTTCATGGCGTTGCATGGTTACCGAAGTGAATCCGGAAGAGAGTGAATCATGCACGACAGATCGATCGAAGTCGAAACACTGCTGGCGCACACAGAGCGTATCGGCATCATTGGTTCTCCGTCTACTACGATCGAATTGACCCTAGACATTCTTGGTACCGCGGTGACACGAAAGCTCGTAGGCGAGCTGGCGATGTTTCAGTTCATGCAGGATGGCCGCCGACATTACGCGCTAGGGCAAATCACTGAACTGGAGCTTAGAAATACCTGGTTGGAGGAACCCACTGCGAGAACATTGGTGCGGCTACGGGGCGCTATCGACTCGGTTAGCGGCAGGCAAGATACTCATACTGGGAAGATGACTCCCAGCGCGGTGTTTTCAAGCGGAGACGGCGACCGTTACTCGGCGAGTATCATGGGTACCATTCCCCCCACCGGCACCGTCGTGTCGCTGGCAACCGACGGGGTATTGAATACCCTTCTCAACCCTTACCGCGACCAGATTTTCTACTTCGGTCGAGTCTACGGCTCGCAGCCCAGACTGCCTCTTTGGTTCAAGCATTTTGGGCATGGAGAGCGCGGTATAGGGGAGGCTTACCATATTGGGATCTTTGGAAAGACCGGATCCGGCAAAACCGCTCTGGGGAAGATGGTTATGGTTGCCTACGCGCGGCATCCTGAGATGGCCATCGTGGTGATCGACCCGCAGGGTGAGTTTGCCGCGGACTTCCGGCGTGGGGAGACGGCCACGGGACTACCAATTGGACGACTCATGCAAACGGAAGATAAGCAGGTAACGGTTCTGTCCGTCAGGGATCTGGTGCTGGACCGGTGGGAGCTGTTCCAGGAGTTGCTCTTTGAGGGTCAGTTTCTTCGACGGCTCACTATCAATGCAAGTCCGAACCGCGAGACGGCGGCTTCCATAGTACGCGAACACCTTCAGGGCACTTTCAATCTCAACCAATTGCATGAGCGAACCACCTTTAACGACGTCTGGACACAACTTCAGGATCAGAATTTCCAACGCCAGATATTTGTCAGTCCCGGGCCGCAGGCCAGGTTGAACGGCCAGTTGCAAAATCTGTCTGCTGATACCATGTACACGACCCATTGGCTTCCGTTGGCAAGACTGTTTCAACGGCGCCAGGGTGCGCAGACAGTAGACAGTGTCCTCCAGAACGTTCTGAATCTTCGATCTGCCGGAGCGGGTCGTGGGAACCGCAACATGCTGGTTCTGGACGTGTCTCGCGAGGGCGCGCGGCTGGCTGCGCCGGGCGGTGGCGTGGGACAGATAGGTCCAGACCTGTGGAACGAGCACATCCAGGCCCTAGTGATTAGAAGACTGCTGGATGGACTGACCCAGGTCGCGGAGCGCGCGTATCAAAACGATGAGAGCCTGAACACGCTCGTAGTAATTGACGAGGCCCAACGACTGGCACCGCGCGGACACATCGAAGATCCGGTGGTGGCCCGGGTGAGGGACGCGCTGAGTGACGCCGCCCGCACGACCCGGAAATACGGGCTGGGGTGGCTTTTCATCAGTCAGTCACTTTCCAGTATCGACTCCGCCATAGTTAGCCAACTCCGGGTCAATTTCTTTGGTTTTGGTCTCGGTATGGGCCAGGAGTACGAAGAACTCCGGAGACTCGCGGGATCCTCGTCCAGCGCGCTCCGGCTGTACCAGACATTCAGGGATCCGCAGTCGTCGTTCGATCTCCAGAGCAGAGAATATCCCTTCATGACCGTCGGTCCGGTCAGTCCGCTGTCATTCTCGGACACGCCGCTCTTCTTCACTGCCTACAACACGCCCGGTGCATTCCTCGAGGCAAACGGATACGCGGCAGACGGTCGGCGACCCGCTGCCGCTCTGACCACTTGAACTCGGCACCACCGTTCGCCCGGGCGGACAATCAGGGGCTGAGTGAGCGGCAGCACGCTCGCCTCTACGTCCTCGGGACGAATTGCAGCTCATAGGTGCTGGAGCAGGAAGAGCAGCCGGACCATCCGGCAACCCGAGTAGCGCCGGTCGTGCTTCCAGGCACCACTCCTCTCTCCGCGTGGCCAGATTGGCACCGTTGCGGCACGAAAGGTTCTCCGACCGTGCGTTGCACGCTAGAATGCCGGGGGTTTTCGCAGTCCCGAGGCCAAAGATAGATGGTGCGCCTAGAGGGACTCGAACCCCCGACACGCGGTTTAGGAAACCGCTGCTCTGTCCACCTGAGCTATAGGCGCATGACCGTTTCAGTATACGGAGAGCGTGCCGGGCCATAGGCACGGCCCGCATTGCGGGAGAGAGTGGGCGGGAGTGTAAGTGATGTGCGGCGTCCCGGACGAGCTCACCTACCCGTGTGATTCAGTCGGCCGCTGCCCCATCGTTTAGCGCGGATCCGGGTGGGACATATCGCACACGGTCGACCGTTGGAACGCTCTGGACGTCGCTGTCCAACCCTAGCGCCGCTTGGAGTTGCGTGCCAGGTACGACATGATGACGATGAGGGGGATACTGGCCAGCCAGCGGAGCGCCCACAAGAGAACACCCCCGAGGACGATGCCGGCGGCGATCTCCACGACCAGGGTCATTGGCTGTACTCCCTTTGCATGACCATGGTAGCGCTCATGTGTCACTGGCCATGACGTGCTCATCCCGGCTCACAGGACTAGCGGCTGAACAGCGCCTCCAGCCCCGGATCCATCGAAGGCGGGAAGGCATCGGCCTCTCCTGCTGACGGGAACCAGCCCTTCAATCGCAGCAGGGCATCGCCCACCGGCACGACGCGCGGGACGCCGCGGTCGAGAGCGAGTGCGCCGTTCTGGAAAAACTGGACCCGGACGCCGTGCACATCCAACGGGCCCGTCACGGGATTCCCGAGCACCTTGCCATCCCCCAGGAAGTGAGCGTACGCTCGCAACCGGCGGCCGATGCCGTGTGTGCCGAGCCGCGACCCGATCGCTTGCGCCAGTTGCGCCCCGGCAGCAACCGACACGACCCGGCCGTGAACCTGCTCCAGCACGCCGCCCTCGAAGTACTGTACCGTCGTGCCCTCCACGGCCATCGCCTCGGTCCGCGGATACCCCAGCGTCCGGAGGCCGCCATGAGACTGGAAGTACGTCAGAAAGGGGCCCCGGATGTAGTGACCGGCGCCTTCGTAGTACAGCCAGGCGTGATTTCCTCGCCCCCCGGAGAGCGCGTTCGACGGCGCATCGGTCCAGATCGGAGCCTGGACCCAGGCAAAGTCATCCGTCCCCATGTTCAGCAGGTTCCTGATGTCGGTGTACAGGTCCGGCGTATTGAGCAGGACAGCGAGCACGCTGTGGCCGTTCCGCGTGTCGGAGACGACCTGGCAGAGGCCGGCGTTGTCGGTGTCACCCGGTTTCACGCCGTTCACGCCCGGATACCAGTACATGACGCGGTTGATGTTCCCCAACCAATGCTCGTGGTTATGTCGAGTCGCCGGGATGTGATAGTTCTCGGTCGACACGATCTGCCGGAACGTCGGGTTCTTCATGGCGTAGAGGGCCATCGTGGCCAGATCGCGGGCTGAGGTGTAATGGCCGGGCGTATCCAGCCCATGCGGCGTCTCGTAATGGGTGTTGCGCATGTGGAGGCGGCGTGCCAGGTCGTTCATCATCGCGACGAAGTGCCGCTGTGTGCCGCCCACGTACTCAGCCAGAGCCACCGCGGCATCGTTGCCGGAATTGAGCAGCAGGCCGTACAGCAGATCGTGCACCGAGAGGACCTCGCCCTGCTGCAGTTCCATCGTCGACTCGCCGATCGCCGCCGCCGCTCGTGAGGCACGCACCAGAGCGCCCAGCTTCGCATGATCCAGCACCACCGCGGCGGTGGTGATCTTGGTCGTGCTGGCCATCGGCAGACGCGCGTCGGCGTTCATGGCGTACAGCACTTTTCCCGTCCGCTCGTCGACCAGGATGGCGGCGCGGGCGCGCAGCGGTGGCGGAGGATAGTTCAGGACGGTCGTCGCCGCGTCCAGGACCACCGGGGTCGGGCGTGGCGTCGGCACCGGCGTTGACAAAGGTGTGGCGGTGGGACCCGCGGCAGCCAGCACGCCGATGCCGTCAGGCAATAACCGGTGGGCAGGACCGACCGCGAGGGCGAGTGCGCCGACGAGGACCGCGAGGCCCAGAACCCATCTCATCTTTCGGCTGTCAGAGCGGAGGACATCTGGAGCACGGCGGATAGTACCATGTCTGTCGCTACCATGTCCCTACGCGACGTATCCCCTCGGCTCCACGTTGCGCCGCGAGATCGGCGATGGTCCGGCCGGCTCGCGGATGGACCACCTCCGGGGCGATTTCGGCGAGCGGAACCAGAACGAATGCGCGTTCCAGCATGTCGGCATGCGGGATGATGAGGTCCGGTTCATCCACGATCCGGTCGCCGAAGAGCAGAATGTCCACGTCCACCACGCGCGGTCCCCAGCGGTACGTCGGCGTGCGGCCCACGTGGCGCTCCACGCGCTTGGCCAGGAGGAGCAGGTCGTGCGGCGCCAGCCGTGTCCGTGCCGACAGCGCCAGGTTGAAGAAAGGGGGCTGATCGGTTACCCCGTACGGCGCCGTCTCGTAGAGTGAGGAGACCGTATCGATGGCGACCCCCTCTCGGAGTGACGCCACCGCGGCGCGCAGATTCTCCTCTCGATCCCCCACATTGCTCCCCAAGGCGAGGTACACACGTGTTCCGTCCATGCTTAGCCGCCCTGGTGCTCCTGCTGGCGGGATGCGGCACGAAGGCCGTCTCCCTGCCGTCCGCTCCGCTCGTTGCCGGTCAGAACCCTTTGGTGCATCTGCCGCGGGACCAGGGGAATCATCCACACGATGCCAATGAATGGTGGTACGTCGTCGGTCACCTCCGGGCCGGCACTCACTCCTTCGGCTACGAGGTGACGATCTTCCGCCTGTCTCACCTCAATCTTCCGAGCGAATCGGGGCCGGGCATCACGTTGTACCGCACCGACCTCGCCATAACCGATGAAACCGCGCATCGCTTCTATCACACCATCCAGTACCACTTCCCCGGTAGTGGCACGTTCACCACGGGCCGGCTGGGCGTCCACGTCGGGCCGGCCGGCCTGTCCGGTTCTCTCGGCGCCATGACGGTCACGGCTGCTCTTCCTTCCGGCGCCCTGCATCTGACGCTCGCGAGCCGGAGGCCGGCGATGGCCGTGGGCGGGCGCGGCTACCTGAGCTTCGGCAACGGCTTCACGTACTACTACTCTCTCACCGATCTCGCCACTGGCGGGATTCTCCGGCTGAAGGGTCACGTCTATCATGTCACCGGCATCTCCTGGCTGGATCATCAGTGGGGCAACTGGTCGTGGCGCGCGATCCGGGGTTGGACCTGGATGGCCCTCCAGCTCAGCGATGGGACCCAGCTGAGCGTGTTCGACTTCCGCGGCCAGGTTCATGTGCTGGCGGCCAGCGTCCTCCAGGGCACGCATGTCCGCACGGTGCACGATGTACGATTCACATCGCTCGGCAGCTGGCGCAGCCCCACCGATGGCGCCGTCTATCCGATCGACCAGCGGGTGCAGATACCGTCACTGCGGGCCGATCTGCGCGTCATCCCCACCGTGGCGGATCAAGAAATGGCGCTCCCCTCCCAGCCGGTTGGAAGCTACTGGGAGGGGAGCGGCCGGGTTTCCGGGACTTTCCGCGGCCGTGCAGTCACCGGGTACAGCTATACCGAACTCACCGGCTACACGCACGGCACGCCGGCGCCCTGAGCCCTAGCTCGTCGTGTAGGTCGCCTTTCGTGTCTTGCTCTGCGCTCCAAATGTCACCTGCACGGTCACCGTCACCTTCGCGTTCTTGTGATGGTTGGCGACAGACGGCTGTACGAAGCCGTAGGCGAGGGCGCCATCCGCGCCGGCCGCGGCCTTGACTCCGTCGGAGTGGTGATTGGGGTAGGCGATCTGGAGGAAGACGGAAGCACCCGGCAACGTGGTGACTTTGATTCCCTGCGAGCTGCCCGCATTGACGTGCTTGTGGGCAACGGCAAGCGACACCGTCAGCGGAATGGGTGTGGCCGTCGGCGCGGGCGTGGCGGTAGGATTGTTTCCGGGCAGTCCGGGCGGCGGCGGCGGCGTTTGCCCATGCACTTGACTCACCAGGACAAAACACGACAGGGCAAGAGCGGCGATCGAGACAGCGAGCTTCTTCAAGGGAACTCCTCTTCACAGTGATGTGCCGGCGTTTGCCGACGACATACATAACGCCGAGGAACGCCCCGCTGTAACTCCTCCCTACAATGAAGAGGCACGAAACCCGTCCCATCCTGCCCCGGAGGAGTCCCCATGATCACTGTCCTCGCCCGGCTGCGCGCGGAAAGCTGGCAGCGCTTCAAAGCGATCCACGACCGTCCTGCCTCCATCCAGCGCCGCCTCGACCACGGCAACCTGAACCACCACGTGCTCAACCAGCTCGACGACGAAACCGACATCGTCTATCTGGACACCTGGAGCTCCCCGCAGGACGCGGACGACTTCTACCACACCGACGCCTTTGAGGAAGAGCTGCGCGAGATGGAGGCCCAGCTGATGGAGCTCATCAAGCTGGAAGAGACCGACGCGCGGTCCATAGAAGCCGGACCGGCCCCGGTGTAGATAACGGCCCGAGCCGCCGGCGGAGCCGCGGGGCCCCTCCGGAAACCGCGCAGATGCGCAACGGCGGCCGCCGTTCGTCACCTCGCCGCCTACCTGATATACAGACCGTGTTCGCGGATATAGCGCTCGACCGGGGGAACGACGTAATAACGAATCGGGCGCCCCTCCTTCACCCTGCGGCGAATATCCTGGCTGCTGATCTCCAGATCGGCCAGATTCAGCACGTCCACTTTTTCACGCAACCCCGGTAGGCGCTCTTCGGCGGCCTCCCAGTTCACCGGGGCTCCCGTGGGACGCTCCATCACCACCAGGTTGAACTCGCTCAGAAGCTGCTCCGGTTCGTGCCAGGTATGCAGCTGGGGTACCGCGTCACAGCCGACCAGGAAGAAGAGCTCGGTGTCTTCGCCCATGAGGGCACGCATGTCCCGGAGCGTGTCGAGCGTGTAGGACGGGCCCGGCCTCTCCAGCTCGATTCGCGACATGCTGAAGATAGTGTTGTCGGCGATCGCCAGCTCCACCATAGCGACACGGTCGGAGACGGGCGTGACGGCGTGTCCCGTCTTGTGCGGCGGGACACGGTTCGGCACGAACAGGACACGGTCCAGACGCAGCTCGGCGGCGGCATCTTCTGCGGCCGCGAGATGACCGAGGTGGATCGGGTCGAAGGTGCCTCCCAGCACGCCCACCCTCACGAAGTGACTCCCTCAGCGCTCAATGTCGCATCGGGATACGCTGAAGCCACCGACCACATGGCATCCGACGTGGCGTCCGGCCCCGCGACCCACAGCAGCAGCGTTCCCGTCCAGGTGTCCTTCTCCACCTGGCAGACACGGAACTCCGGCGCCGGCTCGGTCAGCACCCCTTTGACATCCCGCACCGACCTCACGATCTGGTCGCGCACCTGTTCAGGGGCCAGGGACCGCGGCAGCGTGACGCTAAGCGAGGTGACGAATCCGCCAATGGCCGACCGATTGGTCACGACGCCGGCAAAGAGCGACGAGTTCGGCACGAGTATCAGCTCATCCCGGAGATTGCGCAGCAATGTCGTCCGCATCTGAATGTCCTGGACGCGCCCTTCGTGGTTGGCCCCGGCCGGCCCGATGACCTGAATGAGGTCGCCGATATGAAAGGGACGCTCTGCGAGGAGGTAGATGCCGGCCACGAGGTTCTGCAACAGCTGCTGCAGCGCGAGGCTCGCCGCCAGGCCGAGGACGCCCACAAAGGCGGCCAGCGGCGTGAGCCCGACCCCGATGATGGAGAGGAAGGCGACGATGCCGAGCCCCCACACGCCGAACCACATGACACGCGACAGCAGGACGGCCACATTGACCTGAAAGCCGCCGCGCACCAGGCCGTCCCGCAGCCGGCCGCGTGCCAGCCGCGCCAGCAGGTAGGTAACGGCGATGACCAGGATCGCCAGACCGGCCTCGACGCCGAGAGCGATAAGCAGTTCCGAGAACTGCGAGACAGAGACGGGGACGAGGGTCGCAAACACCCTACGAGTCTAATATGACGCCCGCACCGTCACCGTCCCGATGAGTACCGTGCGGCTGTCGAGCCGGCGCGGTGCTCCGCTGAGGGAATGCGTCCCTCTCACCTGGATCGCCACCTCGACGTTGCCGGCCTGGTACGTGTCCGGCAACAACGGCAGGGACGCCACCAGGATGCGCCGTCCGGACGGCCAGCGCCCCATCGGCAACCAGTCGAGAGTCGGGCTGTCGGTCGAGACGGTCCAGCGCGACACGGGCGGCGGGAATCCCGTGAAGACCGGACTCAGCAGAAACCGGATCGAGCCGTGCGCCGGACCGCTGAGGCGCCAGTACGATTCAACCTCAATGGCCGGCCGCGATCGGTCCACGTCTCCGTTCGCCGGATGCACCGTCACTCCGACGAGGTGAAGGGAGCCCCAGCGAGCGCTCAGCGCGTGGCGGGGCGTGCCGGTGAAGATAAAGCTGTAGAAGGACGCGGGCAGCCGGCGCGACGGCACGCCGCGCCGCAGGATCAGGATGCCGTCCCGCGCCGCCTCGATCCCGTCGCCGCTCGCCTCCGCTCGCAGTATGGTGTCGTGCAGGATGCGGGGCGTCACGGGTAGCGAGGGAACAGAGGCGTCGAGCACGACGTACTCGGCCACCGGACCGTTTGTCGGGTGCAGCGCCGGCAGCAGGTAAATCGTCCGGCGATCGGCGAGGTGCGGCTCGATCTCGTCGGCGGCGCTCACCACCGCAGCCGGCGGGATGGTCCGAAGCAGCGAGGTCTCGACCGACTGGTGACGGCCCACGCCCGGGATGGTGTATCCGGCCGCGAGAGGTGTGAAGCCGTAGAGGCGGGTGGATACCAGGGAGGCCGCCACCACGAGCAATGCCAGGACCGGCGCCAGGGACTCGGCTGCCACCGCCCGCCGACCGGCCCGGGCACAGGCGGCGACTCCAACAACGGCGGCCGCCACCACAAAGGGGACGATCTCGGCAGCGTACTGGTAATAGCCGCTGTACATCGTCGGATCCGCGCTCAGCATGTCGATGAGCGCGCCCGGCAGCGCCGGCAACAAGACGGGCAGCCCCAGGAGGGAGACAAAAGCCGGCGGGTCCAGCAGCACGTCGACGTAGTCACGGCGCGTCGCCGAGGTCAGCACCGAGATGACCGTACCGGGATGCCGGATGACTCCCTTCATGACACCGGTCAAGCCGTGTCCGAGATAGGCGTACCGCGCGAGATAGGGCGAGTGACCACCGGGGTTGAAGTGCGGGATGATGACCGCCACGCACAGAAGAAACCAGATGAGGCCGCCCACGGCCACGGCCAGTCCGGCACGCCGTCCCCGCACGAGCAGCATCAGACCCAGCCCTCCCACGAGGAGGCTCACCTCTTCTTTGCAGGCGGACGCGAGCACGCCAAAGACGAGAAACCAGCCCATCCGGTCGGTCCAGGCAAAGTAGAAGGCCCACAGCAACAACGCCGCGCTCATGGTGACCGCATGGAAGTCGTCGAGCAGCGCGTTTTGAAGGCTGGGATGGGCCAGATAGGCGACGGGGAAAGCGAGTGCCACGATCGGGCCCAGCGAGAGGCGGCGAGCGAGGAGGTAGGCGGGCACGGCCCCCGTCGCGGTGACACACGCTTGCAAGACGAGCAGACTGGCTGGACCGGAATGCAGCAGATAGAGGAGGGAGATGGGGATCAGGATCGGCTCGACATGGATGGCGAGCCGCGTGGTCAGCACGTGGTCGCCCACCTCCATGTCGGTAAAGCGCAACACCTGCCCGTGCAGCGTATTCCACACCGCCTGGTCCATGTTCCCCAGGTCGAAGGCGTGGGACTGAAACGCGAGATGGCGCAACACGCTCAGCCAGCTGAACCCGGCCGCGAAGAGCACGGTCAGCAGCAGGAGACAGGCGAGGGCGGCCCGCTCCCTCACAATTGACGGAGGTGGAGTTGTCGCCTGGTCGCCGGACGGGACGTGGCGCGTCACCGGCATCACGATGGGGCGCATCCCGTGGGCCTCACGCCGGGCACCCTCGCGTCACGTCCCGTCGGGGGCCGGGCGGGCGATGGGAACGGCGGGTAGCAGCAGGGATCCGATAATCCCCGGCAGCGCGGTATTGATCGCAAACATCAGAAAGGCCGCCAGAGCGGCATCCGCCACCGGAATCCCATAGTGCGCCAGCAAGACCGCCGCCACGCCTTCACGGATGCCGAGCCCTCCGATCGTCAAAGGAAGAATGTTGGTGAGAATCACGAGAGGGAAGGTAAAGAGCACGATCTGCGGGGACCAGGAGTGCCAGCCCAATAAGATGATGCCGAACTGAAGCAGTACGACGGCGAACGAGGCCGCCGTGACCGCGATGAACAGCGTGCTGGACGCGGGAGAGAGTGACTCAAGGCTCTCCCAGGCCGGCAGCAGCTTTTGTCCCAAAGGGAGCCGCCCGGTGGAAAGCAGGGCACGGTGCAGGGGGCGTGGCTCGTAGACGACGAAGAGCCCGATGACCGTCGCCACGAGCAGAGCGACACCGGCCGCCGCTCCCAGGAGGTGCCAGGCTCCGGGGATCGAGAGGGCGGCCAATACCAGCACGTCGAAGCCCTTGTCCACCATCACCAGCGCCCCGATCTTCAGCTTGTGCGGGTCCCGCAGATACGCCACCCGGACCAGCTCGCCCAGGCGTGCCGGCGTGAGGAGCGCCAGTCCCATCCCCCCCACCAGAGAGAGCGCCGCTTCCGGCAGCGTGACGGAGATGCCGGCGGCGCGCAGGATGAGATACCAGCGGACCGTCTTGAGATAGAGAAACGGAACGGTCAGGACCAGGGCAATCAGAAGATACGCGGCATTGATCGAGGAGGCAGCACCGGCCAGGCGCTCCGGCTGCACCTTCCACAGGACCAGCCCCAGCAGCAGGGCGGTGACGAGCAGGCGAACCCAGGGATTGGAGAACAGGCGGCGAACGGTCGGCACGTCACAGGATAGCGAGCCGGCCTGTTGCCGGGCATGTACGCGCAGAGTACACTTTAATGTGTTCGGGCTTCGACACGAGTCGGAGCCTTTATTGTACCCAGGAGCCCAGATGGCAGCCGTGCTCGCCCCGAGCGAACTTCCCAGGGAGACGTCGCCGACCCTCGACGTCCTCCTCGACCAGGCGGAAAGTTATCTTCCTGCCGGGGCGGCCGGTGCCATTCGTGCCGCCCACGATTTTGCCGCGGCCGCCCACGAGGGACAGATGCGCAGGTCGGGCGAGCCGTACCTCGTCCATCTCATTGCCACCGCGTACTATCTCGCTCGTCTGCGTCTCGACGTGACATCGGTCGTCGCCGGCCTCCTGCACGACACGATCGAGGATACCGAGGTCACGTACGAGGATCTGGAGCGCGAGTTCGGACACTCCGTGGCGCGGATCGTGGAGGGGGTGTCCAAGTTCGGCGAGATCGGTCACCGTCACCGCCGCTGGGCGGCTGATCAGGCGGCGGACGACCGGCGGCAGCGCGTCGACCGGGCCAAGCAGCAGGCGGAGAACCTGCGCAAGATGTTCCTCGCCATGGCAGAGGATCCGCGCGTCGTCATCGTCAAGCTCGCCGACCGGCTGCACAACATGCTGACCCTCGATTTCCAGCCGCCGCACAAACAGCGGCGGATCGCGCTCGACACCCGAGAGATCTATGCTCCCCTGGCGGGACGGCTCGGTATCTACCAGATCAAGTCTCCCCTGGAAGATCTGGCGTTCAAGTATCTGGAATCCGAAGGGTATCGGTGGCTCGTGGCGCAGATCGCCGAGGAGCGGGCCAGTCGCGAGGAGTTCATCGAGGCCATGGCCGAGGAGCTTCGCGTGCAGCTACGGCAGCACGACATCGAGGCGGAGGTCAGCGGACGGGCCAAGCATCTCTACAGCATCTACAAGAAGCTGACACGTCCCGACGTCAACATGGACCTGAGCCGGGTCTACGATCTGTTCGCCTTACGCGTCATTGTGGATACCGTCCCGGAGTGCTATCAGGTGCTTGGACTCGTGCATGCCCTCTGGTTACCTGTGCCGGGCCGCATCAAGGATTATGTCGCCGTCCCCAAGCCCAACGGGTACCAGTCGCTTCATACCTCCGTCTACACGCGGTACTCTCGTCCTGCCGAGGTCCAGATCCGAACCCAAGAGATGCACGAGATCGCCGAGTTCGGCGTCGCCACGCACTGGTACTACAAGGAGCGAGGGAAGTCGGCCACGTTACCCCAGCCGCTCTCGGATTGGATCCAATCGCTGGTCGCCTGGCAGCAGGAGCTCGATCCGGATGCCGCCGAGTTCGTGGACACCCTCAAGTCCGACATGTTCACGGGCCAGGTCTTCGTCTTTACTCCCCGCGGCGACATCATCGATCTGCCCTCCGGGTCCACGCCCGTGGATTTTGCCTACCGCATCCACACCGAGCTCGGTCACCGAACGATCGGCGCCAAGGTCAATGGGATGATGGTGCCGCTGGATCACGCGCTGCAAACGGGTGATCGTGTTGAGGTTCTGACAACCAAGGTCGCGCACGGCCCGGGACGCGATTGGCTCTCGTTCGTGCGCAGCTCGAACGCGCGCCAGAAGATCCGGCAGTGGTTCAAGCGTCAGAACCGGGAGGAGAACGTGGCGCGTGGGCGCGAGCTGCTGGACGTGGAGTTCCAGAAGCTCGGCCATGGTTCTCTCAGCGACCTGAGTAGCGATCTCACGGCCGACGCGGCGGCGCAATTGAGTCTGAAAACGTGGGACGACGTCCTGGCGCAACTGGGATACGGCGCTCTCACCGTCCACGCCGTCCTGAACCGGCTGGGGCTGACCGTCGAAGAAGAGGACATCATACCGGCCACCGCGCCACCCGCCGCTCCGCTGACCGGCGAGGTCCGTGTGATGGGGGTCGGCGACCTGCTGACCCGGCTGGCCAGCGACTGTCATCCGGCGCCGGGCGACGGCATCGTCGGCTACATCACGCGCAATCGGGGCGTCACCGTCCACCGCACCGACTGCCCGCGCATTCAATCGGAGCGGGAGACGGAGCGCCTGGTCCAGGTGGAGTGGGGCCCGCAAGGCGAGCAACAGCTCTATCCGGTCTCGATCGTCATCGAGGCATGGGATCGCGCCGGCTTGCTGCGCGATATCGCGATTGCGGTATCGGAGGAGCGTGTGAGCATGGCATCCGCCACCGCCGAAGCCCACGCCGACGGACGGGCGATCGTGACGTCAACGCTTCGTATCGCCGGAATCGATCAGCTGTCGCGTGTCTTCGCCCGCATCGAGCGGGTGAAGGGCGTCCTGGATGTCAGGCGCCGCGGCCGCACATCCAGCCACACTGCCTGACTGCTACCATTCGGCAGGTACCCCAGGCAGGAGGTCCCGAGACGACCCAGCCGGCAGCTGAAGCGGCCAATCCCTATCTGGCGCGTCCCTGGCTCAAAGAGTACCCTCCCGACGTCCCGGCGGACATCGCGTTCCCGCACCAGACGCTCTGGCAGGCTCTCGAGGAGATCTGCGCCCAGTACGGGGAGCGTGACGCCTTTATGTTTCAGAACGTCAGCATGACGTTCAACCAACTGCGCACGCTGGCCGGACAGGCCGCCGTGGCACTGGCCGGCGCCGGCGTCCGCCCGGGAGATGCCGTCCTCTTCATCCTGCCCAATACTCCCCACTTTCCCTTGTCGTACTTCGGGACCGTAAGACTGGGTGCGGCGGTCGCCGCCGTCCCGCCCACGTCGACACCACGTGAGATGGACTTTTACATCCGCGATTCGGGCGCCCGCGTGATCATTACGCTCGATCTGCTCTACGAGAAGATCGCCGACGTGTGGGAGGCGGCCGGCGTGGAGAAGGTGATCGTCGGGACCGTCGCGGACTTCCTGCCCTTCCACCTGCGGTTGCTTGGGCGCCTCACGCACAAAATCCCTGCCCCCGCCGCGCCCATCCGCTTCGGCGAGCGCGTCATCCCCATGCCGCGCTTCCTGTCATCCGGAAAGGGGAAAGAGATACCGGAGGCGGCAACGCCCGACGCCGTGGCCGTCCTGCAGTACACCGGGGGCACGACGGGGAGCCCGAAGGCCGCCATGCTCACGCATGCCTCCCTGCTGGCCAACGCGCGCCAGATGATTGTCTGGTTCCCCGTCGTCAAGGTGGCGAAGGAGACCATTCTGGCCGTGCTTCCCCTCTTCCACGTGTACGGCATGACGCTGGTGATGAACGCCGGCCTGCTGCTGGCGGCACGGACAATCCTGATGCCGACCTGGAACCCGGCGGACGTCTTCGACACGATCCGCCGCCATCGGCCAAGCATATTCCCCGGCGTCCCCACCCTCTACGTTGCGTTCATCAACGACGAGCGGTCCAGGACATACGACGTGTCCTCCATTGACGTCTGTGTCTGCGGTGGCGCGCCGCTCCCGGCCGAGGTCAAGCAGGGCTTCGAGCGGCTCACGCACGGCCACCTCTATGAAGGCTACGGCCTCTCGGAGGCATCACCGGTCGTGGCCGCGCACGCCCACGACGAGCGTGGTGAGCCCGGCAGCATCGGCCTCCCCCTACCGAACACGGTGATTCAGCTGGTGGACGAGGCGGCTCAACCGGTGCCCGTCGGAGAGCCGGGCGAGGTCCTGGTGCGAGGACCGCAGGTCATGGTCGGCTACTGGCGGCGGCCGGAGGAAACGGCCGAGGTGCTGCGCGGCGGCTGGCTGCATACCGGCGACATCGCCCGCATGCACGAGAAGGGGTTCTTCTTCATCGTCGATCGCAAGAAAGACTTGATCATCACGGGCGGCGAGAATATCTATCCCCGGGAGATCGAGGAGGTGCTCTACGAGCACCCCAAGGTGAAGGAAGCGGCCGTCGTGGGTGTGCCGCACCCGTTCGGCGGTGAGGTAGCGAAAGCCTTTATCGTCCTGAAAGAGGGCGAACACGCCACAAAGCCGGAAATGAAGTCCTTCGCGATGGAGCGCCTCGCCAAGCACAAGGTGCCGCGCGCCTTTGAGTTTCGACAGGAACTGCCGAAGTCCTCAACGGGCAAGATCCTGAAGCGCGTGCTCGCCGATGAAGAGCGTGCGAAAGCCGCGAGCCGCCGCCGGTTAGGGGAAGCCGGCACCGACTGAAGGGATTCACGACCCTCGCGGGCCACCGACATGTGTAGGCGCAGGGCTTGTCCCTGCGCGAAGCTCGGTCCCGGCCCTATTCGCCGGTCAGGTCTGTCTCCAGGTCCTGCTGCGTCATCTCCGCACGAAGTTGCTTCGCGGCTTCAACCGCGACCCCGTAGGGAAAGCCCCGCCGTTGCAGGAACCCCAGCAGCTTCCGCAGAAATTCCCTTTCGTCCTCGTTCCGCAACGATCGCGCCTTCTTTTCCCCGGCGCGGTATGCCGTCTCCACTTCGTCCGGCAGAGTTTCGAGCACGTCCTCGATAACCTCGCCATCGAGACCCTTTTGCCGCATTTCCGCCTTCAGGGCACGTGCGCCGCGCGGCCGGAACGTCTGACGATTTTCCACCCAGAAGCGGGCAAACTCACGGTCATCAATCAGGCCGAGCCTCTCCAGCCGCGCCATCACTTCCGCCGCCACCGGCGGCTCGACCCCTTTCCGGCGCAGGTACTGCTCGATCTCGCGGCGGCTCCGCGGACGGAAGGAGAGAAAGTTGAGCGCCGCGCCGGCGGTGCGGTCGATCACATCGTCGTGGCGAAGCTCGTCGACCTCGGACGGCGACAGCTCCTTCCCCGTCACCAGATGGTGTGAGACCGCGAGCAGCAGCGAGGTACCGAAGGCAAATTTGCCGTCCAGATAGACGTTCACACGCTCGGCGTCGTGCTGTTGCGGTTCGATAGCCGTGACCGTTGGCATAGCTGGGCCATTGTCCCACGCCCGGATTGCGGCGCTATACTTCTGAAAGTACTGTCGGTCTCGTCCCGACCGGAAAGACTCCGGTGTCCGACCTTTTCTCCCAGATCGTCCAGGCGCTCTCGCGCTTTACCCTGTCGAGCGCTCTCGACATCCTCATCGTGACCATCCTGTTCTACGGGACGCTCATGTTGGTGCGAGGTACCCGTGCCGATCAGGTGTTGCGGGGCGTCATCTTGCTGTTTATCTTCTTCTCGATCATGGCCGCCCTCTTCCACCTCACCATGGTGGACTGGCTGTTGCGCAACTCGCCGATCGTCTTGCTGGTTGCGATTCCCATCATCTTTCAGCCGGAGATTCGGCGCGCGCTCGAGCACGTCGGGCGCACCAGCGCCCTCATCAACCACCCGCTCGGCACGCTGTCGTCCCCGTTACAGCCGTCAACAGTCGAAGAAATCGTCGATGCCGTGCAGCGCCTCGCCGAACGCCGCTACGGTGGGCTGCTTGTCCTGGAAGGCACCACCGGCCTGGAGGACTTCGTCCGTAGCGGGGTCCGCGTGGACGGCGAGGTAACGAGCGACCTCCTCGTCACCATCTTCTTCGTGCACTCTCCCCTCCACGACGGCGCGGTCATCATTCGGAACGACCGCATCCTCGCCGCGGGCTGTGTTCTGCCGCTCTCCGACAATCCCGCCGCGCTGGGCCGCGGCACCCGCCACCGCGCGGCGGTGGGCATCACGGAGCAAACCGATGCCGCCTGCATCGTCGTCTCCGAGGAATCCGGGCAGATCTCGCTGGCGCGGGCGGGGCACCTCTCGTCCGACATCAGCATCGAGCGTCTCACTCGGTTCCTCGAGGCGTTCTATCACGCACACGCCTACAGCAGCCACAACGAACTGGTTGCGTCGGGGGGCGGGTAGGCGGTGTCGGAACGAGGTCATCACCGGCCGCTGGCGCTCCTGCCACGCTCGCGCACCTTCGGCACCGCCGCCGCCGGTACCCAGCTGTCCTGGCTGTGGTCGCGCGAGTCGATTCTCCGGCTCCTGCTGTCGCTGGTTCTGGCACTCGCCCTCTGGCTCTACATCACCAACAAGCAGGATCCGAACGTCGTCCAGGATTACGGCCAGCCTCTGCCGGTCACCGTCGCCAACGTACCGGACGGCATGACCGTCTCGAACGTGAATCCTGGCTTTGTCTACGTGCGCATCCGCCGTCAGGACCCAGCCGCTCCTATCTCGCAGGCCAACTTTCACGCGTTCGTCGATCTCATCGGGCTCAAGCCCGGGTTGCACCACGCCCACGTGCAGGTCATCGCCGATCCCGGCATCCAGGTGGTGAGCTGGCAGCCGCAGACGGTTCCTATTCTGTTGGAGCGCACGCAAACGCGCACCGTCCCGGTGCAACCGACCATCTACTCCCAGCCGCCGACGGGCTTCGGCACCACGATCATCACGACGCCGAAGCAAGTCGAGGTCTCCGGTCCCAATCCGTTGGTTTCGGAGGTCGCGCGCGCCACCTTCGACGTCGATCTCAGCGGACTGGCCTCGACCGTCTCCGGCACCTACCGCTTGACGCCGGAAAATGCCGGCGGCGGGGTCGTCACCGGCCACCTCAATCTCACCCCGTCAAGCGTCCACGTGACCATTCAGGTCAACCCCGAGTCGAGCTACAAGACGGTTCCCATTTTGCCCGACATCGCGGGAAATCCGGCCACCGGTAACGGTGTGGTCTCGGTGACGGTCAACCCGCCGGACCTGACGGCAAGCGGGGCGCCCAAGGCCCTGGCCGGCCTGTCGGCGGTCCACACCAAGCCGATCTCCGTGTCGAATCACAGGGCGGGCACCTTCACACGCCACGTGCCCGTCATCCTGCCTCGCTCCATCCACAGCCGTACCCGCACCGTCACCGTCACCACGACCCTCGCGCCGGTTGAAGCGAGCAGTTCGGTCCAGATCGCCGTTACGCCGATCAATGTTGCCCAGGGGCTCATCGTTCACATGCGTCCGGCCCGCGTCCTCGTCACGATCGCCGGACCGGCCAACAAACTGCGCAGAGCGGCGGCCGGCATGCGCGCGACGATCAATCTCGCCGGTTACGGCAGCGGAACCTTTACTCTGACGCCGATCATCAGCACGCCGCCCGGTATCTCTCTCGAGGGAACGGCGTACCCGTCCTTCGTCGTGGTCACCCTCACGACCCTGTAGCCCCCGCGCCGCGTGGCGGGCCGCTTTCCCGGGCTATCTACCCCGCCAGAGCCGCTCTATCCTCGAGACCAAGAACCGGGCGCAAGAACTGACCCGTGTAGGATCGGTCACAGGCGGCGACCTCTTCCGGCGTCCCTTCCACCACCAGTGTCCCCCCGGCATCGCCACCCTCCGGACCAAGGTCGACCAGCCAGTCCGCCGTCTTGATGACATCGAGGTTGTGCTCGATCACGACGACGGTGTTCCCGGCCTCGACCAATCGGTTCAGAACCAGCAAGAGCTTCTCGACGTCGGCGAAGTGCAGTCCGGTCGTGGGCTCATCCAGGATGTACAGGGTGTTGCCGGTCGCCCGCTTGCTCAGCTCGGTCGCCAGCTTGATGCGCTGTGCCTCGCCGCCGGAGAGGGTTGTAGCCGGCTGTCCAAGCCGGATGTAGCCGAGGCCGACATCCCGCAGCGTCCGCAGCTTGTTGGCGATGGACGGCATGTTCTCGAACGTCTCCAACGCCTCGTCCACGGTCATGTCCAGCACGTCGGCGATCGTCTTCCCCTTGAACTTGATCTCCAGCGCCTCACGGTTGTAACGCTTGCCCTTGCACACTTCGCACGGAACATAGACATCCGGCAGAAAATGCATCTCGATGGTGATGATGCCTTCGCCGCGGCAGGCCTCACAGCGTCCACCCTTGACGTTGAAGGAGAACCGCCCCGGCTTGTATCCCCGGATGCGTGCCTCGGGAACCTGAGAAAAGAGCTCCCGGATCGGCGTGAAGGCGCCGGTGTAGGTTGCCGGATTGGAGCGCGGAGTGCGGCCAATCGGCGATTGATCGATGTCGATGACCTTGTCGAGATTCTCCAGGCCCGTCACCGTGTCGTGCGCCCCGGCTCGTTCCCGATGCCGCTGTAATTGCTGGGCGACAGCCTTGTAGAGGATCTCGTTCACCAGGGTGCTCTTACCCGACCCGGAGACTCCCGTGACGCAGACGAACTTGCCGAGAGGGAAGGCGACATCGAGATCCTTGAGGTTGTTCGCCCTCGCTCCGCGTACCCAGAGATCCTTCCCGCTTCCCGGCCGGCGCCGCTGCGGCACGCGAATCTGGCGCTTGCCGCTGAGATACTGACCGGTGACGGACTCCGGGACGCGCAGGATGTCGTCCAGCACGCCCTGGGCGACGACGTGCCCCCCATGCTCGCCGGCACCCGGCCCGATGTCCACGATGTGATCCGCCACCCGGATCGTGTCCTCGTCATGCTCGACGACGAGGAGGGTGTTGCCCAGATTCCGCAGATGGAGAAGGGTCCGGATGAGGCGGGCGTTGTCGCGCTGGTGGAGACCGATGCTGGGCTCGTCGAGAATGTAGAGCACGCCCATCAAACCGGAACCGATCTGCGTGGCCAGGCGGATACGCTGTGCCTCGCCGCCGGCCAGGGTGGCGGCGGTGCGGTCGAGCGTCAGGTAGTCGAGCCCCACATCAAGCAGGAACTGCAGCCGGGCCCGGATCTCCTTGATGATCTGCCGCCCGATGATCAGCTCACGCTCGCTCAGGGCCGCTTCCCCGGCTTCCAGCGGCGCTTCGCCGGCGAGCGCCGCGAAGTACCGCGCCGCCCGTCGAATGGAGAAATGCGTCAGCTCGACAATGGAGCGGCCACCAACGGTGACGGCCAGAACCTCGGGCCGCAAACGAGCGCCCTGGCACGTCGGGCATGGGACCGAGGTCATGTACTGCTCGATCTCGGCCCGCATGAACTCGCTCTCCGTCTCGCGGTGACGGCGCGCCAGATTGGGCAGGATACCTTCGTAATGGATGTGCATGGTGTGGCGGCCGCGGCGAACCGAGATGACCTCGTCACTCCCCTCGAGGAGGATGCGCAGATGCTCCGGCTGCAAGGTCTCGACAGGCACCGACGTCGAGAATCCATAGTGGTCGGCCACGCCCTGCAGCAGCGAATAGTAATAGGGCGAGGAGGTGCCCGAGCGCGCCCATGGCTGCACCGCGCCCTGCGCCAGACTGAGATGCTTGTTGGGAATGACGAGATCGGGATCGAGCTCCATCCGCGTCCCGAGTCCCGTGCAATCGGGACAGGCGCCGTGCGGGCTGTTGAAAGAGAAGGTGCGCGGCTCGATCTCCGGCATGGAGATGCCGCAGGTCGGGCAGGCGAAGTGCTCGGAGAAGAGCCTTTCCTCTCCGGCGAGGTCCTGCACGACGACCATGCCTTCACCCAGCTTCAGCGCGGTCTCGACGGAATCGGCGAGCCGCGCCCGATCGCTCTGGCGGGTCTCTTCGTCGGCATCGGCGGCCGGCAGCACCAGACGATCGACCACGATCTCGATGTCGTGCTTGCGTTTCTTATCGACCGTGATCTCCTCTGCCAGATCGCGGACCTGACCGTCCACGCGGACGCGGACAAACCCCGACCGCCGCGCCTCATCGAAAATGTGCCGGTACTCACCTTTGCGGCCGCGAACAACGGGTCCCAGGATCATCACGCGTGAGCCGGGCGGCATGGCCAGCACCTCATCCACGATCTGCTCGACCGTTTGCCGCTCGATGGGCCGGCCGCAATTGGGACAGTGCGGATGTCCGACGCGGGCATACAGCAGGCGAAGATAGTCGTAGATCTCCGTGACGGTGCCCACCGTCGACCGCGGATTATGGCTGGCGCTCTTCTGATCGATGCTGATGGCCGGCGAGAGGCCGTCGATGTGATCCACATCCGGCTTGTCCATCTGGCCAAGGAACTGACGAGCGTACGACGACAGAGACTCGACGTAGCGGCGCTGTCCTTCGGCAAAGATCGTGTCGAAAGCGAGGCTGGACTTGCCGGACCCGGAGAGGCCGGTCAGCACGACGAGTTGATTGCGCGGCAACTCAAGATCGATGTTCTTGAGATTGTGCTCCCGCGCGCCACGAATTTGAATGGTATCGCGTGTCACAAAAGGCCCCCGCGAGGAAGCTGAAGCAGATGGGGAAGTCCGGAGGGGGGACGAAGTGGATTGTACCAGATTGACGGACGTTTGTACTACTATGCCGCCTGACGCACCCGCGAGATGGCGGCGATTTGCCATCCCCGGCCAACACGCGTCAATAACAAGCGAACGATGGAGGAACCGCCGTCGTACGTGTAGCGCGCGGTGACCACGTCCTGCCCCGCGAACGGCCGGTGGGCGCTGAGACGATAGGAGCGAGGAGGGCCCTCGATGCCCAGGTCCACGGCAAGCGGCGTCACGGCGACCCGCGCCCGCAGACCCGGCGTGAGGTACCCTTCGGCCACGCGCACCCGGCCGCTCACGAAGGCGGCGCTAAAGGCGCGCGCCGCGGCCCTCGGGGTTGCCGCCGCGCGGGGGATGGGTGTCGGAGCGACCGGGATCGTCGCCGTGACGGCAACCGGAGCCAGGCGTGCCCGGGGAGTGCACGCGCCCATCAGCGGCACAAGTAGCAACAGGGCAGCCCACGCAGCCCGACTGATCACGTCTTTCGGCGTTTTGCCCGCCGGACGATGCTATTCGTCATGGCGTGGAGGTATGCCCTCGTGCCGTGGACGTGCCGCCGGCGGCGCCGGCGCGCTTCAATCTTGCGGTCCCGGTTGGATCGTGGTTCGTCATCCATCATGTCTCGCATCGTAGCGGACAGGCGGTGAGTCCGTCACGAATCGCGCGATCCCCCCGCGAAGAGACCGCTCTTCCCCATCGGCACGCGCTCCACGTGCCAGAAGGGATAGCCGCAGTGCTGGCACTGATATCCCGTCACGAGGACCAGATCGTCACCCTCCCAGCGGATGACACCTTCGTCCAGGGGAGCCGCGTAGCGCGACGCGCAGCCAGGACAACACGGCTCGTGCGCCTTCTGCTTGCGGCCCGCCCAATAGCGGCGAATATCGTCGCGGAAGACCATAAAGAGGAGCGGTCCGGCGATAAAGATCTTCACCACGAAGAAGGTGAGGATCAAGATCAGGAAGAACTGGCCGTCGCTCACGGGTGAGAGTCTCCTCACCCCACAGTACACCCTGCGGTGAGATCAAAGCCCTTCGTCTTCGGGTCGAACGGGAGGTTCAGACGGTACTCCGAGACCGGTAGGCGGCTCCATAGTCAGCAGCACGCGCCCGTCTGCGCTTCGAATGGTCGGCATGCTCATCTGGCCTTCGCCCCAGACGACGGTCGCATCCAGTTTGTCCTGCGGCCACTGCTTGAGGATTTGATCCGATGTCCACAAGGTTCCGGCGTCATCGGTCCACGAGGCAGCCGGCTCGCCGGCGACAGCCTCGGCAAGGGTCGTCTGGCCCTGATGCGTCATTGCTTTCCCTCCGCGCGCTATCGGACATTGGTCCTGCACGGGGCGTGCCAGGAGGGGTCATGTACCATGAATTGACGGCTCCGCGCGGGAGGGACGGCGATGGTCACGGCATGCCCAACAGTTGAGATCCTCAAGGAAGGCGCGTTCAGTCGCGTCTCGTCCGACTGGGACTCACTGCTCGCCGCGAGCTACGATACTCGCTTCTTCCTGACCTCGACCTGGCACCGGCTCTGGTGGGACCACTTCGGCGGCGGCGACGGCTACTTTGTCACGGCGCGCGACGGCGACGCGCTGATCGGCCTGCTGCCCCTCCAGATCCTGGAGGGCGGTATCGTGACCCTCACCGGGGATTGGAACGTGTCGGACTACATGGACGGTCTGGCGTGCCGGGACGATGCGCAGGCGATTCTGCGCGCCCTCTGGGAAACCGCCCTCAGCGATCTCCCCTGGAGGTCGCTCGACTTGCACCATGTCCCATCCGGCTCGCCGACCATTGCCGTGCTCGGCGACCTGCTGGGAGATCGGGTGCAGATCGAGGAGGAACAGGTCTGCCCCGTCGCCCTGCTCTGCAACAGCTGGGACGGGTATCTGCAGATGCTGAGCAAGAAGCAGCGTCACGAGATCCGCCGGAAGCTGCGGCGCGCCACCGACGGCGCGGAGTGGTCATACCGTACGGCCGCCACGGAGGACGACATCGATCGTGACATGCCGGTGTTTTTCCGCTTGCACGAATTGAGCGCCCGCGAAAAGGCGCGCTTCATGACACCCGATATGCGGCAGTACTTCGTGGCCGTGGCGCGAACGTTTCTGCGGGCGGGGAACCTGCGGCTCTCCGTCTTCCGGCGCGCGGGCGTGGACATCGCCGCCACGATGTCATTCCTCTATCGGGACCGTTATCTCCTCTACAACTCAGGCTACGATCCGTCGTTTGCCGCGCACAGCCCGGGTATTGCCGCCGTGGCGCTGGCGATGCAGCAAGCCATTGAGGAAAAGGCCGTCGCCTTCGATTTTCTCTCCGGCGACGAGCCCTACAAGTATCAGTTCGGCGCGACCAACACCTACACCTGCCGGATCAGAGCAAGCCGGTAGAGGGCCTACACGCCCACCGACTCGGGCACGTGGCGTAGGGACGGTCCGATGTACTGCGCGGTTGGGCGGATCATCCGGCCGTCCAGTTGCTCCATGGCGTGAGCCGTCCAGCCGGTAATTCGGCTGATGGCGAAGACCGCGCTGTAGAAGGCGGGCTGCACCCCGAGTTCGTGGTTGACGAGCGCGGCGTAGAGATCCACGTTTGGATAGAGATTCTTCTCGCGCTGCATGACCTCGGCCACGACATCGAGGATGGCGATCCACGGCTGGTGCGGCGTGCCCTGCAGCAAGCGCTCGGCCATGGCACGCAGCTGGCGGGAGCGGGGATCGACGGTGCGGTACACGCGGTGGCCGAAGCCCATGATGCGCTGTTTCTGGGTGAGCCGGGATATCGTCCACGACTCCGCGTTGTCCGGCGTCCCGATCTCCTCCAGCATCGCGACGACGCGTTCGCTGGCCCCACCGTGGCGGGGGCCGGAGAGGGTCCCGAGGGCAGAGGCAATCGCCGCGTGGAGGTTGGATTGCGTGGCGATCGTGACGCGCGCCGCGAAGGTCGAAGCGTTCAACTCGTGATCGGCGTGCAGGATGAGCGACGTGTCCAGCGTCCGAACCTGCTGCGGCGACGGGTCGTGGCCGTACAGCATGGTGAGGAAAGCCGCCGCCGTGTCGAGACCGGGCGTGGGCAAGAGCGGTTCCTGCCCGGCGGCGAGCCGGTGCTGGGCCGCCACCACCGTCGGGAACCACGCCGTGAACTCGATGGCTTTGCGGCGGTTGGCGTCCGTGGTGTTATCCCAGGTCAGAGGATTCGTAGTGGCATCCGACGACACGACGACGCGCAGCACGTCGAGGGGGTGCGCGGTAGCAGGCACCTGTCGGACCTGATTGATGACATCGGCGCGCGCGACGCGCACCTCGTCCAGCTCGTGCCGCAGCCGGTCCAGCTCCTCGCGCCCCGGCAATTCGCCGTTCCAGAGGAGGTAGGCAACGGCCTCAAAACTCAGATTTTCGGCCAGCTCCTCGATCGGGTAGCCGCGGTAGCGCAGCTCACCGTGCGTTCCGTCGATCCAGGTAATCGCTGAGTCGGCCGCGACAATGTCTTCCATGCCACTGGTCATGATCGCCTCCTGGCATCTTCTCTCACGTCCATCATCCCACCGTCGCGGATGAAAGTCAATACATCTTGATGATTCTCTATGGTGCTTGATGCTCGTTGACGTTTTTCACAGACCCGGGTAGGATGAGGGGAATCATGATCGAGGTCCAGGGCGAGCAGTACTACACGGCGGACGAGGCGTGCGACGTGCTCGGCGTCAAGCCGGCCACTCTCTACTCATACGTCAATCGCGGCCTGCTCACCAGCTACCGCCAGGGCATTCGCCGCCAGCGTCTCTATCTGCGCCGGCAGGTCGATGGTCTCCTGGAGGTGACCCCGTCGCGAGAGGGACCGGAGATCCCGCCCGCCGAGCTGTGGACCGGAGAGCACTGACCGCGGGGCCCGGCGACAGGGGACACGGGGGTAGCGTCGCCCCGCGTCAAGACTGTATAGTTTGTCGGCCTCGTGGGCCTGGCGACGCGTGGCATGCCACGCGTCGTTTGTATTCAGCGGCAGCAGGAGTGGATCTCTATGGGACGGGAAACCCGTCAGGCGCGGCGCGCGCGGCAACGTAAGCAGAAGCAAGTTCAGACCCAGAGAGTGTCTCCGTGGGCAATTGTCGCGGGCGGCGCCATCGTCGCGATCGTCATCGCGGTCCTGGCCATCTCCCTCTTCAACCACAGTTCAAGCAACGCGCAGACGTCCCAGACAAGCTCCATCCAGTCGCATGCCGCACCGATCGACGGCATCAAGTGCGAGGCGGCCATGACGCCCGGCTACCACATCCACACCGCTCTCGAGATGTACGTGGACGGGAAGCACGTGACGCTGCCGCCGTATGTCGGATTCAACATCCAGCAGAACTGCCTGTACTGGCTGCACGTCCACGAGCCGTCCTATGACATCATCCACCTCGAGTCGCCCGGCAAGATCACCCCAACCCTCGGCACCTTCTTCAACATCTGGCACGAGCCGCTCTCCTGGAGCGGGTTCTGGAAGTACACCACCGCGGGGGGCAAGCAGATGAAGGTGTATGTGGACGGGAAGCCGTACCTCGGTAACCCCCGCAGCATCACCATCACCCAGCACAAGGTGATCACCCTCGAGATCGGACCGCCGTTCGTGGCGCCGAAGCCTGTCGACTTTACCGCCCTCGGCCTGTAGGTGCGGGTCCGCATCACCCGCCTCGACCGGTCGCTTCCTCTGCCGCGCTACGCGACGGACGGAGCGGCCGGTTTCGATTTGTACGCGCGGCATGACGTGACGGTGGCGCCGGGGGCCATCGCCCTGATCCCCACCAACGTCATCATCGCCGTCCCGGACGGCTACACGCTGCTGGTCGCCCTTCGCAGCAGCACGCCGCGCCGCAAGGGGCTGATCAAGCCGAACGGCGTGGGGATCATCGACGCCGACTACGCGGGGCCCGCGGACGAAATCCAGCTGCAGGTGCTGAACATCACCGACACGCCGGTCCACATCGCGCGCGGTGAGCGCATCGGCCAGGGCCTCATCATCCCGCTGCTCCGCGCCGACTGGGAGGAAGCCGGTCCCGCCGGCCGGTCTCGCGGCGGCTTCGGCAGCACGGGATCCGCCCTAGATGATCCAGCCACCGTTCACGAACTGGACGGTAAAGACGGCCAGCATCCCGACCGAGAGGACGAGATACGTGTCGTTGACGGCTCGGTCCTCCCCGGCGCGCGCCATGATCATGAAGAGCGGGAATAGCGCCAGGATATAGCGCGAGAGCGAGATCAGCGGCACCGGATAGCCGCCGGCCAGCGCCGGACTGGTGAGCGTGACCACCCAGAACGCCGCGATGTACAGGATGTACGACGCCGGGAGACGGCGCACGGCGACCACGCTGAGAATAAGGAAGAGGCCACCCAGCACGATGTTGATGATGTTGTGCGCCTGGTAGAACGAGGCGGGCGGCAGGGTGACGATCTGCACGACGCTCGCCGCGAAGCCGCGCCACAGCTCGAGCGTGAAGATCTTTTGCCAGGCGACCTGCGACTGTGTGAACGCCAGGGCATCCCCGACGGTCCATTTGAGGTAGGCCATGAAGGCGAGCAGGCCGAGCGGTGCGATCAGCAGCCCGAGCGCGCCGCGGTCGATGCGGCGGAGCGAAAAGTTATGATCACGCCCGTACTCATAGGCCAGCGGCAGGAGGAGTAAGATGCCGGTCACGCGGGTCGCGCCGGCCAGGGCCACGAAGACTCCCGCCAGAATCCAGTGGCGCCGCCGCAGGTAGTAGAACGCGGCCACCGTCGTCAGCAGAAAGAGCGACTCGGTGTAGCCGGCAAAAAAGAAGAGAGCGGTGGGAAAGACGGCGATGTACAGCACCGTGCGATCCGCCACCGCCCGGTCGAACTCCCAGCGGGCCAGCTTCCAGAGATAGACCAGCGCCGCCAGGAAGCAGAGATTGGAGACGAGCAGCGCCACGGTGAGCGCGGACCGGTGGATGAGATCAATCCCGCCGCGAATCAGGAGCGGGTAGAGCGGGAAAAAGGCGGTGGGCGAGGTGCCGACCGCCTTGCGCCAGGCGTAACCACGCTCGGCGATCTGGATGTACCACAGCGTGTCCCACTGCCCCCAGCGCGGCAACAACTGGTGAAGGAAGGACGGGTGCGGACCGTGGAGGACACTCCCGAAGAGCACCACCCCGAAGTACGTCAGTAACAGGAAGAGGATGCGGGTGAGCACAAAGACGCGGAGCGAGGTGGCCAGGGCATCGCTGCGCAGGGCGAGGCGGACCGTGCTCGCGGTCCGCACACGGCCGGTGGTCCGGACGGTCATGAGGCGGGGACCGCGACTACCGGCAGATCGCTGTGCACGATGACGCCGGACGGACCGCTACCGGCGACGCGAACGGCGACGCGCGACAACCGGGAGGGACCGACGACCACCGCCTTCTGCACGGTACGGCTCGCCGTCACGACCGAGTAGTTGACGTGGGCAGGCTGATCCGACGGGTTGAAGAGCGTCACCGCGTTGATCGGTCCGTCGGCGGCAACGGACGTCTCCGTCCGGGCCGCGGCCACGGCGGGTGAGGCCGCGAGCGGGACGCCGGACTGGATGACGACGGCGCGAGCTCCGTGCGGCTCCAGGCGAAACACCCGGCCCGGCCGGAGCCGCAGTTGCTGGCCCACCACCGTCGGAGCGCCGACGAAGCGCACATTCACGCTGGCGCTGTGGGGGCTCGGATTGAAGAGGGACAGGCCGCCGTGGCCCGGCTGCAGCTGATACCAGGACGCGCTCAGATGCGGCACGGCCCCCCGCACGACGACCGGCTCCGAGGATCGAATAACGGCGGCCGGAAGACCGGAGAGGGTGCGATTGGCGAGGGGAGGAATCGTCATCGAGAGCGACGAGGGGTGGCCGGAGCGATACGTGGTGAGCGAGAGGCGCACCGGCCGGCGCGCCGGATTAAGGATCGCCAGGGGGACACCGCCCGCCGAGTACCACTCCGTGGCCGGCGGCGCCGACAAGGACGGTTGCACGGTGATCGGGCGCGTTGCCGACACCAGATACCCGCCGTGATACCCGGGACCGCCCAGCAGAGGCAGCAGAACGACCCGCAGCGTCGCGGGCGGGACCTCCACGACATCGTGCACTGCCGGGTTGGCGGGCAGTGACACAGCGACGGCGGCGGGCTCAGATCCGGCATTGAGGAGCGCGAGCGTCCCGCTACCGGTCACGTACGCCTGGCCGGCGAGGGAAGACGGCAGGCTGTTGGGCTCGGTGAGCAGAACCGGCGGACCGCCCACGACGGAACCGGAGGGATCGACGCCGGCGTTGTACGTCGCGCCCGGCACCGTCAGCTGATAGGAGCCCGCCGCGCCATCAATCACGGACCCTTCGCCCTGCCAATCCATGAGCGACGCCTGAGGACCGGCGGCCGGCAGGGTCACGTGCTGGTCCGCGATCCCGTGCGACCAGAGCACCGTGACACGCCGGCCCGGCTCGTAAAACGTGAAGCGCTCGACGTGCGAGTCGGGAGCGTAGACGATGGGTCCGGAGTCATCCAGGGAATCGGCGGCAACTTCGAAGGCGAGATACGAAGGGCGCTGCGTTCCCTGGCTGTCCAGCAGTCCCCAGCCTTTCCCGGTCGCATCATCGCTGGCACGGTAGACCAGCACGCGCTGGGCGCCAGCCGCCAGCGCGTAGGTGATGGACTGGAGCACGTACGCCGCCTGGCGTGGCGTGCCGTTGGGATTGGCAGACGGAAACCCTGCTTCCGTGACCCAGATGGGAGTGCGGCCGAAGCCGGTGGCATCGAGCACGGCACGGACCCGGCGGATATTCGTGTACAGCAGATGCGCCGGCCCGTACGCGTGCCACGACACGGCGTCGAAGATCGGACCGTGGCCGCCGGCCTCCTTTGCCGCATCATGGAGGACGCGCGTGAGGAAGCCCAGATCCGGCACCACCATGCCGCCCATCAGAACCCGCGCCGCCGGATCGGCGTCCTTGACGGCGCGGTAAGTAACCTGCAGCAGGCGCGCGTACTGGTCCGGAGTGCCGCGCCAGAAGAACCGCATGTCCGGCTCGTTCCACACTTCCCAATCGCTCACCTGACCTCGATAGTGGGCGACGGTCGTGAGGACGTACTGGGCCCACAGGTTCTGGGGATCGTGCAGAGGACGGTCGAGGCCACGCGGGACCCCGTTGCCGGCGTGTCCCGCCCAAGCGGGCGTCCCGATCAGGATGCCGACCACCTGGAGGCCGGCCGCAATCGACTGCTGGACAGCCGCGTCATCGGCCGTGAAGTTGAAGACCCCGGGAGCCGGCTCGACACTATCCCAGCGAATCTCCCAGCGATTGAGGCGTGCCCCCGCCGCGAAGGCCAGGGCGTTCCAGGACTGACCGCTGGGCGCGACGCCGGGCAGCACATCGCAGAGACCTAGCCGTCCCGTTGAAACGGGCGCGCCGGCGGAGCCGGCCCTGGCCACGAGCGGGAGCAGGACAACCATGAGCGCGCCGGCGATCGCGGTGACTCGAGGCAGGCAGCGCAAGAGATGGACAATCACGACGTCCAATCACGCTACCAGAGCCGCAAGCGGCGGGACAACCTGCGTCAACGACGGAAAGGTGAAAGCTCGCTCTCCGTAGCCGGTGACTCCGGAGATGCGAGGCCGCCTTTGATTGCCACGGCGGCGCTAGGAGAGAAGGGCCACGATCTCCTCGAACCCTTTACTGCGCGCCAGGTCCTGGGCCGTCTCACCGGCACTGGTCCGGAGACTTTGATCGGCGCCGCGCCGGACGAGCATCTCCGCCAACCCCGGATCCCCGATGACGGCGGCTTCGTGCAACGGCGTGTAGCCGTGCGACTGCTGGGCGTTGAGATCGGCGCCCCGCGCGAGCAGCATCTCGGCGATCGCGCGGTGTGTTCCCGGCAGGGAGGCGTGCAGGGGGGTGTTGGCCTGGTCGTTGCGGGACACGGCATGGACGTCGGCACCGGCATCCAGCAGCAGGTCGACGATCGCCGTATGACCGAAGAAGGCGGCGAGGTGCAGCGGCGTCCATCCGTCGGCGCTGTAAGCAGAGATCGACTGCGGCGACTCTCCTATCAGCCGGCACGCCACCCTCTCATCACCGACCGTCGCCGCCGTCCAGAGATCCTTTCCGGCACTCGCCGCCCAGAGACGTCTCGCGATCTCCGGATGTCCGTAGTACATCGCCAGGGCGGCCGGGCTGACGCCTTCCACCGTCTCGTCCGCCAGCGACGGATTCTCACTCAGTGCCTCCGCGAGAGCCGTCCCGTCCCCTCGCTTGATCGCGTCCACCAGCGCATCGACCTGCATCGACGTCCTCCCTAGTTAGCTTGGCTAAGCAAACTATAATTCGGGCGTGACGCAGGATACAAGCGACTCGGTGCGCATTGCCGATCTTCTCCACTCCGCGGCGATTCACCTTTTGCGGCGTGTCTCCCGCCATGACGCGGCCAGCGGGCTGAGCGCGGCGCGCCTCTCCGCGCTCTCTGTCATCGTCTACGCTGACAGGGTGACGATGTCTGAATTGGCCCAGGCGGAAGGGGTGCGGCTGCCGACCATCAGCCGACTGGTGGACGGCCTGGAACGGGACGGCCTGGTGCTGCGACAAACGGACCCGTCGGACCGGCGTGTGGTCCATCTGACGGCGACGGAGAGCGGGCGCCACCTCCTCGAAGAGGCACGGCAGCGCCGTATCGGAGACCTGGCGGCGCGAATCGAATGCCTGCCGGCGGAGGAGCAAGCAACGCTGGCCGCCGCCGCGGAGATCCTGGACGGATTGGGCAAGTGAGACAGGCTCTTCTCCTGGCCCTTCTGTTGCTCGCCGGTTGCGGCAACACGACCACCACACGCATCGTCGTCGTCACGGCCACGCCGCGTCCCAACACCAACCCCGCGGCCTTCGCCCTGCGCCTGAGCGACGTGCCCTCGGAGTTCATCGAGGTCGCGGCCCGCTTCCATTCCAGCTCCGAGGTTGCAAGCTCCGAGCATGTCAGCCTGTCCGCCCTGCGGCAGCACGGACGAATCACGTCGTACGAGACGCAGTTCGTCCAGCATTCGGTCAATGACGGCATGCTGGCGATTGACGACGTGGTGTCGTCCTGGCGCACGGTCTCCGGAGCGGACTGGGACTATCACCGGGTCGTGGGCAGCGTGCTGCATGCGCCCGTCCGCAAAGTCGACGTCTCGTACCTGCTGGCGCCCTCCCTGGGCGAGGAGCGCACGGCTCTCTCCTTTCGCAACTCGAATCAAGCGTCGAATCTTACCGACTACGCGGTCATTTTCCGTCGCGGGACGTATCGCGTGTATCTGCAGGTCGTGGCCGTCGCCGGAACCGTGGGCGGCGAGGACGTGCTGCATCTGGCCCGCGTGATCGACCGCCGCCTCCAGGAAGGTCGCTCGTAGGTCGTTATGTCGCGCGTCCTCACCGCCCCCGTCGTCCAGGAACCGGGTAGTCCGGCACGTCAGGCCTCATCCCTCCCCGCGCTCACGGCGGCCGCGCTTGCCGTCGCCTACGCCCTGCTCTTCGGCTGGCTGAGTCTGCGCGCCTATTGGGGCTTCGAGATGCACGCCCTCGACATGGGAAACATGGGCCAGGCCGCCTGGAACACCATCCACGGGCATCCATTCGCCTTCACCAACATGTATCCGCTGTACGCCATCGAGGCATGGGGAACAACCACCCGCCTGTCCTTTCATGTGGAGTATCTCTATCCGCTCATCGCCCTCGTCTATCTGATCTATCCTCACCCGGAGAGCCTGCTCATCCTGCAGACCATCGCGATCGCCGCCGGCGCGCTCCCGATCTATCTGTTGGCGCGCGATCTCGTGGGCCGCTGGACGGCCGTCATCCTGGTCGCAGCCTATCTGCTGTTCCCGGCGACCGAAGCGCTCAATTTGTATGAATTCCATCCCGTCGCGCTGGCCACTCCCCTGCTGCTCTTCGCCTTTCTCTTCGCCTACCGCCGGCAGTATCTGCTCTTCGCCCTTGCGGCGCTGGCGGCGATGGGCACCAAGGAGCAGATCGGGCTCATCGTGGCCATGCTCGGCCTATATATCGCCGCCGTCAACCGCGACCGCATCGTCGGACTGGCGTCGGCGGCCATCGCGGCAGGCTGGTCACTGATCGCCCTGCTGGTGGTGGAGCACCACTTCCGCACGCCGGGCAGCAAGAGCTACCTGCACACGCGCTACGGCTACCTGCTGGGTCACAACGGGCATGGCCTTCATGCCGTCCTGCACACCCTCTCCCACAACCCGCTGATCATCTGGCAGAACCTCGCCGGCTGGCCCAAGGCCGATTTTCTCGTCCACCTCCTGGCGCCACTCGGCTTCCTCTCCATCTTCGGCGCCCCGTTCCTGTTGCTCGGGGCGCCCAGCTTCGCCATAGACCTCCTGAGCGACGACCCGCACATGTACTCGGCGCTCGGCGACAACTCCGCCGAGCTGATCTCTGTCGCCGTGGTCGCCGCCGTCTTCGGCGCCTACGTCCTGGTGAAGATGCTCCGGCCCTACCGCCTCGAGTGGGTTCCCGGGGTGCTCCTGCTGGCCGGGATGATCTGGCAGCAGCACGTGGACGGCTTCACCCCCCTGGGGCCACGCTTCCAGACGGCCCCCATCGGTCCGCACCAGATGCTGCAGCGGCGGTTCGTCGCCCTCGTTCCCGCCGGGGCGGCCGTGTCCACCTCCGACACCCTCGATCCCCACCTCAGCAGCCGGCGCTGGCTGTACCTCTATCCCTTGCTGGGTACCGGAGCGACGCCCGGTGAGGGCCGCCTGGCCCCGGCCCGCGACATCCTGCTCGATGTCACGAGCCCGGTCTATCCCATCCCGCCCGACCAGCAGTACAGCGCCGCCGTTCAGCAGATCCACCACTCCGGCTGGGGAATCGTGGCCGCCCGCGACGGCCTCATCCTCATCGCCCGCGGCGCCCATGCCAAACACATCCCGCGCGCCTTCTATAGTTTTCTCCATGCCGGCGGCCGTCCGCCGCACGCGGTGAGCGGCGCGGCCCACGGTCTCGCCGTCACCGGCTACAGCCGCGCCGCGACCGACCTCGCCAACCACCGCATCCCGTCCTACGCCTACACCATCGACCTGCGGCCCTCCCGGCACGTCAGCAATCTGCAGCCGGTGCTCTACGAGATGATTGACGGCCGGCTGCACGGCTGCGATCCTTTTCCGCTCGGCCTCTCCTGGCTCCCCACAAGCCGCTGGACGCCGGGGCACACCTACGCCGTGCGCATGCAGCCCTTCGAGACGCAGTGGAACGGGCCGCCGCGAACGATCGACATGGTGCTCTCTCTCCAGCCGGTGCGACGCGAAACCGACCCATGCACAACCTTCTGGTCGCATCGGAGCCGGCTCTGGCCGGTCGGGACGGTCTGGACCGGGGACTGAGCAGAGAATAGGATCGATGGGAGAGCACCGCGGTTACCGCCCCCGGGCACTGTCACGATTGAGTTGAGCACAAAAGTGCCCTCAGACGACATCCCCCACAATCCGGATGCCGTTGAGCGACATGTGATACAGGAACAACCGATGCATCAGGTCGCCTGGATGCGGCATGCCCTCACCGGCCGCGGCCACGGGCAGATCGAAAGTCTGCACCGCCGACGCGGGCACGATCACCTGGCGTCCGTGGCGGTTAGTGGCGTCGGCCCACATCCGGATATGCATCGCCAGCTGGTAGACGCAGAGGTCGGTACAGTCCCCACCGACGAGGTACGTCGTGACGTCCTCGTTATCCTCGAGCCAGGCCGGCAGCCGCGTGGCCACTCCCGCGCTCAATGCGTTCTTCTCCACCACGTCGAACTCGTTGCTGTACGACAGCGACGACAGCTCGCGCACTGTCTCCGACTCGCGCGTCCCGCGGACGCAGTGCGGCGGCCACGCCTGGAATTCCGGCGCGTCCTGGTCATGCGTGTCCTGGAGCAGCACAACGCGCTTGACGCCGAGGGCGCGAGCGCGCTCGATAAGAGAGACATTCGCCGGCACGATCGATCCCACGCGCTCGCTGGCCAGCGTGCCTTCATGACAGAAGCCGACAATGAGATCCGCAGTGAGAATAGCGGTCCTCGCCGGATCGGTCACCAGGTCCGTGAGCGGCACATCCGGCAACGTTTGATACCAACCGTTCAGCCAGGCGAGAAACTCGGCGGTTTCTCCCTCAGTCGGCGCTAGCGTCTGCATGTGCGATCTCCCGTCTCTGGCACATGATATCGGACATAACGCGCGACGCCGCCGGTGCGCCGGCGGCGTCGCGCGCTCTCAGGGGGAGATCAACCACTCTCGATCTCATGGTAGCGACGCAGGATTTCAGAAGTTTTAGTGCAGTGTTGGATTCCGATTAGAGTGACCGGCGACAGGTCGACGCGCCGGCCACGCGAGGCGCCGCCGGCCGACCTATATTCGCCTGCAAGCATCCAGCAGTTCGTGGCCCACTCGAACGCAGCGATTGGCCCACTCAGGGGATCGGTGCACCATCGCACCGCTCGCAAATGAGACCGCCATATCCGCGCAGTACAACGAGCGGGACTCGCCGCTCGTGAGTTGGCACAGCCTCTCCCAGATGAAACCGCGAACGGTCGTTTTCTCCCAGGCACAGAACAGAATCTCGGTCACGTCCCACGCGCGATCGCCGGTCGTCGTGTTCTCCCAGTCAATGATCGCTGAAATGTGTCCGTGCTCGGCCAGGATGTTGCTCGGATTCATGTCCTGGTGAACGATGTCCGATGTCCGGCATGCAATCGACCTGCCGCGGCGGGCGATGTCACGGGCGCGCTGCTGCAAGTGCCGCGCCTCGGGTGACCAATCCCCCATCACTCCAGGGTAGCTGTAATTCCCGTCACCGACCGTGATCCGATCAACGAGCTGTGCCGGCCACTCCGACGCTCCGAAACCCTGATCTTTCTGCAATTCCACGAGTGACAGGAGTTCACGGATCTGCCGTGGAGATCCGGGATTCATGGTGCTGCCGGGCATGAGGTCCATCACCGCATAGGCTCCGCCGGACACAGTCCCGACCGACCGGTACCGGGGGACGGGTGCACCCAGGCGCGAAAGAAGCTCGCACGTCCGGGCGGCGGCTCTTTGGGGCTCTGGACTCGACTCTCCCGGGACCCATTTCAGCACCGCCGGGCCCTCGGGGCCATCCACGAGCCAGGCTCCGGAATTGCGCGTGCCGCCGGAGAGCCGCTCTCCGAGGCGATACGCGCTCCCCGTCTGCGCATTTATGGCGCTCAACACCGCCGTCGCCGATGCCGGGTGTGGTCGCATGGCCTACACGTCACGCGTTGATCCGAGGTCCACCGCCCCAATCTATCTCAGCCACGGGGACGTCCGCGTCAAGCTCGAGCACCTGCGAAGGTGGTGCGTGAAGAATCGCTCGTGGCCGTCCGGAAAGGTTTCAGGAGCGGGCTGACCCAGCCCGACAGAGCGAGTCAGTGAGCACGATAATAGGGAGCAGATAGCTACCGCAAGGAGGGGACAGTGCCGGTCACGTACGTGATGGAATTTGAGAACCTCGATGAGCAGCAGTATCGTGCCGTCCTCCAGCGGCTCGGAGTCGCGGAGCAGGCGGGTGAGGGCATCCTCCACCACTCGGCAGGACCAACGCAAGATGGGCGCTGGATGGTCGTTGACGTCTGGGAGACGGAGGCAGCATCCGAGGCGCCCTCCTTTTATGATCAGATTCTCCCCAACGTCATGGCCGAGATGGGCCTTCCCGCGCCACGCCGGATCGACGCATTCGACGCGCGTGAGGTCCGCAACGTCCGCGCGACGTAGACAACTGGCCGTCGGGCCGCGGGAGACCTACCGTACCACCTGCCCGGACACGCCGAATCGTCCCGGCAACGGGGTCGTGTCCAGAGACTACGCGCTCTCCGGCGGAGGACCCGGGAGGACACCGAGCTGGGTGAGGAAATCCAGCCTATCCTTCCCTGACCAATGCTCCACGATCTTCCCGCCCTCGATGCGGTGAATAGCGACGGCCTTCATCTCCAACTGGTTGCCTGTCGCCGGTGCAATGGGCAGGTCGCCGGCATGCGTTCCCCGCGCGGTGAGTCGCGTTACGACCTTGTCGCCCTCGGCAAGCATGTCGTCGATCTCGTGATAGCCGGGTGTGGCATCCCAGAAAAGCTTGAACGCTTGTTTGAGGCCTTCTCGGCCCGGCAGAAGGCCGGGGAACGGGGGGTCGTGGTTGATGTAATCCTCCGCGACCAGCTCATCAATCACGTCCAGGTTGCCCGCATCAATCTCCTGGTAGAACCGACGCATGAGGCGCTTATTCTCGTCCGAATCCATGGTCGGTGACCCTCCTTATGCGCTCGATACCTCACTCTACTCAACCGACACCGCACGTCGTGATCTCCGTGCTTGTGTACGAGTGGCGTGTCCAGAAAGGGTCGATGGAGGAGATCGGCTACTCGCCGGTCACTCCGTCGATCCGCTCACGGAGAAGATCCGCGTGGCCGATGTGGCGCGAATACTCCCTGATCATGTGCACGGTAATCCAGCGCAAGGTAACCGGCTCGTTGTCCCAGGGGTAGGCAGCGGTAGCGTCGAGATCGGGGAGAGACGCAGCATGGCGTTTCGATGCGTCGCACGCTTCCTTCCAGTTCCGCATCACCGTGTCCACAGAGTGGCTATCCAGGTCCGTCCAGGCCCCGTCGCCATCCACCGGGTTTGCCTGGCCTGAATACAGGCCGAGATGGCTGCCCTGGCCCAGGAGGATCCCCTCCAGCCAGAAGTACTCGACTTCGGTCAGATGCCGCAGGAGACCGAGCAGCGTCAGCGGCGAAGGCGGGGACGTCGCGTCCTTCAGCTGCTCCGCCGTCAGGCCGGAGCACTTCCACTCGAGCGTGTCACGCTGTGCATCGAGAAAGGCGTTCAGCATGGCACGCTCATCGCCATTGAGAGGAACCTCGGTCCGCCTCGCCTCAGTCACGCGTTACCTCCGTGCCGGTAATTCCTCGCTCGGGCACGGCGAGACGTCGCGTGGAGGATCACACGTCCCTCGGGCCCGGCATGGTCAAACGCTACCACGTCCGGCTCGCGCCCGACGAGCACAAATACCCGGTGCGCGTTACCTCGCGGGGCAAGAGCGCCGCCCGCATGATCACGCGAGCCCGGATCGTCTAGACGGGGCGTCCTTCGGATTCTGCTATGATACTTGCCTTGCAAGGTACCATGTGTTACCCTATCTCTGCATGCCGGCCGATGGACTTGTCACTCAGATGAGAAAGGGCGCACTCGCGTACTGCGTTCTCGCCTTGCTCTCGGGCGAGCCACGTTATGGCTTCGAGCTCGTCCAGGTGCTTGGCCAGGTCGACGGCATGCTGACCACGGAAGGCACCATTTACCCGTTACTGTCTCGTCTCCGGCGAGAAGGCCTGGTGGAGACGGAGTGGCGGGAATCACCGTCCGGCCCCCCTCGGCGCTACTACGCGCTGACGGCGCAGGGGAAGGACGCGCTGGCGACCTTTCGCAGCGAGTGGATGACCTTTCGCCAGGCGGTAGACACGCTCTTACAAGGAGGAGCATCATGACCGCGCCGCACGCCTCACAGATCATCAATGGGTACCTGGCCCGCCTGTCTGACGAGACGAAGGATCTGCCTTCTCGGGAGCGTGGCGAGTTGATCGACGGTGTCCGCGAGCACATCACCGAGGCGCGTGCCGTCACTCCTGAGGAAACAGATGCTGACCTTCTCAATTTGCTCGACCGCCTGGGAGATCCGGCAGACCTGGCCGAAGAGGAACGTCAGCGGCTGGGGATGGCGACTCCCCGACAGGTGAAGCTCGGTGTCCTCGAAATCGGCGCGCTCGTCCTCACACCGCTGGTCTGGCCGGTGGGCGTCATCCTCCTCTGGGCTTCCGACGCGTGGAGCATCCGCGACAAGCTGATCGGGACGTTGCTGCCGCCGGGTGGCTTGTTTACTTCCGCCACAGCGTTTTTCATTCTGGGCTTGTCGCCTGCTCAGAGTTGCGTGGTCGTCTCGCGCAACGGCAGCCCGGTCGCGACGCACTGCAGCGGCGGTTTGCCGCCTCTCGCGGGCATAAGCCTGCTCGTCGGGCTGTTCCTTCTACTGGCCTTGCCGATCCTCACCGGCATCTACATGAGCATCCAATTGCGCCGGCATTCCCGCCGGAAGCAGACGGCGATGGGGAGTATGGCCGCGCCGGCGTGAGAACCGATCATGCCGCGCCACAGACGCGCCGATATGAGGTAGATCTGGACCGCGAAGAGGGGAAGAAAGACGGGACCGGCGAGACCGCCGGCCGCTGCCTGAAGCGAGGAGGGACCTTCCCCATAGGCGGGCAAGGGCGGAGAGGACAAACACCGGCACGCAGCGGCCCAGGTGATCCCGGTCCAGCGCGGGGCGAACCGCCCAGCAGGCGAGCGAGACGGCGAGAGTGCGAGCGGCGAGGATATCTGCCGCCGACGGAATCGCCACCTGCACCTGCTGCCGACCCGTCTTCTCACTGAGGGGCGGCGGGCGCCGCCATCCCCTCCGGGGCGGGCCGGCGATTGGCCCATGGGAGATACTGGCGACTCCGAACGGCGAGCATGATCGCGAGGCCGGTGACGACAAGCGCGTTCACAGCGTGAAGGGCAGCCACCGGTCGCGTCGCGGCGGAGTCATTGAAAAAAGGCAGAAAGAACTGGATCACCATGAAGACCAGCAACAGCGCGCTTAGGCCAAGGAGGGGCTGGGGGACGCGCCCCGCCAGCGCGACGAGGACGATCAGGATCGCGAGCAGCCCCATGAGGGTCCCCAGTGCCGCGTGCGGATCCCAGGCCATCGGCATGACCTTGATGCTCTTGTCAGCGGCGTGAGCGCCTTCCATGGCGCCGTGGCCCGCCAGGTAAAACTGGACCGGAATCGCCAAAACGAACAGCCAGATCAGAAGCGCCCACATAGCCCGCAATGCCCGTGTCATAGCAGAATCTCCTTCAGTCTCGGTGGGTATCGTCAGCGTAGCGCCGTCACGTTACGATGACGTTACGGTCTCGTTAAGGAGTGACCGCGGAGGCAGTCGCACGATCCCGTCATGACGGACAACGTGGCGAGGCCCGGCTCTCCGCCCGAGCGGCAACCGGATACTGTCGCTGAACCACCTCATCGGGCCCCTGCGGCCAGGATATCGAGATCGCGATTGGCATAGCGGCTGTGTTCCCACTCCTCGTCGAGGATCACGTGCAGGCACTCCACCACAGAGTGGGGCTCGGTCGGATGCTCTGCAGCGTCCGGGGGAACACAGACCCTTGCCAGCTCCTCCCTCGTGAGCGCCGCGATGGTCTCCTTTACCGCATCCATCCGCTCGCGCCGCACGGCAAGCACCTCGTCCAGAGATGGGGTCGCGTCGTACGTGAGCCCGAGACGGGCAGGATCGGTGAGGAAGGACCCGGCCAATCCCCAGGGATGGTACGGACGTGGCATGCCACGAATCATGCGGAAGAGCCAGATGTCGGTGGCCAGGACAAGATGTCGCAGTGTCTCGACGAAGCTCCAATCGTCGTCGACCCGCTCGAAGAGCAGGACCTCGGGCAACGTCCGAGCGTGGGCGACCGTCGTCCGCCACACCTCTTCGATCAGCGTCCAGGCGTCGGCCAAGCCTTGCGGGTCGTCGGCCCGTAATTTCACCCGGATAGGGAAGCGGCGATCGAGCTCGGCCTCAACCAGGGGAGCCACCTCAACGCCGTTTACCCGGAGCCCGTCAATATATCCGGAGATGTCGGCGTTGTGGAGCCATCCATCGGTGATCCTGGCATCCTCGAAATTCGGGGAGTGCAGCCGCGCCCGGGAGAAGTCGGCGTCATCGAGCCGCTCCCCCCGGAAATCCTGCCCTGTCGTCGGCGCCAATCGAGACGCTCCTTATCGAAGGAAAGGTCGAACCTCCCAGAACTATAGGTCGGTCTCCACCTGCCGATCAATGTCCCCAGTGACAGTACTGATGACCGTCCGTGTGGCCGCGTATGAATGGGTCACCTCGCTGGTGCATGACGATAGGGACCGCGACCCTGTCGGGATCCTGGTTTGGGCGCTAGCGCCCGGGGGCAGGATAGTGCACTCCACCTGCCTTCTTCAGCGCGTCAGTCATCTCCTGCATGGTGAACAACTCGGTGGTCCTGGTCGCCTTCAGATGACCCGGCGTCACGGCAGCAAGCACGATCGACAGCGCTGTCTTGGAGTCGGGCGCCTCAAAAATCACCACGCCGTCGTAGTCCCCGAAGCAGTAGTCAAGGGAGATAAAGGTCGCTCCCATCTGCTCGGCGAGGCCACGGAAGGCGGCTTCGCGGTCTGTTGGGTTCTTGACCATTGCCTGCCAGGCCTCAGGTGTGTACGCAAACTGGATCAGAAAGCGGGACATGGTTGTGGCTCCTTTCCAGCACCGTCTGCCTCGTACCATACTCCCGAGCCTGGGAGGCGTCAAATCTTGTCGCTAGAGTCGAGAGATCGCGCCATCGCAGACGCAACGACCCGGAAAGGACTCCGCGCGTCCATAGTCGCCGGAGGTCCGGCAGATGGGACGCGACCGGGAGGAGATCAGGGCCGATCGGTATTCAGTGTGGCGCGCTCTTCGTCCTGGATCTCTTCACAGAGGATGAGGCACTCCGTGCAGATGCGGGCGCCCGGCCCTGCGATCATCCGAGTGCCTTCTGCCTGCCGCTTCCCACAAAAGCTGCATGTGACCGCCTGATCCTGGTCGGCAACCGAAAGTGACGCGTGCGCGGAGCCGGGCGTCTCGCCCGCTGCGAGGCGACCCGCCTGATCGACGCAGCGCTCACAGATATCGACGTTTGGTCCAGCAATCAGGTGCACGGAATCGAGACCACTGCGACCACAGAAGGAGCAGGCTAATGCCGCTCGTTCGACGCGACGTCGCACGTGGTCATACCCGACGCCGAGCTCAGCCAGCATGCGGGCCGCCAGTCCTCCGCCCTCACCGGCGAGACCGAGGAGGAGGTGCTCGCTGCGAACATGCGTGCTGTGCAGCCGTTTCGCCTCGTGCCGGGCAAGCTGCAGCACCTTCTTCAGACGCGGGGTGACCGGGAGGGGCGGAGCCGGCGCGTTCTCTCCTCTGCCCATACGCACCTCGATGGAGTGACGCATGTGCTCGAGATCGGCCCCGAGGGCAGTGAGGGCCCGGGCGGCCAAACCGTGCTCGGCGCGGAGCAAGCCCAGCAGGAGATGTTCCGTGCCGATGTAGGAGTGATTCAGGGTGGCCGCTTCCTCCTGGGCATAGGACAGTGCTTCCCGCGCGTCGGGGTCGAACCGGTCAAGGAGCGATCGGCCGGGGTCCTCCGGCTTCCCGCCCGGCGTGCGCTCCTTCGCCGTCCGGCGGATGAGGCTCTGGACCAGATTGCGCGGCGTCGATGCCGGCATGTGTCCTCCTCCCGTGACGATCTGATGAACCCGTTGGTGGCTCAGGTCAAGCGCATCCGCGATGTCCCGCATGGAGATGCCGAACGAATGGAGCCGCCTGATGGCCTGGTAATACTCCACGCGCGTGCGCTCTGCATCGGCTTCCAGGCCGGCGAGCCGCTTCCGAATGGCTTGTGCTTCGTGGAGAAGCGTCTCGTCGGTACCCACACCGTCTAGTGTACTAGACAGACTATGAGCCGCCTATGATCGTAGAGAGCCCCTGGCAGACGTCACGACTGACCCACCAGTTCACGACCACAGGGAAGGTGATGCGCTGAGTCAGAGCGCCCTGGTCAACACCATGCCCGGCTCGCCGTCCTGCACAGACTCGCCACCACGCTCCCATCCGCACGCCTCGTAGCATGCCACGGCGTGCTCTGTGAACACCCACAGCCTCTCGACAGCCTGTGCGTGCGCGAACGACTCGGTTGTCCAGTTAGTTCGACCTGTCGCGGACGAGGGTGACCAGGGGCCTCACGTGGGCACTCCCCTGGACCTGTCGGTCGCCCCCAGGTTCATGTCGCTTGCGCCCCGGCTAGGAGGGAAACAGCTTCCAGTGCCCCTCTGAGATGACCTCGACGGTGCCGCCTGCCACTTTGATCGCGGTCTCGTCGTCGATTGCATAGGCCGGACCGCCGAGACCAGCCGCCCATCGTTCCGCGTCGGCCAGGGTGTTCTCCGGCAGCATCTCGTGATCCAGGTGCGGGAAGATCGAGAAATCAACCAGCCCCAGCGTCGCATCGCCTCCGTTGGGTGACTTCCACTGGACGAAGTCCTCCCCGATGCGGGGCGTCAGCACCATGCTCCCGGCGCTGAATCCGACGTAGACCGCGCGCAGCGACGGCAGGAGGTCCGCCAGCCCGGACTGCCGCATCCAGTGGCACAGGTACGTCGCCTCGCCGCCATTCACCAGCAGCACGTCGGTCTCCTGGACCCAGGGAACCCACCGCGCTTTGTCGATGCTGGGCAGCGCGGTGAGCTCCAGCACGCCCAGGGACTTCCACCCCAACTCGCACATCGGTTGGGCAGACTGGCCGCTGATGAACCGCCATACCCCGCCGGGACTGGACATGGGTTGCCCGTATGCCGCGGTGGGGATGCAAAGGGCGTTGGCCTCGGCAATCGGCTTGCCCAGCAGGTCAACCAGAGCGTCCTGGATGCTCGTGTTCTTGATGCCCGCGGACGTGAGAAGTAACTTCATGATGCCTCTCCTGGTCGTTGCAATCGGGGCCGACGGTCTCCCTCATCCGCGCTCGCCCCGTCCCGGGCAGCATATCAAAGAGTGTTCGTCTGGCAGATCCCGGACGCTGCGTCAGAGCCACGGGGAGTTGCGCGCGCTACCAAGGGTCTGCGCGGCGGCCGGCCGCGTAGACCCGCGAGACCCAAACGCACCGCGTCGAGGCCCAGCGCCGGGACGGCGACCCCAGCCAGCACGCCAAACAGGAGCAAAGCACTCCGACTGCTCCCTCCAGACCCTCCGTGGTGGCCCGTGCCGGAAAGTCGCTAACTGCCGAGCGCTTTGAGGGCGTCCCAGGACCCCTTCGCCGTCTTCACATCGGTCTCCGAGACCAGCAGATAGCGCCACACGGCACCCACCCGGGGATCGGCGCTGACGTGATTGGCCCAGCGCCGGGCGGCGTGACGACCAGCCCGGTTTGGTCTACGCCGGCGTCAGGCTGGCCGGCACTCGGGCCGGCCACGACCACCCGGCGATGCCCATAATGCACGAGTCCTGGCAGCTATCGCGACGGGGATACCCACTACAGAGCGAAACCGGGTATACTTCTCATAGTATGTACAGTCTTGCGCCCGCTGGTTTTACTGATTGCACTTGGGTAGTCTTCCAGCTCGTTCAGACCGTGACTTACAGAACAGTTGGAAGGTATGACCATGACCGATAGAACCTTGACCTGCGCCCAGTGCGGCCAGGATTTCACTTTTAGCTCGGAGGATCAGCAGTACCACGCCGAGCGTGGCTACCAGGATCCGAAGCGCTGTCCGACGTGCCGGGCCGAGAGGCGAGCCAGCCGGGGCGACTCCGGTGGCTCCTACGGCGGGAGTTCGTACTCCAGCGGGTATGACCGCCCGCAGCGGCAGATGTTCTCGGCGACGTGCTCTCGCTGCGGAAAAGAAGCCCTGGTGCCGTTTGAGCCCCGTGGGGACAAGCCGGTGTACTGCTCCGATTGCTACCAGCCGCGTCAATCGCGCTGGTAGGCGTCCGCTCCGCAAGGACATCCAGCCCGCTTCCTCTGGTGAGGAAGCGGGCTTTGTCCATCCGCGCCGCGTGTCGTCTCGCGGCGTTTATACTTGACGAGAGCCTGGCAGATGTCGGTCTGCAGGCCGCCTGGGATGGGCCGCGGCACGCGGTGATGTGCCCGTCGCAGGCGATTCCGCCACTGTGCCTTCTGTTGTCCGCACAGAAGCTCCACTGGACAGCAGGAGACAGAGACCATGAGCTTTTCGACCGGCCGGCCGGCATCTCGGCGCGTTCCCGAGAACTTCGCTGACGACCCAAGACCGGGCGCCAGCGGGTATGTGTACTGTAAGGGCTGCGGCACGCCGCTCGAGAGCCGTGCCCGCTTCACCCGCTCCCGCCCGACCGTCACCGTCATGATGTGTGACTCGTGCCGCGAGCGGCATGGACACGACCTCATCCCGGTAGCGGGTTCGGCGACTTTCTGCTACCGCTGCGGCGGGCCGGACGAGATATTCGTCACCACAGGTATCTGGCCGGAAACGCATCACGTCTGTCCTCGCTGCCTTCCGGACCGCGCGGCACGCTATCGCAGCGGGAACTTTGCCCCGCCGGAACCCGACGCCCCGTAGCCGGTGGCCGGCTCGGCGGCACGTGCCCTAATCGGAGACCCAATCTCTCGCGCCGCCCGACATCGTCAGCCGGATGACTTCTACATCCGCGCGCAGTAGCTTCTCGCGGCAGAAAGGCGGCGGCAGCCAACCGATCGTCGTCTTGATGCGCCCCTCCCGGGCAAACCGGCGCAGCGCGTCCTCCGTGTATCCCACGCGTTGTGACGCTTCTTTGTATGTCATCCATCGGCTCTGCTTGCGTGACATCCAGTGACCTCCTGCGTGACGGAGTCGCCTACGAGGGAACGCGCCGGGACGCGAGCAGGAGGCGCAGCTCGGCGACATTCAGCCGCACGCCGTGCCGCTGGGCGATGCCCCGAATAATCTCCTCGGGCGTCTCGCCTCGCCGCACTCCCGCCTGCGCCGCCTGGAGCACGGTATCTCCGACGCGCGCGTAGACATCATTCGATGGTCTGCCAACCGGACGCTGCGCCGCCGGATCGTCCCCTTGCTCCTTCGCCGCGTCCTGCGCTTGTCGTCTGCGCTCGTCCAGATCAATTGGTTCAGTCACGATGCCTCCCTCGGCACGATGGTGAAGAGCAAGTCCGGCTTCCCGGGATGCTCGGTTTCTCTCGCGTGCAGGATTCGCGTGTCCATTTCGACCACGACCGGCAGGTCGGGATCAAACGCCTCATTCCGCCGGACGCCCGCTCTGTCATCGGACCGATGTGGCCGCCATCCGTCCATAATCTCGACCATCCGATGCGCGTCGCGCGTGACACCGTCGGTGTCCAGAAAGCAGCGGTCCGCGAAATCATGGACGACGGCTCGCAGCGGCCGCGTCGTTTCCTCCGCTTGACCGCCCATATCCAGCCGGGACGCGGACCTTTGATTCTCGCTACGCCCTACAGCAACAGTTCGCGGCATTGCATGCACTCCATGAGAGCCACCGCCTCAGAGCCGTCGACGTAGAGGCGCTTCGGCGGCACCACGGACATAGATGGCTCGGTACAGCCGCGATGCTGCCCCTCAATCAGGGACGTCTACATCAGTATAGGTCCGCCGGCTGCCACGGAAATAACGGCGCGGCCAATCCCGGCCGGGGCGCGCGTATAGACTGGGCAGGACAGGTGGACTCAAGACGACATTGCCGGCGTCCGGCAGGACAGACCTGACCGCGCCATGCCATGGTTAGCGAGAGTGCGGGAAGGACCTGACAATGCACGGCGCGCGAGACGAAGAGAAGGAATAGATATGCGCAAGAAACGACCGTTTCGTCCCGGGATCAAGAAGAGCGACGCCGGCAAGAGGCGCCGCACCCTCGCAGAGCCCGCGCCGTCCGACAACCTCGCCATGCCGGCGATGGTGAAGGAAGTGCTCGGCAACGGACAGTTTCGCGTCGAGCTGGACAACGGGCATAGCGTGCTGGGCCATATTTCAGGGAAGATGCGCAAGAACTACATCCGCATCACGCAGGGCGATCGGGTCACGGTCGAGCTGTCTCCGTACGACCTCGAGCGGGGCCGTATCACGTTTCGAGAGCGTTAGGGCGCGCGTCCGGGATCATCGCGGGCCCCGTGAGCTGAAACGCGGCCGGCCATCCCGGCCGGCTATCCTGGGCCGGGAACGCCGCCGGCTTCCGGTGGCGTCTCGCCCCCACGGCAGCGCCTGCTTGCGACAGCCACGCCGGCCCGCGCACCGGTCGGTGGCCGGCCCGCGCACCGGTCGGTGGCCGGCCCGAGCCGGCGTGACGATCATTCACGCCGGATCGCGAACGCAGTAGAGCGGGAAGCTGTCTTCGCCGCGCTGCGCCTCGCCGGCGAGCTCGACGCCCCGGACGCGCCGGTGAGACACGGCGCCGTCCATGTCGGCTACCTCAAACGCGACATGCCAGATCGCCGGCCGTCCCTTTCGTTGCCTGGGCAGGACGGCCTGCCGGCGATGATCAGTTCGCGCCGTCCCACAATGAGGCGACCAAGAGATAGCGTAGCATTGGAACACAGCAACCTTCGGAGCGAGGGGAAGGATCTCGATGAGTCTTCCGGCAACGGCGGAGGCGCTCACCCGCTTCGCCGATAACGGACAGCGCCTCCTGGACACGATCGGTTCGGTCGTTCTGGGGCAGGATGAGGTGGTGCGGCAGGTCGTGCTCACCCTCCTGGCCGGCGGCCACGTGCTGCTGGAAGGAGTCCCGGGCGTGGGCAAGACGCTCCTGGTCCGAACCCTGGCCGCGTCGCTCGACGCCGACTACGCCCGTATCCAGTTCACACCCGACCTCATGCCGGCCGATATCACGGGGACGATGATGCTGCGCGACGATGAAGGTGGCCGCAGCTTCGTGTTCCAGCCGGGACCCCTCTTTGGCAATGTGATCCTGGCCGACGAGATCAACCGCGCCACCCCGAAGACGCAGAGCGCTCTGCTCGAGGCGATGCAGGAGCAAACCGTGACGGTGGGCGACAGGACGCGGCTGCTGCCGCAACCGTTCTTCGTGCTCGCCACGCAGAATCCCCTGGAGATGGAAGGGACGTATCCCCTCCCCGAAGCCCAGCTCGACCGCTTCTTGCTCAAGGTCGTCGTCCCGTTCCCGTCGCCGGAGAGTCTGCGTGCCATCGGCCTGCAGACCGTCGGTCCGGAACCACAGGTCGTCCCGGTGCTGGATCGCGACACCATCCTGGAGATGATCGACGCGGCACGGACGGTCCCTATCGCCGGGCCGGTGATGGATCACGCCATCGCCCTCCTGCTCGCGACACGCCCCGAAAGCAGCCGGATCGACCTGATCCGGAAGTACGTCCACGCCGGCGCCGGCCCCCGCGGGCTCCAGGCGATGCTGCGCGCCTCCCAGGTGCGGGCCCTGCTGGACGGCCGGTACCACGTCTCCACCGAGGACGTGCGCGCCCTCGCCGTTCCGGCGCTGCGTCACCGCCTCTTGTTGACCTTCGAAGCCCAGGCCGACGGCATCGTCCCGGAGACTCTTCTGGAGTACGTGCTGGACGCCACCGCGCCGTGACCTTTCCTCTCTGCGGCCTGGACCCGGCAACGCTGGTACGGCTCGACCGGGTCGGATTGGTGGCGCAGCGTTCCTCGCCTCTCACGGCCCCCGGCCGACGCGTCTCGGCCCAGCGTGGCGCCTCACCCGAATTCGCCGACTACCGCGACTATGCTCCGGGTGACGATCTGCGCCGTGTTGACTGGAATGTTTATGCCCGGCTCGACCGGCTCTACCTGCGCCTGTACCGCGCGGAAGTCGCCACCACGGCCGCGGTGTACCTCGATTGCTCGGCGTCAATGGGGTTCGCGGGCAAGGCGGCAACGATGGGGCGCGTCGCGGCCATCGTCACCTATGCGGCGCTGCAGTCACAGGATCGAGTCTCCATCGGCGTCCTGGGCGGGCCGATGCTCTCCGCTCAGTCCGGCCTGCCGGCCGTGCCCCGCGCCTTTCGGTTTATCGCCAATCACATCCGAACGCCCTCCGGCGACGCCGTCGGGCCAATCAGGCCGAACGCTCGCCGGCCCGGGGTCGCGCTGCTGGTCTCCGACCTCCTCACCGACGCCGACTGGCGCTCCGACCTGCTGAGGCTGCGCGCCCAGGGGTGGTCGATCGGCATCATTCAGCTGCTGGCACGGGAGGAGCTGTCTCCCGACCTTCGGGGGGAATACCGGCTGCGCGACGTCGAATCGGGCGAGCACATCGAAATCTCAGGGTCAGGGCGTCTCGACCAGCTCTATCGCCAGGCGCTGGACCAACATCTGACGGCCATTGGTGAGTTTTGCCGGCGTCACGAGATGGCGTACGCCATGATCGCGGACGACATGAGTGATGCCGGCGTCCTGAATCAACTCCAGGCCGCCGGCATCATCGCCTAGCGCCGTCTGATGGGCGGTTATCTACTGCGAGGCCGGAGCGCCGGACTCCCGACTGTTGATGTTGAGAATGCTCAGCAGGAAGGAGGAGAACATCAGCTGCACGCCGATCACCATCAGGGTCAACGCCAGCAGGGCCGGACGGACCTCAAAGAGATCCCGGTAGTGGTGCTGGGCCCAGGTCACCGCAATTGCCACGTCAATCGCCAGACCCGCCACGAAGATCAGAAAGCCGGCCAGCAGCCACTCTTCCAGATTGAAGTAGCGGTAGAAGGCCTGGATCATCCGATCATCCGGCGCGAAGCGATGGGTGAAGGCGTACGCCTTGGCATAGAACCCGGTCAGCAGCACCTGGAAGCCGACGATCGTGAGCAGGCTGGCCACGAACATGAAGTGATAGTCGAACATGTGGCCGTTGATAATCTGCGGCCCCGGCAGCAAGAAGAGCATGCCGGCGATACCGAGCAGGAACAGCACGACGCCGGGAATGACGAACAGATGATCCGGACTATAGAGGAGCATGAACCGGATGTGCCGCCAGGCATCTCGCACGCGGTGCAGCTTTGACTCACCGCCGCGTGGGTAATAGGTGATCGGCACCTCGGCCACCTTGAGCTTGGCGCGCGCCGCGTTGATGACCAGCTCGCTGGCGAACTCCATGCCGGTCGTCTGCAGACGCATCCGCCTGTACGCCTCCTCGGTGAAGGCGCGGAAGCCGGAGTGCGCGTCGGAGCTCTTGAGCCCGAACATGAAGTTCAGCATGCCGGTCAGAATGGGGTTTCCGATGTAGCGATTGGCCCAGGGCATGGCGCCCGGCAGAATGGTGCCGGCGAAACGCGATCCCAGGACGTACTCGTTTCCCTCACGGAGCTTGTCGACCAACTGGCCCAGCTCACTGAAATCGTAGGTGTCGTCGGAATCGCCCATGATGATGTACTTGCCCCGGGCGGCATCGAAACCCGCCTTGTAGGCGTTGCCGTAGCCCCGCTGCGGCTGATGAATCACTCGAGCCCCCAGCTCAGTCGCGATTTCCACCGAGCGGTCGGTCGAGCCGTTGTCCGACACAATCACCTCACCCGGCAAACCGGTCCTGGCGATGCCCTCGAGTGCCTTACGGACACAGGCGCCAATCGTCTCTTCTTCGTTCAGACACGGCATCACGACGGAGATGACAATGTCCTGCCCCTCCGGCCCCTGCGCCTTTTGACTTACCTCTCGCACCACTCCCTGCCGGGACGCGAGCGGCAAGCTGATGTCATGTTCCATGGGTTCCCGCCACACATAAAATGCGCCGGTCGAACGGTGATCCGTTCTCGCGGCGTTACACGAAAGCACATTGGCCAACAAAATGGAAGCCGGTCTATTGTAGCCAGCCGCCGGCATGTGGACAAGCCCGGCGGGCCCTGGCATATATCATGCCTTGGGAGCCGTGCTGGCAACGGAGGAACCCTTACTGGCTACCGAGATCGTCGTCGAAGAGCCCCGGCACATCCATCGCGAGGTTGGTGTCCTCGGCTACCTGGACGCTCTCACCTATGAATTTGAGCGGGATGGCGCGGCGATCAGCTGCGTTCTCACCTATGCTCAGCCCGATCCCGATCATCGGGGAAAGTACCAGATGGTCGTGGCCGCCGACACCGGCTACGAAGGAATCGCCTGCCTCGACGACACGGCGCGCGCGGCCCTTCTCGCACTCCAGGTCTACGAGCGCACCGGGAGTCGCAAGGCGCTGTCTCTGGCCCGCAAGTGGCTGACCTTCGTCAACTACATGCAATACGAGGACGGGACGTTCGCCAATTTCATCCGGAACGAGGCGGGTGTCCGCAACGCCAGCGGTCTCACGTCGGTCCGCGGCGGTCACGCCTGGACGTCTCGGGCCCTCTGGGCACTGGCGACGGCGTACCGCATCACGGGCGACGAGAGCTACCGTGACGCCTACGAGCGATGCCGCCTCCCCGTCACCGCCGACAACAAGATCAACGCGGTGGTGGCGCTGGCGGCGATGGAAATGTGGCAGGCCGATCCCACGGACGCCACGCGCGCGCCGATCATGGACCGCATCGAGAGAATCGTCGGAGACGGCGATGAGCCGTACTTCCCCGACCTGCCGGGCCAGGAGCATGTCGAGCTGTGGGGTTACCACCAACTGCACGCGGTGGCCAGAGCCGCGCATCTTCTGGAGGATCGAGCCCTGCTGGCGCCGTGCCGCGCCACCGTCAACAACCTCGTCCAGCCCGACGTCCGGGCCATGTTCTGGTACGACTACCCGGAACGGCGGAAGACGGGCCTCTGCGCCTACAACGTGGCCCCAATCGTTCAGGGACTGGCGGCAATGTATCGCGCCACCGGGGCCGAACGGTACCGTGACCTGGCGCTGAAGGGCGCGGCCTGGTTTTATGGCCGGAACGATGGCGGCGCCACCATGTACGACCCGGCGACCGGCATGTGCCGGGACGGCATGACCGACGGTATCCCGTCCGAAAACTTCGGGGCCGAGTCATCGATCGAGGCAGGATTCGCCGAGCTGGCCCGCCGCTCTCTCGACGATTTGCCGTGAACGGCCGCCGCATCGATCACACCGCCATTGTCGTGGCGGATCTTGACGAGGCGCTGCCCCGCTATCGGCGCCTTTTCGGGATCGAGCCCGGCTTGCGGCAGGCCGTTCCGGATCAGGGCGTCGAGATTGCCTTCCTCCCGATCGGCGACACGCAGCTCGAATTGGTCCAGCCGACGAGCGAGGACAGCGGCGTGGCGCGCTTCCTGGCGCGGCGCGGCGAGGGCCTGCACCACATCGCGGTCGAGGTGGAGGACATCGCCGCGGAGCTGGACCGGCTGGACGCGGCAGGGATCCCGCTGATCGACCGACAGCCACGCCGCGGCGTGCACGGCCGCATTGCGTTCGTCCGTCCGGAGGCGCTGGGGGGCGTGCTCCTCGAGCTGGTGGAGGGCTCTCCCGCCTCGCCGCCTGCATAGAATGTGGCGATCACACAATGGAGAGGTACTGAATGGCCGTGGCGGAGGTTCCCGAGAGTGAGGCCGAGGGGAAAGTTAAAGAGATCTATGGGGACATCAAGGACACCTTGCGTCTTCCCTTCGTCCCGCCCGTCTTTCGTCACGTCGCCGCCACGCCCGATTACCTGATCGTCGCCCGGCGGGCGCTCAAGCCGAACGCCCAGACGCTGTACTTCGAGCGGGAAGCGGATCGCATCCGGTCGGAGGCGGCACGCATCATGACGCAGCTCGGACGCCCGCCGGCTCCCGACGAGACGGCGCGCCCCGCCCTGCGCGTCCTGCACTACGCCGCGCCCAAAGTCTTTCTGTCGTCGGCGGCGCTGCGCCTCGCCACGGCAGGCGAGCTGCCGCGCATGCAGGTTCTGCCCCTGACCCAGAAGCAGCAGATCAAGCCGGGTGTTCCTCCGGAGGCCGCGAGCGTGCAGCTACCGGCCGAAGACGCCGCGCCACATCTCCTGTCGGTCGTGATGGATCACCACGGCCGCCTCCCTCCCAGCGAGGAGATCGTCCCGGCGTCCCCCAGCTACTTAACGGCCGCCTGGGGCGCCGTGGAAGACGCCACGCTCCGCGCCGAGTACGCCCAACTCTTGCGAACCTTACACCGCCTCGCCGACGTTGCGGTCACCGCCCTTCCGTATCGTATGGATATCGCGCCGCACGTGCTCCGTCTCTGCGGACTCAGCGAGAGCCAGATCGACGAGATTCGAGCCACCCTCCATCAGGACACCCACGAAGCCGCGCAGATGGTGGCCAACGTCGCCTACCTCGCCGGCGCCATGGAGGGTGCGGCCGCGGCGGAATCGCCGTTTCCGGCGGAGGTGCTATGACCGCACCAGCCGCGCCGCCGCCACGGTGATATTGTCGGCGCCGCCCCGCCGGAGGGCGGTATCCACCAGGGCCTGCAGGGCCGCCTGCAGTTCGGTTTGCCGTGCGTTGAGGATCTGCGCCATTTCCTCCGGGTCGCCGTACGGGGGATAGAAATACATGGAGAGCCCGTCGCTGCAGCACAGCACGATATCGCCGGGCTCCAGCCTCTCCCCGAAGCGCTCCGTCCCCGGATCCTCGCCGTTCGCCGGCCCCAGCCAGCGCAGGATCACGTGCGCCCGCGGGTCCGCCGCCGCTCCCTCCGCATCCATGAGACCGCGCCGGACGACTTCTGCCGCCCACGAATGATCCTCCGTCAACTGCGAGACGGTGTCTCCCCGCACCAGATAGGCCCGGCTGTCGCCGACCCAGGCACCGGCGCACCAATTCGCCGTGCCGTAGGCGGCGACGATGGTCGAGGCGTCGGCCTGATCGACCCGGGTGTGGGGGCGGGAGGCGATCTCCTGGTGTGCAGCCCGGATGGCGTCGTCGAGGGCATCGGCGATCTCACCGCCGGGCGCCCCGCTCTCGAGGAGAGGCGCCAATCTCTCCTGGACGAGCCGGGTCGCCTCTCGACTGGCTTCTTCGCTATGACGTCCGGCGCTCACGCCGTCGGCCACAACCAGCAGGAAGCCGTCCCCGCGGCCCGAAGGCCACTGCCAGGCACCGCCCGCGTCCTGATTGACGTGGTGGCGGCGTCCGATATCGGTCACATACGCGGTCTCGATCCGGGCCATACCTTCTCCTGCGTTTCAGTCTAACGGGACTCGCGGGGCGGGCCCAGCCATACGCCGGCATGGTACACTTGATTGTGTCATTTTCCCCTTCTAGAAGCGGTATAAACTCTTGACAAACCAGGCCGCGCCACGTGTCTACCGAACCGAAGCTCTCGTCCTCAAGGGGTACGACTACGGCGAAGCGGACCGCATTCTGACGCTTCTGACGCCGCACTCGGGAAAGATGCGGGCGATCGCCAAGGGCGTCCGCCGGACCAAGAGCCGCATGTCCGGTCACCTCGACCTCTTCACGCGCAGCACCTTGTTAATTGCCCGTGGCCGGCAGCTCGATATCGTGACGCAGGCGGAGACGGTGGAAAATTTTCGGCCGATGCGGGGCGATCTCGTCCGCGTTTCATCGGCCCACTATGTGGCCGAGATTCTCGACGAGTTCTCCGCGGAGAACCTTCCCAACTATCCGCTCTACGCGCTGGCCATTGCGACGCTGCGGCAGCTGGGCGGCGACGGCGATCTCGATCTCACCCTCCGATCATTCGAGATGCAGAGCCTCGCCCATACGGGCTATCGCCCCCAGCTCCATCGCTGCCTACAATGCGGGACGGAGATCGTCCCCGGCCAGAACCGGTTCAGTCCCAAGCTGGGCGGCATCCTTTGCCCCGACTGCGGCATGGCCGATTCCGCAGCGCCTCCGATCAGCGTCCCGGCGCTGAAGCTCCTGCGGCATTTGCAGACCAATCCCGATGGGCTCCGCTCGTTGACAAGCATTCCGGTGGTCGCTAAGCAGGAAGTCGAGCAGCGCCTCCAGGAGTACGTCACGCACCGCATGGAGGGACGGCTGCGCTCCGTTCGCTTCCTCGAACAGGTCCGTGCCGATCAGTCATGAGCCATTCACGGCGTTTTTCCTGGCGGAACGGCGCGTCTGCGTCTATACTTTGACGATTTCAACCGGGAGGCACCCTTGAGGCGAATATCCGTCTGCGTCGCGTTCCTGCTCGGCGTTTTATTCCTGTCGATCCCCGCCGCGCGAGCGGACGGACTCCCCGCCGCACCGACGGGGCTCGCCATGTCCCGAGTGTCGTCCAGCGCGACACTCGCTTCCGGTTCCTGGATCAACCAAACAACTCTCGCCGTGCACTTTGCGGTGCAAGTCGGCGCCGCCTCGCTCACCCCGCAGGTCGAGATCGAGCCGAGCAACGTGCCCTTTACCGGGACGCCGACCGCGTCGGGACAACCGGTCACGACGAGCGGGACCGTCACGTTGCAGCTAAGCGATTTGAAGAACGGTCAGACGTATCACTGGCAGGCGCGCGTGGTGGACGCGGCCGGTAACGCCAGCCCGTGGACAACGTTCACGGCGACCTCCGGCCCGGAGATCGGCATTGATACCACGCCGCCCTCCGCGCCCACGCTCGCCTCCTCGAGCAACCCCGTTCAGGGCAACTGGTACCACACGCGTATTGAGACCCTGCGCTGGCACGCCGTGGATACCCTCTCCGGCGTCGCCGTCTACGCTTATCACGTGGGACGGCGTCCGCAGACTCCCACCGGTTCCGGCGTCGCCTCCACCGGCGCCACGATCTCGCACCTGCCGGATGGCATCTGGGTGGTGACGGTGCGGGCACGCGACAATGCCGGTAATTGGGGACCGAGTACCTCATACGTATTTCGGCTGGATACGCACCCGGCGGCCCTCACCTGGCTCAGCCCGAGCCGCATCGATTACAACCCGTACCAGGGCCCCATGCACCTGCATTTCCGGGTCAGCAAACTCGCGGACGTGACGCTTGAGCTCTATCGCGTCGGCAGCCGGAAGCCCGTCGCGTCCTTCCGCTACGCGCACGCCCTACCCGGCCGCGTCCTCACCATCACCTGGACGGGGCGGACCGCGGCCGGGAAGCTGGCCTCAGCAGGGTACTACTTCTTTTCCGCACATGCTGTCGACCACGCCGGCAACGTGACCCATGCCAAGCTGGGTGGGATCGCCTTCAATCCCGCCCGCCCGACGATTGGCGCCGGCGGTGTCCATCTCTACCCGAACGGCGGCAAACTGATCGTCGTCGTACTGTCGCAGCAGACGCTCTACGCCTATCAGGGCAATCGCCTGGTGCTCCAGACATATGTGACGACGGGCAATCGCTTCCTGCCGACGCCGGTGGGCAATTACCAGGTCCTGGCCCGCTACAGCCCGTACGAGTTCATCTCGCCGTGGCCTCAGGGATCGCCCTACTGGTATGCGCCGTCCTGGGTCCACTACGCCCTGCTCTTCCGCGTCGGCGGCTACTTCCTGCACGACGCCCCCTGGCGCAGCGTCTTCGGTCCCGGGTCAAACTCCGGGACCGCACCCGGCACCAACTACGGCGGCACTCACGGCTGCGTCAATATCCCGCCAGGAGCAATGACGTTCCTGTGGAACTGGACGCCCATCGGTACCCCGGTGGACGTCGTTCCCTGAGATCGCTCCTCTACAGGCGTGGCGGACCCGAGACCGCTTCCACCAGGAGTGACTCGGGAACGGTTTCCTGGCTCCCGTCTCGCAGGGAGCGGATCGTGACAGTGCCGTTGGCGGCCTCGTCCGGACCGATAATCACGGCATAGGCCGAGCCGGCGGCGTTCGCGGCGCGCATCTGGGCGCGCAGACTACGGTCGCCGAAGGTCATGACGGCATCGATGCCGGCAGCGCGCAGGCGTCCGGCCTGACGTATCGCGATATCTTCCGTCCCCTGGCCCACGTGAACGAGAGATACACGTGGTCCGGGGCAGACCGGCGGGCCGATGTCCCGTTCCTTGAGCAGGAGAATGACCCGCTCGATTCCCAGGCCGAAGCCGATGCCGGGCGTCGGCGGACCACCCAACTGCTCGGCCAGCGCGTCGTAGCGGCCACCTCCGTTCACCGCCAGCTGCGCTCCGTGCTCCTCCTCGTAAAACTCAAAGACGGTCCGGGTGTAATAGTCCAGGCCGCGCACCAGCGTGGGATTGATGGTGTAGGGAATGCCGAGGACGTCGAGGCCGTGGCGTAACCGCTCGAAGTGGACCCGGCAGTCCTCGCAGAGGAAGTCGAGAATCGAAGGCGCGTCCGCCACGATAGGGAGTGAGCGCTCTTCCTTCGTATCGAGGACACGCAGGGGGTTGCGGGCCAGCCGTTCCTGATCGACTGGGGCGAGCGCCTCCCGACGCTCCGACAGGTAGGCGCGGAGCCCATCGAGGTAGGCGGGACGGCAGTTGCGGTCGCCGATGCTGTTGATCTGCAGCCGAAGATCGCCCAGCCCCAGTCGCTCGTACAGCGTGCGGAGCAGGGCAATCATCTCGACGTCGAGATAGGCGTCTTCGACGCCGAGCGCCTCGCACCCGAACTGGTGGTGCTCGCGGAAGCGGCCGGCCTGCGGACGCTCGTAGCGAAACATGTGCTCGACATAGAACAGCTTCACCGGCTGCGGACGGCGGCTCATCCCGTGCTGCAGATAGGCGCGCACGACCGGTGCCGTTCCTTCCGGCCGGAGCGTGAGACTGTCCCCTCCTCGGTCCTGGAAGGTGTACATCTCCTTCAAGACGTCGGTGCCCTCGTCGTTGGTGCGGAGAAACAACTCCGTATCGGCGATCGTCGGCGTCTCGATCCGCTCGTAGCCGAAGAGGCGCGCGACCTCCTCCGCCTCACGAATGACATGCGTCCAGAAGGGCCACTCCTCCGGGAGGATGTCCTGCGTACCGCGGGGATTGCTCGGGACGCTCACACGACAGTCTAGGAGATGCCGAGACGGGCCCGGACTTCCGACGCGCTCAGCTCGTCGATCTCCACCAGCTTGCGGCGAGTCGAGGCGCCCTGGACGATCCGCAGGTGGGAGCGCGGAACGTGGAGGTGGCCGGCAAGAAGCGCGATCAGCGCCTCATTGGCGCGGCCGTCTGCCGGCGGCGCCGTGACGCGGACGCGGACGTCGCCGTGCGAGCACACCAGCTCATTCCGGGAAGATCGAGGACTGACGATAACGGGGAGGCGGGCGGCCAGGCTACGACACCGGCAGCAAGCTCAGGAGAAGCTGCTGCACAACGTTGATGGCCACCAGCGCCAGGATGGGCGACAGATCCAGCCCGCCGATGGGAGGAAGCAGCCGCCGGATGGGAGCCAGGATGGGCTCGGTCACGTCCACCAGAACGCGCATGACCTCCCCGCCGGCAGGCGCGAACCAGCTCAAAATAGCCCGAACGATGATGAGTATCGTCAGTACCGTGCCGAGGATTCTGATAAAGTCGGCAACGATGGTGACTATCACGTGGTCTCTCCTCGCGCGCCGAAGATGGCGCGTCCGATGCGGACCATTGTAGCCCCCTCCTCGATAGCCACCGGGAAGTCCCCCGTCATGCCCATGGAGAGCTCGTGGAAACCGGTGACGGGAAGCGTCTCCCGTATCCGGTCGCGCAGGTCCCGCAGCTGCCGGAAGACGGGGCGCACCTCCTCCGGATCGCCGGCGAGCGGCGCGACGGTCATCAAACCGTCCAGAGAAAGGTGCCGGCGGCCCAGCAGCGAGCGGACGGTGTCTTCGATGGCGTCGGGAGCGAAACCGCTCTTGGATGCTTCACCCGCGACGTTCACCTCGAGCAGGATCGGGAGCACGCGACCCGCCTGCATGGCTGCATCGTCCAGAATCTCCGCCAGACGCACGGTATCGACCGATGCCACCAGGGAGAAGGAGCGGGCAGCGCGGCGTGCCTTATTCGTCTGCAGGTGCCCGATCAGATGCCACTGGGCGTCGGACATGGACGGCGCCAGCTCGGCGATTTTCACCAGACCTTCCTGCACGCGGTTCTCGCCGAAGACGCGCTGCCCCGCGTCGTAGGCCTCCCGAATCCGCTCCGGGGCGACCGTCTTCGTGACGGCCACCAGGGTCACCTCACCCTCGCGGCCGGCGCGGCGCTCCGCCGCGGCGATCGCTTCCTGGACTGCCGCCAGCCGGGCAGCGATCTCGGTCATGCCCGCAGCCCCGCCACCAGCGCGAACCGGCCGGTTCGTCCCGACTCGGCGCGGTGCGAAAAGAAGAGATCGGTGTGGCACGCCGTGCAGAGACCTGCCGTCTCGACAAGGGTCACGCCCGCGTCGCGCATCTGTACCTCATTGCCGGCCCACAGGTCGAGATGATGGCCGCGCATGATTGGCGGGTTTCCCCGCGCCCGGAATTCTGTGCAGACGTCGCTCCCAACCGTATAGCAGCAGGGACCGATAGACGGCCCGATCGCCCCCCGGATGTCGGCGGGCCGGCAGCCGAACGCGTCGCACATGGCGGCGATAGTGTGACGGGCGATGCCGGCGGCCGTACCCCGCCACCCGGCGTGGGCGGCACCCACCACTTCGCGCACCGGATCGTGAAAGAGGAGCGGGACACAGTCGGCAAAGGTGAGAAAGACGTAGAGCCCCGGCACGTCGCTGACGGCGGCATCGGAGAGAAAAGCGCGGTCGCGGTGCGTCGAGCCGGCCCGCACGGGGCGCTCCACCTCGGGACTCTCCTGTCCTCGCCGGAAGACGGTCACCGCGTTGCCGTGGGATAGCCGGCCGGCGATGACCGCCTCCGGCGCGATGCCCAGGGACTGCAGGAGGAGGAGCCGGTTGCCCGTCACCCGCTCTTCCGCGTCGTCGGTCCCGTAACCGACATTGAGCGAGGCATAGGGGCCGTCACTCAGACCACCCTGCCGTGTGCTCACGGCGTGCGGAACCGGCAGGGACCCGAAGCGAAAGAGATTCACGCGCGAGATGGGTCCTCGCTGGGTGCTCGCGCCACCAGCCGTTCCATTTCGGCCCGCATGTCGTCCAGATCGGCGAAGGCTTTGTACACGCTGGCAAAGCGGATATAGGCGATCTCGTCGAGATCGCGCAGCGCCTCCATGGCGTATTCGCCGAGAACGGTACTCGGAACCTCCGACAGGCCAAGGCGGTGCACTTTGCGCTCGATCTGCCGGCCGATGGCCTCGATGGTGTCCACCGACAGGCCGCGCTTCTCGCACGCCTTCCACATGTTGTTGACGAGCTTGCCCCGGTCAAACTCCTCGCGGCGTCCGTCGCGCTTCACGACCTGCAGACTGAGAGCGACGCGCTCATAGGTACTGAACCGCTGCCCGCACTCCGGACACTCCCGCCGGCGGCGGATGCTCTCCCCCGCCTCGATGTCGCGGGAGTCAATGACCCGCGAGTCCTTGTAGCCACAAAATGGGCACCTCATCGCACGTCCCTCTTGTTATGTCAATGTCAAATTATAGGTGTCCAGACACCATTGTGTCCTATATCTGGTGGGCTGTGCGCGGTGCTCCTTCGCTGCGGCGGTAGAGAGTCACTGGCACTGAACGTGCGCTCATGGTAGAGAGTCGGTATGAAGGACATCGCGACCATGGACAGGGAGACGCTCGCCACGCACCTGGCACGACTCTTCCGTGACCGCGGCGCCGAGCTGTATCTGGTCGGCGGCGCCGTGCGCGATCAATTGCTCGGCCAGGATGACTTTGACCTCGACTTCGCGACGTCGGCCGAACCGGACACCACGGCGAGCATTCTGGCGACTCTGGGAGCCGGCCGGCCCTATCGGGTCGGCGAGAAGTTCGGCACTATCGGGCTCGCGCTCGACGGACGGCCTGTGGAGATCACCACCTACCGGACGGAAGAGTACGAGGCAGGGTCGCGCAAGCCGCAGGTGCAGTTTGGGCGCTCGCTACGCGCGGACCTGGAGCGTCGTGATTTCACGATCAATGCCATGGCGCGCGATCCTCTCACCGGTGACCTCATCGATCCGCTCGGCGGCCGTGACGATCTCGTGGCCGGACTGATTCGCGCCGTCGGCACACCCGAGGAGCGGTTCGCCGAGGATCCGTTGCGTCTGCTGCGCGCCGTCCGGTTCGCGTCCCGGCTGGGCTTTCATGTCGATCCGGAAACCTGGTCGGCGATGCAACGGTCGGCTCCGGCTCTGGGATCGATCTCGCGCGAGCGCGTCCGTGATGAGTACACGAAGATGCTGACCGGGGCCGAGCCGGTCCGGGCTCTGGAGCTGCTCCGGGACAGCGCGCTCATGGCCCAGTCGGTCCCGGGGCTGATGGAACTGACGCGCATGCCGGATCACGGACCGTTCCACCCGCTCTCGCTCTGGGACCATGCCATGCGGGTGGTGGCCGCCGTACCGCCGCTGCTGACCCTTCGCTGGGCAGCTCTGCTGCACGACGTCGCCAAGCCGGCGACTCGCACCCACGAGCCGAGCGGCCGGCCACGCTTCTTCGGGCACGAGGAGCGAGGCGCCGAGGTGGCGCGCGAGATCCTGACGGACCTTCGGTACAGCAAGGACATCGTCGAGGGTGTCGTCCTGCTGGTCAGCACGCACATGCAGATGCACGGCTACACCGACGAGTGGACGGACGGCGCTGTGCGACGCCTCACCATGCGTCTCGGGACGCTGACCAGCGAGGCTCTCATGCTGGCACGCGCCGATGCATCCGGTCACGCCCTGGCCGGTCAATCATCCGGCTCCCGCCGCTACGACGCTCTCGAGTCCCGGATCCGCACCGTGCAGCAGCAGAGTCCGCGGCTGGAGAGTCCGCTCTCCGGCGACGACCTCATGACGCGGTACGGACGTCCCGCCGGTCCGTGGATCCGGGACGTCAAGGATGCCCTGCGCGACGCGGTCATCGACGGCGCCCTGGCCGCAGGCGACCGCGACCGTGCCTTCCAGATGGCGGACGAGATCATGGCGGCCCAGGAGTCGGGAGCCACGCCGTGAGCGACATCGCGATTCAGTACGGCGACCGCGCGATCACGGTGCAAGCCGGACGCCTCCTGGATGCACTGCTCGCGGCCGGGATCGAACACCGCCATGTCTGCGGCGGAAACGGCTTCTGCACGTCCTGCCGCGTCGAAGTGCTCGGCGGCGCAGAGAACCTCTCGCCGGTCTCAGAGCGCGAACGCGAGCGCCTCGGCCGGGATGCCGGGAGATTGCGCCTGGCGTGCCAGACATTTGTGCACGGTCCGGTTCACATTCGTGTCCCCGTCCCGGTATCGAGCCGCTTCTCTCCGTTCGACGACGATTGAGAGGAGCTACGCCTCCGCCAGCGCCGGCAGGGTCGCCGACTCTGGATGGTGTCGCATGCGGTACTCAGGGAGTGTGACGATGGGCGGGCGCTCGTTCTCGTGGATCTCCTTCACTTCCAGGAACAGCTCGGTCGGAGAGTAGTGAATGAGTTTCATCGTCGAATTCATCTCATCCGCCAGCCGTAGACGGTCACGTTCGCCCAGGCGCTGCATGACGACCTGCACAATGGCAAAGGCCATCTTGCTGAGGGAGAGAAGCGTCTGATTGCGGTGAATGCGGTACTCCAGGTCCGCCTGCGCGAAGACATCGAGGCCGTAGCGCTCGAGAATATCGATCAGGAGACCCGTCTCCACGCCATACCCCGTGAAGAAAGGCAAGGTCTCCAGAATGTCGCGGCGCCCCGCCATCTCACCGGCCAGTGGCTGCACGACGCCGGATAGCTGCGGGTAGAACAGGTTGATGAGCGGCCGTGCGGTGAGCTCGGTGACGCGTCCGCCGCCGGTCGTCGCCAGCTCTCCTCCCAGCTTGAGCGGGCGGCGATAGAACCCCTTGATGAAACCGAGGGCCGGATCGGCCAGCAAAGGACCGACAAGCCCGTACACGAACTTGGGGTGGAGGTCGGTGATATCGGAGTCAACCCAGACCACGATGTCGCCTTTGGTCACGTAGAGACTCTTCCACAGCGCCTCACCTTTCCCGGCATACGAGGGGAGGTGTGGGAGGATCTCGGGATGGCGATAGACCGGGATTCCCAGGCCCTCTGCGATCTCGACCGTGCGGTCGTCCGAGTTGCTGTCGATGAGCAGCAGCTCATCGACCAGCGGCACCCGTTCCATCAAGGTCCGTTTGATGGTCGAGATGATCTTGCCCACGGTCTTCTCTTCGTTGAGGGCCGGCAGAGCCACGCTGATGGTTCGTCCCTGCCGCTCCTTGAGATCGACCAGGTAACGCAAGCTCCGAAATTCGTGGCTGTGGAACGTATTGCGCGCAAACCACCGGTCGACCAGCTCGGAGATGCTCGCGTGCTCGGGCGCCGCAACCGAACGGTCCGCTCGCCCGAACATCCCCGCGGTCACCGGCTCGCGCGTCTTCACGACGACGACGGCGGCATCGATGGCGCGCGCCACACGCTCCGGCAGCAGCCCGAAGAGATAGACAGAGCGCTCGTCACGGGCCGCGGCACCCATCACGACCATGTCATGCCTGGCCCCCTCAGTCCGGAGGACGCTCTCCACGTCCGGCGAGTCGATCTCCAGGCGCCGCACATGGGGATACTCGATGCTCTCGCAGACGCGCTGAAAGTGCAGCGCTTCGGCGGAGCGCCGCGCGGCGCTCCACTCGGGCTTCGAAACATGGAGAAGGGTGAGCGTGGCATTGTGCCTGGCCGCCACGGCGGCGGCTAGGCGGAGCGCCAGGCGAGCATGCGGACCACCGCGGGCCGGCACCAGAACACGCTCGATGCGCTCGCTCTTCCCCGGCTTGACGGCAGCCAGGTCACAGGGCGGATCAGCGGCGAACTGCGCCAGCACATCCGACGCCGGCTTGCGTCCGGGCCGCCATCCCAGGAGAAGGAGGTCGGCGCCCGTCTCCTCCACCCCGGTCCTAATGCCGGCTGCCAGCGAGTGGGTGGGGACGACCTGCGCCCGCACATCGGCGTCGCCATAGAGGGCGGCGCGGCGGAGCAGGGTGCGATGCCGGCGCGCCAGCAAGGCGGCCTCGCTGAGTGAACGCTCCTCCGGCACTTCCACGACTCCCAGCACGGTCGTCGCCCCGCCGTATCGCGCGGTTACAGCTCCGGCGATGCCCAGCATCTCGCGCGAGGACAACATGCCGGAAAACGGAATCAGAACATCAACGCCGGTGGACACGACGATCTCCCTCGTGAACAAATGGCACAAGCTGGGAATCGGCGATCACATCCCAGCGATAGCGATCGAGTACCCGGCGCCGGAGTCGCGGGGAGGCGTCACTGACCGCGCCGAGAATCGCTTCGGCCATTCTATCAGCCTCGGCGCCGGGCGGGACCGTGCGCACCGCGTCGCCCCCGACCTCCCGGAAGATCGGGATGTCGGACACGACGGCCGGCAAGCGGGCCAATCCCGCCTCCAGCAAGGGCAATCCAAAGCCCTCCTGGCTGCTGGGGAGGAGTAGAACGTCGGCAAGCAGGTAGAGCTCGTGAACGACGCTGAGATCGAGGGTCCGGCCCAGGGCGTCGGAAAGGAACACGACGTGATCGGCCAACTCCAGATCGGCGCAGAGCGCTTTCAACTCCGCCAGGTAGGCGTCCGATCGGCCGGGATGGTGGGGCGCCTGCGGGCCGGACACCACGAAAAGCACGTCGACGCCCCGATCACGCAGGGCGCCGACTGCCCGGATGGCCCACTCGATGTTCTTGCGCCGGGTGACCCGCACGGGGAGCAGGATGACCAGACCGCGATCAAGCAGGCGGTACCGCGCGACGAGGTCCCGCGCCTGTTCCGACAGACGGAGGAAAGACGCCACATCGATCCCATTCGGGATAACACGCACGTCTCCGCTCTCCCCCCAGAGCGACGTCATCTCGGCGGCGCGCTCCTCGGAGATGGCGACGTAGGACACGTCTGGTGCCGGCAGGCGCAACAGGTCCCAGGGATAGCCCGGACGCATATCGGGGAGATAGAGCGGATTGACCCAGGACAGATCATGACACCAGGCGGCAAACCGGACACCGGACGCGTGTGCCGACAGCTCCCATAGTGCCGCGGTGAGCGGAAGATTGAAGTGCAGCGTGAAGGCGTTGTGCGCGACCAGCAGATCGCCGGGCCGCAGGATGGAGCGGAGGGCAGCGAGAATCGCATCGCGCCGGCGATAGAAGCGCGGCGACACGACGCCCCGATCGAGCTCGCCTTCGATCACCACGTTCCCCGGATCGGCCGAGTCCACGTCCGGGATGACACAGACATCCTCCCCCGGCCTCCCCGCCACGACCAGAACCTCGATCCCTCGGTTCCGGAGGAGGCGGACATGCTCGTACATGATGTGCTCAACCCCGCCCACAACGCCCGGTGGTGAGTAGTGCAGGAGGATGACCCGACCGGTCATACCGGAAGGGGCGCGGAGGGGAGCTCGTCCCGGGTCACCGTGATATCGACATGCGTGTTGCCGACTCGCACATTGGTGAGGCTCATCTTGTCGAACAGATCCGGCAGCACCGGGTCCACCGTGATGGTTCCCATCTCGGGGTCCGGGTCCGGATGGACCAGGGTCTGGAGAAGCATGAAGACGGCTCCCGCGGCCCAGGCCTGCGGGCTGCAGGAGCGCAGGACCGCGGCCGGACTGGAATTGAACCGGCGATCGCGAGCAAAGCCGGAAAACAGCTCGGGCAGCCGTGCATCGGGGAAACGGAAGCCGGCCTCAAGTAGCGCATCGACCACCTGCACCGCTTCCGCCGGGCGCCCAGCGCGGCGCAAGCCGAGCGCAATGAGCGCGGTATCGTGTGGCCAGATCGACCCGGTGTGATAGCTCATGGGGTTGTAGTGCGCCGACAGCGACGACAGGGTGCGGATGCCCCAGCCGGAGAACATGTCGGGCTGCAGAAGGCGATCGGCAACCAGATCAGCCTTCTCGTCGTCGGCGATACCGGACCAGAGACAGTGACCGGCATTGGAGGTCACCATGCGCACCTGCCGCTTGTTCGCATCCAGCGCGGTGGCATAGTACCGCTCATCGTCCATCCAGAAGTCGCGGTTGAAGCGCCGCTTCAATTCGGCGGCCTCGCGCGCGAGGCGATCCGCGGCCGCGATCTCGCCATGACGGCGCAGGAGACCCGCCATGCCGGATTTGGCGGCGTAGACGTATCCCTGCACCTCCACCAGGGAGATAGGGTGCGGGGTTGGGCTGCCGTCCTCATGCAGGACGGAGGTCGGAGAGTCCTTCCAGCCTTGATTGATCACTCCACCGGGGCCGGAGACGGCGTACTCGACGTAGCCGTCACCGTCACGATCGCCGTAGCGATCAACCCACTCCAGAGCGGCCAGAGCGGCCGGCAGGAGATCACGGTAGAGGTCCTCGTCGCCCGTCCAGGCCATCGTCTCACAGAAGAGAACGACGAAGAGTGGGGTGGCATCGGCGGTGCCGTAATAGGGGGTGTGCGGAATCTCCCGCAAAGACGCCAGCTCCCCACGCCGAATCTCGTGCATGATCTTCCCCGGTTCCTCCTCGCGCCTCGGATCGCAGGTGCGGCCCTGATACGCCGCCAGATAGCGCAACGTCCCCTCGGCGATGGACGGGTTGTAGATCAGTGTCTGGAGGCCGGTGATGATGGCATCACGCCCGAAGGGAACGGCGTACCAGGGCACTCCGGCATCCGGAATCATGCCATGAGGCGTGCTTTCCAGAAGCGTGCGGATGTCGTTGCGGCTGGCGCGCAACAGCTCTCGGTCGAAGAGGGTGTTGTCGGTGGCGATCGCGGTGGATCCTGCCTCCCATTGGCGGTACGATCCGGCCAGGCGCTCCAGCTCACTGTCGAAGTCTCCCGCGTCGATCGCGCCTTGGGGGTTCAGCCGGACGTGAACCACGATCGAAGTGGACTGCTGCGGGGCGAGCTGGACAAGAAACTCGACGGAGCCGGGCGTCAGCACATCCGGTTGCCGGGAGAACGCGATCCCGCTCTCCCGGATCACTCCGTCACGTCCCTGCGCAACGTAGCGAATCGTCTCATCGACGACCGACACCTGGACGCAGGGCGGCGGCTGCTCTTTGAACCCTCGCACCGCGAACATGTCCCGAAAGTCGGCGTCAAGAGCGAGCGAGACGGTCAGAGTGAGTGGCTCGGGATTGCAGTTCATCAGACCGATGCGCTCGTAGAGGCCGTGATCGGTGACGAATCGGCTGCGGCGGATGCTGACCGTCTGCGGCGGGATCACCCGCCCATCGGGCAACACATACTCGTCATTGATCGCCTGAAACGTGGCAATGTAGTGCCGGTTGACGGTGTGAGAGAGATGCAGGGGCCGGCGCCCGTTGACCGTTAGCTCGAACCGACTGAGATACCGCGTATCCCGCGAGTACAGGCCGTAGCCGTAACGGTTTTCAGCGGGAATGTCGCCCGCCGCGTCCGTGACGAACTGAACGTTGTCCTCTTTAAGCGCGACCGCACCGTGCAGCATAGATGAAGAAAGGGCGCCCAGCGCCCGCCGAATTATACGGGGCGGTCGAGGACCGCCGCGAGGTAGCGGTGCGCCACGTGAATGTTGAGATCGTACTGAGTGAGAGCATCGGGAGGGCCGGAATCGGGCTGCGCTTTGGCGAGCGAATCGCCCAGAAACAGGATTCCGATCTCGACGAAATCTTCGGGATGCGTGCGCTTGATATCAAGCGCGACAGCCGGGAAACGCGGCCCGGAGACAAAATTCAGGTCATAAGTCCCCTGGTCGCGCGCCCGCTTTCGTATCAGACCCAGCACGAAATGGTCTTCAGCGGTGCGGGCCACGTATTCCATCTGGTCCGGTGTCAGACCGTAGCGGGAGAGATCGAGATTCTCGCGAATGATCTGCCCTGACAGCCGCTCGTGACCGGTGAAGTGATAGCGCTCGCGGCCCCGCGTCCGCGCCGCGAACTTGCCGATGTCGTGGAGAAGCACGCCGATGCGCAGAAGATCCCACCGCGCGGCGCCGTCGATGGGGCGAGACAGGAAAGTATCGGCGATCTCCCAGAGACCCCAGCGCGTCAGGAACCGGGGTATATCCTCATCGAGATGGCGGAGGAAGACCCGCGTGTGCGTGATGATGCCCCACTGGTGCCAGCGCGTCTGATGCTGGTTCCGCGCATCCGGCCGCGCCAGAAAGGACTGCGTGTCCTCGCTCTGCGCATCCAGATACTGCCGAATGACGGCCCGCGCCAGCTCCGGTAAATCTTGATCGATTCCGTCCGCCGCGGCGCGGACTCGCTCGTGCGCCGCCGCATTCGCCATGTTCATGACTTCATCTTAGTGGCGCCAGGTGCATGGTAGACTTCTTGGGTTCGCGCATGGAGCGCGAGACGAACAGGCAAAGGGAGCATCCGGATTGCGTCTCAGCGTCCTTCTCGTGATAGTCGTGCTGGTAGCCGGATGTGGGGCGCAAGCCGCGACAAAGCCGACGCCAACCCCAAAGGCAGCCGCGGTCGCTCAGTACCATCACCCGCCTCCCATGACGATCAATCGGTCGTGGCACTACACGGCGACCATCGTGACGACCGACGGAACTTTCCGGATTGAGCTCCTTCCCAGGGTCGCTCCTCTGGCCGTGAACAGCTTTGTCTTTCTGGCAAAGCACCACTTTTACAACGGTCTGATTTTCCATCGCATCATTCGTGGCTTCGTGATCCAGACGGGAGATCCAACCGGAACCGGTTTCGGCGGGCCGGGTTATCACTTCGCGACGGAGCCGGTCCACATGCCCTACACCTGGGGCACGGTCGCCCTGGCCAACTCCGGGCCGAACACCAACGGCAGCCAGTTTTTCATCGTCACCGGCAAGCGGATCAAGCTCGCGCCCAACTACACGATCTTCGGCAAAGTCATCGCGGGGCGCGCGACCATCAACCGGCTGGACAAGACGGCCGTGATGCTCAATCCGGGGACGAATGAGTTCTCGGAGCCGGTGCATCCGCCGAAGATGGAGTCCGTCAGCATCAGCGTGACCCGGTAATCACGCGGGACGCAGCCCTCGACGCCGGGGGTGACAGCTGAGGTAGGCGACCTGCCAGCCGGCGGCCCGGATGGACCGCCGCGCGCCGCGCGGGATATAGAACGCTTCCCCGCCGTGGATGCGTGTCTCCGTGCCGTCCACCGTCAGCACTCCCTCCCCTTCCAGAACGACGCCCAGCACGTCGACTTCGTCATTGACGTGCGTCTCAACGCCCTCCACGCCCCGAAAGAACACGAGATTGACGTCGAGGTCGCGCCCTTCGTGCGACCAGACGGCGCCCTGTGCATTGGTCGTTTCCAGAATCTCCGCCAGGGGAAACACGTACTCAGCCGGCACGGATCCCCTCCAACTGTGCGGCCAGGCTCTCGGGATCGGCGACCGGCAGGTCGCAGGCGAAGTGCCGGCAAACGTAGGCGGCCGGACTCCCCTCGATGAGGCCGCGCCCGTTCAGGAGTGGCTGCGAATCGGATGGACCGATCGCCACCACGGCGTTGGGCAGATAGCGGCGGAAGACGGTATCCGCCAGGGCTTGCGCTGTCGGATCTGCGGGGTCACCCACAATGCCAACCTGCGTCGCGCCCTCGAGATAGAAGTCGAGCGCGCTCAGCAGGTAGCTGACGGCCAGGGGGGCACGTTCCATCAGGCCGCGCGCACTGCGGAAGGCGGGCATTGCCCAGGTGAGGTAGCGATCCTCCCCGGTCAGCGCGTGGAGGCGTAGCAAGCCGAAGGTGGCAGCCGAATTACCGGACGGAATAGGGTTGTCAAAAAAAGACCGGGGCCGAACGATGAGATCGACCACGCCGACCTGGCTGTCGAAGAACGCCCCCTGCTCGTCATCCCAGAAAACGGTCACCATCGCCTCGGCCAGGGCACGGGCCGTGTCGAGCCGCCCGGCAGAGCCCGTCGTTTCGGCCAGTGTGACCAGCGCCTCCACCAGGTACGAGTAATCCTCCAGAAACGCCGGAATACGGGACGCCTCGCCCTGCCAGCTGCGCACCAACCCGCCGCCGGGCCGCATCTGAGTAAGGATGAAATCGGCGGCGCGCTCGGCAGCGTCCAGATAGTCGGATCGCCGCAGCACCCGGCCCGCTTGTGCCAGCGCGCGGATGGCCAGAGCATTCCAGGAAACGAGCACCTTGCTATCGAGCGGCGGCCGAACTCGCTGGTCACGGGCGATCAGGAGACGCCGCTGCGCCTCCACCAGCCGCGCGTGTACCGCCTCCGGCGGCGAGCCTACCCGGCGCGCGACCTCCGTGACCGGCATGGCAAGTGTCAGGACGGTCGCTCCCTCAAAGTTGCCGCGCGCCGTCACGCCAAAGCGGAGCGCTATCAATTGAGCATCCTCCGGACCGAGAACGCGCTCCAACTCCTGCGGGGTCCAGACGTAGTACCGGCCTTCCTCCCCCTCACTGTCGGCATCCTGGGCGGAATAGAAGGCTCCCTGGGGTGAGCGCAGGTCGCGCAGCAGGTAGTCGAGCGTGCCCGTAGCGACGTCGCGATACTCCTCCTCACCGGCGATCTGGAACATGTGCAGATACAGGGACGCGAGCAGAGCGTTGTCGTACAGCATCTTTTCAAAGTGGGGAACGGTCCAGGTGGCGTCCACGCTGTAGCGGTGGAAGCCGCCACCGAGGTGGTCGTAGAGCCCGCCCGCCGCCATGCGCTGTAAGGACAACGCGGCAAAATCGCGCGCTCCAGGACGACGCCCGGACTGACGCAGAACAAACTCCAGACCAAGCGGCTGAGGAAACTTCGGTGCTCCGCCGAAGCCGCCGTTTGTCCAATCGAATTGGCTCTCGAGTCCCGCATATGCCGTTGCGATCATCTCAGGGGTCAGGAGCTCATGGGATTGCGGCATCTGCTGGGCGCTGCGAACGTACTCGGTGACCGCCTCCGCGTTCTGCAGTACCTGCTGACGTTCCGTGTGGTAGGCGCGGGCTATGGAGGCCACGACCTGGGGCCAGCTCGGCATCCCGTGACGCGGCTCAGGAGGAAAATAGGTCCCGCCGAAGAACGGTTCTCCCTGTGGCGTGCAGAAAACGTTGAGCGGCCAGCCGCCCTGCCCGGTCAGCCCCTGTACCGCCTCCATGTAGACGGCATCGACATCCGGGCGTTCTTCGCGATCAACCTTGATACTCACCAGTAGGTCGTTCATCAGCCGCGCGGTCCGCTCGTCCTCAAAGGACTCGCGTTCCATGACATGGCACCAGTGGCACGCCGAATAGCCGATGCTGATCAGCACGGGCTTGTCCTCGGCGACGGCACGTGCGAACGCCTCAGGACCGTAGGGGTACCAATCAACCGGATTGTGCGCATGCTGCTGGAGGTACGGACTGCGTTCACCTGACAGACGGTTTGGCATGCCACATGCCCCGCATGGACGGTGCCACGGTGTAGGGCACCTTGGCTATACTTGTGCCGACTTTTCCCCGAAGGAATGGAAGATGAATGAAGAACGGCTCGACCTCGAGCAAACCCAGCGCGGCTCCGGTATCGTTCTGGCGCTGGCGCTGACCGCGCTGGCGGCGGTCGGAGCAGGAATCGCCGTGCAGCAGTTGATGGAGCGGCGCCTCAGCAAGCCGGAAGTCGCTCGTCTCAAGTTCTACCGCTATCTGCGCGAGAAGGGGCATCTCGAGTCCTGATGCGGCTCCTCGCCCTGGTCCTGCTGGCGGCACTGCTGCTGCCGGGTGTCACCTCAGCCCAGCGCGCCAGGGGACGTACCGCCCTGATCCTGCACGACGGGGTGTCCCTGCGGCAGTCCCCGTCGACCAGCTCTCCCTCGCTGGCCGTGCTGTACGAAGAGCAGCAAGTCGTGGTGCTCGGGAAGAAGGGCACGTGGAGAAAGATCTGTATCTGGGCCTCCACCATCGGCTGGGTGCCGTCCGCGGACGTCGTGTTCCGTAAACCGTGGACGACGACGTCCACCTATCATGCTCCGGTGATCCATGAGCAGATCCACGCTTCCGGCCCACATCCGCTCTCGATCGCGGCGCAGACGACCAGTCCAACCCCGCTCTACCACGGGCCCGCTCTCGTGCGAACTCTTGCCGCCGGAACCGCGGTCCACGTAGCAGCCTGGAAACAGGACAAGAGCGGGACGGTGTGGTACCGGATCGGGTCACTCTGGGCGCGCGGGACGACGGTGCGGTTCACGTTTCCCGACGAGGGAGCGGTCAGACGCAACGGGGTTGCCGTCTGGACAGCAGCGTCGGGGAAAGGCATGTGGCTCACGCTGGGAACCATCGGGCAGGCGGCGCCGTCGGCGATCGTGGCCGCGTGTCATGCCGACGGCATTTCGCATCTCTACCTCGAGACCGCCATTTCCCCTCTTGGCTTCCATGGCCGCAAAGTCGTCGGACCGTTGATTGACGCTGCCCACCATGCCCACATCACCGTTATCGCCTGGGTGTATCCGTATCTGTATGACGTGGCGGCCGATGTCGGGCTGACCCGACGCGTCGTCACCTACCGAACTGTGGCGGGTAACGGGTTTGACGGCGTCGCCGCCGATATCGAACGCAATGTGACGCTGCCGTCCGTCCGCGCATACTCGCAGCTGGTGCGAGCGGCCGTTGGGCCTCGGTACCTCCTGGTGGGAGTCACCTGGCCCCCTCAGTCGTTCCCGACGTTTCCCTTCGCCGAGATGTCGCACGACTACACCCTGTTGGCGCCGATGGACTACTGGCACCAGACGACCACGCATTACGGACTCGACTACGGGCACATGCGATATGGGTACGCTTACGGCTATCGCTACGCTCAGGACTCGATCGCGACGATGCGGGCCGACGGAGTGCGGGTGCCGATCGCGCCGATCGGTCAGACATTTGACAACTATGCGCGCCTCGGCATTGGGCCACGCGCTCCCTCGGCCTCCGAGATCAACGGATTCTTGCAGGGGAGCAAGGCGGGGGGGGCCGTGGGCACCTCGTTTTTTCAGTGGATGACGGCATCGGCAGGTGAGTGGAGAGCAATCCGGGCATTCCACTTCTAAGGACCTTGCGTGTCATGGGACCAATGGGGTTGGAAAGGGAAGAAACGGGCATAGCAGGCATGGTATGCTGTGCGCACTGGCGCCCGCCTTCTCATTGAGAGCACGCCTCCCCGTGGCGCTAAGGGGGAATTTGTGACTGAAGCGGCAATCCCAGGACTCGACGCCCTTGAGGGCCCTGTCACGGAGCATGTGGCCGAAGTAATTCTCGCCGCCGTTGGCGACGACGTTGAGCAAATCGACGAGGCGATCACCGTCCTCGCCGCTCAGGAGGTGGAGACCGAGGAGGAAGAGGAGGACGAGGATGAGATCGATCATCTCCTCGACGCCGAAGGGGCGGCCGTTGACGATCCGGTCCGCATGTACCTGCGGGAGATCGGACGCGTGCGGCTCCTGCGCGGGCCGGGGGAGGAAGCGGAGCTGGCGCAGAAGATGCGCGACGGCGACGCCGAGATCCAGCGGAAGCGCGACGGCTTGCCCGCGGACCAGAACGTCATCAATCAGGGCATCGAAGCCAGGCGGAAACTGACGGAAGCGAACCTGCGGCTGGTGGTGAGCGTCGCCAAAAAGTACATCGGGCGCGGCGGAATGAATCTGCTGGATCTCGTCCAGGAAGGCAACATTGGCCTGATCCGCGCTGTCGAGAAGTTCGACCATACCAGGGGCTACAAGTTCTCGACCTATGCCACCTGGTGGATTCGCCAGGCAATCACCCGTGCTATCGCAGATCAGGCGCGGACAATCCGTATCCCGGTCCACATGCACGAGACGATCAACAAGGTGCGTGCCGTCTCACGCTCGCTCCTGCAAGAGCTGGGACGCGACCCGACGCCGGAGGAGATCGGACAGGTGCTTGGCCTCACGTCGGACAAGGTTCAGGACATTCTCAAGGTTGCGCAGTCCCCCGTCTCCCTGGAGCGTCCCGTGGGCGAGGAAGACGAGAGCACGCTGGGCGACTTCCTGGAAGACGAGACAGGCAACACTCCATCCGAGCAGGCCTCGCTGCAGTTCCTCAAGGAGTCTGTCGAGGAAGCGCTGGCCGGTCTCTCGGAACGCGAATCCGCAGTGCTTCGGCTGCGATTCGGGCTGGAAGACGGCCGCAGCCGGACACTCGAAGAAGTGGGCAAGGAATTCAACGTGACGCGCGAGCGCATCCGACAGATCGAGGCAAAGGCGCTCCGCAAGCTGCGGCATCCCTCGCGCAGCCGCAAGCTGCGCGATTTCCTGGAAGCCTGACGGTATTGCCGGGTTTCTCCGGCACCACGTATACTCTATCGGTGCGGCCGTGGCCGCACCGTTTTTCTACGGTCCGGCGTAGCTCAGTCGGTAGAGCGGGCGGCTGTTAACCGCTTGGTCGCAGGTTCGAGTCCTGCCGCCGGAGCCAGTTCTCTTTGTCGCCGCCGGCTCGATCGGCGGCTTTTTTTCTTGCCCGGACCCCGGGCCGCCGCGCCGTCGCACACAGGCGGACTCCATGGACCGGTGCCGGGTTTGCCGTTGCTCCTTTCGTCCCGGGCGTTCCCTACGACTCAGTAATTTCGACCGGTGCCGGACGCAGGCGCAACCGGCGCCAGAGCGGACCCGACGGGAGCGACGAGGCGATCCAGATGGCCGTAAAGTCCATGAGGCAGTAGCCGGCGGCAATAACCGAGGGCGGGTTTCCCGAGGCAATGTGTGTGATGGGAGCGTAGGTCTGCCACGCCCAGTTGCCGATGTGGGTTCCCCACAGCTCGAGGTATGAGGTCGCCACGAACGCGGCCGCATAAACCGGCGCCGACGGCTTGCGCATGAACCAGGCGAACAGCGGCCACCAGAGCGCGCCGAGGAGATCAAGGCGATGCCAGACAAGGGGCTCCACTGTCATTCCCGCCAGTGCCCAGGCGGTCGCGGCACCGAGGGCAACGCGAGAGAATTGTCGGCCGTGGCGGCGCAGAAACGGGGTGCGCGCGGCGCGGAGAGCGAACAGATAGACCAGACCATGACCGGGAGGCACCCAGAGCGGAACATCGCCGAAGCGGTAGCGATAGACACCCCAGATCATCGAGGACCAGATCTCGATGCACGTCGCCACGGCGACCATGCACCAGACCTGGCGCCGCTCGTGCGGGGTCGAGAAACGTGTCGACGTGAACAGGATTAGCCAGCAGCACAACCCCAGGATGTCCTGCTGCAGCACGTTCTGGGTATGGATATCCAGGAAGAATGCGACCGGAATGAGGACAAAGAGGAAGATTTGAAACGTGTAGGGGCGTAGAGCGGCAAGCACATGAACCTCGCGAGGCACCGAATTATAGGGGCGCCGATACAATGACCCGTCGTGCTCTCCGCTCTGCGATCCGTTCTACCCGACACTGCCTGCTTCGACCGCGGACTCGCCATCGGTGGGTGCGATGTCTCGGAGCTCGCGGCGAGGTACGGCACGCCTCTCTACCTGTACTGCGCCGCGACTCTACGGCGATCGGCGCGCGACGCGCTGGCGGCTTTCGGGCCGCTCGGGGTCCGCGTGAGCTTTGCGGCGAAGGCGTGCGCCCTACCCGGGGTCATGAGGATCTTCGCCGACGAAGGATTGGGGCTGGATGCCGTCTCGGCCGGCGAGATGGAGGCAGGTTTACGAGCGGCCTTCCCGCCGGACCGGATACATCTCCACGGAAACGTGAAGAGTGATCAGGAGCTGGAACAGGCGGTGCGGCTGGGCCTGCATGCGGTGGTGCTGGACAACCGCGAGGAGATCGTGCGTCTGGCGTCGATCGTGGCGCGAGAGAGCGTCACGGTACGGGTCACCCTCCGCCTCAACCTTCCTCTGGAAGCACGCACACACCCCCATCTCCAGACGACGGGTGCCCGCTCCAAGTTCGGTATCCCGGTCGGCTCGGAGGACGAGGTGGCAGTCGGCGCGACGCTCCGTGCGGCACCGCGATTGTGCCTGACCGGCCTGCACACGCACCTTGGTTCCCAGATCTCGGACGCCGAACTCTATGAAACCACCGTGGAGGAGATGCGCCGGCAGGGCGTGCGCTACCGCGACGGCGGTTTCCCGATCGAGGAGATCACGGTGGGTGGAGGATGGGCCGAAGCGTACGCCCCGGGCGATGAGAGGCTACCGATGGGCCGCGTTGCGGCGGTGATCGGCGCGGCAATACCCGGGGCTGATTTCCGGTGGGGCGTGGAACCCGGACGAGCCCTGGTGGCGCGAGCCGGCATCGCTGTGTACCGGGTCGGCGCGGTCAAGCGGATCAGCGGACGGCGTCTGGTCGCCGTCGACGGCGGAATGGGCGATAATCCCCGTCCGGCACTCTACGGCGCACGCTACACCGGTTTCATCGTCGGGAAAGAGGATGCGGCGCCGGAAGGCCCGGCGACAGTTGTCGGACGCTACTGCGAGTCCGGCGACATTCTGGTCCACGACGTTGCCCTGCCCGCCGTGCAGGCGGGCGATCTACTGGCTGTCCCGATGTCCGGCGCGTACCAACTCTCCATGGCGAGCGCCTACAACCTGGTTCCCCCGCCGGCGGCCGTTCTCGTCGACGCCGGACGGGCGCAACTCATCCGCCGCCGATTGACGACCCAGGAGATACTGGCGGCTGACCTTCTCGGCAATGACGCGGGGCCGGCCGGGTGAGGCGTGTGTAAGGTGGAGTCCTGACTCGACCGGCCGGCCCCGCAGAGGAGGAAGGAAGCACCCTCATCGTACGGAAACTGGATTGGAAGCGGATGAGAGTCTCGTCAAGAATTGATGACGCTGCGAGACGCGCCCTGGAGGTCCGCGCCGAGGTCCGAGCGGCTCCGGCAGTTCAGGCCGCTGCCCCGTCTAGCAGCGATTCGGCCTGCTCGCCAAGGCTCGCTTCCCGCTTCGGTCCGAAGCCCCGCAGTCGCTGCACACGATGGGCTCGCGCGGCCTGGGCCAGGTCCTCGAGGGAAGCGATCTGCAATTCCTCGACGAGCCGAACCGCGGTGCGCGGGCCGACACCGTGGAGCGCGAGAAGCGATGCCAGAGGCTCACCCAACTCGTCGAGGAGCGCCTCGTAGACGCCCATGTGTCCGGTGTTGACCAGCTCGCGGATCCGATTGTGAATGCGGTCACCCACGCCCGGCAGCGGCGGCCTCTCGCCGTCGAGAACGAAGTCGGCAACCGGACGCTTCAAGAGGACGACGCCCAGCGCGGCACGGCGATAAGCGCGGACGCGGTAGATATTGTCCTGCGTCATCTCGAGCAGAGAGGCGATGCGGAACAAGATCCGGGCGATCTCGTCGTTGGTGGGGTAGGGGATGTCGTGATCGGCCATAATTAGTACAAATGCCCTATATTTTACCGCTTAATAGCGCGTTATGTCCACCTAGCAGATCGTCATTTCTACTGAAAGAGCCGGCCTTACTCCTCCTCAGCAGCCTCTTCCTCCACCGCGTATTCGGTGAAGCGCTCCCGGACCGCCTGGGTCAACTGCTGGACCTGTAGCTCGGCATCACCCAGCAGCGACTCCGAGCGCTGGGCGAGCTCGGTGCCACGCCGGTACAGCGCAATCGCTTCCTCCAGCGGCACGTCCGGCTGCTGCAGACGCTCGACAACCTTTTCCAGCTCCGCCAGCGCCTGCTCAAAGTTCAGCTCCATCACTTCTCCCTCACGGTCGCGCCAAACGTCCCATCGGCGACCCGGATCGCGATGTCCTGCCCGGGCGCGATCGCTTGAATGCTCCTGATCACGAGGCCGGACTCCGCGTCCTGCACCAGGGCGTAGCCGCGTCCCAGAATGGCGAGGGGGTCGAGCGCCTGAAGTTTGCCGTGCAGCACAGACAGGCGGCTCCGTTTCGCCAGCAACTGCTGCCGCATGGCGCGGTCCAGCGTCCCGCGTGCCACTCCTGCCTGGCGGCGCCGCGCCTTGAGACGCGTTTCCGGCCGCGCCGCCAGCAGCTGGCGGTTGGCACGTAGCCAGCGGTTGCGATCGGCCGTCAGGCGGGTTCGCATGCTTCGCGACATTTCCCGATGCAGCTGGGCCATCTCGCCCACCAGCCCCGCCAGATCCGGCACCGCCGCCGCTGCCGCCAGCGAGGGCGTCGCTGCCCGTACATCAGCGACGAGATCGACGATGCTCTCGTCGGTCTGATGGCCGATGCCGGTGACGACCGGAATCCGGGAGGCAAAGACGGCCCGCGCCAGCCGCTCGTCGTTGAAAGCGGACAGTTCTTCGGGCGAGCCGCCGCCGCGTACCAGCAGAATGACATCGGCATCGGTAAGGCGATTGACGATGTCGAGCGCCAGCACCATCTCGTCCGCTGCTCCCTCACCCTGGACGGACGCACCGGCCTCGATCACCCGAACCAGTGGGTACTGGGTCCGGAGGCGATGCAGCACATCGTGATATGCCTGGCTGCCCGGCGACGTGATCAGGGCCAGCGTGCGCGGGTAGCGCGGGATTGACCGCTTGCGCTCCGGGGCAAACAAACCCTCCGCGGCCAGCCGGGCGCGAAGTTCCTCGATACGCCGCGCGACTTCTCCCTCGCCCTGCGCCAGAACGCGCTCGACATAGATCTGGTAGGCACCGCGCGGCTCGTAAATCGTGAGAAAGCCGTGGACCACAACCGACAGGCCCTTGCGTAGCTGCTGCACCTCGCGCATCTGTTGCGCAGCCTCCCGCCGAAAAAGCACGCAGGCAATCTGGTTTCCGTCGTCCTTCAGCGTGAAATAGTTGTGCCCGCTGGCAGAACGGGTGATTTCGGCAATCTCGCCCCGCACGGAGAGCTGACTGAGGAGGTCGTCCTGCTGAACCAGGTACTTGAGATAGCGTGTCAACTCGCCGACACGCAGCGTCCGCTGCGGAATCGGGACGCGGGCCTCAGACAACCGGCACGACCTCGAACAGCGGTTGTCCGTACTGCACCGCGTGGCCGTCGGTCGCCAGGACCTTACTCACCACGCCGCTCCGTCCCGCTTCCACTTCGGTCAGCACCTGCAGCGCCTCGATGATGCCGACCACGGTGTCCTCGGTCACCGTGCTGCCCTCTTCGACTAGCGGAGGCGCCCCCGGCTGGGACGCCCGATAGAACGTACCGACGAGAGGAGCCGTGATCTGCTCGGCCCCCGGGAGCAGGGTCTCCGGCTCGGCGGCCACGTCCGTCACCTCCAGCTCCTGGCCACCGGAAAGGGAGGCACGGTGAATACGCACTTGCGTTCCGCTGTCGGCGATGTGGAGCTCACGCACGTCGCTGTTCTGGAGCACCTGCAGCAACTCCGGAAGTGCGCGGCGAATGTACTCCGTCGCGTCGTCCATCGCTCAGGCGCGCTCCACGTACTGCCCGGTACGGGTATCGACGCGGATCCGGTCGCCCTCATTGACAAACAGCGGCACCTGCACCACCAGCCCGGTCTCGAGCGTGGCCGGCTTCGTCCCGGCGGTCGCGGTATCCCCGCGCAGCCCCGGATCGGCCTTGGTGACCGTCATCTCGACGACCGGGGGCAACTCCACGTCAATCGGCTTGTCCTGGTAGGTGAGTAGCTCGAGCGTCTGGTTGTCGGTGAGGTAGTTCGCCGCATCGCCGAGCACGTCCCGCCCCAGCGGCGTTTGCTCGAAGGTCTCGGTGTCCATGAAGTGATAAACACCGTCTTCCTGATACAGGTACTGAATGGTGCGCTTCTCCATGACGGCGCGTTTGAACTTCTCGCCCGCCTGGAACGTCTTCTCGGTGGTGGCGCCCGTGTTGAGGTTCCGCAGCTTGAGGCGGGACTGTGCGCTGCCGCGTCCCATCTTGATGTGATGGTGGTCCAGGATCTTGTAGAGATCGCCGTCAATCTCGACGGTGATGCCCCGCTTTATCTCGCCCGTTGAAATCATGGTCTACCCTCAAGGTGTCGGAGTGGAATACTTCGCCTCATTCTGCAACTGCTGCGCGTACGTCTGTGCAAATACATGGTGCCCATGGCCGGACGCGACGAAAAAGAGGAACTTGGTCTGCGCCGGGTAGAGCACCGCGTCGATGCTGACCATGCCCGGGTTGGCGATTGGCCCGGGCGGGAGCCCCGTGTGCACATACGTGTTGTACGGTGCGGCAATCTGGTAATCGGCCTGCGTGATGACAGGCCACCAATCCCGCGGCGTGCCCAGTGCGTACTGGACGGTGGGGTCCGCCTGCAGCTTCATGCCGACATGCAGACGGTTCAGATAGACACTGGCGATTTTTGGGGCTTCGCTGAAAATCTTATCTTCTCGCTGCACGATCGACGCGAGTGTCAACACCTGGTAGACGGTGAGCCCCTCGGCTCGTGCCCGCGCCTTCATCCGCGGCGTGAACTTGCTGTTGAGGGTCTGCACCATGTAACGGGCGAAGGCCGCGCCGGAGTAATGCGGCGGCACGTCGTACGTGTTGGGGAAGAGATACCCTTCGAGGGAGGCGCCGGCCGGCTTGCCCTGCAGGATTGAGATTCCGAGGTTGCCGGGATGCTGGGCCGCCCGCAGAAATTGCGCGCCCGAGATACCGTGGTGATTCAGCAGGGCGGCGACCTGCTCCATGCGATATCCCTCGGGGATGGTCACGCTGATCGTGTTCGCATGATAGATGGTGAGAGCGGTAATCGTCTGGTCGATGCTCATGTTGCGGCGGAGGACATAGTCCCCGACTTTGAGGTTCCCGCCAAGATCGCGCAGCCTGGCATCGATACGGAACAGCAGCGCGCTATCAATCAGGCCGTCAGTCTGTAGGCGATCGGCGATGGTGGAGACGGTGTCACCAGTCCCCACGTGGAACGTGACGGATGAACCGTCGCGCGATGCCGGCTGGTGAATGGTCCAGTAGAGCCAACCGACCCCCACAACCCCCAGAATGGCGAGCAGAACGATCGCGATCCCGGCGAGACGCAGCCCGATGCCACGGTGCGTCGACCCGCCATAGGGATGCGCCAGCACGGGCCGCGCGCGGCGCGTGGTGACAGGGCGGCTATTCATCCCGCCACCGCCGATCGGACGTGGTCCAGATAGCTCTCCAGAATGACGGACGCGGCTTCGGCGTCGTTGTGTTGCACCACACCGCGCTTGCGCTTTCGGCCGGCGGCCGCCATGCGCCGCTCCGCTTCCAGGGTGCTCAACCGCTCGTCCCAGAGGCGTACCGGCAACCCTGCCTCCTCCAGCAGCCGAGTAAAGGCGCGTACCTTCTCGGCCTGGGGCCCTTCCGTCCCATTCATGTTCACCGGCAAGCCCACCACGAGCCCTTCCGCCTCTTCGGCCGCAGCCAGCTCTGCCATATGGGCGACATCCGCCGCCACATCACGTCGGTGGTAAACCTCGATCGGTGTGGCGAGCAGGCCCGTGGGGTCGCTCACGGCCACGCCAATCCGCCGGTCTCCGACGTCCAGTCCAAGCAATCGGCGTGGACCCGCCGGAAAATCGTGTCGTTCGGTCACTCAGGAATCCGCTTTCTCTTTGATGATCTCGACGGCCGCGCGCAGGACATCATCGAGCTTGTCCGCGCTGCCGCCGCCGGTGGCGAACTCAGGCGTGCCCCCAGCACCACCACCAACTGTCCGGGCGGCCTCACGCAGCAGTTGGCTCGCCCCGAAGCCGGTGCCGGCCAGGTTCGGGGTGACGGCCATCACGTACTGTGCCTTGCCGTTCACCACGCTCCCCAGGAGCACGATTCCGCGCTCCAGCTGAGACCGCACGGCATCCGTCGTCGCTTTGAGCTGATCCGCGTTCTCGGCGGCCACCCGATCGGCGACGACCGTGAATCCGTCGACGGACAGCCCTCGGCGCACCAGGTCCTCCGCCTCGCGCCGAGCGAGGCGCTGCGTCAGGTCCTCAATTCGCTTCTGTAGGGCCCGCTCCTCTGCCACCAGATGACGTGCCCGGGAGAGGATGTCGTCGGGGCGCGTGTCGAGGACGGATGCGACCCCCTCCAGCGTCTCACGCATCTCCTGGGCGTGGCGATAGGCCGCGGCGCCGGCGACCGCCTCGATGCGCCGGATACCGCTTCCAATGCCGGACTCAGCGGTGATGAGAAAGAGCCCGATGTCACCGGTGGCGTTGACGTGCGTTCCACCGCACAGCTCCTTGCTCCATTCGCCCATGCTGATGACCCGCACGTGACTTCCGTATTTCCCTTCGAACAGGTTCATCGCCCCTTCGCGCACCGCTTCGTCGTACGGCTTGATCTCGGTGCGAACCGGCAAGTTGGCCCAGATGGCGGCGTTGACGCGGTCCTGGATGTCCTGGATCTGTTCATCGGTGACCGGCCCTGGCCACCGGAAGTCGAAGCGCAGACGGTCGGGAGCGACCAGTGATCCCGCCTGTGTCGCCTCCGGCCCGAGTACTTCCTGCAGAGCCTTGTGGAGGAGATGCGTGCCGGAGTGATGCGGCAGGATGTGCAGGCGGCGCTCGGCGTCAACCGTCGCTTCGACCACATCGCCGACCGAGAGCGAGCCCTCGATCACGCGTGCTCGGTGGACGACGACGGCCGTGTGGGGCCGCTGGGTATCCTGCACTTGCGCCACACCCGAGCCGCCGCGAATGAGGCCGATGTCTCCAACCTGCCCGCCCGATTCCGCATAGAACGGCGTGGCCGTCAGGATGATGTCAACATCCTCACCTTCAACCGCCTGCCCCACCGGTTCGTTGCCGGCCAGCAGTGCGGCTACGTTCGCGGTCGTCGTCAATTCCTCATATCCGGTGAAGACGGTCGGACTCACTTTCTCGGCGACCGCCACATAGGTTTCCGGCGAGACCTCGGCGACGGTCTCCTTACGTCCGGCGCGTGCCCGCTCGCGCTGCTCCTGCAGCGCGGCCGTGTAGCCCGGTTCGTCCACAGTCAGCCGGCGCTCAGTCGCCAGCTCCATGGTGAGCTCCAGCGGGAAACCGTAGGTATCGGAGAGCAGGAACGCGTCGCGCCCTGAGATAACATTCCCATCCGCAGAGGCACGCGCCGCCATCTCGTCGAAGATGGAGAGGCCGCGATTCAAGGTCTGCAGGAAGCGCTCTTCCTCGTGGCCGACCATGTCGAGCACCCTCCGGCGCCGATCGGCCAGTTCGTGATAGTAGCTGCCGAGGACGTCGATGGCCGCACCGACCGGTTTGGTAAGAAAGGCACCGGAGATGCCCAGCAATTGTCCGTGCAGCACGGCACGGCGCAGCAGGCGCCGCAAGACATATCCGCGGCCCTCGGCTGCCGGCATAACGCCATCGGCGATGAGAAACGCGATGGCCCTGCTGTGGTCGGCGATGATACGAAAGGACCGTGCGGAGTCCGTCCCGGGCTGATACTCCTTGCCCGACGCCTGCGAAGTTGCGGCCATGATGGGCGTAAAGATGTCCGTCTCGTAGGGAGAGTTCTTGCCCTGCACGATGGCGGTCAGACGCTCAAACCCCATGCCGGTATCGATGTTTTTCCAGGGAAGCGGACGCCGGTCTTCGTGGTCCTGGTAATACTCCATGAAGACGTCGTTCCAGGTCTCGATGAAACGGTCGCAGTCCTCATCTTCCGGGCGGCAGTTCTCACGCCCGCAGCTGAACTCGACTCCCCGGTCATAGTGAATCTCCGAGTCCGTGCCTGCCGGCCCCACCGGTCCCTGGTCCCACCAGCACTTGTCCGTCTCCACGATGCGCTCGGGCGGCATCCCGACCTCGAGCCAGGCCTGGCGGGCCACCTCATCACCGGGATAGATCGTGGCCCACCAGCGGTCGCCTGAAATGCCCATGTCGTGCGTGAGAAAGTCCCATGTGTAGTGAATTGCCTCACGCTTGAAGTAATCGCCCACCGAGAAATTGCCGAGCATCTCGTAGAAGGTCAGGTGCGTATCGTCGCCCACCTCCTCGATGTCCACAGTGCGAATCACGCGCTGCACCGTTACCATCCGCTTGCTCGGCGGCTCATCGCGCCCCATGAAGTACGGGATCATTTTCTGCATCCCGGCAATGGTGAACAGCGTGGTGATGCCGGGATCAGCCGGCACGAGGCCGAGCGGCTCAACCTGCAGATGGCCCCGCTCGACAAAGAAATTGATAAATTGCTGACGTATCTCGTCGCTGTTCATAACGTCCCCCGGCGATTCGGGGAGATTCTACCAGACGGTCTTGGGCCGTCCGGCGGCGCGATCGCCGGTGTCTCAGGCCGAGGCGCGCCCCTGGCGGTACGCCTGAAGTTCGGCGCGCAGGCGTGTCTCCGTCTGCTCTCCGGCCCGCGCCCCTTCGGCGGCGGCGGCTTCCAGCCGCGCCTGCACCTCGCGGAGCCGGACCTCCCACTCGCTACGTCCCTCGGGCAAAGTCGGCATCTCGCCGAGTAACCATCCGGCCGCGCCGGCCGCGCCGAGACCGAGTCCGCCCAGAAACATAATCAGCTTGAGCATGGAGGCACCTCCGACTATTTTTACACGTTGGTCCCGCTAAGAGCCGCCCGGCGGAGCGACGTCACGGCCGCGGACACGCCGGACGGGTTGTCATAGACGGCGGTTCCGGCGACGAGGACGGTCGCGCCGGCCGCGGTCACCTCCGGCGCGGTTTCTTCGTCGATTCCGCCATCGACTTCGAGTTCGGCAGCCAGCCCGCGCCGGTCCACCATGTCCCGCACGGTCCGCACCTTGGCAAGCATTTCGGGGATGAACTGCTGTCCGCCGAAGCCCGGATTGACAGTCATAACCAGCACGAGATCAGCCAGTCCCAGAACGTCATCCAGCATGAAAGCCGGCGTGCCGGGGTTGATGGCGACTCCGGAGCGCTTGCCCTGATCCCGAATGTGCTGCAGCGTTCGGTAGAGGTGCGGAGACACTTCCTGGTGCACGATGATGACGTCGGCCCCGGCCTCAGCGAAGACCGGGACGTAGCGTTCCGGTTCCACGATCATGAGATGGGCCTCGACCATCAAACCGGAGGCCTCTTTGATGGCTTTCACGACCGCCGGTCCGTATGTGATGTTGGGCACAAAGCGGCCATCCATGACGTCGACCTGCAGCCGTGTCACACCGGCGTCGCGCACGGCGGCCACGGCGTCGCCGAGATGAAGCGGATCGGCGGCAAGGATGGACGGCGAGATGTGAATCTCGCCGGTCATGGGAGAAGGGACGGCGGCAGCTGGGAGGCCGCGGCCCGATCGATCATCCAGATGAGATCACCGGCCGGGGCGACGCTGGCGGCCGGCAGGTCGCCTTCTTGCAGCACCTGGCGCAGGACGCCGGCCTTGCTCTCCCCTTCGACGAGGAAGACGACGCAGCGGGCCGCGTTGAGAAGGCGATAGGTGAACGTGATGCGCCACATGCCGGCTTGCGGCACGTGGTTGGCGGCGACCAAACGGTCCTCGATCTGCAACGCGGGCGTCCCGGGAAAGAGGGAGGCGGTATGACCGTCAGCACCCATACCGAGCAGGATCAGATCGAACTGAGGCGTCGCGGTGAGGGGGGCGCGGAAAACATCGCGGATATTGCCCTCGTAGAGCGCGGCGGCATCTTCCGGATCAATGTCCACCGTCGGGACCCGGTGCACGAAACGGGATGAGATGGGAACGCGAGACAGGAGAGTCTGCTCGGCCAGGTAGTAGTTACTGTCCGGTGAATCGGGCGGCACAAACCGCTCGTCCGAGAAGAAAACCTGCGTGCCCTGCCACGGCATCTGTGACCGCCATGGCTCTGATGCCAGCGTTTCGTAGAGGCGGCGCGGCGTATTTCCGCCGGAGAGCGCGATGGCGAAGCGCCCCTCGGCCTGCTGCGCTCGCTGCACGATCAGATCGGCGGCAGCGCGCCCCAGCATGTCCGCGTCGGCGGCGACCTCAATCTTGCGACTCACGACGGCACCCATACCTCTCGTCCCGCCAGCTGGCTGGCCACGCCCACGACGGACTCGTACAACGTGTCGTGGCCGCTCTGTTCCAGCTCCTGCGACAGCAGCTCCGCATCCGTTTCGATGTGCAACGGCACCACTCGCTGGAGCTGCACACCGTCATGGACGTTCATCGTCGAGCAGGCGTGCTCCATGTCCTCCAGACGCTTGACGGCAAAGCGCGCCGGCGCAAGCCCCTTCGGTTGCGACACCAACTCGACGCCGATCAGCAGGCCCGCCATCTTCTCGCCGGCGTCCTGAAACTCCGTCGTGACGTCAATTGCCCGGTCTCCGCGCTCGACCGTCAACGTGGACGCGCCGGACACCAGAGAGTCGAGCGTCGTCTCCGGTGTCCAGCCGAGCCGCGACCCGATCCATCCCGCCAGGAGCAGCGTCGTGGCCGTGGCACGGCGGGCGGAGTTGGTTCCGGAACCGAAGATGAGGTGCAGCGACCGCAGGCCGTACGCATATGGCTGCCAGGCCGCCCCGTCGAAGAATTGAGCGATCACCTCACGCCAGGGAGCCAGCCGTCCCCAGTTGAGATCGTTGACCCCTTGCCGCGCGCGGCACAGGCGGGCGAGATGAGCCAGTCCATCTCCGGGCGAGTCAAAGTGCGAGGAATCGATGAGCAGTTGGTCGGCCACGCCAAGCATCTGGTTGAAGAGACGATGCCCGAAAGGCGGTTGACCGGGCCACCACAGAAAGGTCGGCAGCTCGGCGACCAGGAGGGGGACGACCACGCTGGCCAGGTGGTCAGCAACTTTCCCGACGCCCGTGATCGTGATCTCCTCGTAGCAGAGAGGCGGGGAGTCAGGCTGGGAGGCGCTGCACCGCACCGAGGACGCCGCGTCGACCGATGAGCCGGGACGGTCGCGGTCGGCGATGAGCAAGATCGTGCGTGACCCGTGCCGCCGCGGTTGGCCGGCAAGCTCCTTCTTGAGACGCTCTGCCCTCTCTGCCGAGCCGGCGTAAATCACGAGATTGAGAATGCTGGTTCGCACCGCACCGGGGAGCGCCGTCTCGGCAGTGACCTCCTTCCAGAGATCGACCATGTGCCGCTCAATGGTAGTGGCATCAACATCGGCCCCATGCCAGGTAGAGGAGATGGGAGCATGCATATCACACCACGCGCCAGGTACGACCGTCGCGTTCAATCAACTCCTGACCGCAGTCCGGTCCCCACGTGCCGGCGGCATAGTTCGGGAAGTCAGGAGCCGGAGTATGCGACCACTCGTCGAGAATCGGCGTCACGATCTCCCAGGCCTGTTCCACTTCATCGCGACGCGTGAAGAGCGTGGAATCGCCGATCATGACATCCAGCAACAGCCGCTCATACGCCTCCGGCACCTGCCGGGCGAACGAGGAACCGTAGAGGAAGTCCATGTACACGGGCTGGATGTCATATCCCTGCCCCGGCACCTTGGCGACAATCTTCAACGAGATGCCCTCGTTCGGCTGAATGCGCATCGCCAGCACGTTGGGCGTCATGCTGTCCGGGTCGAGATCCTTGAACAGCGCGAGCGGCGCCTGTTTGAAGGTGATGGCAATCTCGGTCAGCCGCTTCGGCATGCGCTTGCCGGTCCGGAGGTAAAAAGGCGTCCCGGCCCACCGCCAATTGTCGATCTCTAATTTGAGCGCGACGTACGTCTCGGTGGCCGAATCGGGAGCTACCCCTTCCTCGGCGCGGTAGCCCTCCACGTGTTGACCGCCGACCCAGCCCGGACCGTACTGCCCGCGCACGACGTCCTGCAGAACGTGCTGGCCGCGCAGCCGCCGCACGGCGCGCAAGGCCTTTACCTTTTCGTCGCGAACGGCGTTCGGATCGAGCGCGACCGGCGCCTCCATGGCAGTCAGCGTCAGCAGCTGAAGCATGTGGCTCTGCACCATGTCACGCAGCGCCCCCGCCGTCTCGTAGTAGCCACCACGACGGTCGATGCCGATATCCTCGGCCGCCGTAATCTGGACGTTGTCGATGTAGTTGCGATTCCAGATGGGCTCGAAGAGGCCGTTGGCGAAGCGGAAGACCAGGATGTTTTGGACGGTCTCTTTCCCGAGATAGTGGTCGATGCGGTAGATCTGATCTTCGTGGAAAACGGAGAGCAGTTCCCGATTCAGCTTCTGCGCACTCTCCAGGTCGCGTCCGAACGGCTTCTCGATCACCAACCGGGTCCAGCCGTGGCCGAAGGCCTGGTCGGTCACCAACCCGGCCTTGCCGAGCATCTCCGCGATGAGAGGAAAGACGGTCGGCGGCGTGGCGAGATAGAAGATGCGGTTTCCGTTGGTCCCGCGCTCTTTATCCAGCTTGTCCAGCATCTCTTTGAGCTGTAGATAGCAGTTTTCGTCGGCGAAATCCGCCTGCTTGAAGAACAGACCCTGCGCAAAGCTGTCCCAGACCGACGGCTGAACCGGAGCGTAGCGCGAGTACTTGTCGACCGCCTGTCGCATGTCGCTTCGCCAGTCCTCGTGATCTTTGTCTTGCCGCGAAAAGCCGACAACCGAAAATCCATTGGGGAGGAGATGCTCGACCGCGAGGTTATAGAGGGAGGGCATGAGTTTGCGGTGCGTCAGATCGCCCGTCGCGCCCATGATGACCATGATCGAGGGCTCGGGGGTACGCTGAACCGTCATCCCCTCCCGGAGGGGGTTTTGAACTGTTGTGACCATGGGCTACGTCCCTTCCCCGGACTCGTGTTTGATGGCGTGGCCTCCGAACTCGTTGCGCAGCGCCGCCAGCACTTTGTCGGAGAAGGACTCCTGCTGGAGGGACGCGAAGCGGCGGAAAAGTGACTCGGCGATGATCGGCGCGGGGACCTTCTCATCAATGGCCGCTTCCACCGTCCAGCGACCCTCGCCCGATTCCTGGACATACGGCGCGATTCCCTCCAGCGTCGGATTTCGCTGGAACGCCGCCTCCGCCAGCTCAAGCAGCCAGGACCGAACGACGCTACCGTGGTTCCAGATGCCGGTGATCTGGGTGAGGTCGAGATTGGGGTAATCATTGGAGCACTTCAGGATTTCGAATCCCTCGGCATACGCTTCCATCAGCCCATACTCGATGCCGTTATGCACCATCTTGACGAAGTGGCCGGACCCGGCGGGCCCCACCAACCCGTAGCCACCTTCCGGTGCCAGGGCCTCAAAGATCGGATCCCAATGCTTGAAAGTATCCGGCCGGCCGCCGATCATCATCGAGTAGCCGACCTTGAGGCCCCAGATACCTCCGCTGGTGCCGACATCGAGCCAGTGAAGCCCCTTGGCCTCGACGTCCTTCGCGTGCTGGATCGAGTCTGTCCACTTCGAGTTTCCCCCGTCGATGACCGTGTCACCCGGCGAGAGCAGCGAGCACAGTTCGTGGATGGTATCGTCGACGGGCCTTCCTGCCGGAACCATGATCCA
>Ga0209810_1000234_pt1 | contig 154208 bp, 143 predicted proteins | sample Coa_R1_7_FD_187159 | JGI IMG/M metagenome (GOLD analysis project Ga0209810, IMG submission 187159) | Surface soil microbial communities from Centralia Pennsylvania, which are recovering from an underground coalmine fire - Coalmine... | ecosystem: Environmental > Terrestrial > Soil >... | reverse complement strand
CTCGGCGCTCTCCGCCTCCGCCGACGAGTCGACCGGTGTAGTCAGATCAGACATCCCAGCTCCCTTCCGCCGGCGCTACGGCCGGCGAATCAGGCAACTGGACTTACACCGTTCGTCGGACAGTCCCCTGGGTTCCACTTCCGCTTCTCCTGCGAGGACGGAGCCACGCTCGGAACGAACGTCGCGAACTGGGTGCTCGCGACCGTGGCCCGTCCGGTGCACGGCAACGAGACCGGACAGCTCCGCGGTTGAATCCCGGCCAGCGAGGGGGCGCTGTGCGCTCCCTCGCTCGCCTTAAGGTCAGCGAGTACCTGCTCGCGCTTTTGCGGTTCTTCGGCGCCCTCCGAATCGGATCCGCATGGCTACGCGGCGCGGGTCGAGACGTTTGCTGCCCATCTGCTGCCCGCTCGACCGCCTCCGTACCACGGCTGGGAGCCGGCGAAGATCGCGTGGCGCGTGTCGTTAGGCGTCGTTGGTGTGTTGGTGCCTGCGCTACTCGGCGGCTTGAGTCATGGCGCGTCTCCGAAGATTTGGCTCTGGATGCGGCGGAGGTGTGTCTCCATCTGGAATGCGGCTTGCTCTTCGTCACGGTCAGAGATCGCTTGGTAGATGCAGGTATGTTCGTGGAGCAGCTTGGTCATATGCTCGACCGTCCAGGGCTTGCCGCGGGCCGCCTGCCAGATCGCGCCGCTCATCAACTCGCGTAATGGGGCGACGAGCGCGGCGAGCACGTTGTTTCCTGCTGCGTTCGCGATTGCCGCGTGGAATTCTCGGTCGAGGGTCGTTGGACGCTGTGGGGCGGGTGTGGCCGCGACACGGGCGAGCTCGTCGAGCGATCGTTTGATCGCGGCGAGCGATTTGCGGTCCCATCGTCGAGCTGCGAGCTGTGCGAGACGCGGCTCGATCAGGAGCCGGGCCTCGAGTGTTTCACTCGGATCGGCGTCGCTCGCCCAGGTGTCCCATTCGAGGTCGGGACTCGCGATTACGAACGTGCCGGCACCGACACGGGTTTCGACCGCGCCCATGATCTCGAGGACTGCGAGCGCTTCGCGGACGGTCGTGCGAGAGACATTGAGCTCTTCGGCGAGCTGTCGCTCGGGCGGTAGGCGCGTGCCGGGACCGAGGCCGTCCGTTCGGAGCTGCTCGAGGATGCGGTTCGCGATCTCCGCGTAGGCGCGCCGTGGCGGCGCTGTCACTAGGCGGGGACGGCTTGTCTTTGCGACGTTCGTCATGTCCCGCGACCCTACTTCGAATGGTGTTTTCTGCCTATTGACGCCGGCTTGCGACTCGGATAGGTTGGCCCGACCAATGCGCACTCTAGCGCGAGCCTATCCGACCAATCGGCCAGAACGGTCTGGCTCGAGGGTCGCTGCGTGAAAGGGGCCACAGTGCGGAAGTGGTGTTACTCCGGAGTCGCCGAGGCGCTCCGCCCGAAGGTGAGGTACGCCCTCGCGGGGCTACTGGTCGCCCTTTTGATTCCAGTCGCCGCCGGTGCGAAGACCACTACGAATTCGGCGCGCGCCGCCGACAGCGTCACGTTCCTGACCGATTTCGGCCTGTACGGCGGAAACGCCGGGCCGCTCTATGTTGGGATCCAGCGCGGGATTTTTCAGAAGTACGGCATCAACCTCAATGTCGTCTCGGGCGTCGGCTCAACCGACACCGCGCAGAAGATCGGGGCGGGCACGGCGCAGTTCGGCTACGTCGACGGCGTCGCTGGCGTGCTCGCGAAGTCGAACGGAGCAAACATCGAGTACATCGGCGCCTATCTCCAGTCGCATGTCGGTGGACTTTGTTACGTCAAGAGTCGCCATCCGATCGCGAGTTACAAGGACGCCGAAGGCATTCATATCGGGGCGACCGCGGGGGACGCCTACATGGTGTTCCTGCCGTACCTGATGAAGACGAACCATGCTGACCCGAACTACCACTACGACACGCTTGCAGCCGCGAACCTCGGCTCGGCGTTGCTCGGCGGTCAGGTCGACGCGATCTCCTGCGGTGCAATCACGCTGCCGTCGCGAATCGCGGCAGCGCAGGCCGTCGGCGAGCAGGTCGGATTCTTCCCGTATGGGAAGCACGGCCTGAACGCGCTCGGGCTGATGCTCGCGGTCAACGGCGATCTCGCGTCGAGTAATCCCGGTCTCGTGCTGCGCTTTGAGAAGGCGTACGCGGCGTCTCTGCAGTGGAGCCGGGCGCATCCGCAGGAGGTTGCCCAGGACTTCCCGACTGCCCAGACGGCGCAGAGCCCGGACACGGTCGAGATGAGCTGGCAACTCACCGAGCCGTTCCAGCTCGCAAAGAAGAAGAGCCTGCTTCTTTCGATGCCGACGCAGAAGATGAAAAGCACCGTGGGTCTGACGATCGGCGGATACAAACTCAATCAGACTCGCAAGAGCCTCTACGCGATGTTCAACTATTCATTCGTGAAGAAGCTGCCGGCGTCGCTGCGTAAGCCGTGACGGGGATTGGTGCGGGCTGTCGACGCGCGTCGTCGACAGCCCGCACGCTTCGTCCGTGTGAGACGTTTCTGTTCTTCCTACTTCAGCGCTTCGTGGGAGGGTGTTCTGTGTCTGATCGGTCGACTCGCCAACGATCCTCGACATGTTTCGGCGACGGCGCGTCTACGCGCGCGAAATTGATTGTCGCCTGTGCAGCTGGTGATGCGGCGTGAGCGAATCGTGGAGCGCGATTGACACCGCGGATGCGCCGGCGCCGGCGGGGTACTACTCGCAAGGTGCTGTAGTGCCGGCGGGGAGTCGCTTGATCTTCACGGCGGGCCACAACTCGCGTGATGTTCGCAGCGGCGAGGTCGTGCATGTCGGGGACGTGGCTGCGCAGACGCGAAGGACGATCGAGAATCTGCGTGGCGTCCTTGCCGCTGCCGGGGCCGATCTCAGGGATGTGGTGAAGCTCACCGTGTTGTATCGGGACGTGCGGGACATCCCGACGGTGGCTGAGGTGCGGCGCGAGTTTTTTCCGCAGAATCCACCGTGCAGCACCGGGTACGGGGCCGAGCTCGCACACGATGACTTGCTGATCGAGATGGATGCGATCGCGGTCGTTCCGGAGGCTGGCGCGTGAGTGCGGATCGGGTCGGGTTCGGAATCCGACTGCCGGTCGCAGGCACCTTCGCCGAGACGGCGAACATCGCGTCGGTCGCCGAACACGCCGAGGCGCTCGGATACGACGCCCTCTGGGTGCACGATTATTTGATCTGGAACGAAGACCTCGACCGGCGTCACGTGTCGTGCGGGTCGATCGAAACGGTGCGCGAAGGCCGGCCGCCGGTCTTCTTCGAGTCGATCACGACGCTCGCCTATCTGGCTGCGCTGACGACGCAGATCCGGCTCGGCTTCTCAGTGCTCGTCCTTCCGTACAGGGAGCCGATCGCGACAGCGAAGCAGCTCGCCACACTTGACACCCTCTCCGGCGGTCGTCTGATTCTCGGGCTCGGCGCCGGCGCGCCGAAGAAGACGGGAAACGTGGATTTCGAGGTGCTCGGCATCGACCGTCGCTCCAAGTACGACCGGCTCCGGGAGTACTTGGAGGCGATGCAAGCGATCTGGACGGTAGATTCCGCCGCCTATCACGGCGACTACGTCGATTTCGAGGGTGCGGTTGTCTATCCGCGGCCCGTTCAGCAGCCGGGCCCGGAGATCTGGATGGCCGGGGTTTCCGAGCGAGGGATGGATCTGGTGGCGCGCTTTGCCGGTGGCTGGCTGCCGACCTGGCTGACCCCGGAGGGCTACCGCGTCAAGCTCGACGAGCTCGAGCAGCGTCTGCAGGGATACGGACGGGCGCTCGGCGACGTTCGGATCGGCGACGAGATTGTCGTCTGCCTCGGGACAAGCGACGATGATGCGGTCGCCCGCAGCAAGGCGACCGTCGGCACATTCACGTCGGGGTTCACGGCTCGCTCAGAGGAGGAGGCGCTTGCCGCCTCGCTGATCGGATCGGTCGAGACCGTCGGCGCACGAGCGCGGGCGCTCGCGGACGCTGGTGTCCAGCACTTCGAGATGAAGCCCATCTACCACAGCGTCGACGACCTGAAGGTTCAGATGGAACGCTTCGCGAGCGGAGTGATGGCGGAGTTCCGGTAAGTGGACGGGGTCGTGACGACGCAGCCGGGATCGCCGCTTTCGCGGATAGAGCGGTCGCGTCGTCTTGTGCGCGGCCGCCGCTATCGGCCGCTCGTGCTTCCGATCGTGAGTCTCGTGCTTGGCGTCGTCACTTGGGAAGGGGTGGCGCGCTGGTATGCGCGTCCGTACCTGCTGCCGACGCCGCCGTCGGTGATGCGCTTTCTCGCCGCGCACGCGCACCTGCTCTTCGCGCAGTCGGTGAACACGCTGAAGGTGACGTTCATCGGCCTCGCGCTCTCGATCGGCGTCTCCGGTGTCGTCGCGGTGTTCATGGTTGCGTTCGCGCCAATCAGAGAGGCGCTCTATCCGCTCGTCGTCGCGACGCAGATTGTCCCAAAAGTCGCGCTGGCGCCCCTGATCGTCGCCATCTTCGGGTTCGGCGTGACCTCGAAAGCGCTGATCGCGTTCCTGGTCGCGTTCTTCCCGCTCATGGTGACCACGGTGCAAGGGCTCGTGAATCTCGATCCGGCCCTCGTCGAGTTGATGGGCGTCCTCCGCGCCTCGCCGCTCACTGTGATGCGGAAAGCACGACTGCCGAACGCACTTCCGTATTTCATGGACGGCGTCAAGATCTCCTTCACGCTGGCGCTGATCGGCGCGATCGTCGGCGAGTTCCAGGCGGGAACGCAAGGCCTCGGCTATCTCCTGCAGAGCGGGATCTCGAACCTGCAGTCGCCGCTGAGCTATGCGGCACTCCTCGTGCTGACCGTCGAAGGTCTCGTCGTCTACTGGCTGCTCGAGCTGATCGGCCAGGTCCTGGTTCCATGGTCGGCGAGCGCGCGTGCGAGTGCTGGACGGCAGGAGCGAGCGTGACGGCACAGGCGACCCCTCTGGAGTTCGACGGTGTGGGTAGGGTCTTCACGTCCGCCGAAGGCAGAATCGTCGCCCTCGAGGACGTTTCGTTTGTGGTGCGGTCGGGCGAGTTCGTCTCGGTCGTCGGGCCGAGCGGTTGCGGCAAGAGCACGCTGCTCCGTCTCGCCGCCGGCCTGATCGCCCCTAGTACGGGACGGGTGTTCGTGGAGGGTAACGCTGCCGCGGCCCGCTCAAAGCAGACGAGCCTGGGGATGGTTTTTCAGGCGCCGGTTTTGATGCCGTGGCGCTCGGTTATTCGAAACGTCGTCCTGCCGATGGAGCTGCGGGGCTGGGACAGGGCTCGCGCCCAGACGCGTGCGCGTGAGTTGCTCGAGATTGCGGGCCTGACGGGCTTTGAGAATCACCGCGTCTGGCAGCTCTCCGGTGGGATGCAGCAACGCGTCGCGATCTGCCGTGCGCTCGCACTAGATCCGGAGATCATCCTGATGGATGAGCCGTTCGGCGCGCTCGACGCGCTCACGCGAGAGGACATGAATCTCTACCTTGCCCGCCTCACCGAAGCCAGTAGAAAGTCGGTCCTCTTCGTCACGCACAGCATCAGCGAGGCCGTCTTCCTCTCCGACCGCGTGGTCGTGATGAGCGCTCGACCCGGCAGGCTGATCGACACCGTCGAAGTCACGTTGCCGCGACCTCGACTGAAGGAGACACAGTTCGCGCCCGAGCTCGGCGCGCTCAGCGAGCGCGTCTATCGCGGCGTCACGGGCAAGTCAGATAGTGAAATCGCAAACTCGATCCGGGAGCTCGCCTGATGGCAACCGCTGTGACTGAGACGACCAACGTCGTCGATCTGTTCCGCCGTCTTCTACCGATTCGTGGAGACAACCCGCCCGGCGACACGCGTGCGGTCGCCGAGTTCGTCGCCGGCTGGCTCGAAGGCGTCGGCGCCGAGGTTCATACCGAGGAGCCAAAAGAAGGCCTCGTCAATCTTTGGGCGACGACCGGTGTCGATCACGGCCCGCACCTCGTCCTCTGCGGGCACATGGACACCTTCCCGCTCGGCGACCCGACGGCGTGGACGCATGACCCGAGCGCAGCAATCGTGGACGACAACGGCTTCATCTACGGCCGCGGCGCATCGGCCGCACGCGGCGGCTTCGCTTCGCTCCTTTGGACTTTCGGCGAGTTTGTCAAGAGCGGCGGCCCTCAGACCGGCAGACTGACGTTGCTTGCTGTCTCCGATACCGAGTCCGGCGGCGCCTGGGGCGCCGGCTGGATGGTCGAGAACGTCCCCTCCGTTGTCGGCACCGCGTGCCTGTTGGGCGAGCCGGAAGGCCCGAAGGCGATCCGAATCGGCGAAAAGGGCAAAGCACAGTTCGCGCTTCGAGTCACGGGCGGCCGCAGCTATCCAGGCGCATTCGGTGGCGGCGACGATCCAATCATCCGGCTCTGTCGCGCGGTCGTGGCTCTGCGCGGGATCACAACGGAGCTTCGCGCTCACGACGTTGCTCCTGAGATCGAACACGCGATCGCAGCGCTCGACGGGTACGCACGCTCGCCGAAGGAGGCAGGACTCAGCTGGTTGCTCCGTCAACCCTCGCTGAACGTCGGGAAGATCGAGGGCGGCACGAAGGTGAACCTTGCGCCGGAGGATGCCCAGGCGCTTGTCGACGTTCGGCCGCCCTTCGGGATGACGGCGGAGGACGTCTACGAGTACGTGAGGCGGACGCTCGACGAAACGCAGCTGAACGATGTTCAGGTCGAGCCGCTCGAGCCGCGGATCCAGCCGTCGTTCACCTCTCCGTCGGATCCGTTCGTCGCGCTTGCCGGCGAGGCAGTGCGCGAGCTTGTCGGCGAGGAGCCTGTCCTCTCAGTTGGCTACGCCTCCACCGACGCACGGTATTTCCGGCCACGCGGGATCCCGTCGATCGTCTATGGGCCGACGCCGTACAACATCGGTGGCGTCGACGAAGCGGTGCGCCTCGAAGAGCTCGAAACGATCGCCGCCGTCCATGGTGAGATCGTCCGACGGTACCTCGGCGGCTGATGGCGGATCCGATCCGGCTCGTCAACTACCGGATGTCCGATGCGCTGGAATGGCGCGCTGGTGTCCAGCTCGACGCTCGAATCGTCGATGTCGCGTCCTGTCCAGGCCTCGAGATCGACAAAGGGGCGACGGTCGACTCGATCGTCGCGGCTGGTCCAGAAACGGTGTCGCAAGTGCTCGCGGGCGCGCAGGATGTCGATAGAGGCGAGAGCGCGGTCGAGACCGAGGCTGCTTTTCTCGGGCCGCCGATCCTGCATCCGTCGAAGATCCTCTGCGTCGGGTTCAACTATCGCGCCCACGCCCAGGAGTTCGACGTCGAGGTGCCGGAGCATCCGACGCTGTTCGCGAAGTTCACGAACAGCCTCGTCGGACCATACGATCCGGTGCGGATCCCCGGGGTTTCACGCGAGATCGATTACGAAGGTGAGCTCGCCGTCGTGATCGGCAAGACCTGCAAGGACATCGACGCTGCGGATGCGTTGGGCGTCGTTGCGGGATACACAGTCTTCAATGACGTGACGGCGCGAGACCTGCAGTTCCGCACCTCGCAGTTCACAAGCGGCAAAGCGCTGGACACGTTCGCCCCGATGGGGCCGGGTCTCGTGGTCGCCGATGGCGTCGAACCGAACTCGCTGCGGATCAGAACGTCGCTCAACGGGGATACGGTCCAGGACGGGAGCACGGCGCTGATGATATTCAGCGTCGCGGAGCTGATCGCGAGCGTGTCGCACCTGATGACGCTCTTCCCCGGCGACGTGATCGCGACGGGAACACCAGCAGGTGTCGGCTACAAGCGGACGCCGCCGATCTTCATTCAGCCCGGCGACCGAGTCGACGTGGAGATCGAGGGGATCGGTCGCATCTCGAACCCGTTCATCGACGGTATCGCTACCGGATTGCACAATCGAAAGGAGACGCATGACGGCTGAGGCAGCGGACGCGACATCTGAACGCGCGGCGAAAGTTCATCAGGAGGCGATCGTCTTTGACGCCGTCAACAGGGCCGTCATCGACGACGGCTTCTTCCGCGACGTCCGCAACGGGAACATCTCGGTGCTCGGACGGACGATCCTCGTCAGCGACCCGGCTGTCTTCTCGCCGTTCGGATTCCAGGAGAGTCTTCGGCTCGTTGCCGAACTGCACGAACTCGCGGCGCAACATGCCGACAAGATGCTGATCGTCCGCGGCATCGACGACATCGAGCTCGCGAAGTCGACCGGACGGGTCGGCATCTACGTGTACTTCCAGAGTCCGGAACCGCTCGCACGGTATCCGTGGCGGCTGACGCTCTTCTACGAACTCGGCCTCCGCATCCTCCAGATGACCTACAACGAGCGCGAGTTGACGGGCGACGGCTGCTTCGAGAAGAACGACGGCGGCTTGAGCATCTACGGGCGGGCATTGATCAAGCACTGCAACGAGCTCGGCATCGCCGTCGACGCGTCCCATTGCGGCGACCGGACGACGCTTGAGACGATCGAGGAGTCCGCAGCACCCGTACTTCTCACGCATGGCAACTCGCGAATGATCTGCCCGAAGCCGCGCTGCAAGACCGATGAGGCGGTGAAGGCCTGCGCAGCAAGAGGTGGAGTCATCGGCGTGCAGGCGTTCCCGCCCTTCATGAATGACGGCTCTCATCCGCCGACGATCGAGGATGTGCTCGACCACGTCGATCACTACGCGGAGCTCGTCGGCAGCGAACACATCGGCCTCGGTCTCGATCTCGTCACCGGACATGAGAACGACGACTTCAAGCTGCTCCGCTACGACCCGAACATGTACAAGGGCGCATGGGTCGGCGGCGTCCAACAGACCGTTGCCGGCCTTTCGACCCTCGGCGAGATGCCGCGTCTCACGGAAGCCCTCATCGCCCGCGGCTACTCCGACAAGGACATCACTGGCATCCTCGGCGGCAACTACATCCGCGTGCTGCATGAAATCTGGAAGTAGCGGCAGCGAACACGTCGCGAGCGGCCCCGCCTCCGTCGGCGCCGCTGACGGCGGCACGCGAATGAGACTCTCCGACCTCGTCTCCGAGCTCACGTCTCGCCAGACGGCCGCCACCGATCTTCTACGCAAATTCGTCGAGATCGAAAGCGGCTCCTACGACAAGGCGGGCGTCGACCGTGTGGGAAACGTGCTCGCGACGCGCTTCGAAGCACTCGGATTCGGCATCGAGCGGCTCCCGCAGGAGAGCACTGGTGATCACCTGATCGCCACGCGCCGCGGTTCTGGGCGGGGCCGGTTGCTCATCCTCATCCATCTCGACACCGTCTGGCCGCCCGGGACACTAGAGGAGTTCCCCTTCGAGATCCGCGACGGCCGGGCGACCGGCCCGGGAGTGCTCGACATGAAGGGAGGCTGGGTGGTGCTGCTCTCTGCGCTCGAAGCTCTTCGTGACAGCGAATGGGAGAGCTACGAGCGGATCACGGTCTTCATGACCGGCGATGAAGAGCTCGGCAGCCCGACCGGACGCGGAGCGATCGAGCGGCTCGCCCGCGAGCATGAGTGGGCACTCGTCCTGGAGCCCGCACGCGAAAGCGGCGCATTCGTGACGCAGCGTGGCGCCGTCGGCGCAGTCTTCGTCGACGTCGAAGGGGTGACCGCACATGCGATGGGATCGACTTCGGGGGCAAGCGCAATCATCGAGGCAGCGCACCTCGCGATCGCGCTCGAGCAGCTCACCGACCGCGAGCACGGGGTAATCGTCAACATCGGCATCCTCAGCGGCGGGAGCGCGCGGCAGGTGGTTCCCGACCGCGCCCGGCTGACGATCGACCTTCGTGCGCCAAACCAAGAGAAAGCCGACTCCCTCATCGGTCGCGTCACCGACATCGTCAACCGACGGACAGTGCCGGGAACGCGGGCGGCACTCTCCGGAGGGATCACTCGCCCTGCATACGCATCCGATCAGGCCGATTCAGAGCTGTACCGGACAGCCGTGCGCTGCGCACATGCATTGGGGATCGCTGTCGGTGCAGAATCGACCCGCGGCGGCTCCGACGCAAACTTCACAGCAGCACTCGGCATCCCCACACTCGACGGGCTCGGACCCGAGGGCGGAAACGGATGCACACGCAGCGAGTACGTCCTCCTCGACTCGCTTCCCCGGCGGAGCGGGCTGCTCGCCAGCGTGATCGCCGAGACAGCCGCACCTGGCAGTGTTGCTCTCGTCGAGGGGAATTCCGCTGTCGGTACCTGATCACCTGAGGGCGGTGTGACGTCGCGAGGGGCCGAGTCTACGGTCGGTCCGCTCGCTATCGGAACGTCTGTAATGCGAGTGGTTTCTGAGTTGTGCCAATTCTTGCGATGCGGTCCGGCGAGTCCAGCGGAACACAGGCGGAGGTCAAGCCACACGGACATCCCTAAGGGCCTCTGCGCGTGGACGTTCCAGCTTCCAGTGGTGATGCCCCCGGCCGGAATCGAACCAGCGCACGCGGTTTAGGAAACCGCTGCTCTATCCACTGAGCTACGGGGGCGCTGTGCGCGCGACAGTGTAGGTCGGCCTCCGGTCGTTCCGAATCGGGTCGAGAATCGAGATTCGACCGCCGGATCGCGCAACCCACGAGCTGTTACGTACGCACGCGGCAGGCGAGTGTCCTGGGCGACGCGCTGTGTTACTCCCACTCCCTCTGTGATCAACTTGGCGAAGTCAAGCTCGGTTACATCGGTGCCTCCGCGCTCCAGTCGGTGGTTATCGTCTGGCCCGAGGCTCTCGGTGCCGGACGTCTGTGCCCCGGCGCGGGACCTCATTTCACTGCGGCCAGTCGGTCTGAGACCTCGAGTCGATCTGCCCGCCGCAACCCTCGCGAACAAGTACGGCTGGTTTGGCGCGGAGACGCCTTGCCCCTCGGCGCAGGCTAAAGCAGCGGCGGCCCGCTCTTGATCTTGCGGGGTAGGCGGCCCGAGGCTCTCGCCTCGAGAATCGCGGAAAGGAGTGTCGCCCTGTCTTGTTCGATTGCCCCGATCAGCCGCGTGATGATCTCGTCGCGCTCCTGGTCGACAGCGAGACGTGCCATCACCGCCTCCATCGTCTCCAGCGCAGCGAGCTCCCGCGCGAGCGAACCAATCGGCCGAGAGCCTTCCGGTGGCGAGGAAAACAGCGAGCACGGCGCGACGATCCAGAACGCAAGCGTTTGTATCGCGTACGACCTGCGGCGGCGGCCACGCCGGGAGCACATCTCGACAGCAGAACGGATCAGCTGCACGCCGGGGTTCGCATCAAGACGACCCCCTCCGTCGAAGCGGTGTCCCGTTTAGCCAACCGTCCGTTCGGCGAGTGGCGCGAACGCCGGGGCCCGCCCGCGCACGGTGCGAATATGCCAGCGCTCTGCTGCGTCGAATGCTCGCTCGTCACAAACGAGCAGGCGCGTGGCTGGCGCGCGTACCTCACAGATGAGGAATCGGGCCCCGTCGAGATCGTGGTTCTCTGCCCCGCCTGCTCGGAGCGCGAGTTCGGGACAGGCGGACAGACCGATCAGCGCGGGGAAGCGTCCTAGCCAGGCCGCTGTGGCGCCGTCCGTGGCATGTAGACCTCTAGGTAAAGATCGTCTCCTGTTCTCGAACGCGTCAGCACAAGGCGAGCGCCAGCGCGAGTACTGCCGCTGCTGCTTGATGTTCAGGCAGGGTCAGCTCTGGCTCTTGAAGCAGTGACGTGACCACGGCGACTGTCGCTTCCCGCGCTGCAGCCGGCAGGTCGACGAACCGCTCGAGGGTCGTTTCGAGCTCCCTCGACAGAGGCGTCGGCGACGCCTCGACAGGTGCGGCCGCAGCGCTCACAACCTCTTAAGCGAATCCTCGACCACCCGCAACTCGCCCGCCTCCCTCCCCCGAGGGATGACGCACGTGTCAGGAGTTGTCGTTACCGCTCGAGGTGTGCACCCTCGCCCCATCGCCGGATCCGTTGCTCAAGCTCGGCGACATCCGCCACGGCGTTGCGTGACCCGAGCAGCGACACCTCGAGCTCGTTCGGCGCGGTCTGCGTAGCTACGGCGTCGATGCGCGTAAGCAGCGCCGCCATCAGGTCCGGGAGCCGCTCAGGATCATCGACCTTTACCTTCACTAGCTCTTGAACGTGGCAAACCTCGCGCGGGAGCGCGCCCATCGTCTGGACGGGTTTCGAACTCCATCGAGACCAGACTCAGGCGGGAAAGCACGGCCCGTCATCTCGACCCGACGCGTCTAAGCGAACGCCCGGCTGTGCTCTCGCAAAGAGTCCGCGGCCCTGATGACGTGCGGCGTTGACGCACGATCGAGCGACGCCCTCGCACGCACAACACCGCAAAGCCTCGAGACTGACGCACGATCGAGACGCTCGGCCCCTCGCACACAAACGACCTGTACGACCTCGCGTTCGCCTGGGACCTCAGCGACGAGATCGACTGGCTGCTCACGCGGCTCGGCCCTGCCTCCGGACGTGTGCTCGAACCCGGTTGCGGCACCGGACGCGTCTTGGAGGCGCTGGCGCGCCGCGGCCTCGAGGTCGTCGGGATCGACAACTCTCCCGAAATGACCTCATTCGCAGAGCGGCGGCTGCGTGAGGCTCGATTGAAGGGTCGTGTCGTGCTTGCCGATATGAGCGACTTCGGTCTCTGCGAGCGGTTCGACGGCGCCGTGTGTCCGATCAACACGCTGGCGCACCTACGTCCGCTCGAGCTCGACAGGCATTTCGATTGCATGGGTCGGCACGTCGAGGCGGGAGCCCACTACCTCGTGCAGCTCGCGCTTCGAACCGCGGATGACTCGGCGGACGCGCACCACGTGTCGACCTGGGAGATGAGCAGCGAGAGAACTCGGCTCCGGATCACGTGGACGACCGAGGAGCTCGACTTCGCCGCGGGCCTGGAGCGGCAGCGGTCACGGATCGAGATCCTGGAGGGCGAGCGCGCCGGGGACGTGATCGAAGAGCTCCACGTAATAACGCTCTGGACGCCGGATGCGTGGACAGCGGCGGTGGCCGCGTCACCGTTCACGCGCACGGCAACCTACGACGGTGAGCAGCCCCGGCGTCCGCTCGTCTCAGAGGACCAGCCCGGCAGGCTGCTCTGGCACCAGCTCACACCCGAATAGATGGCAGCCGCGCCTCCACCTACGTCTGTCCTCAAGGGATTCGGTCTCTCCGGTCGGCCAGTTCGACTGCAAGGCGGTCAGGGATCCTCGTGGCGGGCAGCCGGAACCGTCCTCGAGCCGCTCGATCTCACCGAGGCGCAACTCGCCTGGCAGGAGGAAGTCCTCGCCTCCATCAGGTGCGACGGGTTTCGCATTGCCCGTCCCCTGCGCGCGCAGGACGGCTCTCTCGTCATCAACGGCTGGTGTGCTTGGGAAGCCGTCGAAGGTCGGCACGAGGAGCGCCGCTGGCCGGAGATCATCGCCGTCGGCGAGCGTTTCCACTCTGCGCTGGTCGGGATCCCGCGTCCCGACTTCATCGCCCGCCGCACCGATCCCTGGGCGATCGGAGACCGCGTCGCGTGGGGCGAGTTACCGGCGGCTGAGTTCGCCCATGTGAAACACGTTCCCCGGCTCCTGTCTGCCCTCAAGCCGATCGCCGCTTCCAGCCAGCTCATCCACGGTGACCTCACCGGCAAACGTGCTCTTTCACGAAGAACTTCCCCCGGTGGTGATTGATCTCTCGCCCTACTGGCGCCCTGCCGCCTTCGCGTCCGCGATCGTGGTCGCAGACGCGCTCGTCTGGGAAGGCGCCGATGAAACACTCCTCGACGCCGTCGCGCACGTCCAGGAGTTCGAGCAATGCCTCCTACGCGCGTTGATCTACCGCGCCGTCACCGACCGGGTTTTCCGTTTGAACGAGCCGATCCGCCCAGACGATGTGGATCCATACCTGCCCGCGGTAGAGCTCGCATGCCGTCGGGCGCAGCCCGAATAGGGTCAAAGCGTGCAATCGCGCGAGGGAACGGTCGTGCTCTTCGGCGGTCCGCCAGGAGCGGGGAAGTCGACGCTCGCGCGGGCCTGGTGTGCAACGCGTGCCGACCTCACCTCGACGGGCTGAATGGCGGCTCATCGTCCTACTCCCGTCGCTCGACGGGACGCTCGCTCGCTCGAGACAGCGCGAGAAGCGCGTGAGGGAAGGGCACACGCACCTGCAGCACAGCAGGTGCAGCACCTGGAACGAGACTGTCCGGATCGACACGACCGGCCTCGGCGTCGAGAAGAGTCTCGAACTTGTGCTCGAGCGGCTTCACGGGCCGGCAAGCGTCCCCCTGTCGGTAGCTGAGGAGGCTCGTGCCCGACGCGGGCGGACGCGTCGGATCAGATTTCGCGGGTGAAGAAGAGCTCTCCGTTGACCTCGCCCGCCTCGGTGAATCGTCATCTCCGCCACCTCAGACTCTTGAGTCTGCTCAGCGAGCCGTGTTCTCGTCGCGGCAGGTTCGGACGCTTCATCACGGTTGACGCCTTGCGGTCGTTGGCATCTACTCAGGGAGAGCTGTGGTCGCGGCGGCCGGGTACCTGCGGCAGGTTGATGTCGAAGTGGATGCCGGCGAGCCGGATGAGGAAGCAGGCGGTGGCGGCAATGATCGGGAATGCGAGGTTGTGGTTGCCGCTCTTCGCTGCGGCGACGACGATCGCGGCGCCGAGCAACGCGGGGATCGCGTAGAGACCGGTGCGGAGAACGGTCGGGATTTCGCGCAGGAGCACGTCGCGGAGCATGCCGCCGCCGATCCCCGTGATCGCGCCCAGCACGACCGCCTCGACCGCACCGACACGAAAATCGAGCGCCGTGCTCGCGCCGGTGACGCAGAAGAGGGCGAGTCCCGCCGCGTCGAGGATGAGGATCGGGCGCTCGAGTCGCGTCAGTGCGGGGTATGCGAGAAACGTGACGAGACCTGCTCCGCCGGCGACTGCGAGATAGCGCCAGTCGCGAAACGTCTGCGGGGGGACTCCGATCAGGAGGTCGCGGATGATGCCCCCGGCGAGCCCGACGACCACGGCGAGCACGACGACTCCGAAGGCGTCGAGCCGGGACTGCACCGCGGCGAGCCCGCCGCTGAGCCCGAACACGAACGTTCCGGCCAGGTTGAGGACAAGCAGCAGGGTTGGGTCGAACCCGTGGAGAACCGAGGTCGCGGCGATCACGCCGGTATCGTCGCGCCGCCGGCGGCCGCGCGCTGGTCAGCCCGTCACGAGGCGGCGAGCCAGGCGCACACTGCGGCGAGCAGCGTCTCCACCCCAGTCTCCAGGGTCGGATGGATCACCGGTGCGAATCGCGGGTTGTGGTTTGTGGGCAGCTCGGCCAGGCGACCTTCCTCCTTCGCCCGGCGGTAGGCGTCGGGGTCGGTGCCGCCGACCGTCCAAAAGACCGACGGTGCGTGCCACTCGCTCCCGAAGGAGCCGAAGTCCTCGCTCGCCGAGATCGGCGGGATCTCGACCACGCGCCCGTCGCCGAAATGCGCGACGAAGGCGTTGTGCACGCGGGCGGCGGCGTCGGGGTCGTTCCGGACGAGCTGGTAGTGGTCCAACGTCGTGAACTCCGGCGGCTTCGTCGCGCCGGACGCGTGTGCCTCCGCCTCGACGATCCGCTTGATCGCGTCGAGCACGTGTGTGCGGACGTCCTCGTCGAAGGTGCGCACGTTCAGCTTGATCACTGCCTCGTCGGGGATCACGTTCTCCTTTGTGCCGGCCTGCAGCGCGCCGACCGTGACGACCGCGGACTGGGCGGCTGCTACCTCGCGGGAGACGATCGTCTGCAGACGCAAGACGGTCGCGGCCGCCATCACGACGGGGTCGATGCTCGCCTCGGGCATCGAGCCGTGCGCGCCGCGACCGAACATCCGTATCTCGAAGCTGTCGGCCGCCGAGGTGATCACACCGGCGCGGCTGCCGATACTGCCGGCCGACGACGGCATCACATGCTGACCGAGTATCACGTCCGGTTTGGCGAACCTGTCGAACAGCCCGTCGTCGATCATCGCCTGCGCACCTGCCGCGGTCTCCTCCGCCGGCTGAAAGACCGCCATCAGCCGTCCCCGCCACGCCTCGCGGTGCGACGCCAGTAGCGCACACGCTCCGGCAAGCCAGGCGACGTGCATGTCGTGGCCGCACGCATGCATGACTCCGTCGACTGTGCTGGCGTAGTCGAGCCCGGTCTCCTCCTGCACCGGAAGCGCGTCCATGTCCGCGCGCAACATGACCGTCGGCCCGTCACCGTTTTCGAGCAGACCGACGACACCCGTCTGCCCCACCCCAGTCGTCACCTCGAACCCCGCCTTCCGCAACCGGTCAGCCGCGAGCGCCGCCGTTCGTTCCTCCTGCATCGACAGCTCGGGATGTCGATGGACGTCCTTGTACAGCTCCTCGATGTCGTCGAGGGTCGCGCCGACGCCGGCGAAGATCGACTCGGGCCGTCCACCGCTCATGGTTCCTCCCTACCTATGCCGAGCTCGAGCGTGTTGCCCGACGGATCTTGGACGAACACGCCCTCTCCGTCTCCGTCTCCTCGGCCGTCGTGCCGATCAATACCGCTGCGGCCCGGGAGATCGAACTCACAAGCGCCGAGGTTGCCGAACTGATCACGATCCTGAACGAACTGCACGCGCCGGTCTTGCGCGCGACCTGCCACCACGTGCGCGTAGAGGCGGTAAAGGCGCGCCTCCGCGGCGAGCCCTTCCCTGGTGACGCGTAGTCGGGCTCAACTTGCCTTTCCGAGATCGTCGAGTTCGTGGCCGAGTTCGCCCGCGCGAAGTACGACTACTCCGCCTTGCTCCACCAGCGGAGCTTCCGCGAGCCGATGAATTCGTTGCTCCGCTGCCGTCGTAGAGGCAACTGACTCGAGGAGACAGGGGGAGGAGAGCGATGACGATGACCGACAGAAGCCGCTGGATCGCCTTGTATGTGCTCTGCCTGGGGTCGCTGATGATCGTTCTCGACGTGACGATCGTCGGTGTCGCGCTCCCCTCGATCAAGAAGGACCTCGGCTTCTCCCAGTCGTCGCTCGCCTGGGTTGTCAACGGCTACCTGCTCACCTACGGCGGCTGCCTCCTGCTCGGCGGCCGACTCGGCGATCTGTTCGGCCACCGGCGCCTGTTCCTGATCGGGCTCTCGGCGTTCACGCTCTCCTCGCTTGCCTGCGGCCTCTCGACGACGCAGGGTGAGCTGATTGCTGCGCGCTGCGTGCAGGGGATCGGTGGGGCGGTCACGTCCTCCGTGTCGTTCGGCCTCGTGATGACCATCTTCACTGAGCCGGTCGACCGCGCGAAGGCGATGGGCGTGATGGGCTTCGTCGCCTCCGGCGGCGGCAGCCTCGGCGTGCTGCTGGGCGGAGTCATCACCGACGCGATCAGCTGGCACTGGATCTTCCTGGTCAACGTGCCGATCGGCGCGCTCGTGATCGCGCTTTCGCTGCGCCTGCTCGCGCCGTCGCCGGGCTGGTCGGCGAACCGTCGCCTCGACGTCGTGGGCGCTGTCTCGGTGACGGCGTCGCTGATGCTCGCGGTTTACGGCATCAACAACCACCCCGGCGGCTGGACGTCCGGCGAGACGATCGGCTTGCTCGCCGCCGCAGCGGTCCTCCTCGCAGCGTTCGTCGCCTGGGAGAAGCGCAAGGCCGAGCCGCTGATGCCGCTGCGCCTCTTCCTGCACCGCAACCTGGCAGTCGCAAACACGGCCGGCGTGCTCTGGGCGGCGGCGATGTTCGCGTGGTTCTTCATGACCGCCCTCTACCTGCAACTCGTGCTCGGCTACTCGCCGCTCAAGGTCGGGCTCGCGTTCCTGCCGGGCAACCTGGTCATGGGCGCGCTCTCGATCGGCATCTCGGCGCGGATCGTCATGAAGTACGGCTACCGCAGGCCGCTCGCTGCCGGGCTGCTCGCGGCAGCCGCCGGCCTCGCGCTGCTGGCCCGCGCACCGGTGGACGGCCACTTCCTGCAGGACGTGCTGCCGAGCATGCTCCTGCTCGGCTTCGGCGCCGGCATCGCCTTCAACCCGGTCCTGCTCGCGGCGATGGGCGACGTCGAGCCACAGGAGGCAGGCCTCGCCTCCGGCCTTGTCAACACGTCGTTCATGATGGGCGGCGCGCTCGGCCTCGCCGTGCTCGCCAGCATCTCCTCATCGCGCGCGGCGCACCTCGGCGGCACCAACGCCGGGCTGACCAGCGGCTACCACTACGCGTTCGTCGGCGGTGCGATCTGCGCGCTGCTCGCCGCAACGCTCGGCGGCGCCGTCCTCCGCGATGCGCAACAGCCGCCCGCGCACGAGCGTGCTCCCGAGGCCGAGCCTGCGTTCGACCTCGAGTGACCGGCGTCGACGACGTCAACCACTTGATAGTGCTTCCCACAATCTGAGCCGTGTTGGGTTCTTGCAAGTTCCTCTACGGGGCCCCAGTCCAGGTCAGTCGCTGAAGCCGGAGAAGCGCGGTGAAGCAACCGCACGCGGGGAAGGAACCGACCCGCGCAATGGCACGCAACTCGCGCATCCTCATCGCGGACGAGCCGACTGCCCAACTCGACCGCGTCTCCGGCCGGATGATCATCCGTCTCCTTCGAAACGCGGCACGAGAGCTCGGAAGTACCGTCATCGCCGCGACCCACGACCCCGACGTCATCGATGCCGCCGATGACCCACCCGTGCTTAACCGAGCCGCGACGCGGACGGCGCGTGGTCTCAGTGACGACGCCGCCGCGCGACTTCCCGCGCAAGGAGGTCCCGAGCCGAAGAACCTTGCAGCCTCGCCATACGCGAATGCCGAAACGACGACAACGACCGGCAGCAGCGCTCGCCGGCCCAGCGCCCCCACTCCACCTCATGCTCGACCGCCGCGTCGCCGCCGGCGGTCATCGCATCTCGCGGAGGCGGTTCAGGTGCCGGCGACCGATCTCGACCGTGATACGCAGGAAGTCTGTGATCTGTTCGAGCTCTTCTCTGGTGAACCGGTTGGCGAGCGTCTCGCGCCAGTCTGCGGCGACCGGCCCCCAGATGCGGTCGGCGCGCGTGTAGAACGCCGGGGTGACCTGGACGTGCACGCGCCGGCGATCGCTGGGGTCTGGGACGCGTCGGGCGAAGCCGGCCCGCTCGAGCCGGTCGAGCACGCCCGTGATCGCGCCGTTTGTCAGCCCGGAGTGGACGGCTAGCTCCCCGGCCGTCAGCCCACCGCTGTTCTCGATGATGTTGAGGCAGTGGAGGTCGGTCTCGTTGATGCCGAGCCGCTCGGCGGCCAGGGTATCGAGGGCGGCGTCCTGGTTGCCGCTGACCCTGAATTCCCGGATCAGCTCGTCCACGAGCTGGTGCTTCGATCTTCGCACCACTACCACCAACTTTCTTTAGCTGCTAAAATGTTTCCAGGTTGAAGCACCGACTCGAAGGCTACTGCGAAGGGAGAACGAGATGGCAAGCGAGATGCGACTCGAGCTGATCCAGGTTCCGGTTTCGGACATCGATCGAGCCAAAGCCTTCTACGAGAAGGTGGGCTTCAACGCCGACCACGATCACCGAGTCACCGACGAGCTCCGCTTCGTCCAGCTCACCCCTCCCGGATCCGCCTGCTCGATCGCGCTAACCTCGAGCGCCCACCAGATGCAGCCGGGCTCGATCGAGGGCCTGCAGCTGGTGGTCGAGGACGCCGAAGCGAGCCGCGCGGAACTCGCCGAACGCGGTGTCGAGGTCAGCGACGTCCAGGTCTTCCCGTGGGGACGCTTCGTCTTCTTCAAAGACCCCGACGGGAACGGCTGGGCGCTCCAGGCGATGACCCACCCACCGTCAGCCGCGTAGGCTCCCGCCCCAATGCCGCTCATCCCGCCCCCGACGCCATGGAAGACGCTCGCCGAGCCGCAGCCCGACCACGAGTACGTCCTCCTGGTCACGCACCTGCCCCTGCGCCGCCTATCCAGACTGCCGCAGTTTCTCCGCTACGTGCGCAAGATCCAGAGGCAGCTGGACGCCGCGCCCGACGGTCTCATCGGCTACTCGTTGCTCGCCAAGCCGCTCAGCTCCAACTACTGGACACTGTCCGCCTGGCGAGACTCGGAGGCCGTCGCCGGGTTCATCGAGCAAGCCCCTCATCGCGACGCAATGCACGAGCTCGCGAAAATCCTCCCCGGCTTCAAGTCCGACCGCTGGACAGTGACAGGACACGATCTGCCGCCTAGCTGGAAGGACGCACGCAGCCGCACGTAGACCTTTGTGTTCGAGAGGGAGTCGATCCCACGCCTCGACATCGCTACAAGTCCGTGCTTCCAACGACGTGATTCGCTCACCGGATCTCAGGCGGTTGCTCATGGCTCAGCTGCCCGGTGTGGCGATGCTCGGTCTCATCGGCAAACCGAGTCACGTTTCGTCAAGGGCCTTTGGGCGCAGCGGCTCGTCGAAGAATGCGAGCTCGAGCTCCATCGCTCGCCGGTAGGTGGCGTGTGTTTCGGGCGAGTCGGTCGCGTGCGCATCGAGCAGTTGCTCGAGCGTCGCGGCCAGCTTCGCGAATGCCGGCTCCGCGTACGTACGTGCCCACTCGTCGTACGGCGGTGCCACATCGCTGACGAGCGCTTGGCCGAGGTACGCGTAGAGTCGCATGCAGGGTGTCATCGCCGCACACGTGAGTCCGACTCCGGCGAGCGAGGCGCGTGCGAGGAGATCAAGGTAGGCGCGCGTCGTGGGCGATGGCACGACGCGTTCGAGGTCGAGACCGAGGCTCGCGGCGTATCTGCCGTGCAAGCGAAGTTCTTCGCGCGCGCCGGCTACCAGGTCTGCGAATGCGTTGCGGCTCGCCTGGTCTGGGCTGTTTGCGCGCGCGCGCGCGTGTAGGCGCGCGCGAATCCGTGGAGGAAGAACGCGTCCTGAGCGACGTAGTCTGCGAATGTGTCGCGCGGCAGCGAGCCGTTGGCGATCCCTCGTACGAGCGGGTGCGCAAGTGCTGCAGCCGCAAGGTTGGCGTTCTCTTTCCATAACGCGCGCGCCAGGGTCACCCGAGCGCTGCCGACCAAAACTGGGCCTCCGCTTCGAGCACGGCATGCACGAGGTCGGCGTGCGCCGGATCGACGAGCACCTCGAGCTCAGCGACGTAGGCGTGGAACGCGGGTGTTGTCCAGTGCTCGACGAACGCGTCGTAGGCCGGTCCGGTAGGTGCTGCGAAGCTCCACGCCTCCAGGTAGATACGCTCGAGCGCCCACAGCGCCGCGATCGCCTTCTCGAACGGCTCGGCGTCGAGCCGCTCGAGGAGCGTCCTATATGCGTCTGTTGCCGGCAGCCGCTCCGCGTCGAGCTCCGACTCGAGTTGCGCCGCCCTTTGCTCGAACCAGCCGAGTTCATCCACGAGCGCCAGAACACCCACTGCGAGAACGCGCTGTGCCCGCCGCGGCGCCCGTGCAAGCAGGCGCGCCTGAAACCAGAGCAGGTCTCCGACGAACAGTCTGTCCTGGGCAAGCCACCGTTGAAAGGCTGCGCCGGCGAGCGTCCGGTCGCGGACGCCGACGAGGAACTCATGCCTCGTCGCGCGAAGCCACGCTTCCCGATGCTCGCGCACGGTCGCACCACCGGACGGGACTTCGAACCGACGATCCTCAACCACGGGCCAACAGGGTATGCCGGCGCGGCGATCGCGAGGATGTTGCTCGGCAACCGCTGGTACATGACCGGAATCGGTCGCATCCTCGAAGCGGTCACCAACACCGTCGGCCTCATCGCCGGCGTGAAGCTCGGACTGATCCTGTCTGACCGCATCGGCGTGAAGCTCGCGATCACCGCCAGCGTCTCTCAGCGCACGCTCCAGCTCTGGCTGATGCTGATCGCAGCGGCGCTCATCGCGATCGGCTTCAGCTTCGCCGCGCAGAACCCGCGGCGCATCATCCCGCCCGTCGCGTTGCTTTCAGCCGCCGCATACGCCGTCGACGTCGCAGGCGTACGAGGAAACTACGGCCCAATCTGGTCGGCCGCCGCGGCCTCCTTCCTAGCCGGAGCGGTCGCCGTCGCCTACGGCCACCGCTGGAAGGTCGCGACCACCGGCGAACGAGTGGATGAGCCTGGACGGCGTCATCCAGTCGAGCGGCTCCGACGACGACCCGTCGGGAGGTTTCCGACACGGCGGCTGGCATCTGCCGTACTTCGACGAGATCGCAGGCCGCTGGGTCGTCGAGGGCTACCAAGCAGCCGGTGGCTTCCTCTTCGGCCGGCGGACCTACGAACCGTTGGCGGGCTACTGGCCGAACGCAAGTGAAGACCAGCAGGAGTTGGCGCGTCCATTGAACGAACGACCGAAGTACGTCGCATCGACGACGCTCTCCGAGCCGCTCGAGTGGGAGAACGCACACCTTCTCGGCGACGATGTCTGCGCGCGTTGAAGGCCGACGGGGTGGGCGACCTACACATCGTCGGCAGCAGCCAATTGACACAGAACCTTGTCGAGCATGACCTCGTGGACGGATACCGGCTCATGATCATGCCGCTCGTCCTCGGCGGCGGAAAGCGCTTTCTCCCCACCGACGGAGCGAAGCGGACGTTGCACCTTACGGACAGCCAGGTAACGACCACCGGCGCATTGCTCGCCACGTACGAGCTAGAAGACTAAACCCACCGACTCCACGGGCCGGGCTGGTCCCTAAATGAGAGGTGCGAGCCTCCGGAAGCAGACGAGGCAGCAGCGAGAGTCGGTCTGGCGGCGGGCGATCTCGGGTGTGATCCGGCGGGGCGCGCAGCTCGCGCCGGGTACTTGTCGTCGTCGTAGCCGCGACCAGCCGTGACTCGGTCGGGGCGCCTGCGCGGCCTGCCGACCCTTGCCGCGCACGGGCGGGATGCGTTCGACCAGCGGCACGAGTTGGGCTGCGGTTGCCGCCGTCCGGGCCAGCGGGATCCGGTCGGACTTTCGTTGCCGCGAGATGGGTCGACGTCTCCTGAAGGCCGCCGCCGGATGCGCAAGCAGCCCAATGCGACGCGAAGGGCTTCGTCACGGGTGCGCTTCGAGCGGCCCGGATCCGATCCGGCGGCGCAAGGAGTAGCGTGATGCGGTGTCGATGGGAAGCAGGCGGAAGGAGAGGGCGGGGGCTCGCGACGGGCACGACGGCGTTGGTGCGACCGCGTCCGACCGGGGGGTGAGGAGCGCAGGGCCCGAGGTGATCGTCGACGACGTCACGATTCGTTTCGGTGAGACGCTCGCGATCGACCGGCTCAGCCTGACGATCGGGCGGTCCGAGTTCGTCTCGATCGTCGGGCCCTCGGGATGCGGCAAGTCGACGCTGTTCAACGCGATCTCGGGGCTGGTGCGTCCAACCTCCGGGCGGGTGCTTCTCGACGGGCGCGATGTGACCGGCGAGACGGGCCACGTGGGCTACATGCTTCAGAAGGATCTCCTGATCCCGTGGCGGACCGTGATCGGCAACATCGTCCTCGGCGCGGCGCTGACGCGCGGCGTGACCCGGCGGGACCGCGAAGAGGCCGCGAGCCTCGCCGCTCGCTACGGGCTGGGCGGCTTCCTCGACCATTACCCGCACGCGCTTTCCGGCGGGATGCGTCAGCGCGTGGCGCTGATGCGCACGCTCGCGCTCCATGCGGATGTGCTGCTGCTCGACGAGCCGTTCGGCGCGCTCGACGCCCAGACACGTCTCGACATGCAGCTGTGGCTCCTCTCCGTCTACCAGGACCTCAACGTGACGGTGCTGTTCGTCACCCACGACGTCGACGAGGCGATCTTCCTCGCCGACCGCGTGCTCGTGATGAGCGGGCGCCCGGGACGGGTCATCGCGGACATGCCGATTCCCCTTTCACGTCCGCGCGACATCGACGTCCTCACGTCGTCGAGCTTCACGGAGCTGAAGCGCGACACGCTGCGGCTCCTCCACAAGCCGGGGTCGGTCGCCGCATGACCGCGCTCCCGGCGGTGGTGCGGAGGACGCTGCTCCGGCTCGCCCTCGGCGCCGCGGCGGTCGCGCTGATCTTCGGTCTCTGGAACCTCGTGATCTTTGCGTTCGGGTTGAAGCCGTATGCGCTGCCGACACCGCAGTCGGCGATCGCAGCGGATGTCCATCGTTGGTCGGTCATCCAGGCGTTGACGATCCAAACGGTCGAGGAGACCGTGTACGGATTCCTGATCGGCGCGACGATCGGGTTTCTGCTCGCGGTGCTGATGTCCGCTTCGAAGATGGTGCAGCGCCTGATCTATCCGACGTTGATCACGTCCCAGGCCGTGCCGATCGTCGCGATTGCCGCTCCGCTCGCGATCCTCTTCGGGTTCGGGCTGTTGCCGAAGCTCGTGATCGTCGCCTGGATCGTCTTCTTCCCGGTCGCGGTGAACGTGCTCGACGGCCTCGCCCACATCGATGCGGACCTCGTCAACCTTTCTCGCGTGATGGGTGCGGGACATGTCCGCGGCTTCGTCGTGATCCGCCTCCCCGCGACGCTCAGCCCGCTCTTCTCCGGCCTGAAGATCGGCGCGACCTACGCGGTCACCGGGGCCGTGATCGGCGAGTGGACGGCCTCCGCCCAGCAGGGGCTCGGGACGTACCTGCAGACTGCGAACGCTTCCCTCGATACGACGGGCGTGCTCGGAGCGACGATCCTGCTCACTGCGATCGGGGTTGTTTCGTTCCTCCTCGTCGCCGCCTTCGAGGGCGTCGCCACTCCGTGGCGGACGCGCTCGACGGCGCGCCGGCGACTGCGAACGACGGACGGGAGGATCCGCCCCAGGACGCCTGACCGACTTGCGGACGATCCGATCGTCAGATGACATGCGAACCTCACGCCGAGGAAAGGAGAGTTGTCGCCATGTTTCGGTTCACGCGCAGCCCCGGACGTCGAAGAGCTGCTCTCGCGCTTCTCGCAACCTGCGCCCTCGCCGTCGTTGCCGGGAGTGCCGCGGCCGCGACGCGAAGCCACTCGTCGCGCACGGCGGCGAAGCTCACGACCCTCCGAGTCGTGTTCGACTGGCCGGGCATCGACTTCGAGGCGATTCCGCTCGCCGCCGGCAACGCCGAGGGCTTCTACAAGAAGGTAGGCCTGAACGTCCAGGTCGTGATCCCGCCGACGACGTCGACGACGGTCAAGATGCTCGCCGTCGGCAGGGGCGACTTGGGCTTCGACACGACGACCGACGTCGTCTTTGCGCAGGCCGCCGGCATCGACGTCAAGTCGATCGCGAATTACTCGCAGGACAACAACTGGGGGCTCGTCGCAGCACCGGGCAAGCCGATCAACCTCAAGAGCCTGAAAGGCAAGTCGATCGGCATCTTCACCGACTCGTGGACGAAAGCGATGATGCCGTACGTCCTCCGTGCCGCGGGCGTCACCGCGGGCGAGGTCAAGCAGCCGATCTTCACGAGCGACGACATCGCCCCGATGCTCGCCGGGAAGATCGACCTCGCGACGAACACGGTCAACTACGCCATCGCCCAGGTGCAGAGCGCCACCGGCAAGCGTCCGAGCGTGCTGCTCGCGACGAAGTTCGGCGCCCCGAACGTGCCCATCTGGGTGTACACCGCGATGAGCTCGTGGCTTGCGAAACACGGTGCGGAGGCGAGAGCGTTCCTGGCCGCGACGAAGAAGGCGTTCGCGTGGTCGATCGCGCACCCGGCGGCCGCAGTCGACGACTACCTCGCCGCGTACCCGAAGATCGGGGGCACGAGGAAGTACGCCCTGGCCGGTTGGCAGGCGACGATTCCCGCGCTCGGAAAGACGAGCTCGCTCCTCGTCCAGCGGGCCTCGGAGTGGTCCGCGGTCGCACGGGCGCTCAAGTCCGTGAATCTGCTCTCGAAACCGCTGCCCCCCTCGAGCTATTTCACGAACGCCTACCTCGGTCACTGACGCCGACCGAGACGCGCGCTGCGGCGGCGGTTTCACCTAGCGAAGCCGCCGCCGCGTTCGTGCGCACGGAGTCCTGCTCGTCCGTTGTCTCTGTCGGCGCCGGTCCGAGACGGAGCACGCCGTGCTCCCGCTCGACGGCCGCCAGCCGGTCGGCCGGTACGCGCGGCCCGTCGGGCGGCGGCGGCAGCCACGGCCAGGCAGCCGGCTCGGCGAGCGCCTGCACGAACTCCTCGATCCCGGCCGGGGTGGAGAGGAAGAGCATGCGCGCGGTGTCGGACTCGACGCGGAAGGCATGCGGGACGCCGCCCGGGACGAAGACGGCCGCGCCTTCCCGACACGCTTGCGCCTCCTCGGCGCGCTCGCCGACCCAGACGAGGATGCTTCCCTCGAGCACGTAGAAGGTCTCGTCCTGCGGATGCGAGTGGAGCGGCGGCGCCGCGCCGCGGGGCAGGACACCTTCCCACAGCGCGAAGCGGCCGCCGGTCTGACGGCCGGCCAGCTTGGGACGGACAAGGGTGCCGAGAAACCAGAGCGGCTCGGAGCTCGTGACGACCTGCGGTCCCGGCGCGACGGCGCTCATGCGCGCGTGGCGAGGCGGAAGGCGTCCGGCCGCTCGTAGTCCCGAGCCGCGCGGCCGATTGCGAGGACCCGCACGCCGGCCGGTCCGGGCACGACCTTCCGCTTCGACTCCGGCTCCACCCGCACGAGGCTTCCCGCCTCGGCAGGCACGTGCTCGCCGTCGATGCTGAGCTCGGCCGAGCCCGAGAGCACCACGTAGACCTCCTCCTGGCCGTCGTGCGCGTGGTCGTGCTCGGGGTAGTCCTCGAACCCGGGGGGAAGGTCGAGCACCTGGAGCCCGAACGTCTGGACTCCGAGCTCGTCGCCCGCGAGCTTGACCGCACCGTGGTTGATCGAGCCGAGCTCGTCGATTCGTTTCAGCGTGAAGCCCTTCATCGCACCTCCCGTGTTTTCGCCATGCGCCGATCCTGGCGCCGGGCGAGCGGAGGCCGCAATCCCAGCGATCTGGGGTTCTCATCGGAACGCGGTGCAACTAGGCTGACCGCGATGGCGACCGAGCGTGCGCGCCTCCGCGCCCGCGAGCGTCTCGAGGCGCTCGCTCACTCGAGCCTCGACTCGGAAGCCGCGCGGCGGGAGGCGATCGTCGCACTGCGGCCTGCGGTCGGCTTCCGGCGGTGGTGCTGGCCCCTGACCGACCCCACGAGCGCGCTCTCCACGAGCGGGATCGCCGAGTTCGATCTGTGGGCCGAGGTGCCGCGGTTCGCGGTCCTCGAGGAGGCCGGTGACGTCACGAGCAAGCCCGGTCTCGTCCTCGGCGAGCGCGCCAGCGTCACCCTGGGCGCCGCCACGGGGGGAGACCTCGCCCGCAGCAGGCGGTGGCGCGAATGCCTGCGGCCGTACGGCGTCGGCGACGAGTTGATGGCCGCGTGCCGCGACCGTCACGGCTGCTGGGCCACCGTCGAGCTGATGCGCGACAGCGACGACCCGCCGTTCACCGAAGACGAGGCGGACCTCCTGCACGCGCTCGCACCGACGCTCGCGGCGTTGATCCGTCGCGGCTTCCACTCCCACGCCGTGGAGCCGCGGCACGAGCGCATGCCGCCGCCGGCGGCCGTGATCGTCGACGGGGAGCTGCATCCGACGAGCTGGACGCCGGCGTTCCGGGAATGGCTGGCACGACTGCCGAGCGGCCCCGATGTCGTCCCGCCCGCGTTCTACGAGCTCGGCACGCGCGTCCTCACGCCGGCGGCCGCCGCCCACGGTCTCCCCGCCTCCGTGCGAGTTCGCACCCGTACGGGACGTTGGTCCGTGCTCGAGGGTGCCCTGCTCGAGGGTGCCGACCGCGGCCGCGTCGTCATCACGATCCGCAGCGCGGCAGCCGACGAGGTCTTCGACCTCCTCGCGAAGGCGTACGACCTCACTCGCCGGGAACGCCAGCTCGCTGCGCTTCTCCTTGAGGGGCTCGCCACGGAGCACATCGCGGCAGCCCTCTCCATCTCGCCCCACACCGTCCAGGACCACCTCAAGGCGATCTTCGCCAAGACCGGTCTGCGTAGCCGGCGCGAGCTGATCCCTCATCTCGCCGGGCGGATGCCGGACGTCGGGAGCGCCTCAGGGCAGGCAGGCCTCGGTCGTCGGCTTCGGCGACCCGCCGACGACCCTGCCGGCGACGATCTCGACCGGGCCGATCGACGACACGCCGTGCGTGCAGCGATGCTGGGTCGGGGCGCGCTCGCCGGGCGCGACGCCGAGGGCGAGGAGGAGGACGGCGAGCATCGCCGCGACGGCGGGGAGTCCCGCCGGTAGCCGGTTCGCTCGGAGCTGCTCTGGACGGCGCACCCTGATGCAACGCCGCATCCCTCGCTCTGGTTCCGCGCGAGCGGTGTCCGGGCACGACTCGACACGCCGGGGCGTGTGCCGCCCGCGACGCCCCGGCATCGACCTGGCGACCGACCGGCCGGCATTGAATGAGGTGCCCGCGCCGGGGCAGGCGTTCCGACGCGGGCATCCCTCAGCTGCACGATTCCACGTGAATTGTTGAGACGGCGTTACGGTGATCCGCACGGTCTCGCGCGCCGGTCGGATGGAGGAACGGCACCGAGCCGGCCCAGCCGGCGCGCAGCACCTCCACGAGGGACGGCGGCGTGAGGACAGGCACGCGTCCACCCGGCCGCGGGACGCGCTCGGCGTAGCCGCCCGGGGACCACCGGAGCAGCTCGGTCTCGAGCACGAGCCACGGTTCGCCGTCGTACAGGACGAACGTGCCGTCCGGGAGCCCGTCGAGCGGACGCTCGCGCCGCGGGCCGAGCCGCTCTTCGTGGAGCCGCGCGTCGATCGCGTCGGCCCGCGCGCCGACGATCGCGACGAAGCGCACGTAGTCCGCGCGGCGGCACTCGGCGCAGGGCCGGTGCCCGGCGGCGAATGCGGTCGCCTCGTCGAGGAAGAAGAGCCCGGTGTACCGGCCGGGCGGCATCGCGCCGTGGTACCGACCACGGAACTCGAGGCGACACGCGATCCAGCGCTTGCCGACGAAGCGGCGGCGGATCCGCCCCTGGTCGTCGTGGAGAGCCCCGCGGTTGCCGAAGACGAGGCCGCGCTCGGGCGTCGCGATCAGCTCTCCGCGCGGTGTGACCCTGTTCCGGAGCGACACGAGACCGTGAGCATGCCGAGAACGGGCGGGCCCGCGCACCTGAGGTGCGAAGGCCCGCACCGCGCATCGGTTCAGCCGATGCTCACCTTCGTGAGGTCGGTCTCGTACATCGGGTTGATGTTCCAACCGTGCACGTTCTGCTTGACCTCGAACACGGAGGTGTACCAGTAGATCGGCGCGATCGGCATGTCGCCGTTCTTGCCGGTCAGCAACTGCTCGGCCTTCGCGTAGAGCTGGTAGCGCTTCGTCTGGCTCTGCGTGTTCGTCGCCTGGTCGAGGTAGCTGTCGTATTGCTTGTTGCACCAGTTGGTGTAGTTGTTGCCGCCGCCGCACCGGAAGACGTCGAGGAAGTTGATGTCGTCCGGGAAGTCGGCGATCCAGCCCATGCGGAACGCGTCGACCGAGCTGTTCGGCGGCGGTCCGAGGAACTGCAGGAATTGCGGCCAGTCCTGCTGCTTGATCGTCACGTTCAGGCCGAGCTGCTGCCACTGCGCCTGCACCGCGGTCGCGATCTCCTTGTGACCCGGGGCGTTGTTGAAGATGAGCGTCACGTTCTTGACCGGGTTCTTCACCTTGGCCATGTACTGCTGGGCCAGATGCATGTCTGCCGTCGGCCGCAGGAACGCGTTGCCGTCGATCGTCGACGAGCCGGGAATGCCCTTCGGTGAGTACTGCGTCGCCGGGACCTGGCCCTCCTGCGTGATGTGCTGCACGATCGTCCGGCGGTCGATCGCGAGCGCCATCGCCTTCCGCTGGTTCGGGTCTGTGATCTGCTTGACGTTGAAGCCGTAGTAGTACGTCCCGAGGGCGGGGAACTGCTGGTATGTCGGCTGGCTCTTGACCCTCGGCGTGTCCGACGGCGGCCACCCCGTCTGGTTCACGTCGACGCTGCCGGCCGCGAACGCCTGCTCGGCAGTCGAGCCCTCGGTGATGATCTGCATCGTCACCTTGGCGAGCTTGACGCGCGACGCGCCGTACCAGCCCGGGTTCTTGACGAGCTGGAGCGACGCGTTGTGATGCCATTGCGTCAGCTTGAACGGGCCGTCCGTGACGATGTGCCCCGGCTCGGTCCAGTGGTTGCCCCACTTCTGTACGGCCGGCTGGTAGACGGGGATGAACGACGTGTGCGACAGCTGCTGCATGAACCACGGCTGCGGCGAGGTCAGCTGGACCTTCACCGTGTAGTCGTCGGGCGCCGTGATCCCGACCTTGCTCCTCAGCGTGTTGCACTGCTGGTTCGCGGCGCTCGGCTGACAGCTGTTGTACGCCTGCGCGCCCTTGATGCCGTAGAACTGGTAGGCGTAGTCGGCCGCGAGCTGCGGGAAGATCGTCCGGAGCCACGACCAGACCACGTCGTGGGCGGTCACGGGCCGCCCGTTCTGCCATTTCACGTCCTTCCGCAGATGGAGCGTCACGGTGGAGCCGTCGACCGTCCAGCTCTGCGCGAGCCCGGGCCGGGGCTTCAGGTCCGGAGCCGGGCCGAGGTAGACGATCGGCGTGTTGATGTTCTCGACGACGAATGCGGACGTCGTGTCGGTCGCGAGCCCCGGGTCGAGCGAGGGCGGCTCGCTGCCGATCGCGATCCGCAGCGTGCCGCCCGCCTGCCCGCCGGCAGCCGAGCCCGTACCGGTGTTCGCGTTGCTGCTCGAGCTCCCGCCGCCGCAGCCGGCCGCCACGAGGGCGAGAGCGAGTCCTGCGACGGTGCCGAGAGCCCAGGATCTGCTGCGGTGTCTCCGCATGCTTCCTCCTCGGCGTCTAGACCTCTTGGAAATCGGTTTCGTATCGCTTGTAACCGGTCGGCCGCGGGGTAAGCCCGCGGGTTTCCAGAGGTCTCGTGTTGCTTTTGTAAAGCCCGGCGGCGGCGCTACGCCGGCGGGGGCGGCGAGGCGCGCCGGACGAGCGCGCCGGTCGGCTCCGTCAGCACGAGCGTCGCGGCGGCGCGCGCGAACGCGGGAGCCTCGACGGCCGCACGCGCGGTCGGCGTGCGGAAGATCAGTGCCCAGAGCCCGCCGCGCCCGGGAACGACGTAGACGGTGATCGTGTCCCGGTTCGAGGTGCGGTAGACGGCGCGGAGCGCCGGCCCCGCCGGCAGCTCGACCCGGGCGGCGCGGATACGTCCGACCCGGCCGGGGGCGTCGCGGAGGTCGCCTGCCATCCGCGGCGCCCAGCGGGTGAACGGGCCGGGCCGTCCGTACGTCGCCTGCGACACCATCGCCGTCGTCGCGCGGTGGTGCCAGAAGAGGCGGTCGAAGGCGAAGAGCTTGAGCGGCGAGTCGGGCGAGGAGAGCGAGCCGACCAGCCGCACGAAGCTCTTGTCCAGCCGGCCGAGGTTCTCGAGCACGCCCGGATAGGCAGCGTCGTGCTGGCTCAGGACCTGCCAGCCGATCGGCAGCGCGACGCTCACGCCTGCCTCGCGAATCGCGTGCAGGCGGTAGCCGTGCGGGACGGGTGCGGCGTGGGGCGGCGGCGCGCCGTGTGCGCTCCCGCCTGCGAGCGCGAGCGCGGCGACGGCGAGGACGCCCAGCGGACGGGCCATGGGTCATCATCCCGCCGCTCCAGCAGGCCCGCAATGGGCCGTCCGGCCCATTGCCGACTCGCTTTGCGCGTGCGCAGGGCAGCGAGCCGGGCCCGCGTAGAGTTCGTTTCGTGGACCGCGCGGACCTGCAAGCCGCCCAGGAGAAGAGCGGCTGACCGCGCCGCGAGTCGCCGGCTCGACGGCAGCCGTCGTCGGCGCAGGCCCCAACGGGCTGGCGGCGGCCATCACCCTCGCCCAGCACGGGATCCGAACGCGCATCCTGGAGCGCGCCGGCGTGCTCGGCGGCGGCACGCGCTCGGAGGAGCTGACCCTCCCCGGGTTCGTGCACGACGTCTGCTCCGCGATTCATCCGCTCGCGGCAGCCTCCCCGTTCTTCGGCTCGCTCCGACTGAACGAGCTCGGCCTCGAGTGGGTCGAGTCACCGGCGCCGCTCGCTCACCCGCTCGACGACGGCTCGGCGGTCGTCCTCGAACGATCCGTCGTCGCGACCGCAAACGGGCTCGGCGAGGACGCGCGCGCGTATCGTCGCGCGTACGAGCCGCTCGTCCGCGATTGGCCGCTGCTTCGCGGAGAGCTGCTCGGGCCGCTCATCCATCGGCCGCGTCATCCGGTCGCACTGACGCGCTTCGGGCTGCGCGCGCTCCTTCCCGCCGCGACCGCGGCGAGGCTGTTCCACGGCGAGCGTGCGAGAGCGCTTTTCGCCGGTGTCGCTGCGCACTCGATCCTGCCGCTCGAGGCGGCCGGGAGCGCCGCGTCGGGCTTCCTGCTCACGGTCGTCGCCCATGCCGAAGGGTGGCCGTTCCCACGGGGCGGGTCACAGCGAATCGCGGACGCGCTCGTACAACGGCTCACGGAGCTCGACGGAACCGTCGAGACGGATCACCACGTCTCGTCTCTCCGCGAGCTCGACGAGGGGCTCGTCCTCTGCGATGTCACGCCGCGCGCGTTCCTCGAAATCGCCGGCGCGCGGCTCACCGACGACCGCTACCGCCGCGCGCTCGCGCGATACAGGTACGGGCCCGGTGCATTCAAGCTCGATTGGGCGCTCGACGGCCCGATCCCGTGGACGGCCGACGAGTGTGCGCGCGCGGCGACCGTGCATCTCGGCGGCACATTCGAGGAGATCGCCGCGGCCGAACGGGCGGCGTGGCGCGGCGATCACATCGACAGGCCGTTCGTGTTGTTGGCGCAGCCGAGCCTGTTCGATCCGTCGCGCGCGCCGGCCGGACGTCATACGGCTTGGGCGTACTGCCACGTCCCGAACGGCTCCACACGCGATCTGACGGACGCGATCGAACGCCAGGTGGAGCGCTTCGCACCAGGGTTCCGCGAGCGGATCCTCGCGCGACACGCCGCCGCACCGGCGGACCTCGAGGCGCGGAATCCCAACCTCGTGGGCGGCGACATCGCCGGGGGAGCGCAGACGCTGCGGCAGCTCGCGGCCCGGCCCGCGCTGCGGCGCGTCCCGTACGCGACGCCGATCGCCGGCGTCTACCTCTGCTCGTCGTCGACGCCGCCCGGCGCGGGCGTGCACGGCATGTGCGGTCACCTCGCGGCGCGCGCTGCGCTCGCGGCGGGCTAGAGCGGTTCCGGCGCGCCGGCGGCGGCAGGCGCCTCGGCCGCCACTCCGCGGGCGAGGCGACCGCGGATCGCCGCCGCGAGCTGCTCGATCCGCTCGGGCGGAACGAACGCGAGGTAGAGCGCGATGACCGCGTAGCTGAAGAAGCCGACGCGGGTCGTGTAGTCGATGCCGAGATGGAGCGCGATCCCGAGGAGCAGGAGCCAGGGCCGAAGGATGCGATTCCAGACGAGGAAGCCGAGGCCGAACTCGATCACGAGCGTGCCGTACGTCATCAGGGTCGATGCGTCCGGGGACGTGAGCAGCCAATGCGGCAACGGGAACCGGTGCAGGTCGCCGATGCGGAACGCGTAGGAGACGGCCGTGCCCGCGCGCCACGTCTCGCCGCCCGTCTTGTCCCAGAACGCCGAGATGTAGACGAGGCTCAGCTGGACCTGCAGCAGGCGGAGCGTCCAACCCGAGCGGAGCGGGAACGCGAGCCACGGCTCCCCGCTTCGTCGAACGCGCAGCCAGCGGTCGACGGAGAGCGCCGCCCCCGTCGGCGCCAGCATCACGTAGAACGCGAGGACGCGGATCAGGATGTCGCCCGAGTTCAGAACCCACGGGTCCCGGCGCTCGAGGGCGAGGAGGCAGAGAAAGACAACGACCGCTGCCGCGCGCGTGCCCAGGCCGATCAGGAGCAGGAACGCCGCGACGAGCAGGACGATGTATGTCGCGAGCAGCGCGCCCTGGCTCGTGAACGTCCCGAGGAATCCCCAGGCGCCGGGGTAGACGATCTGGCTCAGGTTGGGCTGCTGCGGCAGGAGCCCGTGCGGCGACAAGAAGGTGTAGAGGCCGGTCGAGAGCGACACCGTCCACCCGAGCACGATGAGTGCGAACGCGACGCGAAGGACCGCGAGCGGCGCCGTCGACTGAGGCGTGAACCAGAAGCGGTCCCAGACCGCGACGCCGCCGCCGAGCGTGTCACGCATTCGTCTCACGGCGCGCTCGGAAACTGCTCGTGGAAGAACGTCGTCGTGAACCAGGGCTCGGCGCTCGGCCTGGCGCCGGGCGGATTGTTGGTCGAGGTCTCCTCGGCGAGGAAGACACGCGAGACCGGCGTGCCCGGACGGCTCAACCGCCGTGCGACGTAGTTCGCCGTCGCCTGCCAGAGCGGCCTGTTGTCGGGCGAGATCGTCCACTCCATCCACTTCAGCCAGCGGTAGTCCCAGTAGGCGCCGAGGATGCTTCCTCCGCGCGGCAGGGCCCAGTTCTCGCTGCGGCCGTTTGCGAACTGCACCGACGCGATGAGCTTGAGCGAGTCCGTGCGCGGGTTCGGCGCGAACACCGCCCAGTTCTGGTCGAGGCCGAGCGCCGCCGTGTACCGGCCGGTTGCCACGAGGAGATGCCGCCGAAGCGGCGAGTCGGGCGCGTTCCAGACGACGAGCGCGAAGACCGTGAAGAGGAGCGCCGCGCTGATCACGATCCGCCCCGCGCGACTTCCCTCGATCCGCGACTGCACACGCCGCTTATAACTCGAAAACCGGGTTAACGGAAGTGAGAGCGCGGCGAGCCTGCGAACGTGCGGCGGCCGGGCAGGCGGGCGCTACGAGAACCGCCAGATGCTGTCGCCGCCGGTGTGCGAGACCCACACGTGGCCGAAGGCCGGTAGCACGACGATCGGCCCGGGACCCGCGGCCTTCCGCGCGACGACCTTCATGGTGGCCGGATCGACGATGTCGATCTCGTTCGCGTCGATGCACGGCACCCACAGCTCGCCTCCGACGATCGCCGACCCGAGCGGGTTTCGCGCCACCTCGGCCGAGCCGAGGACCTTCATCGTCCGGACGTCGACGCGGGCGACATGGTCGGTTTCCTGCGAGACGTAGAGGGAGTGACCGAAACCGGTGATCCAGTCGGCGCCGGCCAGTTTCACGGAGCCGCTGACGCGGTTCGTGCGCGGGTCGATCCGGATCAGCTCTCCGCCGGTGTGGTCGGAGACCCAGACGGAGCCTCGATAGGCGGTGAGGCCGTTCGGCTCGATGCCGACCCGCAGCCGTTTGACGACCTTTCCGTCCGTGATGCGCCAGACGGTGCCGTCGCCCGAGTTCGAGACCCACACCGATCCGAAGCCCCAGGCGGCGTCGTACGGTGCAGCCCCGACCTGCAACGGCCTGGCCGCCTTCCCGGTGCGCGTATCGATTCGCGTGAGCGTGTCGAGCGCGTTCGAGACGGCCCAGACCGCGCCGCGGCCGACGGCGAGATTGAAGATCCTCGGCCCGACCCCGGCCCGGCCGAGCTCGTTTCCGCGCCTCGGATCGATGCGGATCACATCGCCCGCGGAGAGCCCGCCCACCCAGATGCTGCCGCCGGCCGCAGCCAGGCCGTACGACCATTGCCCGACGTCGATCTTCTGCGCCGGCGTCGAGCCGGCGAGAAAGGCGACGACCGCAGCAGCGGCACGTGCCCGCACCATGCCGGTGAAGACGCTCTCGCGCGAGCCCGGTTAGCACCTCCCACCGAACCGCGGCACGCAGATGAAAACTGTGCCTTCGGCGAGGTGCCGACCGCGACGTCCGGCACTACGGTCGGAAGGTGCATCGCCCGTGCACGGTCGTCCGCCGCGGCGTCGTTGCCGTCGCCGTCGCCCTCGCCATGTCGCTGCCGGCCGGCACGACACGCGCTTCGGACGGCGTGCCGGCGAGCGGGTTGACTCCGTCGACCGCGCGCGTGCTCGACTGCCTCCGCGGGCACGGCGCAGACGCTTCCGCCGGCGCGCGGCTGAAGGCGCTCCGCGATCTCGCGCAGCGCTCGACGCTTCGCGTACGCGTCGGTCGGGCGCGGGCGGACGTCGGCCTCGCTCCGACGCCGTCGGCCGCGGCCCTGCTCGTCGAGCTCGTCGCCTCCCCCGGACGGACGAACCTGGTGACACGTCGCGGCAGAGCGGTGATCGCGGGCGACGGGGCGGCCGGTATCCGCCGAGTGGTCGATGCATGCATTCCCGCCGCCGGCCTGCCTTCCGTGAAGGTGCCGCGGCGGGCAGCCGCCTCCGTCGCAACAGGCACGCCCATCTTCACCGTCGCGGGAACGGGAACCGGCGGTGACACCGGTGACGGCGGCCCGGCGGCGAGCGCGGAGATCGACCAGCCGCGCAGCATCGCGCTGCTGCCGGACGGGAGCTACTTGATCGTGGAACCGTTCCAGAACGACGTGCGGCGCGTGTGGCCGGACGGGACGATCACGCGGTTCGCCGGGAACGGCACGCAGGGCTTCGCCGGCGACGGCGGACCGGCGACGAGCGCAGAGCTGGACACACCGCACAGCGTGTCGGTGCTCCCGTCCGGCGGCGTCATCATCGCCGATGCGAGCAACAACCGGATCCGTGAGGTCCTGCCGGACGGCACGATCACGACGGTTGCGGGAAACGGCGTCGGCGGCTACTCGGGTGACAGCGGCCCGGCGACACAGGCGTCGATCAATGCACCACGCTGCGTCGCGGCTCTCCCCGACGGCGGCTTCATCATCGCCGACACCGGGAATCAGCGAGTGCGCCGCGTCTGGCCCGACGGGACGATCACCACCGTCGCCGGGACGGGAGTGCAGGGCTTCTCCGGCGACGGAGGCGCCGCCATCTCGGCAGAGCTCAGCAATCCGTTCGGTCTCTCTCCGATGCCGGACGGCGGCTTTCTCGTGATCGACGTCGGGAACCAGCGGATCCGCCGTGTCTGGCCCGACGGGACGATCACCACCGTCGCCGGCACCGGCGTGGCCGGCTACAACGGCGACGGCCAAGCCGCGACGAGCGCGGAGCTCGACAACCCGCACAACGTGTGGGCGACGAGCGACGGCGGCTTCCTCATCGCGGACGCTTCGAACCTCCGCGTGCGCGAGGTCGCGCCCGACGGCACGATCTCCACCGTCGCGGGCACCGGAGTCGCCGGGTTCGGCGGCGACGGCGGTCCGGCAGCGGCAGCGGAGCTCGCCTACCCGAAGGCGGTCGCGGAGCTTCCCTCGGGCGGGCTGCTGATCGCCGACACGTCGAACGACGTGGTCCGCTACGTGGGCGCGCCCGCCGCCCCGACGCAACTCTCCGCACCGACGATCTTCGGGCTCCCGTCTCCCGGCCAGACTGTCCATGCCTCGACCGGCGGCTGGACGGGAATTCCGACGAGCACGTTCTCGTACCAGTGGCAGCGCTGCGACGACTCGGGCGGCAGCTGCGTCGACATCCCGACGGCGACGGCAGCGCAGTACACCGTTGCAGACGCCGACCTGAGCTCGACGCTGCGTGTCGCGGTCACGGCGACGAACAGTGCCGGGACTGCCTCCGCAACCTCCGGCGCGACCGCCGCCGTTGCGGCGCTCGCAGTGCCGCAGCAGACGGCTGCGCCCACCATCTCGGGCGACCCGGTCGACGGCGACACGCTGACGGCGAACCCGGGATCGTGGACGGGGACACAGCCCATCTCCTTCGCCTACCAGTGGCAGCGCTGCGACGGCAGCGGCGGGGCGTGCGTCGACGTCGACGGCGCCGACAATCGAACGTACGTCGTCGGTGCTGCGGATTTCGGTTCGACGCTGCGTGTCGTCGTCACCGCCGCGAACACGGCGACGACGAGCGCGTATCGCGATGCGGTGCTGTCCGACCGGCCGATCTCCTACTGGCGCTTCGACGACACCGACGGGACGCTCCACGACGCGGAGGGCTTCCTCAACGGGATCTACCTCGACGGGCCCGCGCCGGCGGCAGGGCTTCTCGCCGGCGACTCCGACGGCGCGATCGGATTCGACGGCTCGTCCCAGTACGCGGACGTCCCTGCCGCGCCCGCCTGGACGGCGCCGCCGTTCACGATCGAGGTGCTCGTGCGGCCCACTCAGCTTCCCGTCAACAAGACGATCTGGTCGGAGATCGGACCCGGTCTCACCGGCTGGTGGCTGAATACGGGGCCTGCCGGCCAGATCCGGATGTTCATCGGCGACGGCAGCGGCTGGCGCTACTCCGATCCCGGCGTCGTCCTCTCGCCCGGATCGGTCTACGACATCACCGCGAGCTACGACGGCTCGAACGTCGAGCTCTACGTCAACGGGGCGCTCGTCTCGACCGGCCCCACCGCGACGATCGACGGCGCGGTCGGCACCAGCCCGATGCGCTTCGCCGCGTACTCGACGGGTCCGGGCCAGTACTGGCCGGGCGAGATCGACGAGGCGAGCTTCTACGGGACGACGCTGTCGGCGGCGCAGGTCGCCTCGCACTGGGCGGCGGCGACGCTCGCGCCGCCGCTGGCCGCGTCCACGCCCACCGCAAAGGCGACCGCGGCACCGCCCCGAAACGAGAGCCCGCCGACGATCTCCGGCGGCGACGCCGTCGGCCAGACGCTGACCGCATCGAACGGCGGCTGGGCGGGAACCGCGCCGATCGAGTACGCGGAGCGGTGGCAGCGCTGCAGCGCCGACGGGACGGGCTGCAGCGACATTCCGGGAGCAACGTCGTCGACGTACACGGTCGCCGCCGCCGACGCCGGCCATGCGCTGCGCGTCGTCGTGACTGCGAGCAATTCGGTGTCTGCCGTGTCGACGAGCTCAGCTCCGGTCTCGATCGCATCGCCCGCGACGACGACTGCGACCACGACGACCACGACGACGACCACCACTACCACGACTCCACCCTCTCCTCCGGCGCCGGGCGGAGGAGGCCCGGGCGGCGGCGGCGTTCCGCCCGACCTCCGTGTCACGTGGTCGTCGGCGACTGCGACCGCGCCGGCGGTCGGAACCGAGATGTGGGTCGCCGCGACCGTCTCGACCGTCGACGCCGGCGCGTCTTCGGAGACACACGTCTCGGTCACGCTTCCCGCGGGCTTCACCGTGAGCCGGACGTATTCCACGCGTGGTCCGGGCTGCGCCGCGACGAGCGCGACGACACTGGAGTGCGATGCTGCCTGGATCGCGCCGGGGACGACGACGCAGATCACGATCTGGGGAACCGTCGGGCAGGCCGGCGATCAGGTCTTCACCGCCACCGCGACGAGCATGGTCGAGCGCGAAGCCGCCGCGACGCTCGCCGACAACACCGCGACGCTCAAGCTCGCTGCAGCCGCACCGCTCACGCCTCCGACTGTCGGGGTCCCCCCGGCGTCGGCCCGCCTGCGGGTCGCCCCCGCCATCGCCGGCCTGCCGCAGGTCGGCAGGGTGCTTCACGTACGCGGCGCCGTCTGGACGCTCACTCCGCAGCGTGTCGACTACGAGTGGCAGCTTTGCCGCGAGCGCGGCTGCAAACGCATCGCCGCCGGAAAGACGTTGCGGCTCTCGAAAGCGTTTCGAGCGCTGCGCATCCGCGTCGTGGAGACGGCGATGCTCGGCGAGACGAGCCTGGTCGCAGCTTCGAAGGCCGTCGTCGTACACGCTGCACCCGCCGGACACCGCTAGCGCGGCGTCCACATCGCACGCAGCCCGCTTTCGGCGCCTACCCTTAGGCGATCGCCGTGACCGCGCCGCCCGGGGTTCGGAGGAGCAGCAGACCGCCGCAGAGAGCCGTCTCGCACCGCGGACGCTGGACCGCGCTCGGGATCGTCGTCGTGCTCGCCGCGGCCGGCGCGCTCTTCGTCTGGGCGTATTCCGGTGCGAAGCTCGTCGCGGACCCGTCCGCGCTCGGCCGCGTCGAGCTGGAACCGTTCGCCGGCTCGATCGCCGCCGTTCGCGCACGCGGAGCCGACGGCCGGCCGATCCCGCTCCTCGTCTCGCACGGACGGCTGGTGCCGCGAACGAAGGTGACGCCGGGCGAGCGGATCTCGCTCTCGGTCGTCGTCCGCCGTCCCGGCTGGAACAGCTGGGCGCTGGGGGCGACGCGCCATGAGACGCTGACGGTGCAGGCACCGATCGCAACCGCCGCCGCCCGCTGGGTGACGGTCGCGCGCGGTGCGCGGGCGAAGGTGCGCTATGACACGCCGGTCGATCGCGTGTCGGTCGCGGGCGCCGTCGTCCGCGGCCGGATGGTGACGCTGCCGACGAGGACGGCCGCAGGCTCGCTTGCGGTGGCGGCGGCCGCACAGCCCTGGGAGACGCTCGGCGCACGCGTACGCATCACCTGGTTCCCGCGTGCCGACCGCCCTGTCGTGCTCGGCTCGCCCGGCCCGAACGCGCGCACAGGACCGCTCTCGCCGATCCGGCTCACGTTCTCAGAGCCGATCTCGAAAGCGCTCGGCGGCAAACGGCCGACACTCGTGCCCGCACTGCCGGGACGCTGGACGGCCGCCGACGATCACACGCTCGTCTTCCGGCCGTCCGGCACCGGTGCCCCGTTCGACTCCCAGCTGCGTGTGCGTTTCCCGTCTGCGCTCGTCGTGGCCGGTGCGAAGGGCAGCGACGCACGCGTCGCGACGAGCCTCCGGCTGTCGGTCGCGCCTGCGTCGTTCCTGCGACTGCAACAGCTGCTCGCGCTGGAGGGGTACCTGCCGCTCGACTGGACGCCGGCGCATCCGAATCCGGACGAGACCATGCGCAGCGAGCTCGCCGCCGCCGTCGACGCGCCGGCCGGAAGCTTCCATTGGCGGTATCCGAACACCCCGCCCGAGCTGCAGGCGCTCTGGAAGGCAGGCGAGCCGAACGAGATCACCCGCGGCGCCGTGATGATGTTCCAGGACGAGCACGGGCTCGTCGTCGACGGCATCGCCGGCCCGAAGGTCTGGCACGCGGTGATCGCCGACGCGGTCGCGGGCAAGCGGCGCACCGCCGGTTACAGCTACGTCTACGTGCACCGGAACGTCCCGCAGCTGCTGACGCTCTGGCACAACGGCCGGATCGTGCTCACCTCGCCGGGCAATACCGGCGTCCCGGCCGCACCGACCGCGCTCGGCACGTGGCCGGTGTTCGAGCACATCCCCGTCGGCCGGATGAGCGGGACGAACCCCGACGGGACGCACTACGACGATCCCGGAATCCGCTGGATCAGCTACTTCCACGGTGGCGAGGCGCTGCACGCATTCAACCGTGCGTCGTTCGGAACCCCGCAGAGCCTCGGCTGTGTCGAGCTCCCGCTCGACGCAGCCGCCAGGGTGTGGCCGTACACACCGATCGGAACGCTCGTCACGATCGAGGACTAGTGGCGATCGCGAGACGCGTCGTCGGGGCGGTGCTCGTGCTCACCGGAGCGGTGTGGGTCGGCCAGGGGCTCGGTGCGATCGGCGGCTCGTTCATGACCGGGAGCGCGTTCTGGGCGGGCGTCGGCGCCGGCTGCGGCGTCGTCGGCCTCGGCCTGCTCGGCTGGCCGTGGCGGTCCCCGCGCGAACCGGAGTCGCGCGGTCGAAGGCGATATGCTCGCCGTGGGCCGAGTCGGTACGCCGAAGGGCGGAGGGATGAACGCGACGATTCGTGAAGGGCAGGCACCGGCGGTCGTCGTCGCCCTCGAACCGGGGGAGCAGCTGACCTCGGAGGCCGGTGCGATGATGTTCATCTCGGGGAGCATCGAGCTGGACGTCGAGATGCCCGGGGGCGTCGCGGGCGGCCTCAAACGCAAGCTCCTCGCGGGCGAGAGCCTCTTTCTGACGCGCTACCGGGCGGCCGGCGCCGGCGCGGTCGGAATCACCGGACCGTTTCCCGGCTCGATCCGCCAGCACGACCTCGACGGCGAGATCATCTGCGAGCGGCACGCCTACCTCGGCCACTACGGCGAGGTCGAGATCGAGAGCGCCTTCGCACAGAGGCTCGGCATGGGGATCCGCAGCGGCGGCGAGGGCTTCTTCCTGCAGCGCCTGACGGGGAAGGGGACGGTGTGGCTGCACGGCGGCGGCGACTTCCTCGACTTCGATCTCGCCGACGGGCAGCGCCTCGTCGTCGACACCGGCTGCATGGTGATGGTCGAGCCCACCGTGCGCTACGAGGTGAAGGTGCAGGGCGGCGTCGCGAAAAGCCTCTTCGGCGGCGAAGGGCTGTTTCTCGTGCACATGACGGGGCCCGGACACGTCACGTTGCAGACGCTGCCCTTCTCGCGCACCGCACGCCGCGTGCTCGCCGCGGCCGGCGGCGGCAGGGACGAGGCCGGCGTCGCGGGCATCCTGGGATCAATCCTCGAGTAGGAGCGTGAACGATGGGACTTCTCGACAAGGCGAAGCAGGCTGCGGAGCAGGCGGCCGCGCGGGCGAAGGAGGGCGTCGAAGACGTTCAGACGAAGCGCGAGCTCGGTCAGGCCTACGGCGAGCTCGGGAAGAGCGTCTTCGAGCTGATCGAGGCCGGCGAGATCTCGGATCCGCGGCTCGACGCAGGCGCGGAGAAGATCAGGACGCTGAAGACGAAGCTCGAGGCGGAAGAGGCTCCGGTGGGCATCGCCGACGACGGCCGGCCGCCCGCGATGCCGACCTGAGGGCCACAAACCGGCGCGGCTCTGCACGCGTACTCCGTCGGACGAACCGCAACAAGGAGGAACCGTGCGCAAGCCGCTTGCAGCGACACTCGTCGTCGTGGCCGTCGCCGCGACCGCCGCGATCGCCTCGGCAGCCGGCGGACTGCCGAACATCGGGCACGCGACGATGACGGCCCAGCCCGTCTACAAGGGCTACTACGACCACCATCTCGACACGTACCTGATCACGGACGTCTCGAGCAAGGCGCAGGCAAGAGCCCTCCGCGTCAACTACTCCGCCGGCCTGCAGGCGGTGAAGGGGCTTCCGGACCAGTACTTCGTGCAAGGGCGCGCCGCCGCCGGCCAGCTCACCGTCTTCGGCTCCGAGCCCGGCGAGTCCGACTACAACCCGCTCTGGGAAGAGATCTGGGTGACGTGGAAAGCGGGTGCGAAGCCGGTGCTGCTCGGCCAGGACGATCAGATCAAGTCGCTCGCCAAGGCGGGCAAGCTGACCATGCGCGACGCGCACGTCGTCCTGAACGCGCCGATCCTCGCGGTCGGGAAGTGATCGGACGGACGCCTGCGGATCGCCGGGCGCCGGCCTGAGCCGGCGCCCGGCGCATCCGTCACTCCGCCGGGACGGCCGGGGCCGCAGCCGGCCGATGCCAGAGCGGAACCGCGAGAACGGCGCCGAGCGCCGCGGCGAGGGCGAGCGCGGCGAACGAGACGACGACGCTCGGCTTCGTCGCCATGTCGAACGCCACGCCGAGCGCGACGGCGGGGTTGACCGACGCTGCCGTCCACCAAACCGGGTCGTGGACGAGCTCGGTCGCGTGGTCGGCGATGCGGGCGTGCGGCTTCGCGGCGAGCGCGTGCGCAAGCCGGCGCGCGCGGCCGCCCTCGACGCGGTCGCCGACCACGCCGAGGAAGACGATGCCCGTGAGCCCCGCGACGACGAAACCGCTGTCCCACGACCACGCGCGGTGGACCATGTACGCACCGCTCGCGAGCAGCGTGAGCAGCGCTGCGGGAAACACGTGCGCCGCATGCTTGCCGAGCCCGAGCCACGGCAGTGCCTCCGCACCCGTGACGGCAGCTCTGATTCGCCGCATCGCCACCGCGACGACCGCCGTGGGGCCGAACGCGGCGAAGAGCGCCGAGAGATGCACGAAGAGCACGATGTCGTAGAGATGCATCGCGTGCTCGCTCAGCGCGTCACGACAACGGCGCCCTTCATGCCGTTGATGTCGTGCAGCACGCAGTAGAAGTGATAGATGCCGGGCTTCGCGAAGCGGACGGTCCACGTCGCCCCCGACCACGGCGGCATCACGCCGAAGTAGCCGGAGTTGAGCGGCCCCCCCGTGTACGCCTTCCGGTTGCCGTACGGCCTGGTCACTGCGCCGGGCTGCTTCGGCTCACGCCCGAACGTGACGGTGTGCGGCGCCTCGGGGTCGAGGTTGAGAAACGTGACCGACTGCCCGACGTGGATCGTCAGATGCGACGGGAAGTACTCCTGGTCCTCGATCCGGCCGGATCCCGTCCCGGCGATCACGAGCCGTGCCTTCGTGTGCGCGGCCTCGAGCGCCGTCCGCTCGAGCAGATGACCTTGCTCGACGAGCGCGCTCGCCTGGCGCGCGCTCGCCGCGTCGTACTGCGCCTGCGTGAACGGAAGCGGCGTGCCCGCGGGCAGCACGTGGACCATCCCGACCATCTCGCCGTGCAGCAGGCAGAAGTAGCGGTAGTCGCCCGGCTTCGTGAACGTGAGCTCGTACGTCGTCGGCGCATCCTTGGGCCCGCCGATCGCCGCCGCCGGCATCACGCCGGAGTTGAAGTAACCCGTCCCGTCATACGTCGAGCCGCCCTGCCGCTGCGTCACCTTCGGGTTCGTCGGGTCGAAGCGCGGCGGCCGTGCGCCGGGAGCGACGAACGTGACCGTATGCGGCTCGCCCGTCTGCACCTTCCAGAGCACGCTGTCGCCCGCGTCGATCCAGAGCTCGCGCGGCAGGTAGTCGGCGGCCTGAAGGCCGTGCTTCGCCTTCCCGATCGGCGCCTGCACGCCGGCCGTAACGACCCAGGTCCGGTTCGCAGCGGCGGCCGCCGGGCCGGCGGCGGCGAGCGCCGCGAGCGCGAGCGCGGCGGCAACGGTCGTCCTCAATCGCATCTCGTCCTCCTTCGTCCGATGTCGAGTCGGCGGGAGCGTGCAGAGGACGGCTTAAGAACGGGTTGCGATCTTCTTAACCCCGCGCTCGAGCTCGTCGACGGCGCCGGCGGCGCGCAGCTCCTGGAGGCGCTCGGCGTCGAGCCGCTCGCGCAGGGCCGTGACGACGCCCTCGTACGCCGCGGCATCCCGGCCGTAGCGGACGACGCCGAGCTCGGCGAAGGTCGCGTCGGCGCGCCCGACGAGGCGAGCCGCGAGCTCGTCCTCGCCTTCCGCGAGCGCAAGCTCCGCAAGCAGGCCGAGGGCGTACGCGATCACCTCGCGGTAGCCGAGCCGCAGGGCGTCCTCGAGGGCGTCCTCGACGAGCCGGCGCGCGTCGACGCGACGGCCGAGGGCGAGCTTCACGCGTGCGAGGTTGTAGAGCGAAACGGTCAGACCGTCGCTGTCGCCCGTCGAGCGTTGCAGCGCGATCACCTGCTCTCCCACGCTCTCCGCGGCGACCCAGTCGCCGCGCTCGGCGGCGATCGCGGCGAGGTTCCCGCGCGCGAGCGCCTCGCGCACGGTTCGCCCCTGTTCTGCGAACGCGGCGGCGGCTTCCCGGTAGTGCGCCTCTGCCCCGTCGAGGTCGCCCTCGGCGAGCGCGACTGCGCCGAGCTCCGCCGTGCATCTCGCGGCCTCCTCCTCGTCGCCGAGCCGACGGCGCAACTCGAGCGCGCGGGACCACTCGGCGCGTGCCGTCGTGAGGTCGCCGCGACGGAATGCGAATGCGGCGCCGTGGAAGAGCGCCTCGGCGTGGAGCGACACGTCGCCCGCGCTGTCCGCGATCACGCGCTCGAACAACCTGCGCCCTTCGGCGAACCAGCCGCGCACGACCCAGTAGAGCCGCAAACCGACCGCGATCCGCACTTCGGTCGCGACGTCCGCAGCATCGGCCGCCCACTCGATCGCGGCGCGCAGGTTCTCGTGCTCGCGGTCGTACTCGGCGAGCGCGCCTTCGACGTCGTCGCCCGCAAGGTCGGGCTGGAGCCGTTCGCTGAACGCGCGGAACCACTCGGCGTGCCTGCGGCGAACCGTCGCCTCCTCACCGGCAGCACGGAGCTGTTCGCGTGCGTATTCGCGGATGGTCTCGAGCAAGACGAGCCTCGGCGCGCCCTGTTCCTCGGCCCGGCGCACGAGCCCGTGCTCGACGAGCGCGGCGACGCGCGCGAGCGCCCGCTCTCCCAGCACCGCCTGCGCCGCGTCGAGTGCCGCGCCTCCCGAGAAGACCGCGAGCGCTCGGAGCGCACGGCGCTCTTCCTCGCCGAGGAGGCCGTAGCTCCAGTTCAGCGTGGCCCGGAGCGTCCGCTGCCGCGGCGGCAGGTCGCGGGCGCCTTCGACGAGCAGGTCGAGCGCGCCCGCCAGGCGGCGCTCGAGCTCGTCGGGAGGCAGCAGCCGAGTCCAGACGGCGGCCAGCTCGAGCGCGAGCGGCAGGCCGTCGAGACGCCGGCAGACCGCCGCGACGGCGGCGGCATTCTCGTCCGTGAGCGCAAAAGCGGGTTCGACGGCGCGCGCCCGCGCGAGAAAGAGACGGACGGCGTCCGCATCGGCGACCTCGTCGAAGCGGGCCGCGGCGCCCGGGACGGGCAGCGGCGGCACCGGATACTCGTGCTCGCCCGAGAGGCGAAGCGGCGCGCGGCTCGTGGCGAGCACACGCAGTCGAGGCGCGCCTGCGAGGAGCGTCGCCACCGGCCCGACATCCGGGAGCAGCTGCTCGAGGTTGTCGAGGACGAGCAGGACCGGCTCCGCTCGGATTGCCGCGACGGCGGCGGCCAGCGGATCGTCCGCCTCCTCCGCACCGAGCGCCTGCGCAACGGCGCTCGCGAACGCAGCTCGATCGCGCGCCGCGGCAAGATCGACGAAGAGCGCGCCGCCGGGAAGCTCCGGCGCGAGCTGCGCGGCCGCCGCGATCGCAAGGCGCGTCTTGCCGCTGCCGCCCGGGCCCGTGAGCGTCACGAGACGCGCGTCGGGACGGCGGAGCAGCGCGGCGATCGCTGCCACCTCGAGCGCCCGTCCGACGAGCGGTGTGGGAGGCTTCGGCAGCCGCGCGACGCCGGGACGCGGCTGCTGCGGGGCCGCGATGGCCGGGTCGTGCAGCAGCACCGCGCGCTCGAGCTCCCGCAAGGCAACGCCGGGCTCGACACCCAGCTCTTCGGCGAAGTCCCGCCGTGTCCGGCGGTAGGCGTCGAGCGCCTCCTTTTGCCGGCCGGCCCGGTAGAGGGCGAGCATCTGCTGCTCGCGGAAGCGCTCGCGATAGGGGTGCTCGCGCGTGAGCGCGCCCAGCTCGGTCAGGAGGCGCTCGTGCCGGCCGAGCGCGAGCTCTGCCTCGATACGCAGCTCGAGCGCCTGCAGGCGCAACTCCTCGAGCACCGTGCCGTGTCGCGCCACCGGGTGGCCGGCGAGATCCGCGAGCGGAGGTCCGATGAAGAGGGCGAGCGCCGCAGCGAGATCGTCCAGCGCCGCTGCCGGCTCACCGGCTGCAAGCGCCGAGCGCGCGCGCTCCACGAGACGCTCGCAACGCTCCGCATCGAGCTCGCCCGGCTCGAGCCGCAGCCGGTACGCGCTGCCGCGGGTCTCGATCCGGTCGGCGCCGAGCGCCTTGCGCAGGCCGTGCACGTAGACCTGGAGCGACGAGCCCGCCGCTTCGGGGGCGTTCTCCCCCCACACGGCGTCGACGAGCGCGTCGCGCGTCACCACGGCGCCGCGCGCAAGCAGCAGCTCCGCGAGCACCGCGCGCTGCTTCGGGGCGCCGAGGACGAGCGGCCGCCCGTCGACGGCAGCGCTCAGCGGCCCCAGGATGCTGAACTCGATCGCGACCCCCCTCGAGCGTGTGCCAAGGGGATCTTAAGGGTGACGCCGCAGACTGGCGCCACCGTGATCCGCTCCGGCGACATGATCGAGCACGTCGCGAGCGGCGCGCGAATCGTCTTCCGCACCACTGCGGCCGAGACCCACGGTCGCGCAACGGTCGTCGAGCTCGTCCTCGAGCCGAACGGCTACCGCCCGCCGCTGCACGCCCACCCGCGCCAGCGCCAACGCGTCGAGGTGCTGGCGGGCAGCGCGGGCGTCCAGGAAGGCAGGCACCGGGCCGTGGTCGGGGCCGGCACCCGGCTGACGTTTCCGCCGCGGGCGCCGCACCGGATCTGGAACGCCGGCGACGAGCCGCTGGAGCTCCTCGTGGAGACCACGCCGTCGCTCCGGCTCGAGCCGCTGCTCCTCGCGCTCTGCACGAGGGACGGCGGACGACTGCGCCGCGCGGCGATCGCAGCCGCCTATCTCGACACGCTGCGCCCCGCACTCGCGTGGCAGAGTGCGTGACGCCGTGATGTTCCTCTGCGAGACGTGCGGAACGCAGTTTGCGGACGGCGGCGACGAGCCGCCCGCTGCGTGCCCGATCTGCGAAGACGGCCGTCAATACGTGCCGCGCGAGGGCCAGCGCTGGACGACGCTCGAGGCTGTACGCAGTCGACATGCTGCCGACGTCCGCGAGCTCGAACCGCAGCTCACGGGCATCGGGATGGAACCGAGCTTTGCGATCGGGCAGCGGGCGCTGCTCGTCGAGTCGAGCGCCGGCAACGTGCTCTGGGACTGCTTGCCGCTGCTCGAGCCGCACGCCGAGTTCGTGCGCGGGCGCGGCGGCCTCGGCGCGATTGCGATCTCTCACCCGCACTACTACACGACGATGGTCGAGTGGGCGCACGCGTTCGACTGTCCGATCCTGATCCACGAGGACGACCGCGAGTGGGTGCAGCGGGCGGATGCATGCGTCGAGCCGTGGTCGGGTGAGCGCCGGCAGCTGTCGGCCGGGTTGACGCTGATCCGGCTCGGCGGCCATTTCGCCGGCGGGCAGGTCCTGCACTGGCGCGACGGGGCAAGCGGTCGCGGCGCATTACTCTCGGGCGACATCGTCCAGGTCCTGCCGGGCGGCCGCTGGGTCAGCTTCATGTACAGCTACCCGATGCTGATCCCGCTGGGCGCGCGCGAGGTGGAGCGGATCGCCGCCGCCCTCGAGCCGTGGGAGTTCGAACGCATCTACGGCGCGTGGTGGGACCGAGTCGTGCCCGAGGACGGCAAAGCCGCCGTCCGCCGCTCGGCCGAGCGCTACGTTCGAGCGCTCGGCGTTGCTTGACGGTTAAGCGTTCGTTGGTGAGTCGTTGCCGTGTGCGCCGCGCGCGCTCCGGGCGTCTACGTTCGGTCCATGTCGAGAGCCCGCGCGGCCTGTTGCATCGCCGCGGCGGCCGTCGCGGCGACGGCGGCGGTCGCGCGTGGGTCGGACGGATCTCCCGGCGGCATCCGCACGGAGACGGTCGCGACACGGTCCGCCTGCACCGCGGGCAGGCCGCCCGGTGCCTACGGCTGGCCGGTACGCCCGTTCGACGCACAGCACCCGGTGCGCGGCAACTTCGGCGATCCGCGCATCATCAACGGCGGCGGCCTGCTGGCCGAGAGCACGTCGATCACCGGGACGTACGACTTTCACAACGGGGTCGACATCTCCGCTCCCGACGGCTCGCCGGTCTACCCGGTCGAAGACGGGACGGTGCGCTACGTCGCGCTCGACTACGTCGTCGTCCTGAGCGGCGACCGCATCTTCCACTACTGGCACATTCGCCCCGCGGTCGAGCGGGGCCGGCGGGTGTTTGCCCGGCGCACGGTGCTCGGGACGATCATTCCGGGGCAAGGGCACGTGCATCTGACGGAGATCGACGGCACGCACGTCATCAACCCGCTCGCACCGGGCCACCTCTTCCCGTATCGCGACGCGATCCCGCCCGTCGTCGACGCCGTGAGCTTCCTCGGCGACGGCGGCAGAGAGCTGCAGCGGACGCAGCTGCACGGCATCGTCGAGGTCGTCGCGCAGGCGCACGACGAGTCGTCCCTGCCCGTGCCGGGCGCGTGGGCGCACATGCCCGTGAGTCCCGCTGCGATCTCGTGGACGCTCATGCGCGAGGACGGCGAGCCGATCGCGGGCGGGACGAGCACGGACTTCCGCTACACGCTGCCGCCCCGCCGGCGCTTCTGGTCGACCTACGCGCACGGCACCTACCAGAACTTCCCCGTCGTCGGGGACCGGTATCTGAGCGGAACCGCGGGCCGCTATCTGTTCCGCCTCACGAGGCTCGACACGCGCACGTTGCAGGCCGGTTACTACCGGCTGCGCGTGGACGCGAGCGACATCTGCGGGAACGTCGGGACGCTGACGACCGGGTTCGACGTCGCCGCCGGCTGACGGTTTCGGGCAGGCCCGCGTCCGCGCACGGCGAATTCCCGAGCGGTGCGCCTGCGCATCGTCGTCCTCGTTGCCGTCGTCACAGTCGCGATCGCGCCGGTCGCTCGGGCCGGCGACGGCTACGGACAGCAGCAGGCCGAGCTCGCGGCGAAGGCGGCCACCGCCGCGGCGAAGATCGCGGCAGCGCGCCGGCGCGAGACGCAGCTCACGACCGAGATCCACGGCCTGACGAACCGCATCTCCGGTCTCGAGACGCGTGTCCGAAACGTCGCCGGGCGGATGTCGGCCCTCCAGACCGACCTCGCGCTGCGCCGGCGGCGCTGGCATGCACTCGACGCGCTCGTGCATGTCGAGATCGCCCGGGCGAACGTGCTGCAGACGATCTACCGGCAGCGTGTCGCGCACCTCGACCGGGTGCTCGTCCGGATCTACAAGTCGCCGCGGCCCGGCGCGCTCGACATCGCCTTGCAGGCGAAGAGCTTCCAGAGCCTGCTCGACGAGCTCTCGAGCCTCGATCTGCTCTCGAAGCAGGACGAGGCGATCGCGGCCGAGGTCGCGCGCGCGCGGCGCCGCGTGGAGCTCGCGCGTGCGCGCACCGCTGCCGCACGGGCACGTGTCGCGGACGAGGCAAACCTGATCAACGCGCGCCTCGAGCAGGTCGCCGTCCTGCACAACGAGCTCCTCACGTCGAGCAGCACGTTGACGAAGACGCGCGGCAAGCAGACGCTCGCGCTGAGCGTCGCGAAGGCGCAGGAGCAGGCGGCGCTCGCCGAGTCGGCTGCGATCCAGGCAGCGAGCCAGCAGCTCGCCGCGAGGATCCGGGCTGCGTCGACGCCTGCATCGCCGTCTTCCGCAAGTGCCCCCGCGACCCCGAGCGCCGCGGGGCTGATCTGGCCGGTCAGCGGGCCGATCACGAGCCCCTTCGGCCCGCGGTGGGGCGGGTTCCATCCGGGCATCGACATCGGCGTCCCCGAGGGCACGCCGATCCACGCGGCCGCAGCCGGCACGGTGATCTACTGCGGCTGGGAGTCCGGGTACGGGAACCTCGTCGTGATCGACCACCACGACGGCCTCGCGACGGCCTACGCGCACCAGAGCAAGATCGGGGTCTCGTGCGGAGCGAACGTCGCACAGGGCGACGTGATCGGGTACACCGGCTGCACCGGCTTCTGCACCGGTCCGCACCTCCACTTCGAGGTCCGGGTCGACGGCACGCCGGTCGACCCGCTCGGCTACCTCCCCTGAGGGACGGATCCTCTAGGCTCCCGGCCGTGAGGGCGCTCGCCGCCGCTGCCGCCGTCGCCGCCGCAGCCGTGTGGGCAGCGTCGGCGCTCGCATCGCCCGTCGCCGAGGTGCTGAGCTCGAGCGGGGCGGTGATCGCCGCAGCCGGCGCCGGCTCGTTCGCCTATCCGCACGACGGCTCGGTCATGCGCATCGGCTCCGCGTCGTTTCGCGACGGCACGGTGACCCTCGCCGACGTCTCGCTGCTCGACGGCCACGTCACGGCACGTTCCGTCACCGTGTTCCTGCAGTCGAGGACGACCCAGATCGAGGGCCTCGTCGTCGACGGCCGGCCGGTGACGGCGGGCGTGAACGGCATCGTCCCGCTCGACGGCGGCGCCTACCTCGTGACGTCGCAGACGGCGATCGCCGGCGGGGCGGTCGGCATCGTCGGCCTGCGGCTGACGATCGGCAGCCCGGAGCTCGGTCTTCCGGCGGGCACGCAGCTCCTCGTCGGGCTGCCGGCGCAACCGGAGCCGACGCAGCGCACGCCGCAGGCGAGCGCGCCTGCGAACCCGCTCGCGCTCTTCGCGTTCAGCGCCGCCGTGAGCGGCGCGGCGGTGCCGCCGATCCTCGCGTCGCCGCTCGCCTCGGCGACGGTCGGCGACCAGGCGGCGACGCTCGCAGAGCGGTACCTCGGCGTGCCGTACGTCTGGGGCGGCGCGAGCCCCGAGACCGGCTTCGACTGCTCCGGGCTTGCCATGTACGTCTACGCGCAGCTCGGAATCAGGCTGACGCACTACACCGGGGCGCAGTTCTACGAGGGCACACCGGTCGCACCGACGCAGCTTCAGCCGGGAGACCTCGTCTTTTTCGAGCCGTCGGCCGCCGGCCCGCAGCACGAAGGCATCTACGTCGGCGACAACGAGTTCGTGCAGGCGCCGCACACTGGAGCCGCAGTCACGATCTCGTCCCTGGCGACGCCGGCGTATGCGCTGAGCTACGTCGGCGCGGTCCGCCCGACCGGCGGGTAGAGCTACCGTGCGCGCGTGCGCGCACTCCGCGTCGTCGGCCTGGTCGCGGCGATCGCACTCGCAACCTCGCTCCCTGCCGCCGCCGGCGGCTTTCCGCGCTTCGGAGCCGGCTGCACGCGCGACGACGTCGCCGTCGCGGGGAGGACGGTGCGCGCAGAGCTCTGCCGCGCGGCGGCGCCGGCATCGCGCGCCGTGGTTGTACTGCACGGTTGCGGCGGCTTCTCGACGTTCGACCACCGCATCGTCACGTCGCTGCCGAAGGACGGCATCTCGACGCTCGACGTCGACTACTTCGCGCTGACACCTCCCCCGGGCGGGAAGGGTTTCTGCAACGCCGGCGCCTCGGTGGGATCGGCGTTCCCGCTGTGGGTGCGAACGGTCGCAGCGGCGGCGGCGAAGCTTCGCGCGACGCCCGGCATCTCGGCACGCGGGGTCGGCGTCGTCGGCTGGTCGCTCGGCGGCGGCCTCGCCGTCGCGGCGGCCGAGGAGCTCTCGCAGCCTCGCGCGTTCGACGCGATCGCCGCCTTCTCGACCGGTTCCTTCGGCGCCGAGGCGGAAGCGGCGAAGCTGCCCGCCACGATCCTCCTCTCCGCCGGCCGGACCGATGCGATTCCGCTCGCCGAGACGCTCCCGCTCTACCGCGCCCTGCGTGCGGCCGGAGTTCCGAGCTCGCTCTTCGTCTACGCGAACGGGTCGCACGCCTGGCCCGGCGCGCAGGGCACGGCCGGCATCGCGCGCGCCGCCGCGTTTCTGCGGCGCTACCTCCGCCCCCGCTGAGAACCGCTTGCCCGGACGCTTCGTAACCCGTAGGGTCCGGCGCAACGGTCGTTGCACCGGGGCAGGCGGTCATGGCGGGTCTCGGGGAATCGCGACGGAGGTGATGCAGATGAAGCGGCAGGTGCTCCTACTCGCCGGGGTTCTGCTCGGCCTGGCGCTGCTCAGCGCCACGGCGTCGGCGGGCGGCAAGGCCGGACACGGGTCGTTCACGCTGACGACGCTGGCGAATGCCGCACCGTCGGGTTCGCCCGACCCGCAGGTCGACTACACGCTCCAGGAGTGGCAGCTCCTGATCCTCACCCACGACGGGCTCGTCGGCTTCCGCCGCGCCGCCGGCAACGCCGGCACGCAGATCGTGCCCGATCTCGCGACCTCGGTTCCGAAGCCCGCGAACGGCGGCAAGACGTACACCTTCACGCTGCGCTCCGGAATCAAGTTCTCGAACGGGAAGACGGTGACGCCGCAGGACGTGAAGGCGACGTTCGAGCGCCTGTTCAAGATCGGCGACAGCCCGAACGCGGGCACCTGGTACAACGTGATCGTCGGCGGCGACGCCTGTGTGAAGAAGCCGAAGTCGTGCAACCTCTCGAAGGGCATCACGATCAGCGGCCAGAAGATCACGTTCCACCTCACGCAAGGCGATCCCGAGTTCCTCGACAAGCTCGCGGTGCCGTTCGCGTTCATCATCCCCGCGTCGACGCCGGCGAAGAACGTGAACATCCCGCCGCCCGGCACGGGTCCGTACATGTGGGCCGAGTACGCGCCGAACAAGGAGATCAAGCTCGTCCGCAACCCGTACTTCAAGGTGTGGTCTGCCGCTGCGCAGCCCGCGGGCAACCCGGACGTGATCCTGCAGAAGTTCGGCCTCTCGGTCGAAGCGGAAGTCACGGCCGTCGAGAACGACCAGGCGGACTGGATGTTCGACACACTGCCCGCCGACCGGCTGAACGAGGTCGGGACGAAGTACGCCAAGCAGGTCTACATCTCGCCGCTCACTGCCGTGTGGTACTTCGCGTTCAACACGCGCATCCCGCCGTTCAACAACCTGAAGGCGCGGCAGGCCGTCAACTTCGCGACCGACCGCAACGCGCTGGTCAAGATCTACGGCGGCCCGAAGCTCGCGACGCCGACCTGCCAGATCTTGCCGCCGAACTTCCCGGGCTACAAGGCGTACTGCCCGTACACGCTCCACCCCGGGACGAAGTGGACCGCTCCCGATCTCGCGAAAGCGAAAGCGCTCGTGAAGGCGTCCGGCACGAAGGGTGCGCACGTCAAGGTGAACACCGACACGACGGCCGTCGACAAGGCGCTCGGCGAGTACTTCGTCAGCCTCCTCAACAGCCTCGGCTACAAGGCCACGCTGCAGGCGTTGTCGGCCGACCTGCAGTACCCGTACATCCAGAACTCGAAGAACAAGGTGCCGTTCGCCTTCTCGAGCTGGTACCAGGACTATCCGGCGGCATCGGACTTCCTCAACATCCTGCTCGGCTGCGGCTCGTTCCATCCGAACTCGAACGCAAGCCCGAACATCGCCGAGTTCTGCAACAAGCCGATCCAGGCGCAGATGGACCGGGCGCTCAAGGTGGGGATCACGGATCCCGAGGCCGCGAACGCGATCTGGGCGCAGGTCGACCACAAGGTGACCGACCAGGCGCCGTGGGTCGCGATGTTCAACCCGAAGTACCTCGACTTCATCTCCTCGAAGATCACGAACCACGTCTTCAGCCCGCAGTGGTACTTCCTGCTCGACGAGGTCAAGCAGAAATAGCAAGGGGTCGACACGGCCGAATTCGCAGTCGAACCGCCGCCTGACGACGTCGGGGCGGCGGCCGGCGAGACGCTCCGGGAGATCACGGGCAAGAGCCCGTGGCGTCTCGCCGGCCGCCGCCTGCTCCGAAACCGCGTCGCGCTCTCCGCGCTCGCGCTCTTCGTCCTGATCGTCGCCGTCAGCTTCGCCGCTCCGCTCTACGCCCGGGACATCGCGCACACGAATCCCTTCCAGGCGAACCTCGACGGCACGACCGTCGTGAACGGGAAGACGGTGCAGGTGATCCAGCAGGGCAGCGGCCCGCTCGGGCTCGGGGAGACGCCGATCGGCCCGACCTGGACGACGCATTATCTGCTCGGGGCCGACGACCAGGGACGCGACGTCGCCGCTCGCGTGCTCTACGGCGGTCGCGCATCGCTCGAGATCGGGATCGGCTCGGCGCTGATCTGCTCGGTGGTGGCGGTGATCCTCGCGCTCGTCGCCGGCTTCTTCGGCAACTGGATCGACACGTTCCTCTCGCGCCTGATGGACCTGATCTGGGCGTTCCCCGTCTACCTGCTCGCGATCTCGCTCTCGACGGTGCTGCTCACGCGGCCGAACGGGCTCACCATCGGCTTCATCACGATCGATCCGACGAGCCTGTGGGTGCCGACGGCGATCATCGCTGCGATCTACGTGCCGTACATGTTCCGCCCGATCCGCGGCCAGGTGCTGTCGGTGCGCGAGAAGGAGTACGTCGAGGCGGCGTTCGGGCAGGGAGCGTCGAACCTCCGGATCATGTTCGCGGAGATCCTTCCGAACGCGATGCCGACCGCGATCGTGCTGCTGCCGCTGATGATCGCGACGACGATCCTCACCGAGTCGGCGCTCTCGTTCCTCTCGATCGGCGTGCAGCCTCCGAACGCGAGCTGGGGCACGATCATCGACGACGGCCAGGACCTGCTGTACACGCGGCCGATGGTCGCGATCGCACCGGGAGTGATGATCGTGCTCACCGTGCTCGCACTGAACCTGCTCGGCGACGGCATCCGCGATGCGCTCGACCCGCGCGCGCGAGTTCGGGTGACGACGTAGTGGGCGTCTTCGTCGCGCGCCGCCTGATCGGCCTCGTGATCGTGCTCTTCGCGATCAGCGTGCTGACCTTTCTGATCTTCTTCGCGACGCCCGGGATCGACCCGACGCGCGCGTTCGCCGGCCGCAACCCGACGCCGGCGACGATCGCCGCCGTCAGGCACCAGTTCGGCCTCGACCGCCCGAAGCCGATCCAGTACCTGCTGATGATGAAGCGGCTCTTCATCACGCGGGATCTCGTCTCCTACGGCAACCAGGCGCTGCAGGTGGTGCCGGCGATCACGTCGGCCGCGCCGGTGACATTCTCGCTCGTCTTCGGCGCGGCCGTGATCTGGATCGTCTTCAGCGTGCTCACGGGACTGCTCGCGGTCGTCTTCAAAGGGACGATTCTCGACCCGCTGCTGATGATCCTCGCTCTGATCGGAATCTCGATGCCGGTCTTCTGGCTCGGCGAGGTGGCGAACCTGCTCACGCAGGACCGGCTGCACCACACGTTCCTCTTCCACTGGGTTCCGCCGCTCGGGTACGTCCCGCTCACGTCGAACCCCGGACAGTGGTTCCTCCACCTGGTGATCCCGTGGCTGACGCTCTCCGTCCTCTACATCGGCTTCTACGCACGCGTGCTGCGCGCGAACATGCTCGAGGTCGAGAACGAGGACTACGTGCGTACCGCCCGTGCGAAAGGACTCTCGCGGCGGCGGATCCTGCTCAAGCACATCCTCCGCATGTCCTTGATCCCGTACGTGTCGCTCTTCGGGCTCGACTTCGGCGTGCTCGTCGGCGGCGGCGCGCTGCTCACCGAGGTCGTCTTCGGCTTGCCCGGCGTCGGGCTGCTCACGTACCGTTCGCTCGTCTCGCTCGATCTGCCCGTCATCATGGCGACCGTGCTCTACGGAGCGTTCTTCATCACGATCGCCAACGCGATCGTCGACATCATCTACGCGCGACTCGACCCGAGGATCCGGTTCACGTGAATCGCAGCGAGGGCTTCGTCGACTTCCGCGGGCGGAGGACGTGGTACCGGGTCGTGGGGGACGGCGAGGAGCCCGGGAAGCTCCCGGTCCTGCTGCTCCACGGCGGACCGGGTGCGACGCACGACTACCTCGAGTCGCTCGAGGCGCTCGCCGACACGGGGCGGCGCGCGATCTTCTACGACCAGCTCGGCTGCGGACGCTCCGACCGCGGCGACGAGTCGCTGTGGACGGTCGAGACGTACGTCGACGAGGTCGGGGCCGTCCGCGAGGCGCTCGGGCTCGAGACGGTCCACCTGTTCGGCAGCTCGTGGGGCGGCATGCTCGCGATGGAATACGCGCTCACGCAGCCCGCCGGGCTCGCAACCTTGCTGCTCGCGAGCTCGCCGTCGAGCATCCCGCAGTGGATCGAGGAGACGGGGCGGCTGCGGAGCGAGCTGCCCGAGGACGTCCGGGAGGTGCTCGACCGCCACGAGGCCGCCGGGACGACCTCCGATCCGGAGTACGAAGCGGCCTGCGAGGTCTTCTACCGCCGCCATGTCTGCCGGCTGCCGGAATGGCCCGATTACGTGCAGCGCTCGTTCGAGTTCATCGCGGAGCACGGCGAGGTGTACCGCTTCATGAACGGTCCGAGCGAGTTCCACGTCGTCGGCACGCTGCGCGACTGGGACGTGACCGGCCGCCTCGGCGAGCTTCGGGTGCCGACGCTCGTCGTCACGGGCGAGCACGACGAGGCGACGCCGGCGATCAACCGCACGGTCTCGGCGGCGATTCCGGGCGCCGAGTCGGTGATCTACCCGGGGTGCTCGCACATGGCCCACGTCGAGGACCCCGCGGGCTACATCCGCCTGCTCGACGACTTCATGGCGACCCGTGGTGAGGCGGCCTCGACGGCCGCCTCACCGCGGGGGTCTGGCCCCGCAGGGGCCTGACCCCGCTGTCGCAGCGGGGTCTGGCCCCGCAGGGGCCTGACCCCGCTGTCGCAGCGGGCGACCCGCTAGGACCCCGAGTGTCCCGGCGGCCCGGTGTGCAGGTGGTTGTGGTCGCCGTAGCCGTTGCCCGGCCGGGTCGGCTCGGTGGGCGTCGTCGTCGTGGTGGTCGTGGTCGTGGTGGTCACCGCCGTCGCCGGCGGCGGCATCGTCACGACGACGGTCGGAGGCGAGGACGTCGGCTCGCGAGGAGGCTCGAGCGGCGGTGCTGCGACCGTCTGCGTCGAGGGCGAGGGCGCCGGCGACGCGGGCGGCGCGGCGACGGGCGGCGCCGGCGTCGTTACGACCGGCGGAGCCGGCGGCTGCGGAACCGGCGTCGGCTTCGGGGCCGGCACGGGCTGCGGGGCCGGCGTCGCGACCGGCTTCGCCCTCGGCGCCGGCTTCGCGACCGGCTTCGTCACGCGGTGCCGGGCGACCGGCGCCGTCCGCGACACTGCCGGCCGCGGGTACACGATGCGCTCCGCCGACGACGCCGTCGGCGCGACCGCGGGGGCCGCGGCAGGGGTCCGCTCTGCCACGGCGACGCGCGGCCGGGCAGCGTGGCGCTGCCGCGGCTTCGCCGCGGCTCCGCGCCGCGCCGGCTCGGGTGCAGGCTGCGGCGCGGCGACCACCGGCGGCGTGCTCGCGTGCGAGGCGGGCGGCGGCGGCAGCGGCGCGACCCGCGTCACGTGCGGTGCGCGCTGGCCGAGGAGAACGACGAGCCCGAAGACGGCGACGACTGCGGCTGCGGCGGCGAGGCGGAGCATCTGCCCGCAGTATCCGTGCCGGCGCAGACGGTGCGCAAAGCATTCGTTTTACACGCGCTTTACCTGCGGCTTTCCGAAGAGGGCCTCCGGGCGGGCGATCGTACCGTCACACCGCTGAAGGAGGGGAACCAGATGAAGCGCACACCCGTCGTCGCCACGGTGGTGCTCGCAGCGCTCGCCGGCTCGGGCATCGCGGTTGCCCGAGGCCTGGACGACGCGAAGAACGCGCGCGCCTTGAGCGCGACGTTCACGGCCACGACCGCATCGCGCATCGACACGCGCACCTGCACGACGTCCGACAACAAGTCGCTCGTCGCGACAACCGGGACGTACACCGGGACCGCCACGGGCGACCCGGACCTCACAGGTGCGGCCACGCTCCGTACACGCTCCCTGATCGACACGACCGACGGCATCGGAACCGTCGCCGGGTCGCTCGAGATCGACGTCCCCGGCCGTCACACGGATGCGCAGTTCACCGCCGTCTACAGCGGCGGCTCGATCGCCGGCCTCGCCGTCGGTCATGCGCACAGCCCCGCAGCGCAACTCCTCGCGAACCTCTCCGCGACGTTCAGCAGCACCGGCGGGTTCACGAACGGAAAGCTCGGCGGATCCGCAGGCGGGGCGGCGGTCGAGCTCGCGCCGGGTGCCTGCCGGCCGGCGAAGCCCGTCAAGGAGCAGAGCTCGGCGCACGGGACGGTCACGAGCGTCTCGGGCACGTCGATCACCGTCGCGGGTCTCACGTGCGCGGTCCCGCCGAGCCTCCAGGCAAGGGTCGCGCCGTTCACGATGGGCTCCCGCGCGCAGATCCAGTGCACGCTGACGAACGGCGTCAACACGCTGACGCGCATCGGCAAGTAGGACGACGAGGGGCCGGGCTCGCCGGCCCCTTCTTCAGGTCGCCTGCGCGGCGGCTGCGACGTCGCGCGGGTACGTGCGCAATGCGCGGAAGAGGAGCACGGCGCTCGCACCGAGCGGGAAGACCATGACGAAGAACGTCCACTGCAAACCGGACCGCCCGCCGCCGAAGACGTAGTCGGAGACGGCGCCGAAGAGAAGCGGCGCGAGCGCCTGCAGCAACGATCGGAGCAACGTGCGCACCGCCTCGGCGCGGCCCCAGAGGGCAGCGGGCATGATGTCGAGCCGCGCAGCGTCGATCGGCGGGTTCTGCGCCGAGAGCGCGAGCGTCGCGGCGATCAGATACGGCAGTGCAGACACGGAGCTCCGTGCGAAGAGCGCCGGCACCCAGAGCACCGTCGTCACCGCCGCCGAGCAGGCGGCCGTCCAGATGCGTGCGTTCAGGTGGCCGCGGCGCAGCAAACGGTCGCCGATCGCGCCGCCGGCGAGCGTTCCGGTAACGGCGCCGATGCCGATCACGAGGAGGAGCACGTTCGCGAGCGCCTGGCTGACCCCGTACTGCTGCTTCTCGAACTCGTTGCCGAACGTCTGGACTCCTGCGAGGAAGTAGTAGCCGAGCGCGCTCGACGCGATGAGGATCACGTTCGTGCGTACGCGCAGCACGTGACGCACGGCCTCGATCAACCCGATCTCCCCGGGGTCGCCGCGCGGGATCGCCTGCGGGTCTGGTTCGACGCCGCGCTCGCGCGCGAGGCGCTGCGCGTCCGTCTCGTGCACTGTCGCCGCGTCGTCGGCGCCGTCCTCGTCCGGCGAGAGCATGCCGCGGCTGTCGCGTGGCGGCTCGGGCAGCCGCACGACGAGCCACGCGAGCGCGAACGCAGGCAGCGCGAGGATCACGAACGCGGCCTGCCACGAGAGTGCAGCGATGTCGCCCGTGACTGCGAAGCCGAAGCCGGCACCGAGCAGCTCTCCGGTCAGGATGAAGCCGTAGATGCGGCCGCGCTCGGAGCTCGCGAAGTAGTCGCCGACGAGCGATGCGACGATCGGTCCGGCGGCCGCTGTGACGACGCCGAGCGCGAGACGCGCGAGCAGGAGGTCGCCGAACGTCGACGAGGTCGCGCTCCACAGCATCGCTACCCCCCAGAGCACGATCGCCACACCGAGCGTCGCCGTGCGGCGAACACGATCCGCGAGCACGCCGAACGGCAGCGTCGCGGCTGCGCCGACGAGCGAGCTGACTGCGACGAGAAGCCCGATGTCGGTGTTGTCGATGTGCAGGCTGTGGCGGAGCTCCGTCGCGGAAGCGCCGACCGTCGCTGCGTCGGCACCGCTCAGCCCGAGGACGCACGCGAGCACGAGCACCACGCGCGTCCGCTCGGCCCCGCCGATCGTGCGCGTCAGCTGGCGAAACGCAGCCGAAGACACGGCGACGGCCGCCGCACCGAGTGCGCGCCCGACACCGCCTGGCCGCTCCTCTTCCATGACGCCCGACGAAGCGTATGCAGCTTCGCGGTTGTGCACAGCCTGCCAGCGCGTTAGCGTTCCCCGCCTGTGAGGGTCGTCCGGGTACGGGTTGTGCTCGTTTGCACGAGCACGCTGGCGGTTGCACTGCTCGCGGCGACGGCGGCCTCCGGTGCAAACCCGGTGCGCGTGCAGCAGCAACGGGCAAAGCGCGTCGAAGCGCGCGTGAACCAGCTGGGGTTGCAGCTCGAGCAGGTCGTTCAGCAATGGGACGGCGAGCGCGCGGCGTTGCAGGAGGTCGATGCACGCCTTCGGGTCGCGAATACGGAGCTGCTGGTCGCTCGGCGGAACCTCCACGCCGCGCAGCACCGGCTCGAACAGCGGCTCGTCGACCTCTATGTCTCGCCTCCGCCCGACGCGATCGACGTCTTCGTCGGCGCGACGAGTCTCTCGGATCTGATCAATCGGATCGAGGCGACGCAGTCGTTCTCGAAACAGGACCGCGCAATCGCCGCAGCCGCGATCGAGTTCCGCGCGCAGATCAAGCAGCGCGAAGTGGTGTTGCATCGGGAGAAGCGAAACCGCACGAGGTTGATTGCCAGCCTCGCCGTCCAGCATGCACAGATCGAGCGCGGCATCGCCGCGCAGCAGCATCTGCTGGCGTCGATTCACCAGACGATCCAGACGCTGCAGGCCCAGCAGGCGGCACGCGAGCGTCGTCTCGCTGCGCTCGCGCGCGCAAGGATCGCGCGCGAGGTGGCGGCTGCGCGCGAGCGCGCCGCAGCGCAGGCCGTGCAGCCGCAGCCTACGGTGGCGCTGCCGTCGCCGCCGCAGGCGCCGGCACAGCAGCCGGACCCCCAGCCGGCTCCCGGACCCGGGCCGTCGCCGGCGGCGCCGCCCGCGCCGGCACCCGCGCCCGCGCCGACCACGCACGCGAGCGCCGCCTCGATCGCGGCGCGCTACCTCGGGGTGCCGTACGTCTGGGGCGGCGCGAGCCCGAGCGGCTTCGACTGCTCGGGGCTCGTGATGTACGTCTACGCGCAGCTCGGCATCTCGCTGCCGCACTACACGGTCTCGCAGTGGGACGCGACGACGCCGATCGCCGTGAGCGACCTGCAGCCCGGCGACCTCGTCTTCTTCGACGGTCTCAGCCACGTCGGCATCTACATCGGGAACGGCCAGTTCATCCACGCGCCGCACACCGGAACCGTCGTGCAGATCGGGACGCTGGCCGGCTACTGGTCGGCGCACCTCGACGGCGCGCGCCGCGTGCCCTAGCGGGTCGGCAAGACGTGCATGCACGCCTTCACGTTCAGGAGGTGTGCCGAGAGGAAGGCCTCGTGACGCTCGGTCGTGTAGGCCCTGGACGCGGACTTGCCGGCCGCGAGCAGCTTCGCGCCGCGGTCCCAGTGGAGCACGAGTCGTGCGACGGCTCGATGAACGTTCGGCGGCTCCGGCACTGCGCCCACGCGGGCGGCGGCGCGCTCGACGATCGCCGCGGCGCGGCGATCCGTCGCTCCCGCGGCCGCGGACGCCGAATCGGAGCAGATCGCCTTGGTGCGCTGGGCGAACGTGTGCCCGAGCGCCTGCGCTGCGGCATCCGCGTGATCGTCCGTGACCGTGAGCACGGCGGCGAGCGCGCCGGAAAGGACGAGCAGGATGATCGGGGCAGCCCAGAAACGGAGCATCGACGCCCGTGTCTCCGCGCCGCCGACGGAGAAACGACGGACGCGATCACCGGCGGCACGCCGATCGAGACGCCGCAGGCACACTTCGCCTCGTGCTCACCGCCCTCGCCGCGACCCTCGCGCTCGGATCGGGCGCAGCCGGCACCGTGGTGATCGCGCCGGCGCGTCCCGTCTGCCAGGTGGGCCGGCCGTGCTCGGCGCCGGACGCCCACGACACGCTCGTCTTCTGGAGCGGATCGAGGCGGGTCGCCCGCGTGGAGACGTCCGCGGTCGGCGCATTCCGCGTCGCGCTCCCGGCCGGCTACTACCGCATCACGTTTCCGAACCGGCGGCTGATCGTGAGGCCGACGGCGCCGACGTTCGCCGTTCGTCGTGGCGCGTACACGCAGCTGCACCTGTCGATCGACGTCGGCATCCGCTGAGCTCTTAGCATCGTCTCACCTCCGCGGGCACACTGTGCTTGGCAATGCTCGTTCTGGTGGCCGACGACGACCGCGCCGTCCGCGAGGCGCTCGAGCGCGCGCTCGAGCTCGCCGGCTACGACGTCGAGCTCGCGTCCGACGGCGACGCGGCCCTCGCGGCGATCTCGCAGCGGACGCCGGATGCCGTCGTCCTCGACGTGATGATGCCCGGCTACGACGGTCTCGACGTCACCCGCCGGCTTCGGCGCGAGGGGAACCGCGTGCCCGTGCTGCTGCTGACGGCCCGTGACGCGATCGGCGACCGCGTGGACGGCCTCGACGCAGGCGCCGACGACTACCTGCCGAAGCCGTTCGCGCTCGAGGAGCTGCTAGCGCGGCTGCGTGCACTGCTGCGCCGTTCGGTCGAGACACCGCCCCCCGACGTCCTGCGCTTTGCCGATCTCACCTTCGACCTCGGCTCGATGGAGGCGCGCCGCGGCGGGCGCCGCTTCGAGCTGACGACGACGGAAGCGCACCTCCTCGAGCTCTTCATGCGCAACCCCCGCCAGGTGCTCCCACGCTCGCTCATCTACGAGCGGGTGTGGGGCTACGACTTCAGCCACTCCTCCAACGCCCTCGACGTGTATGTCGGTTATCTGCGCCGGAAGACCGAGGCCGAGAACGAGCCGCGGCTGATTCACACCGTGCGCGGCACCGGTTACGTTCTCCGCGAATCATGACGTTCAGAGCCAGGCTCGCGATTGCCTCGGCGATCGCAGTCGCCGCGACGGTGGCGATCGCGTCGGCGGTCGTCTACGTCGTGATGCGCGATCATCTGCGCGCGACGGTCGACCAGGAGCTCGTGCAGCAGTACTCCCAGGTCACGAACGGCGAGCACATCCTGGAGCACCTGTTCGGCCCGAACCCGTTCCCGACTCCGGCGCAGGGGCCCAGTGCGACGTCGACCTACGTGCAGGCGGTGCGCGACGACGGGCAGACTCAGCTCGCCAACAACGAGGCGACGCCGGTTCCCGTCGACCGCCGGACGCTCGAGGTCGCTTCCGGGAAAGAGCGCTCGGCCTTCTCGAACGGCGACGTGGGCGGAAAGGACTGCCGCATCTACACGGTCTACCTCGGTCAGAACGCCGACGGCCACGGCGTCGCGCTGCAGTTCGTCCGGCCGGTCGACGACATCCAGCACACGCTCGGCCGGCTGCGCCTGATCCTCCTCCTGATCGTCGCCGGAGGAGTGGCCGTCGGAGCGGCGGCCGGGGCCCTCGTCTCGCGTGCGGCACTCGTTCCCGTGCGCCGGCTGACGAGCGCCGCCGAGCGGATCGCGCGCACGGGAACGCCGACCGAACGCGTCGCCGTCACGGGCGACGCCGACGAGCTGGCGCGGCTCGGCACGGCGTTCAACACGATGCTCGATGCCCTCGAGAACTCGCTCGAGACACAGCGCCGGTTCGTCGCGGACGCGTCGCACGAGCTGCGCACACCGCTCACGAGCCTGCAGACGAACATCGAAGTGCTGAAGCAGCAGGAGCGGCTCGCGCCGGGTCAGCGCTCGAAGCTGTTCGCGGATCTCGAGCGTGAGGCGCACGAGATGCGCGACCTCATCAGCGGTCTGCTCGAGCTCGCGCGCGGGGAGGTCGCACACGAGCGCGTGCCGGTGCAGCTCGACGAGATCGTCGAGAGCGCGGTCGAGCGTGCGCGCAGCCGCTTCCCCGACGTCCGGTTCGAGTCGACGATCGCGCCGACGCAGATCGACGGCGTTCCGGAGCGGCTCGAACGCGCCGTGTGGAACCTCCTCGAGAACGCCGGCAAGTGGACGGCTCCCGGTTCCACCGTCGAGGTCTCTCTCGAGGGAGGCGAGGTACGTGTGCGCGACCACGGGCCGGGGATCGCAGCGGAGGATCGCGAGCACGTCTTCGACCGCTTCTACCGCTCGGCGGCTGCGCGCGCGCTGCCCGGCTCGGGGCTCGGCCTCGCAATCGTGCGCGACGTCGCCGAGGCGCACGGCGGGGTCGTCACCGCCGAGGAGGCGCCCGGCGGGGGCGCACTGCTCCGGCTGCAGCTGAACGGCGCCGCCCGCTCGGCGAACGGCGCCGCACACTCTTAGGCGTGACTCATGTGCGTCTGGTTCGATGACTGTGCTTCATCGAACCCTCCCGAGGCGGTTCCTCCGAATAGCCCGGCGCGCGTGCCTTCCCCTGAGGCGGCGCGTCGGGCTCTCCGCCTACGTTCGTCGAGCGACTAGCGACGGCGGCGGCGGAAGATGCCGCCGCGCTCGGCGAGCTCCGGCTCGGGCTCCTCGGCCTCGGCGGCCGGCGCCTCCCACGGATCCGCGGACGGCTCGTCGGCGTCTCCGGCGTCGTCGGCGTCGCCTGCCTCGTCCTCGGCCGGCACCGCCACGATCGTCAGCGCATCCGGCTCGGTGTCTTCCCCCGGCTCGAGCGCATGCGCCTGCCACGGTGCCGGCGCCTCCACGTAGGGGGCGGGCTCCCCGCCCTCGGCGAGGAACGCGACGGCGGGCGGGATGAACCGTGCGCGCGCGGCAAGCCACTCGGAAAGCGCGACGATCGCGAAAGCCGCGGCCATGAGGATCACGATCGTCACCGACTTGAAGTGCGCGACGCCGGAGATCACGGCGACGGCGACGATGAGCGCCGCCTCGGCGGCGAGCCGCAGCACAACCGCCGGAACGTCCGGCCGGTCGCGGCCGTACGCCTGCGTCGCCCAGGCGGGCTCCGTCGCCGGTCCGCCGAGCCCGAGCGCCCGCAGCGCGCGCAGATCGTTGCGGAGCGCATCCGCGTCACGGCGGAAGACCTCGACCGCCTCGAGCGCCCGAAGCGACGCGTCGAGCTGCGCGGCGTGACGATAGAACGAGTCGAACGCGAGCCGTACGGCCTCCTGGTCGTAACCCTGCTCGCTGATGGGCAGATCCTCGATCCGCGGCAGCGGCGCCGGCGGCTGGTCGGGCGAGGGCCACGCGTCCGGGCTCATGAGCGACACAGTATGCGGATTCACCGGAGAAGCGACAGTTCCTGGGGGAACTCGGGCAGCAGATCGGCGTCGCTCTCTTCGCGGTCCTCCGGCCGGAGGGGCACGACGACCCGGACGAGTCCGCCGCGAACGAAGCCGACGCGGCTCGGCCCGAGATCGAGCGGCTCGTACGACCCCGCGAAGGCCCCCGGGTGCGCGGCGCGGATCCGGAGCACGCGGCGGATGAGATGGAATTTCATCGTCTCGCGACTCGGGGACGTCTGCTCGAGCGCGCGGTACGAGCGCCGCCAGTCGACCGGACGCCGGTTGTCGGGATCGACGAGGTTGAGCGACCAGAACGCGTCGCCCTGGAAGACGTCGGGCAGACCGGGCGCCGTGAGACGAAGCAGCAGCGCCCCGAGCGACGCGTGCTCGCCCGCAGACGCCACGTCGTGCACGAACGGCTCGAACTCGTCGAGGAACTCCTGGTTCTCGTACAGCGCGCGCACGAAATCCATCACGCGCCGCTCGTGCCGCTCGTTCGGCTCGATCCAGTTGGTCGTGCGCTTCGCCTCGCGGAGCGCCTTCTCGAGATAGCGTTCGAGCCGGCTCGGAATGATCGGCCAGGCGCCGACGAGCGTCTGCCAGACGAGGTACTCCTCGTTCGGGTCGTCCATCCCGCCCGTCACCTCGTGCCACGTGCGCACGCGTTCCGCCCAGCGCTCGTGCATCCCCGCGAGCGCCCCGATCCGTGCGCGCACGTCGCCGGCCCGCTTGGTGTCGTGCGTCTGCGAGGCGAGCAGCCACAGCGGCCAGCGCTCGTGGCGCTCGAGCGAGGCGGCGTGGAAGCCGTCGGGATCGAGCGAGAAGCGGCCGGGGTTGCCGCCCACCTCGTTCAGCGCCGTCAGCCGGAGGTAGCGGTAGAACGCGGTGTCCTCCACGCCCTTCGCCATCACCGGCCCGGTCGTCTGCTGCCAGCGCACGACGAACTCGTCGAGCTGCGGCGAGCGCTGCTCGAGCTCGACGACCCGGCGGAGATCGTCGGGCAGGATCGCGTTCGCACGACGGTCCTCGTCGGCAACGTGTCCCGTCGACGGCTCGACGTACGTGCGGTAGACGTGCAGCGAGGCGGCCGCCGCCTCCAGCGCGTCGTGCGGATAGAGCGCACGGAGCCGGTCGAACTCCTGCTCGAACGTCGCGTGTGCGACTTCGACCTTCGCCTCGTGTGCGAGCTCGGCGAACGTGCGTCGCTCGCCGGTCAGGTCGGCGTACAGCTCGGTCATGGGCTCCTCGCCGGCGGGGTCGACGAACAGCGCAGTGACGTCGTTCGCGAACTCGTACCCGGTGGTTCCCTGCACGGGCCAGTCGCGGAGCGGCTCGCCCGGCTCGAGGATCTTCTCGACCCAGACATGCTCGGCACCGTGCTCGCGGAGACGGTCGAGGTATTCGCGGGGATTCGCGAGCCCGTCCGGGTGGTCGATGCGCAGGCCGTCCACGAGACCCTCGCGGACGAGCGAGAGCACCTTCTCGTGCGTCCGCTCGAAGACCTCGGGATCCTCGACCCGGACGCCGCCGAGCTCGCCGATGTCGAAGAAGCGCCGATACCAGCCGCTCTGCGGGTCCCAGTCGAAGAAGGTCGCACGCAGCCCGCGGTCGCGCCAGAACGGATTCTCGTCCTCGGAGGTCGCCATGTGGTTCGGCACGATGTCGAGGAGGATCCCGAGCCCGGCGTCGCGGGCGGCGGTGCAGAGCGCGCGGAACTCGTCCTCGCCGCCGAGGTCCTCGGAGATGCGCGTCGGGTCGGTGACGTCGTACCCGTGCGTCGAGCCGTGTCGCGCCTGCAGCGACGGCGAGAGATAGAGGTGCGACGCGCCGAGGTCGGCGACGTAGCGAAGCGCAGTCTCCTGCACCGCGCGGAAGCCGAACTCGGGCGTCAGCTGGATGCGATACGTGCACCGCCAGGGAGGCACGCCGTCAGACCCGTTTGAACAGCGCAAGCGACCGGCCCTCGAGCGTCACCTGCGAGCGCGCCGTCCACATCGGGCCGGCGGGGAGGTCGTTCGAGGTCGCGAGCTCGAGCGACCAGCGTGCGCCGAAGCGACGCGTCGGCAGCGTGAACGTGATCTCGTCGCCGTACGCGTTGAAGAGGAGCAGGAACGAGTCGTCGTCGATCTCGTCGCCCTCCGGGGTGCGCTCGGTGATCTCCGCACCGTTCAGGAAGACGCCGAGCGTGTGCGCGTCGGGGCGCTGCCAATCCTTTTGCGTCATCCGCCTGCCGTCGGGGCGGAACCACCAGACGTCGGGCAGGCCCGAGCCCTTGGTCTCGTGGCCGCTCAGGAAGCGCGACCTGCGAAAGACGGGGTGCGCCTGCCGCAGCTCGATCAGCCGGCGCGTAAACTCGGTCAGCTCCTCGTCCGCCTCGTCCCACCGGAACCAGGAGAGCTCGTTGTCCTGACACCAGGCGTTGTTGTTGCCGCGCTGCGACCGGCCGAACTCGTCGCCGCCGAGCAGCATCGGGACGCCTTGTGAGAGGAAGAGCGTCGCGAGGAAGTTGCGCTGCTGTCGCGCACGCAGCGCAGCCACCTCCGGATCGTCCGTCGGCCCCTCGACGCCGTGGTTCCACGAGCGGTTGTCGTCGGTGCCGTCGTTGTTGTCCTCACCGTTCGCCTCGTTGTGCTTCCCGTTGTACGAGACGAGGTCATGCAGCGTGAACCCGTCGTGTGCCGTGATGAAGTTGATCGATGCGAACGGCGCACGACCGTCCAGCTGGTAGAGATCGCTCGAGCCCGTGAACCGAGACGCGAACTGCGCGACATTCGACTGCGCACGCCAGAAATCGCGCATCGTGTCGCGGTACAGGCCGTTCCACTCGGCCCACAACACGGGAAAGTTCCCGACCTGGTACCCGCCCGGGCCGACGTCCCACGGCTCGGCGATCAGCTTCACCTGCGAGAGCACCGGATCCTGGTGGATCGTGTCGAAGAACGCCGAGAGGCGGTCGACCTCGTAGAACTCGCGCGCGAGCGCGGACGCGAGATCGAAGCGGAAGCCGTCGACGTGACACTCGATCACGAAATAGCGAAGCGAGTCCATGATCAGGCGCAGGACTGACGGATGCACCGGGTTGAGCGAGTTGCCCGTCCCCGTGAAGTCCATGTAGTGCCGCGGGTCGTCCGGCACGAGCCGGTAGTACGACTGGTTGTCGACGCCCTTGAACGACAGCACCGGCCCGAGATGGTTGCCCTCGGCCGTGTGGTTGTAGACCACGTCGAGGATCACCTCGATCCCGGCGCCGTGGAGCGCCTTGACCATTCCCTTGAACTCGCGCACCTGCTCGCCGCGCGAACCGGTGGCGGCATAGAGCGCGTGCGGGGCGAGATAGCCGATCGACGAGTAGCCCCAGTAGTTGGTGAGACCGCGGTCGTGCAGGAAGCCCTCGTCGATGATGTGGTGCACCGGCAAGAGCTCGACGGCGGTCACTCCGAGGGCTCTCAGATACTCGATCGCGGGCTCCGACGCGAGCCCGGCGTACGTGCCGCGGAGGTCCTCGCGGACTTCGTTCGAGAGCTTGGTGAAGCCCTTGACGTGCACCTCGTAGATCACCATCTCGTTCCAGGGATGCGCCGGCCGCCGGTCGTCGTCCCAATCGAAGTGCGGGTCGACGACGACGCACTTCGGAATCGCCTCGGCGTCGTCCTCGTCGTCCAGGTAGAGGTCGGCGTCGTCGTCCGCCGACGGCACGTACGGCAGCGTGTTCGCCGCGTTCCAGTCGACGGGCCCCTCGATCGCCTTCGCGTACGGATCGATCAAGAGCTTCGCCGGATTGAAGCGGCGACCGCTCGCCGGGTCGTACGCCCCGTAGACCCGGTAGCCGTACCGCTGGCCCGGGCCGACGCCGGGCAGGTAACAGTGCCAGTTGAACGCCTCGCGCTCCTGCAGCTCGATTCGCAGCTCCTCGTCGTTGCCGTCGAACAGGCAGAGCTCGACGCGCTCGGCGTGCTCGGAGAACAGCGAGAAGTTCGTGCCGCTGCCGTCCCACTCCGGACCGAGTGGGAACGGCTTGCCGGGCCAGGCTTGCATCAGCGTCGAATCTCTACCTGTTTCGCGCGGAAGTCGGCGATGAGATCCGTCTCGCCGCGCCGCAGGTGCAGGCGCTTGGCCGTCTCGTCGGCCTCGACGATCTCGAGCCGGCGCGGCAGCTCCCGGTGCAGCGCGACGAGCTCGCGGTAGAGCGGATCCGGCTCGCAGCCGTCGAGCTTCGAGCGCAGGAACGTCTCGAGCGCCTGCGGATCGGGCACCTCGGCGGCGAACGACTCGAAGGCCTCGAACTCCCGTTTGCGCCCCTCCCGTGTCGCGTTCGCGATCTCCGGATCGATGTGGTCGGTGAAGAACTGGAACGGCCGCTGCGTGAGGCACTCCTCGCCCATGAAGAGAAGCGGGGTACACCCGGAGAAGAGCGTCACCGCGGCGGCGACCCGGAGCGCGTCGGGCGGCAGGCGGTCGCCGACCGCGCGGTTTCCGACCTGGTCGTGGTTCTGGGCGCAGACGACGAGCCGCCGCGGGTCGTGCCCTCGGCCGAGCAGGTCGTCCGCGAGCCCGCGCACCGATCCGAAGCTCGCGTAGTAGCCCTCGCGCTCTCCCGTCAGCAGCACGTGCAGCTCGTGGTGCGAGCGGTCGGCCCACTGCGCGTCGTGTCCCCATTCGTCGATCGGCTTCCAGTCGTCGATCTCCATCTCGGAGATCACGAGCGCATCGCCGACCCGCTGCTTCAGCTCCTTGCAGATGTGCGTCGGCGAGTCGTCGAAGATCGCATGCACCGCATCGAGGCGGAGCCCGTCGACGTGATAGTCGCGAATCCACTGCTCGGCGTTCTGCACCGCCCACTCGCGCACCCAGTGCTGCGAGTAGTCGATCGCGTCGCCCCAGAAGGTCTGGTGCCGCGACGAGAAGTACGGAGCGAACGCGGTGAGCGCCTCGTTCCCCGGCCCGACGTGGTTGTAGACGACGTCGAGGATCACGCCGAGCCCGGCGGCGTGCGCGGCGTCGACGAGCTGCGCGAACCCGCCGGGCCCGCCGTAGGCCGGATGAGGCGCGTAGGTGTAGACGCCGTCGTACCCCCAGCCTCGCTCGCCCGGGAATGTCGCGACCGGCATCAGCTCGACGGCGGTGACGCCGAGCGCCGCGAGCGCCGGCAGCCGCCCCGCAGCGGCGGCGAACGTGCCCTCGGCGGTGAACGTGCCGACGTGGAGCTCGTAGACGACGAGCTCCTCGAGCGTGACTCCGCCCCAGCCGCCGTCGTGCCACTCGAACTCGCGCGGATCGACGGTCGCGGAGGCGCCGCGGATGCCGTAGGGCTGGTGGCGCGAGCACGGGTCCGGCCGGGTCTCGGCGCCGTCGAGCGCGAGCAGATACTCCCCGCCGGGGAAGCGGCCGTTGAAGATGCCGGCCTCGCTCGGTGCGAGCGGGTACGCCGCGTCGGCCGCGAGCACGTCGAGCGTGCGCGCTTTCGGAGCCCAGACCGTGAGCTCGAAGTCGCCCTCCCCCGTCGGCACCGCGCCCAGACGCATGGGGCGGCGCGTACCCCTAGCGCCCGACGGCGTAACCCTGCATCGAGCGCGGGTTCGCGGCAGCCTTCAGGGCGCCGCCGCGCTCTCGCCCCACAGCGCTGACGCGCCCGAGCGACCACGCCGCCGAGACCTCGACGTCGTGCCCCCGCTCCCGGAGGCCTTCGAGCGTCGCCGGCGGCGCGCGCTCCTCGACCGCCACGTGACGCGGGCGGACCTTCCGCGGATAGAACGAGCTCGGGAACGCCTCGGTGTGGTGGCCGGGCGCGTCGATCGCCTCCTGGAGGTTCATACCGGCGTGGACGTGCGCGAGGAAGGTGTTCAGCGTCCACTGGTCCTGCTGGTCTCCGCCCGGCGTGCCGAGTGCGAGGTACGGCTCGCCGTCGCGCGCGACGAGCGTCGGCGACAGCGTCGTGCGCGGCCGCTTGCCGGGCTCCAGCGAGTTCGCGAGCCCCGCCTCGAGCCAGAACATCTGGGCCCGCGTTCCGAGGCAGAAGCCGAGCTCGGGGATCACCGGCGCACCCCACAGCCAGCCGCCGCTCGGCGTCGCGGAGACGAGGTTGCCCCACCGGTCGATCACATCGAGGTGGACCGTGTCCCCACGCGTCGGCTCGCCGACGCCGGGCGCGACCGGCGCGTCGGCGAGGACCGGGCTCGGCAGGCGCGGCGACGGGCCGCCGGGCCGCAGCTCGGCCGACGCATCCTCGCCGACCAGCTCTCGCCGCTCCTCTGCGTACTCCCGCGAGAGGAGGAGGTCGAGCGGCACGTCGACGAACTCCGGATCGCCGTACCACGCTTCACGATCGGCGAACGCGAGCTTCGCGCACTCGGTGATCGTGTGGATCCACGCGGCGCTCGCGTGGCCCATCGCCGCGAGGTCGAAGCCCTCGAGCAGCCGCAGCTGCTGCAGGAACACCGGCGCCTGGCTCCATGGCCCCGCCTTGTAGACCGTGTGCCCGCAGTAGTCGACGGCGAGCGGGCGCTCGTACGTCGGCGTCCACGCGCCGAGATCGGCGCCGCCGAGCAGGCCCGGGTGGCGCTCGCCGGAGCTGTCGAGGAACTCGTGCTGCTGGAACGCGACGATCGCGTCGGCGACGAAGCCGCGATACCAGCAGTCGAGCGCTGCGTCGAGATCGCCGTGCGACTCGTCGAGGATGCGCCGGTAGGTCGCCGCGAGCTGCCGGTTGCTATGAAGCGTGCCCGGTTCGGGGGCCGGCAGGTACACCTCGGCGGAGCTCGTCCAGTCGTCGCGGAAGAGCTGCTCGACGTTGCGGACCGCGCTGCCGATCCCCGCGACGGCCGGATACCCGTGCTCCGCGTAGTCGATCGCGAAGCGGAGCACGTCGCCCAGGCCGACCGTACCGTGGTCGCGCAGCAGCGAGACCCAGCCGCCGAACGCTCCCGGGACGACGGCCGCGAGCGGTCCCGTGCCCGGGACGAGCTCGAGCCCGAAGTCGTCCCGGTAGCGCTCGATCGTCGCCGCGGCCGGAGCGGGGCCCTGCGCGCACAGCACGACGGGCTCGTCGTCGCCGGCCCGCCAGAGGAGGGCCGGCAGGTCGCCCCCCGGGCCGTTCAGGTGCGGCTCGACGACCTGCAGCGTGAACCCCGCCGCGACCGCTGCGTCGAACGCGTTCCCGCCCTGTTCGAGGATCGCCATACCGGCCGCCGACGCCAGCCAGTGCGTCGACGCGACCATCCCGAAGGTGCCGCGGAGCTCCGGACGGGTCGTGAAGCTCACGCGTTGACGATATCGGCGGCGTCCTCGACGAGGCGCGGAGCAGGACGGTCGCGGTCGACGAGATGGCAGGCGACCAGGTGGCCCGACGCGAACTCGCGCAGGGCGGGGTGCTCCTCGTCGGACTGCGGCGCCGACCGCTCGTGCAGCGGACAGCGCGTTCGGAAGCGGCAGCCGGACGGCGGCTCGAGCGGGCTCGGCGGATCGCCGTCGAGCACGACGGGGCGACGGGCCCGCTGCACCACCGGATCGGCGACGACGGCCGCCGAGAGCAGCGCCTGCGTGTACGGATGCTGAGGCCGCCGGAACAGGTCGCGCCGGGGTGCGGTCTCGACGATCTCGCCGAGGTACATGACCGCGACGCGGTCGCAGAGGAACTCGACGGTCGCGAGGTCGTGCGTGATGAAGAGGCAGGAGAAGCCCATCTCGCGCTGCAGGTCGCGCAGCAGGTTGAGGATCGACGCCTGCACCGAGACGTCGAGCGCAGAGACCGGCTCGTCGGCAACGAGCACGCTGGGGCGGAGGATCAGCGAGCGCGCGAGCCCGACGCGCTGACGCTGTCCGCCGGAGAGCTCGTGCGGATAGCGGAAGCGCAACTCGCTGCGCAGGCCGACCGCGTCGAAGATCTCGTCCACCCGGGCATTGAGCGCACGCCCGTGCGCGAGCTTGTGCAGGCGCAGCGGCTCGCCGACGATGTCCCCGCACGTGAGGCGCGGGTTGAGCGAGGAGTACGGGTCCTGGAAGACCATGTGCACCTGCCGGCGGAGCGGACGCATCCGGCGCCGGGAGAGGTGCGTGATGTCGGCGCCGTTCAGCCGAATCGTCCCGGACGTCGGCTCGATCAGCCGCAACACGCAGGCCGCCACCGTCGACTTGCCGCTGCCGGACTCGCCGACGAGCCCGAGGATCTCGCCGCGTCCGAGGGCGAACGAGACGCCGTCGACCGCATGCACGACACGTCTGCGCCTGCCGGTGTAGTGCTTGACGAGGTCGACGACCTCCAGTGCGGGTACGTCGCTCACCCGGGCCCCGGATGGAAGCAGGCGACGAAGTGGCTCGGCCGCACCTCGCGGAGCTGTGGGATCTGGCTGCGTGTCACCTCGTCCGCGCGCGGGCAGCGGTCGGCGAACGCACACGCCTGGGGCAGCTCGTGCAGCGAGGGCACGCGGCCCGGGATCTCCTGCAGCCGCTCTCTCGTCCCCTCGCCCTCGTAGGGGCGGGGCACCGCTCCGAGCAGCCCGATCGTGTACGGGTGCTGAGGGTGGGCGAAGAGCTCCGGAACCGGCGCCTCCTCCGCCTTGCGGCCGGCGTACATGACGACGACACGGTCGGCGACGTCCGCCACGACGCCGAGGTTGTGGGTGATCAGGACGATCGCCGTACCGAGCCGTTCGCGGATGTCGCGCATCAGGTCGAGAATGCCCGCCTGGATCGTCACATCGAGCGCCGTCGTCGGCTCGTCGGCGACCAGCACCTTGGGATCACATGCGATGGCGATCGCGATCATCACACGTTGGCGCATCCCACCGGACAGCTGATGCGGATACTCGTCGAGTCGCCGCTCGGCCGCCGGGATGCGCACGAGCCGCAGCAGCTCGATCGTCCGACTCCGCGCCGCCGCCCGCGACAGCCCGAGATGTCGCTGCAGCACCTCGCCGACCTGGCGGCCCACGGTGAAGACCGGATTCAGCGACGACATGGGCTCCTGGAAGACATACGAGATCTCACGGCCGCGAATGCGCCGCAGCTCGCGCGCGGACAGCGTGAGCAGGTCGCGCCCCTCGAAGAGCACCCGGCCGGTCACGTGCGCCGTCTCGGGCAGCAGCCGCACGAAGGACATGCACGTGACGCTCTTGCCGCAGCCCGACTCGCCCACGACTCCGAGCACCTCGCCGGGCGCGAGCGTCAACGACATGCGATCCACCGCATGCACGGGGCCGTCGTCGGTGTCGAACCGCACCGACAGGTCGGAGACCTCGAGCATCAACGCGTGGTACGCGGGTCGAGAATGTCCCGCAGACCGTCGCCGAAGACGTTGAACGCGAGGACGACGAGCACGAGGGCGATGCCGGGGAAGACGGCGAGCCGCGGCGCCTGACTCGTATACGACTGCGCGTCCTGCAGCATCACGCCCCACGAGGTCTGGGGCGGCTGCACGCCGAGGCCGAGGAACGACAGCACGGCCTCGCCGATGATCGCCTGCGGGATCGTCAACGTCGCCTGCACGAGCAGCGTGCTCGTCATGTTCGGGAGGATGTGCCGGAAGATGATCGTCCGATCGGTTGCGCCGTTCGCAATCGCCGCCGGCACGTAGTCCTCCTCGCGCCGCGCGAGCGTCTCGCCGCGCGCGATCCGGATGAATCCGGGGATCGAGCCGATCCCGATCGCGAGCGTCGCGTTGAGCAGCGACGGGCCGAGGATCGCGGCCAGACCGACGGCGAGGATCACGAACGGGAACGAGAGGAGCACGTCGGTGGCCCGCGCGATCACCGTGTCGGTCCAGCCCCGGTAGTACCCGGCGACCATCCCGATCGGCACCGCGATCACCATCGCGAGCAGCGTCGCGAGCACGCCGACGAGCATCGACGACCGCGCGCCCCAGATGATCCGCGACAGCTCGTCGTGGCCGAGCTCGTCGGTGCCGAGGAGGTAGCGCGAGCCCGGCTTCGCGAGCGTGTGGTTGAAGTCGGTGAATGCAGACGAATGGGGAGCGACCCACGGGGCAAAGATCGCCACCACGACGAAGAAGAGGACGACGACGAGCCCGGCGACCGCGACCGGCCTGCGCAGGAACCGCTTGCGCAGCAGCCTCCGACGCCGCGTCCGCGGATCGAGCTCGGCGACGACGATCACGTTCACGAGGCGCGGATCCTCGGATTGAGCAGCGAGTACGCGATGTCGACGAGGAGGTTGGCGACGATGTACCCGGTCGCCGCGACGAGCACGACTCCCTGGATCAGCGTGTAGTCGCGCTGATTGACGGACTCGAACGTCAGCTCGCCGAAGCCGGCTATCTGGAACACGGTCTCGGTGACGACGACGCCCGAGATGAGCAGCCCGAGCTGGAGGCCCATCACCGTCGTCACGGTGATCAGGCTGTTGCGGAGCGCGTGCCGGCAGATCACGGACCACTCGCTCAGACCCTTCGCGCGCGCGGTGCGGATGTAGTCGGCGCCGAGCGAGTCGAGCATCGAGGAGCGCATCTGCCGCATCAGCACCGCCGCGAAGCCCGCCGCCAGCACGCATGCGGGCATGATCATGTGCTCGAGGTTCGAGAGCGGGTGCGCCCAGCCGACGTAGCCGCCGGCGGGCAGCCAGTGCAGGTCGACGGCGAACCAGATGATCGCGAGCAGGCCGAGCCAGAAGTGGGGCACGGACAGGCCGAGCAGCGCGACGCCGGTCACCGCGTGGTCCTGCAGCTTGCCGCGCCGGACCGCGGCGATCACCCCCGCCGGAATGCCGACGAGCGTCGCGATCAGCATGCTGAGGATCGCGAGCTCGAGCGAGATCGGGATGCGCGAGACGATCGTGTGCGCAACGGGGAGGTCGCGCTGGTCGGTGCCGAGGTCGCCGTGCAGCGCGAGCCAGATCCAGTGCGCGTACTGCACGGGCAACGGCCTGTCGAGCAGGTACTTGTGGCGGACAGCCGCGAGGACGGCGGGGTCGCGATTCTCGGCGCCGAGCGCGATCGCCGGGTCGCCCGGGATGGCGCGCACACCGAGGAAGACGAGCACGCTCGACACGACGAGGACGACGAGGGCGGCTCCCGTGCGCCTGATCAGGAAGCCGCCCATCGTCGGTTGCCTACTTGTATCGGGCGAACGCGACCCGGAGCAGTGTGTCCGGATACATCGTGATGCCCGTCAGCTTGGTCGACACGCCCGCGCGCGTGACCGGGTAGTACAGGTAGATCAGCGGCCGGTCGGCCTGGATGATCTTCGTGACCGCGTTGTACAGGGTCTGGCGCGCCTTGGTCGTGGACGCCTTGCGCGCGTTGCTGAGGATGAGATCGACGCGCGGGTTCGAGTACCCGCTGCCGTTCTCCGAGCCGCCCGTCGCGACGAAGTCGTGGATGTTGCCGTCCGGGTCGACGCGCCCCGACCAGCCGATCTGGAACGTGTCGAAGGTTCCTGCGTCCTCCTTGCTCAGCGACGTGACGAAGTCGGTCGAGTCGACGTTGACCTTGATGCCGACGGCGGCCTCCTCCGACTGGATGAACTGCGCGAGCCGGAGCGCGGCCGTTCCGGTCGGGACCATCAGGTTCACCGTCGGTGAGACGCCCGACTGCTGAACGAGCTTCTTCGCCTCGGTCGGGTTGTAGGGCGTGCACTTGAGCGAGCGGTCGAAGTAGGGGCTCGTCGGGGAGAGCGGCGTGCAGCCCGGCAGGACGGTGCCGCCGAAGACGACCTTGTTCATGGTGTTGCGGTTGATCGCCATCTCGAACGCCTCGCGCAGCTTCGAGCTCGACGCCATCGGGGTGCCGATGTTCGAGAAGGGCTTCCCGATGCCGTTCTTGTTCCCGATGTTGATCGTGAACCCCTGGTAGCCGAGGCCGGTGACCTTGATGATCCGCAGGCCCGGCGTGTGCTCGATCCCCTGGAGCTGCGTCGAGTCGATCGCGTCGAGCGCCTGGAGGTCGCCGGCCTTCAGGGCTGCCGCTGCCGCGGCCGTGTCGTTCTCGACCTTGAAGACGATCTTGTCGAGATGGACATCCTTCTTGTCGTAGTAGTACGGCGACTTGACGACGGTGATGCTGTCGCCGGCGACGCGGTTCTGGTACATGAACGGCCCGACGCAGATCGGGTTCTGCGCGAAGTTCGCGCCCAGCTTTTGCAGCTGCGTGGGCGACATGATCATCCCTGCCCGGTCGGCGAGCTGCGCCGTCAGCGGCGAGTACGGAGTCTTCAGGTGGATGACGACCTTGTACTGGCCGGAGGTCGCGACCGTGTCGATCGGCGAGATCTCGCTCGCGCGCGCCGATCCCTTGAGGGTCAGGTCGCGCTGGAGCGTCGTGACGACCGCGGCGGCATTGAAGGGTGTCCCGTCGTTGAACTTGATCCCCTTGCGGAGCGGGATCGTAACGGTGAGCTTGTCCTTCGAGATCGCCGGTAGCGCCGACGCGAGCTGCGGCACGATCTGCGCCTTCGCGTTCAGGTCGTAGAGCTTCTCGCAGAACGTGAGGAAGACCTCGCGGCCGGAGAGCGTGCGGGCGAGCGTCGGGTCGAGCGCATCGGGCTCGCCGTTGGCCATGCCCACGGTGAGCGTGCCGCCGTTCGCGGCTACGGCGTGGCGGCCGGCACCCGCCGTGGCGGCGAGCGCGAGGATTGCGAGCAGGACCGCAGCGCCGACGAGGGCGGTGCGGCCTCGGAAGCCGTTCATCGCATGCGTCCTTCCGTGTCGGTGGCAGAGCAGGTCGCGGGAACGGGACGGGGACGGATGCTACCGGGTGGATCCACTTCCACGTCAACTGGATCCAATCTCTGGTACGGTCGGGCCATGGCGGAGGCGCCCGAGCGCCGGGCGCTCGTCGACAAGCTGGCGGCGACGCTGCAGGCGCGCGTGCTGAGCGGCGAGCTGCCGACGGGAGCGCGGCTTCGCCAGGAGGCGCTCGCCGAGGAGTTCGGCGTCAGCCGGACGCCGGTGCGCGAGGCGCTCCGCAAGCTGCAGGCGAGCGGCCTCGTCGAGGTACGGCCGAACCGCGGCGCGCTCGTCCGCGGTCTCTCCGCGCGCGAGGTGCGCGACGCCTACGAGGTCCGCGCCGAGCTCGAGGGGCTCGCGGCGGAGCTCGCGGCGCTCCATCCGCATCAGGAGGACATCGACGCGCTGCGGGAGGCGCAGCGGGAGTTCCAGACGGCGCTCGACGAAACAGTCGCCGCGCGCGACGGCGGCGAGGCTCCGTCGGACGAGGTCAGCCTGCGCTGGGGCCGCGCGAACGACCTCTTCCACCAGACGATCCAGCACGCGGGCGGGAACGCGGTGCTCGAGGCCACGCTCACCCACCTCCACCGAAGCTTTCCGCGCGACCTCAGCCGCACGGTGCTGCGCGAGAGCACGACCCTCCTGCAGGAGAACGTGCGGGAGCACGAGGCGATCATCGCCGCGATCGACCGGCGCGATCCCGCGGCGGCCCGCGAGCTGATGGTCAAGCACGTCCGCCGGGCGGGCGGCCTGATCACCCGCCGCTGGAACGACTGAATCCGCTACTCGCTGAGCTGTGCCAGCTGCTCGTCCATGAACGTGCCGGGCTTCGGCGGCGACACGTGCACGGGCCGGTTGAACGCAAAGAGATGCGCGGTCAGGAGGAGCGAGGACGAGTGGTCGGCGGTGCGGCCGGTCAACCGCAGCCGGTGCACGAGCCCGTCGCGCCCGACCCAGACGGTGAGCCGGAGCGCGCGGAACTCGAGTCCGCCGGTCAGCCGCGTCAGCGAAGCGCGCACGACCGGGTCGTCGTAGGCGACGCCGCCGCGGTACACGCTCCGCGCCCCGAGCAGCCTGCCTTCGCCGACCAGGCGCAGGAGCGGCGCCGGGGTCAGCGCGTGGAGAACCGCGAGCGCCGACGAGCCGGCCCGCAGCCGCGCAAGATCGATGCGCAGCCAGCGCCACTTGCCGTTGACGACCATCCCGTTCGGCGCCTGCTCGTAGAGAAACGGTCCGTCGAGCACCTCCTGTGCGCTCAGACCGGCGGTCGCGAGGTGCACCGAGATCGTCCGCAGGTTCGACTGTCCACGCACGTGCAGCGTGAACCGAAGGCCGTCGCGGAGGATGCCGACGTGGAACGCGTAGTGGAGAGACGCCACGTGCGCCGTGCGAGCGAGCGCGCCTGCGAGCGTCGGCTGCGGCGCTGCGGCGCTGCCGCGTGCTGCGGCGAACGTGATCGAGAGTGCGGCGACGAGCGCCGCGAGCGCGATGAGCGCCGGCTTCCGCATGGATCCCCCGTCTATCGTGTGCGAAAGGAACGCGGCGACGGCTCGAACGGGTACGGCTCGGCTACTCGGGAACGAGCCAGACGGCGCCGAGCGGGGGCAGCGTGAGCAGCGCGGAGAACGGCTGGTCGTGCCAGGGCACCGCCTCCGCTTGGACGCCGCCGAGATTCCCGACCCCCGAGCCGCCGTAATACCCCGAGTCCGTGTTCAAGAGCTCCTGCCACCGGCAGCAGACCGGCATGCCGACGCGATAGTCGTAACGCGGCACCGGCGAGAGGTTCAGCACGCACACGACCGGGCGCTCGCCCCGCGCGTCGAGGCGCGCGAACGCGAGCACGTTGTTCGCAGCGTCGTTTGCCTCGAGCCAGCGAAAACCGGCCGGTTCGAAGTCGACCTCGTACATGGCGGGCTGCGCGCGATACGCGCGGTTGAGGTCGCGGACGAGCGAGTGGATGCCCTGGTGCTCGGCGTACTCGAGCAGGTCCCAGTGCAGCGAGCCGTCGTAGTTCCACTCCTCCCACTCGCCGAGCTCGCCGCCCATGAAGAGCAGCTTCTTGCCCGGGTGCGCCCACATGTACGCGTAGAGCGCGCGCAGGTTCGCGAACTTCTGCCAGCGGTCGCCCGGCATCTTGTCGAGCAGCGAGCGCTTCCCGTGCACGACCTCGTCGTGCGAGAGCGGCAGGACGAAGTTCTCGCTGAACGCGTACATCAGCGAGAAGGTCAGCGTGTGGTGGTGGAAGCGCCGGTAGACCGGGTCCTTCTGGAAGTACGTGAGCGTGTCGTGCATCCAACCCATGTTCCACTTGAAGCCGAAGCCGAGCCCGCCGAGATACGTCGGCCGCGAGACAGCCGGCCACGCCGTCGATTCCTCGGCGGCGGTCAGGATCCCGGGCTCACAGCCGTACACGGTCTCGTTCATGCGCTTGAGGAACTCGACCGCCTCGAGGTTCTCGCGGCCGCCGAACTCGTTCGGCATCCACTCGCCTTGCTTCCGCGAGTAGTCGAGATAGAGCATCGACGCGACCGCGTCGACGCGAAGGCCGTCGGCGTGATGCTCCTTGAGCCAGTAGAGCGCATTCGCGAGGAGGAAGTTGCGCACCTCGTCGCGTGAGAGGTTGAAGATGAGCGTGCCCCAGTCGGGATGCGCGCCGCGGCGCGGATCCGAGTGCTCGTAGAGCTGCGTGCCGTCGAAGGCCGCGAGCGCCCAGTCATCGCGCGGAAAATGCGCCGGGACCCAGTCGAGCAGCACGCCGACGCCGTTGCGGTGCAGGCGGTCGACGAAGCAGCGGAAGTCGTCGGGAGTCCCGAAGCGCGCGGTCGGCGCGAAGTAGCCCGTCACCTGGTATCCCCACGAGCCGGCGAACGGATGCTCCATGATCGGCATCAGCTCGACGTGCGTGAAGCCGAGGTCGGCGACATAGTCCGAGAGCTCGTCCGCCAGCTCGAGGTAGTCGAGCGAGCGATTCCCTTCGAGGGGATTGCGGCGCCACGAACCGAGATGCACCTCGTAGATCGACATCGGCCTGCGCAGCCAGTCGCTCTGCGCGCGCTCCTCGGCCCACGCGCCGTCGCTCCATTCGTGCCGCGAACAGAAGACGACCGACGCGTTCGCGGGCGGCAGCTCCGTCGCGAACGCAACCGGGTCGGCCTTGATGCGCAGGCGCTGGTCGTGCGTCCGGATCTCGTACTTGTACTTCGCGCCCTCGGTCACGTCGGGGACGAAGAGCTCCCAGATCCCCGAGCTGCCGAGCGAGCGCATGGGATGGAGCCGGCCGTCCCAGGAGTTGAAGTCGCCGACGACGGACACGGCGCGGGCATTCGGTGCCCACACCGCAAACGACGTGCCGACGACGCCGTCGATCTCCCGCACGTGCGCGCCGAGCTTCCCGTAGAGCTCCTCGAGCTTCCCCTCGCCGATCAGGTGCAGATCGAGCTCGCCGAGCGTCGGTAGGAACGCGTACGGGTCGCGCACCGTGAACGTGTTCCCGTCCGGATACTCGACCTCGAGCTCGTACTCGAGCGGCAGCTTCGCCTTGGGCAGGAGCGCCTCCCAGAGCCCGGCCGGGTCCTTCAGCTCCGCCTCGACGTTCGCCGGCTTGACGCGCACGCCGGTCGCGTCGGGGCGATACGTGCGCACGACGACGCCGCCGTCGGCTTCGTGCGCCCCGAGGACGCGATGCGGATCTGCTCCGAGCTCGATCATCAGTTCGTCGCGGCGGCCTGCTCGATAAGCCGCTGTATCCCCGCGACGGGAATCCGAACCCAGTCAGGCCGGTTCTGCATGGGGGAAACCATGTTTCCCCCATGAACCCCCTTCTTCCTCGCGCTCGGTCGGACGAAGCGCGCGCGCCGCGAGAGCGCGGTCTCGCGGCGCACGATCGGCGAAACGTGATTGCGACCGCAGAGGATCATGACGTCGCGGCGGCCTGCTCGATAAGCCGCTGTATCCCCGCGACGGGAATCCGAACCCAGTCAGGCCGGTTGTCGAGCTCGTAGCGCAGCTCGTACACGGCCTTCTCGAGCTCGAACACTGCGAGGAGGCGGTCGAACGCGACCGAGCCGTTCGGCAGCAGGGTGGGATCGACGGTGTCGAGATAGCCCTCGAGGAAATGCTCCCGCGCCTGCGTCTCCCAGCCGTCCGGTGCCGGCGTCCCACGCTCGAGCTCGGCGACGATCGACGCGTAGGCGAACGAGCGCAGCATGCCGGCGACGTCTCGCAACGGGGACCGCTTGCGGCGGCGCTGTGCGAGCGACCGCGCAGGCTCGCCCTCGAAGTCGAGGATCACCCAGTCTTCACCGCTGGAAGCCTCGGCGGCCACGCCGCCGACGCCCGGCTGGGTCGCGCCGCCGAAGGCGGCCCGGGGACTCCAGAGCGTCTGGCCGAGGTGGTAGTCGCCGTGCGTGCGGATCACCTTGCCGATCGCGCCCGCATGCGTGAGCATGCGCAGCTGCTCGCGCACCTCCTCGCCGCGGCCGGCGATCGGCGCGAGCCGCTCGTCGTCGTCCGGCAGCGACAGGAAGACGGCCTCGATCTCCTCGTCGACCGTCGCCGTCAACAGACCGAGCGACTCGACGCTCGGCGTCTCGGGGCAGAACGCCGGATCCGTCGTGTCGGAGGCGAGCACCGTGTGCATCTGCCCGGTCACCTCGCCCAGTCGCTGCAGGCGCGGGAGGAGCTCCTCGGGCTCGTCGGCGATTTCGCGGAGCGCGAGCGCCCAGCCGTCCTCGCCCTCGGCGACGTACTCCTGCAGGATCCCGAGCGTCGCCTGCATCGGGCCGCCGGAGTAGCCGTACCAGCCGCCGAGCGCGGCGATGTTCGGGAAGCCGTGCTCGGTGAGGAAGCGCAGCATCTCGAGCTCGGGATTGACGCCCGCCTCGAGGCGCCGGAAGACCTTGAGGATCAGCTCGTCGTCGAAGACGAGCGAGGTGTTCGACTGCTCGGCGCCGATCGGCCGCGCTTCGAGCAGCTCGCGGCCGAGTCCCGCGAAGCCCTCGATCGGACGGAACTCGACCGCTCCCTCGCGGCCCTGCAGCGTCAGTCCGGCGCGCATCGCGTGCACGAGCTCGCGCGCTGCGGCCGGGTTGTGCAGGCCGTCGATCTCCTCCGCTCCGTGCAGCAGCTGGTAGATGTCGTGCGCGCCCGTCTCGTAGCGGAGCTCGACGAGCTCGAGGGTGAAGCGCGGCTCCGTCGCGCGGAGCTCGACCGAGTCGAGCACTTCCGAGTGCGCGACCGCGCGCGACTTCGCGCCGTACCAGCGCTGCTGCGTGACGTACTCGATCACCGCCTGCTCCTGCGAATCCATCTCACGTAACCGACTTGAGCTGGAACCAGAAAAAGCCGCGCGGCGCGAGCGTCAGCAGGTACGGCAGCGTGCCGACTGCGGGGAAGCGGGTGCGGCCGAGCATCTCCTCGGGGACCATACCCGCGTACTCCGAGAGGTCGAGCTCGACCGCCTGCGCGGAGCGCGCGAGGTTGTGCACGCACAGCACGATGTCCTCCTCCCATTTCCGGATGTGCGCGAAGATCTTCGTGTTTTCTGCGCGAAGCGGCTCGTATGTGCCGAATCCGAACACGGGGTGCTCTTTGCGCAGCGCGATGAACCGGTGGATCCAGCGCAGGAGCGACGTCGGGGTGCGTAGCTGCGCCTCGACGTTCACTGCCTGATAGCCGTAGACCGGATCCATGAGCGGCTGCAGATACAGCTGTGCCCAGTCAGCGCGCGAGAAACCGGCGTTCCGGTCGCCGGTCCACTGCATCGGCGTGCGGACGCCGTCGCGATCGCCGAGATAGACGTTGTCGCCCATGCCGATCTCGTCCCCGTAGTAGAGAACGGGCGAACCGGGGAGCGAGAAGAGCATCGCATGCATCAGCTCGATCTCATCGCGGCCGCCGTCCAGCAGCGGCGCGAGGCGGCGGCGGATGCCGAGGTTGATCTTCATCCGCGGGTCCTTCGCGTACTCCTCGTACATGTAGTCGCGTTCCTCGTCGGTGACCATCTCGAGGGTCAGCTCGTCGTGGTTGCGCAGGAAGAGTCCCCATTGCGCGTTGTCCGGGATCGCCGGCGTACGGTCGAGGATCTCGTAGATCGGAGTCGCGTCCTCCCGGCGTAGCGACATGAACATGCGCGGCATCACCGGGAAGTGGAATGCCATGTGGCACTCGTCGCCGTCGCCGAAGTACTCGACGACGTCCTCGGGCCACTGGTTCGCCTCGGCGAGCAGCACGCGGTCCGGGTAGCGCGCGTCGACCTCTGCGCGCACGCGCTTCAGGTACGCATGCGTCTCGGGAAGGTTCTCGCCGTTCGTTCCCTCCTGCTCGTAGAGATACGGCACCGCGTCGAGCCGGAAGCCGTCGATGCCGAGATCGAGCCAGAAGCGCAGGACGTTCAGCATCGCCTCCTGCACCTCGGAGTTGTCGTAGTTCAGGTCGGGCTGGTGGCTGAAGAAGCGATGCCAGTAGTACTGGCCGCGGATCGGGTCGAACGTCCAGTTCGAAGGCTCGGTGTCGAGGAAGATGATCCGCGCGCCCTCGTATCGCTGATCGCTGTCCGACCAGACGTACCAGTCGCCGCGCGGGCCGTTGGGGTCGGTGCGCGACTCCTGGAACCACGGATGGTCGGACGACGTGTGGTTCATGACGAGATCCGCGATTACGCGCATTCCGCGCTGGTGCGCCTGGTCGACGAACTCGCGGAAGTCGTCGACGTTCCCGTAATCGGGGTGGATCTCGAAGAAGTCGGAGATGTCGTAGCCGCCGTCCCGGAGCGGCGAGCGGTACATGGGCAGCAGCCAGATGCAGTCGACGCCGAGCCATTGCAGGTAGTCGAGCTTCTCGATCAGCCCGCGGAAGTCGCCGCTGCCGTCGTCGTTCCCGTCGAAGAACCCCCGGATGTGGATCTCGTAGAAGACGGCGTGCTTGAACCAGAGCGGGTCGCGCTCGAACCACTGCTCAGACATGTTTTTCCTCCGCGCCGCTTCGCGGCGCGGTGCTCACGCGCACCGCTTCGCGCGCGGCGCGGCCTTCGGCCGTGCCGCAGCGCTCTCGCTTTCCTGCGCGTGAGCCTGCGAGGGCCGGGCGGGAGTGTGCCGCGCCCGCGCATGTCGGGCGCGGCGACGGCCTTTGGGGTCTGGCCCTCCGGGCCTGACCCCGCTGTTCGAACCGCTTGCCCGTCAGCCAGTGCTCAGACACGCTTCCCTCCCGCTCCGCGCCGCTTCGCGGCGCGGTGCTCACGCGCACCGCTTCGCGCGTTCCTGCGCGTGAGCCGGCGAGGGCCGGGCGGGAGTGTGCCGCGCCCGCACATGTCGGGCGCGGCGACGAGAGCTGGGGTCTCGCCCTCCTGGCCTGACCCCGCTGTTCGAACCGCTTGCCCATCAGCCGCCGATCCTCACGATGTGCGACTGCCCCGGTCCGAGGCGGACGAAGTTGCGGCCGATGTGCCACGACCAGTCCTGCTCGGACAGCAGCTCGCGCACGTGATACGTCGGCGGGAGCCCGGTCGACACCGGAACGATGCACACGCCCTCCTCGGGTGCGAACGGGTCGAGGTTGACGACGACGATCACGCCGTTGTCGCCGCTCCGCTTGAGATACGCGAAGAGCTGCTCGTTCTCCGTCTCGAGGAAGGTGAGGTTGTCGAGCACCTGCAGAGCCGGATTCTCCCGCCGAATCTCGTTGACGCGCCGTACGAGCGGCAGCAGCGGCCCGTCGAGCGCACGGTGCTTCGTCTCGTACTTCTCCGAGTTCAGGTACTCCTCGGAGCCCTCCCGCACCGGGACGTTCTCGAAATGCTCGAACCCGGAGTACAGGCCGTACGAGGGCGAGAGCGTCGCCGCGAGCACGAGCCGAGCCTCGAAGGCGGGCGGCCCGCCGCGCTGCAGATACTCGTGCAGGATGTCCGGCGTGTTCGCAAACGCGTTCGGCCGGTAGTAGTCGCGCCACTCGAGCAGCTGGCCCATGAACTCGAGCAGCTCCCAGCGCGTGTTCTTCCACGTGAAGTACGTGTAGCTCTGCGCGAAGCCGATCTTGCCGAGCGTCTGCATCATCGAGGGTCGCGTGAAAGCCTCGGCGAGGAAGATCGTGTCGGGGTTCTCGGCGCGCACCTCGTCGATCAGCCACTGCCAGAACGACACCGGCTTCGTGTGCGGGTTGTCGACGCGGAAGACGGTGACCCCGCGCGCGACCCAGAAGAGCACCACGTCGCGCAGCGCGGTCCAGAGCCCCTTCCAGTCCTCCGAGTCGAAGTTGACGTTGTAGATGTCCTGGTAGCGCTTGGGCGGGTTCTCCGCGTACTTCAGCGTCCCGTCCGGGCGGCGGTTGAACCACTCGGGATGCTGTTTCAACCACGGGTGATCGGGCGAGCACTGGATCGCGAAGTCGAGGGCGATCTCGAGGTCGAGCTCCTTCGCGTCCTCGCACAGCCGCTCGAACTCCTCGAGCGTGCCGAGCTCGGGATTGATCGCGTCGTGACCGCCCTGCTCGTTGCCGATCGCCCACGGGCTGCCGGGATCGTTCGGCCCCGCGTTCAGCGTGTTGTTCGGGCCCTTCCGGTTCGTGCGCCCGATCGGATGGATGGGAGGGAAGTAGACGACGTCGAAACCGAGCTCCGCGAGCTGCGGCAGGATGCGGCGGACGCCTTCGAACCCCCCCCACGAGCGGGGGAAGAGCTCGTACCAGGCGCCGAAACGCGCGATGCGGCGGTCGACGTCGACCCCGTACGTCTGCGACCACGCCTTGCCGGCGCGGTCGCTCGAGACGACGGACAACGCGTCCTCGAGCGAGAGCTCGGGCTGCCCGAGCAGGACCGCCCCCTCCGAGAGCTCGCCGCTCAGATCCTCCTGCCCCGCGTCGACCTTCCGCCGCAGCTCGTCCTGGAACGAGGCGACCCGGTCGACCCAGGCTTCGATGCGGTAGCACCACGAGCCGCAGCGGTCGACGCCGAACGACCCGCGCCACTCGTCGTTGCCGAGCGGCTCGAGCGGCGACTCCTGCCAGCGGGTCGCGCCGGCGGGCTTGTACCGGACGGCCGCGCCGAGCACCTCGTGGCCGTCGCGGAAGATCGTCGCGGCGACGTCGATCCGGTCGCCGACCGTGCGCTTCACGGGGTACTTGCCGCAATCGATCTGCGGCCGCACGCGCTGGATCTGGATGCGTGCCGGCGGTTCGTTCGTCTTCGGAAGTGGCACGACGGTGGGAGTTTCAACGATCTGCGAGAGTCAAACGCATGCGACTGTCACGAGCGTCCGGGATCTTCCTGCATCCGACCTCGTTGCCGGGCGGACGCCTCGGCGACGAGGCCTACCGCTTCGTCGACTGGCTGGAGGCGGCGGGGCAGTCGTGGTGGCAGGTCCTGCCGCTCGGGCCGCCCGACGAGTTCGGCTCGCCGTACCGGGCGGCATCCGCCTTCGCGGCCTCGCCCGAGCTGCTCGCGGAGCCGGACGCGCCGGTGTCGCAGCGCGAGCTCGAGGACTTCGTGGCCCGGCACCCGTTCTGGATCGGCGAATGGGCGCGGTTTGCAGGTCACGGCGCGATCGCAGACCAGGTCCGCTTCGAGCGCGAATGGAATGCGCTGCGCGACTACGCCCGTGCACACGGGGTCCGGCTCGTCGGAGATGTCCCGATCTACGTCGCCGACGTCGGCGCCGACGTCGAGGCATGGCCCGAGCTCTTCGCGCGCGGCGAGGTCGCGGGTGCGCCCCCGGATGCGCTGAGCGCGAGCGGCCAGCTCTGGGGGAACCCGCTCTACGACTGGCGGGCCCACCGCGAGACCGGCTACCGCTGGTGGATCGAGCGCTTCGGCCGCTGCCTCGAGCTCGTCGATCTGTCCCGCATCGACCACTTCCGGGGCTTCGTCTCCTACTGGGCCGTTCCTGAGCGGGCGCGCACGGCGAAGCGCGGAGCGTGGCGGCGCGGTCCGGGACGCGAGCTCTTCGACGCGGTCGAGCGTGCGCTCGGTGACCTGCCGCTGATCGCCGAGGACCTCGGAGTGATCACCCCTGCGGTCTACGCCCTTCGCGACGAGCTCGGCCTCCCGGGGATGGCTGTCCTCCTCTGGGCGTTCGGGCGTGTCCGCGGGAACCCGCACGCGCCCGCGAACCATCGAGCCCGCCAGGTCGTCTATACGACGACGCACGACACCGACACCGCCGTCGGCTGGTTCCGCTCGCTCTCCCGGCGGGCGCAGCGCGCGACGGGGCTCGATCCGGACGAGCCGCACTGGTCGCTGATCGAGCTTGCGATGGGCTCGCGCGCGAGCCTCGCGATCATCCCCGCCCAGGACGTGCTCGGCCTCGGCAGCGAGGCGCGCATGAACCGGCCGGGCGAGACGCACGGCAACTGGTCGTGGCGGCTCGAGCCGGGCCAGCTGAACGGCGAGCTCGCGGCGCGGCTGCGCGCCGCGGCCGCGAACGGCCGACGCTAGGCGCGGCGCCAGAGCGGCCGCAACACGGGATCGGTCGCGCGCTCGACGACGCGGACGAGGAATGCGACGAGCGGACGACCGAAGCGCAGGACGACGAGGGAGCAGACGGTCGCGACGAGCACGCTCGCGCCGACGTCGCCGGGGTAGTGCGCGCCGATGAACACACGGCCGACCGCGATCAAGACGGCCGCCGCGAGGAAGAGCAGGCCGACCGGAAGATCGAACGCAAGCACCGCGAACGCGATCGCGAGCGACGCGCTCGCGTGGTCGGACGGAAACGACGCGTCGGTGGACGACGACCAGGGATGCGCGATGTGGTGGCTCTCGTACGGACGCGGCCGGTCCCACGCAGAATGGATGAAGACGTTCACGAGCAGTGCGAGCGCGGCCGCCGTGAAGCCGCTGCCCGACGCGAGCTTCCACTTCCGGTCGCCTCCGGGGCGCGCGAGCAGCCAGAGCGCCGCCGTCACGACGACCATGAACGGGATGCTCGCCTTCTCGACGTCGCTGAAGGCGGTGCCGAGCCAGTGATGATGCAGCGAGACGGTGTAGACGTCCCGGTAGAGCCGCCAGTCCACGGCGGCGAAGGGTACTAGCTCGGGTGTGAAGCGTCGGTGAACTCGCGGAACCGGGCCGTCAGCAGGTACGCCGTCTGCTCACCAACGTCGACCGCTCGATCGCCGATCCGCTCGATCGTGCGCGCGACAACGACCATGCGCAATCCCCACTCGCGCAGCTCCGGCTCCGCCATCACGTCGACGAGCCGCTCGACGAAGCGCCGGTTGGCACGATCGATCAGCTCGTCGAGCTCGACGAGGCTCTCGGCGCCGGCCAGATCGCGCTGCGCGAACGAGTCGAGGGCGACCCGCAGCATCTCTTCCGCGCGCTCGCCCATCTCGGTCAGCACGTCGACGAGCGCGGGGTCGGGGTCGGCACCCGCGACGAGCTGCGTCAGCTTCGCGATCGTGACGCAGCCGTCCGCCGTCCGCTCGAGCAGCAGGTTGATGTGCAGCATCGCGAGCAGGAGGCGCAGGTCGCGGGCGACAGGTGTCTGCAGCGCGAGCAGCGACTGGATCGACGCCTCGATCGCGAGGAACAGCGAGTCGATCTCGTCGTCGAAGGCGATCACCTCGTCGGCGAGCTCGACGTCCCGCGCCCGTAAGGCGCCGACTGCGCCGTGAATCGCAGTGACGACCCGCTGACCCTCTTCCTGGAGTTGCGCTTCGACCCGATCGAGGGCTTCGTCGATCGCCATTGGTGAACACCGTACACCGCACTCCTGCGGCGGCCGGAGGGTGCGTCACCACTTCGTAACCAGGCGGCAACAGCCCCGTAGCCCACCGCCGCCGCGCCGGGTCGTACGGTGGCGCGGACCACCAGAAGAGGAGAGACCTCCATGCCGAAGCCCGGCACTTCCATTCGCATCACGCTCGTGCTCGCACTCGCCGCGCTCGCGACGGCCGCGCTAGCGGCGACGGCCGGCGCAGCCCCGAAGCGCCATGCCGCGACGCTCACCGGCGCCGGCTCGACGCTGATCCAGCCTGCCGTCCAGGGTGTGTGGGGACCCGGATACGCAGCCGCGACCGGCACCCAGGTGAACTACTCGGGGATCGGCAGCAGCGGCGGCATCGCGGCGATCACCGGCCGCACGGTCGACTTCGGCGCGAGTGACGCACCGCTCTCGGCCGACCAGATGACCGCGTGCAACGGCTGCGTGCAGATCCCGTGGGCGCTCTCGGCGACCGTGCCGACGTACAACGTCCCGGGCGTCGGCGACACGAAGCTCAGGCTGACCGGGCCCGTGCTCGCGAACATGTTCCTCGGCCACATCACGAACTGGAACGACGCGGCGATCAAGAAGCTCAACCCTGGGCTCAGCCTGCCCAACCTCAAGATCACGATCGCGCATCGCAGCGACGGAAGCGGCGACACCTACGCGTTCACCGACTACCTCTCGAAGGTCAGCTCCGAGTGGCGCGCGAACGAAGGCGCGAACACGACGATCAACTGGCCCGCCGGCGTCGGCGGTCGGGGCAATGCGGGCGTCGCGGCGGTCATCTCGTCCACGCCGGGCGCGATCGGCTATGTCTCGGACGCCTATGCACTCGGCAACCACCTGAGCAAGGCGCGCCTCCGGAACGCGTACGGCAAGTTCACGCTGCCGGGCATCACGGGCATCGAGGACGCGGCGCAGACGGTGAAGAAGGTGCCGGCCGACAACCGCATGTCGATCGTCGATCCGCCCGCGACGAAGAAGTACGCCGCCGCGTGGCCGATCTCGACCTTCACCTACATCATCGTCCCGACGAACTCGAAGAACGCGACCGATCTGCGGCACTTCATCTTCTGGGCGCTCAGCCCGAAGCAGCAGCTGTCGATCAAGAAGCTGATCTTCGCCCCGATCCCGAAGGTCGTGCTCGTCGCAGCCGAGAAGACGCTGCTCAAGATCCACGCCGCCGGGTGACGTGACCTCGGCCGGCGAGGCAGCTGAGCTCACCCGCCGCCCGTTCACCGGGCGGCGGTTGCGTTTCGGCGATGTGTCGCTGCAGGCGGTCGCCGGGGCGGCGGCCGCCGTCGCGACCGTGCTCGTCGGGCTGATCGCCTGGAAGGTCACGGCCGGCGCGTGGCCGGCGATCCGCCGCTACGGCATCTCGTTCGTCTGGACGAACTCGTGGAACCCGCTCCCCGGGCATGAGCTGTACGGCGCCGCGAGCTTCCTGTTCGGGACCGCGGTCACCTCGCTCGGCGCGCTCCTGCTCGCGGCCCCGCTCGCGATCGGGATCGCGATCTACCTCACGGAGATCGCGCCGCGGCTGCTGCGCGGCCCGGTCACCGCGCTCGTCGAGACGCTCGCGGCCGTACCGAGCGTCGTGATCGGGCTCTGGGGCATCCTCGTGCTCGGCCCGGTGCTGCGCAGCGACATCGAGCCTTCCCTGCACCGCGCGCTCGGCTTCGTCCCGTTGTTCGGCCCGCCGTCGACGACCGGCTCGTCGATCTTCACCGCGATCGTCGTTCTCACGATGATGATCCTCCCGATCGTCTCGAGCATCACGCGCGAGCTCTTTCTCGGTGTGCCGCAGGACCAGAAGGAGGGCGCGCTCGCGCTCGGCTCGACGCACTGGGAGATGGTGCGCGGCGTGATGTTTCCCTATGCGCGCGGCGGCATCGCCGCAGCGCTGATCCTCGGTCTCGGCCGCGCGCTCGGCGAGGCGATCGCGGTCACGCAGGTGATCGGCGGCATCGCCGGGGGCACGGGCATCCACTGGAACCTCTTCGCGACGAGCGACACGCTCGCGAGCAAGATCGCGTCGTCGTACCAGGGCGCGACGACGAACCTGCAGCTCGCATCGCTCGTCTACCTCGGTTTGATCCTGCTCGTCTTCTCGCTCCTGATCAACTTCTTCGCGCAGCGGATCGTGCGGCGCGGCGCGCGGCGACAGGGAGTCGGCGCGAATCGTGGAGCTTTGGGATGAGCGCACACGGCATCACCCGCGCCGACCTGCAGGCGGTGAACCTGCCGCGCCGCAGGCTCGTCAACCGGCTGATGCAGGCGCTCGCGACGCTCGCGGCTGCGATCGCGGTTGCGGCGCTCGTGCTCATCGTCTGGTCGGTTGCGAAACGCGGTGCCTCGGCGCTCAACCTCGATCTGCTGACGAGGGATCCCGCGCCGTTCAGCTTCACGCCGGTGAAGCAGGGGCTGGAGAACGCGTTCGTCGGCTCGCTCGTGCTCGTCGGCCTCGCGACGGCGATGGCGCTGCCGGTCGGGCTGCTCGTCGCCGTCTATCTCACGGAGTACGCGCGTCCCGCGATCCGCAGCAGCGTCAGCCTCGTGCTCGACGTGCTGAACGGCGTCCCGGCGATCGTGATCGGCATCTTCGTGTACGGGCTGCTCGTGCTCGGGCACGGCCAGAGCGGCTGGGCCGGAGCGTTCGCACTCGCGTGCCTGATGCTGCCGCTCGTCACGCGCTCGACGATGGAAGTGCTCGTGCTCGTACCGAGCTCGCTGCGCGAGGCGAGCCTCGGCCTCGGCATCCCGCGCTGGCGCACGACGCTCTCGATCGTGCTGCCGCAGACGATCGGCGGCGTCGTGACGGGCACTGTGCTCGCCGTCGCACGGATCGCCGGCGAGACTGCTCCGCTGCTGTTCACGTCGTCGATCGTCGGATCGCAGACCAGCTGGAGCCCGACGCACGCCCTGCAATCGGTTCCCGTCGCGATCTTCGAGCTGTCGGAGCAGGCGGATCCCGGAAGCCACGCGCGCGCCTGGGCCGCAGCCTTCGTGCTGCTGCTCTTCATCCTGTTCACGAGCCTTGCGGGCCGGTGGGTCGCCACCCGCAACCGGCGCCGGCTCAGCACGTCGCGATGAGGGAGGACGGGAAGATGTCGATTACGATCGAACCCACCGTGAAGGTCGAGCCGAGGCGGAAGGAGCTGCCGCCGCGCGAGCGGCTCGAGCGGATCTTCCACGTCGAGGACCTCGACGCGCTGTACAGCGGCAAGCCCGCCGTGAAGAGCGTGACCATGGAGATCTACAGGAACCTCGTCACCGCGATCATCGGCCCGTCCGGCTGCGGCAAGAGCACGTTCATCCGCTGCCTCAACCGGATGAACGATCTCGTCGCCGGCTTTTCGATGACCGGCACGATCCGCTACCACGGCCAGGACATCTGCGGCGCCGACATCGATCCGGTTGCAGTGCGCCGGCACATCGGCATGGTCTTCCAGCGGCCGAATCCGTTCCCGAAGTCGATCTACGACAATGTCGCGTGGGGCCTGCGCGTGCTCGGAATGAAGGACTCGCTCGACGACCGCGTCGAGCGCGCGCTCATGCAGGCCGCACTATGGGACGAGGTCAAGGACCGCCTCAAGGCGAGCGCGCTGTCGCTCTCGGGCGGCCAGCAGCAACGTCTCTGCATCGCGCGCGCGATCGCGGTCGAGCCGGATGTGGTGCTGATGGACGAGCCGGCGTCGGCACTCGACCCGATCGCGACGTCGGCGATCGAGCAGCTGATGAACGACCTGAAGAGGGAGTACACGTTCGTGATCGTCACGCACAACATGCAGCAGGCGGCCCGCGTCGCGGACATGACGGCGTTCTTCTCGATCTCGCGCGGGAATGAAGGCCAGCGCTTCGGGCAGCTCGTCGAGTACGACGCAACGCGGAAGATCTTCACCGCGCCGTCCGATTCGCGGACGGAGGACTACGTGACCGGACGGTTCGGTTGAGCGCCGCTACGCGCTGTGCCGCGCGCTGGAGTCTGGCCCGCTAACGCGGAAAGCGGCAGACGATCTCGAGACCGCGGCCGCGGGCCCCGCGCGCCTCGACGCTGCCGCCGGCGGAGGTCACGACATGCTTCACGATCGCAAGGCCGAGGCCGGTGCCTCGCGAGGTGCGCGATGTATCCGCACGGTAGAACCGCTCGAACAGGCGCTCGAGGTCGTCGGCGCCGACCCCAACACCGTCGTCGGCGACGACGAGGAGCGTGTCCGGGCCCTCGCGTGCCACACGGATGCGGCACGTGCTGTCCGGGCCTGCGTAGCGGATCGAGTTCGCGATCAGGTTCTCGGCGACGACACGGAGCATGCGCGGCCGGAGCGGAACGTCGATCTCTTCGCCGCCGGCCACATCGAGCGTGACCTGCGCGTTCGCCGCCCGCTCGGCCAGCCCGGCCGCGACCTCACGTAGAACGGGCAGCGCGGGCGTACGGCCGAGCGCGACGACGGCACGCCCGGTTTCGAGCTCGCCGAGGAAGAGCACGTCGTCGATCAGGTCGCGGGCCTGCCCGAGCTCCTCCCGCGCCTGCTCGACGAGCGCCTCCACGTCGGCCCCGGGCAACGTCGCCGACTCGAGCAGGACGAGGAGCCGTGCGAGCGGCGTCCGCAGCTCGTGCGAGACGGCGGCGGTGAACCCCGCGCGAAGCTCCTGGTAGGCGGAGAGCTCCGGCAGTGCCCCGACGAAGAGCACGAGAGCGCCCCCGACGTCCTCGCCCACCCGCGTCCCCGGTGCCGCACCGTCGAGGAGCCCGTCGGCCGAGCGGCTCGCCGCCACGAGCCGCCGCTCGCTGTCGAGGACGATCACCGGCTCGGCCGCCCCGGTGACGAGCGCGACCGCGCGATCAGCATCTGTCACCACCCCTTCACCAGCCGTTCACCTTCCGGAGACCCGTCGGCGACCCGCCCGATTCGATAATGCCACCATGCCGAAGGTGCTCATCGTCGAGGACGACGAGGTGATCGCGCAGGGAATGGCGCGGCACCTCGGCGCGGCCGGCTTCGACGCCGTCTGGGTGGGCAACGGCGACCAGGGGCTCGCGCGTCTCCGCTACGAGCGCCCGGACGCCTGCGTTCTCGATCTGATGCTGCCCGGCCTCGACGGCTGGAAGATGATCGAGACCGTTCGCGGCGAGGGGATCGGGACCCCGATCGTCGTCGTCTCGGCCCGCGGAACCGAGCATGACCGGATCCACGCGCTCGAGATCGGCGCCGACGACTACCTCGTGAAGCCGTTCTCGATGAAGGAGCTCGTCGCGCGCGTGCACGCGGCCGCGCGCCGCGGCGTCCGCCGCGACGAGGCTCCGCGCGGCGAGCCGATCGAGATCGAAGAGCTGCGGATCGACCCGCGCGAGGTGCAAGCGTACGTCGACGGCGAGAGCGCCCGGCTGACGCCGACCGAGTTCCGGCTCCTCTACCAGCTCGCGCTCGACGGGGGCCGGGTCTCGACGCGCGACGAGCTCCTGCAGAAGCTCTGGGGCCGCCGCGAGTCGCACCGCGACCGCACCGTCGACGTCTTCGTGCGGCGGCTGCGCGAGAAGATCGACCGCCCCGCGTCACGCCACACGTTCATCCAGACGCGCTACGGCGTCGGCTACAAGCTCGAGCCGGTTCCCAAGAACTAACGAAGCGTTCACCAGACCGACGCCCACGGCCCGGGCCGGTCGGCTCACCATCGGTGCGATGAGATTCGTCATCGTCGCGCACGCGGGGAGCGAGACGAACGACGCGCTCGCCGGCGCCTCGACAGCGCTCGGCCTGCCGGCACTCGTCCTCCCGCCGCGCGAGGCGTTGTGCACGGCCGAGCCCGGCGACGTCGTGCTCGCGAGGCTCGACGTCCGCACCGAGCTCGACGGCGTCGAGCCCGGCATCGCCGAGCTCGAGCGCCTCGCCGCGGCCGGCGTGACGGTGCTCAATCCGCCGTCCGCGCTCGCCGCCGCGCACGACAAGCACCTGACGGCGCGGCTGCTGCGCCGAGCCGGCGTCCCGCACCCGCGCACGTGGCTGCTCGGCGACGGGATGCCGTCGCCGGCGCCGGAGCTGCCGGTCGTGCTCAAGCCGCGCTTCGGCTGCTGGGGCCGTGACGTCCTTCGTTGCGAGACCGCGGACGAGCTCGAGGCGGGTCTCGCCGTCCTCGTGGGGCGGCCCTGGTTCGCGGAGCACGGCGTGCTCGCGCAGGAGCTCGTCCGGCCGGTCGGCTGGGACCTGCGGATGCTCGTCGCGGGCGGCGCGGTCGTCGGCGCGGCCCGTCGCTTCGCCGCTCGAGGCGAGTGGCGGACGAATGTCGCGCTCGGTGGACGAAGCGAGCCGGTCGCGCCGCCGCCGCTCGCGCGCCGGCTCGCGCTCGAAGCGGCAGACGCGCTCGGCGGCGATCTCGTGGGCGTCGACCTTCTGCCCCGCGACGGCGGCTTCGTCGTGCTCGAGGTGAACGGCGCCGTCGACTTCACGCCCACGTATGCGCTCGGACCGGGCGATGTCTTCCAGGCGGCGGTGCACGAGCTCGTGCGGGCGGCGCTCACCCGCCGGACCGCCGCGTAATCGCCGCTTAATCCGCTGCGAACTAGGGTGCCGGGCATGCCGCCGGTGGTCGAAGCGCGTGGGCTCGTCAAGCGGTACGGCGCGGTCGCCGCAGTGGCCGGCGTCGACCTCACCGTGGAGGCGGGCGACGTCTACGGCTATCTCGGCCCGAACGGCGCCGGCAAGACGACGACGCTCCGCATGCTGCTCGGTCTCGTGCGGCCGGACGCCGGCACCGTGCGCGTCTTCGGCCGAGACCCGGTCGCGCACGGCGGCCGCGCGCTCGACGGCGTCGCCGGCTTCGTCGAGTTCCCCGCCTTCTACCCGTACCTGACGGGCCGGAAGAACCTCGAGCTGCTCGCGGCGCTCGACCGCGGCGGCCGCGCCGAGCGGCAGCGCATCGACGGCCTGCTCGACCAGGTCGGGCTGCTCGACCGGGCAGGCGATCGCGTCGGCGGCTACTCGCAGGGGATGCGCCAGCGGCTCGGCATCGCCGCCTCGCTCCTGCGTGCCCCACAGCTCCTCATCCTCGACGAGCCGGCGAACGGGCTCGACCCTGCGGGCATCCGGGACATGCGCGGCCTGATCGCCGGGCTCGCGGCACAGGGGATCACGATCCTCTACTCGAGCCATCTGCTGGCCGAGGTCGAGGAGGTCTGCAACCGCGTCGCGATCGTCGACCGGGGCCGGCTCGTCTACGAGGGGACGATCGAAGAGCTGCGACGCTCGTTCGGCGAGCGTCACCGGCTCGAGCCGTCCGACGTCGGCCGCGCCGCTGCGATCGCGGTCGCGACGGCGGGGATCGACGACGTCGCCGAGGACGGCAGCGCGGTCCGGTTCACGGCGGCCGACGCAGCGGCAGTCGAGGCGTTGAGCGTCGCACTCGGCCGGGCGGGGATCGGAATCCGCTCGCTCGGCATCGACCGCGCCTCGCTCGAAGATCTGTTCTTCCGGTTGACCGACCAGGACGAGGCCGCCGCGTGACCGCCGTCGTCTACCGCTGGGAGCTGCGCAAGCTCGTCGCGCAAAAGCGCACGTACGCGGGCTTTCTCGCCGCGGCGATCTTCGCGCTCGCGTTCGTGCTCGTGCTTCGGCTCAAGCACAACGCGGGCGTCCCCTCGGACATCCCGCTCGGCCGAGAGGTCAAGCACACGGGGCTCGCACTACCACTCGTGCTGCTCCAGTTCGCCTCGATCTTCGGCGCCCCGCTGATCACCGCCCTCGTCGCGAGCGACATCTTCGCGACCGAGCACCAGAACTCGACGCTGAAGACCGTGCTGACACGTTCCGTCGGCCGCGGCTCGCTCTACGCGGGGAAGGCGTTCGCCGCCGCGACGTACGCGGCGGCGGTCGTCGTGACCTGCGGGCTCGTGGCGTTCGTCGGCGCGTCGATCGCGTTCGGGCTGCACCCGCTCCGCGACGTCAGGGGCGCGACGCACTCGATCGCGGGCGCATTCGGGCTCGTCGCAGCGGGTTACGGCGTCTATCTCTTGCCGGTCTTCGTCGTCTGCGCGTTCTCCTTCTTCTTGTCGGTCGTCACTCGCAACGGCGCGGCGGCGCTCGTCGGCGCGCTGCTGTACGCGCTCGCTTTCCAGCTCGTGAGCGCGCTGCCCGGCATCGGCGGCGGCAAGCGCTACCTGCTGCCGAACCAGTGGGAGGCATGGCAGGAGCTCTTCCACGCGCCCGGACACGGCGGCGCCGTCGCGCGGGCCGTCTGGCTCTGCTCGCTCTACATCGCGATTCCCGTCGCGGCGGGCTGGCTCGTCTTCCGCCGCCGCGATGTCGCCGGCGATTAGTCGTACGGCTGCGGTAGCAGATCGGTCTCGACCTGCCGCCTGCCGCCCGCCTGGTACGCGACGTCGACCGTCTCGTGCTTGCGGTACGTGCCGGCGATTCCGAGCCACATCGACGCCCAGCGCCAGAAGCCGAGTCGCCCCTCCTGGGCGATCGGCCGCGAGAAGACGAGCGTGCGGCCGACCACCTCGTAGTCCACTCCGCGTCGCTGCGGGATGCCGCCGACGAACACCTCGAACTGGTCCGGCACGTGCGCCGGCAGATCAACACGCGCGCGCGAGGACACCTCCATAGAATGCCCGGTCGGGTGCGGAGGAAGCTCACGTTCGGCGCCGTCGCGCTGACGGCTCTGGCGACCGCGGGAGTCGCCGCCGCGGCCAACGGCGGGTTCACTCCGCAAAACGCCCACTCCCCGAACACGCACCGCACGCTCACCGCGTACTACGTCGTGCTCGGCTTCACCTCGGCGATCTTCGTGATCGTCGAAGGCGCGCTCGTGTTCTTCATCTGGCGCTACCGCGCCGGGCGTCGCCCGCGGTCGGTCGAGGGTCCGCAGCTGCACGGCAACACGCGACTCGAGCTGATCTGGACGGTGATTCCCGTCGTGATCCTCGCGATCATCGGCACGGTCATCTTCATCGAGCTGCCCGGCATCGCAAGCGCACCGGCCGGCACCGATCCGATCCGGATCACCGTCATCGGCCACCAGTTCTACTGGGAGTTCGACTACCCGAACGGCGCACGCACGATCAACGACCTCCACGTGCCCGTCGGTCAGGTGGTCGACCTGACCGTACGCTCCGGCGACGTCGTGCACAGCTGGTGGATCCCGCAGCTGAACGGAAAGATCCAGGCCATCCCCGGGCGGACGAACCACACGTGGTTCGAGGCCGACCGGATCGGCACCTATTACGGGCAGTGCGCGGAGTTCTGCGGGATCTTCCACGAGGGGATGGCCGCGCGCGTGCTCGTGACGTCGGCGGCGGACTTCGAGCGCTACACGAGGACCACGTGGAAGACGACGCTCGGCCGATCCGAGTTCGAGGGCGTCTGCGCGACCTGCCACGGCATGCAGGGACAGGGCGGCTACGGGCCCGCGCTCGCGAACAACCCGCTGATCACGCAGGCGAACGCGCTCGAGACGCTCGTTCGCAACGGGCGTGCGAAGATGCCGCCCGTCGGCGACTCGTGGATCGGCGTCCAGATGCGGGCGCTCGTCGCGTACACGAAGTCGCACGTCTACAAGGGAGCGGGAGCGACGACGAGTGGCGGCTAGATCCGAGGCGGCATATCCGGTCACGTGGAAGCAGGGGCGGCTCGCGGGCTGGCTCGTCACCGTCGACCACAAGCGGATCGGGATCATGTACATCCTCACCGCGCTCGTCTTCTTCGGCGGCGGCGGGATCATGGCGCTGCTCATGCGCGCGCAGCTCGCGACCCCGAACGAGCACTTCCTGACGAAGAACAGCTACGACGAGGTGATGACGTTCCACGGGACGTCGATGATCTTCCTCGTCGTCGTCCCGATCCTCGCCGGCTTCGCGAACTATCTCGTGCCGCTGATGATCGGCGCGCGCGACATGGCGTTCCCGCGCCTGAACGCGTTCTCGTACTGGATGTACCTGCTCGGCGGGATCGTCCTCTACAGCTCGTGGTTCGCGTCCGGCGGTCCTGCGAGGGCCGGCTGGTGGTCGTACCCGCCCCTCTCGGAGTCGCGCTTCAGCCCGGGGCACGGCCAGGACTACTGGATCCTCTCGATCCACATCCTCACGATCTCCTCGCTCGCGGGCGCGATCAACTTCATCGTGACGATCCACAACATGCGGGCGCGCGGGATGACGTGGATGCGCATGCCGCTCTTCATCTGGTCGGTCGAGACGTACGCGATCCTGCTCCTCCTCGCGCTGCCCGCGCTCTCGGCAGGCGAGACGATGCTCCTGCTCGACCGCCGCGGCTACACCCACTTCTTCATCCCGTGGGAGGGCGGGAGCCAGGTGCTGTACCAGCACCTCTTCTGGTTCTTCGGGCACCCCGAGGTCTACATCATGGTGCTGCCCGTCTTCGGGATGATCTCGGAGATCATCCCCGTCTTCTCGCGCAAGCCGATCTTCGGCTACAAGGCGGTCGCGTTCTCGACGATCGGCATCGCGTTCTACTCGATGCTCGTGTGGGCGCACCACATGTTCACGGCCGGGCTCGGAACCGGGCTCGACTCGTTCTTCATGATCTCGTCGATGATCATCGCCGTCCCGACCGGCGTGAAGATCTTCAACTGGGTCGCGACGACGTGGCGCGGCAACCTCCGCTTCGACACGCCGATGCTCTTCGCGCTCGGCTTCATCGCGCTCTTCACGATGGGCGGATTGTCGGGGATCTTTCTCGCGTCGTTCCCGGTCGACTGGCAGGTGAACGACACCTATTACGTCGTCGCGCACTTCCACTACGTGCTCTTCGGCGGATCGGCCTTCGGGTTCTTCGGCGGGCTCTACTACTGGTGGCCGAAGATGTTCGGCCGGATGCTCGACGAACGGCTCGGCAAGTGGCACTTCTGGCTGATGTTCGTCGGCTTCAACGCCACCTTCCTGCCGCAGCACATGCTCGGACTGCTCGGAATGGTGCGCCGGATCTGGACGTACCACCACGGCGGGCTCTGGGAGGTGTACAACCTCATATCGACGGTGGGGTCGGGGATCATGGCGGTCTCGATGCTCGTGTTTGCGGTCAACATCTGGCGCACGCAGGTGAGCCGCCTCGGCGTGCGCGCGACGAACGACCCCTGGCTCGGCGACACGCTCGAGTGGTACACGACGTCCCCGCCTCCCGCCCACAACTTCGACTCCGTGCCGTACGTGACGAGCGCCCGGCCGCTGCGCGATCTGCGCCGGCGGCTCGCCGAGGTCGAGACGTGACGGGCGTCCGGCCCGGTCCCTGGCTTCGCCTGTGCGCGCTCGTCGCCGCCGGCGGCACCGTGCTCGCCGTCGTCTCCGGCGCCGCGCACCTCGACGCGACGCACCGCCTGCTCGCCGCGCTCGTCGCGCCGCCGCTCGCGGCGCTCGTCGTCTCGGCGTGGCTCGCGCACCGCGAGCTCGTGCCGGCGGTGCTGGCGGCGAGCTCCCTCTTCACGGCGGCGGCCGCGGTGCCGGGACGGTGGGAGCACATCGGCCTCGCGGCGCTCGCGCTCGCCGCCCTCGCCGCCGTCACTGCGCGTTCGTTCGCCGGCGACGCGGTGCGGCGCGGAGCCTGGCGCGACTACGTCACGCTGACGAAGCCGCGCATCATGTCGCTCCTGCTCGTGACCGGCTTCTGCGGGATGATCGCCGGCGCGCGCGGCTGGCCGGGCACGGCGACCGCCCTCGTGGCGATGCTCGGGCTCGCGCTCGCGTGCGGCGGTGCCAGCGCGCTCAACCACGTGCTCGACCGCGACATCGACCCGCTGATGGGCGAGCGAACGAAACGCCGCCCGGTCGCGTCGGGGCGGATCAGCGCGAGCCGCGCACTCGAGTTCGGCCTTGCGCTCTCGGCGCTCTCGTTCGTCCTGCTCGCAAGCGTCGTGAACGTGCTGACCGCCGTGCTCGCGCTCGCCGGCAACCTCTTCTACGTGCTCGTGTACACGCGCTGGCTGAAGCGCTCGACGCCGCAGAACATCGTGATCGGCGGCGCGGCGGGCGCGGTGCCTCCGCTCGTCGGGTGGGCCGCAGCAACCGGCGACGTCCGGCCGGCCGCGCTCTTGCTCTTCGCGATCGTCTTCGTCTGGACGCCGCCGCACTTCTGGGCGCTCGCGCTCCTGCTCAAGGACAACTACCGGAACGCGGGCGTGCCGATGCTGCCGGTCGTGCGCGGCGAGCGGGAGACGGCGCGCCAGATCGTGGTGTATTCGGGCGTCCTGGTGGCGACGACGCTGCTGCCCGTGGCATTCGGCTCGGCCGGGCTCGTCTATCTCGCGTCGGCGCTCGGCCTCGGCGCCGCCTTCCTCTGGCTTGCGGAACGGCTGCGGCGCGACCTGTCACCGCGGCGGGCGGCACTCCTCTTCCATTACTCGCTCCTCTATCTCGCACTGCTCTTCGCAGCGCTTGCGCTCGACGCGGTGATCGGCTGATGGATCCCGAGCTCGCACGCAAGAACGTGATCTTCGGCTGGATCCTCTTCGGCGTCTTCCTGCTGCTCTTCGGCGGGACGTTCGCCGTCGCGTACATCTACCTCGCCCTCGATTAGGGCTAAAGAAAGCCGCGGCCCGAGCCGATGCGGCCGGTATGCCAGGTCTGCGCCGGCTGCTCCTTGCCGTGGCGTTTCTCGCCGCGGCCGCAGGCTCGAGCGCGCAGGTATCGCGCGCGGCGAACCCGTTTCCGACCTGCAGCTCGCCGCCGACCGTCTCCGACTCGCTCAGCGGACCGCATTTCACGATCCTGTACGACTCGGATTCGCAGGATGCCGGCTACATCAACCAATCGCAGGCCGGTGCGATCCTCGCCGCGGCGGAGAATGCCTGGACGCACTCCGTCGCCGACGGCTTTCCTGCACCTGCCGTCGACGCGACCGGCAAGACCGAGTTCTACGTGACCGACCTCAGCTCGTGGCAGGTGGGGGCCGTGTACTCGAACGGCTGCGCCGTGCTCGACACGGGGAGCGTGACGGGAGATCAGACGGCGTTCGAAGTCGGCAGCGATGTCTTCACCCAGATCACGCAACAGCTCGGCGGCGTCCCGCAGTACATGACGAACGGCATGGCGGCGTGGGCGTCGTGGCGCGCTCTGGGGTATCCCGCCGACTCGATTGCAGACCTCGGTCCGTTCGACATGACGCTGGACTGCGACTCCCTGATCACGTCGGCGAACTGCTCGGCCGTCAACTACGAGAACCTCGGCGACTCGCGGTGGCCGTTCTACGAATACTTGACGGAGAAGTACGGTCCGCTCTTCATCGAGAACATCGTGGCGGCGACGAGCTCCCTGGGGCAGAACGGCCTCGCGGGGCTCGACAGCGCGCTCGCCGCGAAGGGATCGAGCCTCAGCTCGGAGTACGACGCATACGCGGCGAAGCTGCTCTCGGGCACGTGGACGGCGACGACGCTCAACGCCGCAACCGTTCCGGTCAGCGGCTCGGCGATTCAGACGGGTGCGTCGTCCGGCGCCATCCCTTCGGAGTCGTTCGGCATCAACCACCTCGCAACGAAGTTCGTCGAGATCGATCGCGGCGACGGCTCGGGCGCACATCCCTGCTACGCGGCGACCCTGACGCTGAAGGTGCAGCTGCCGGCGGGGGTGACCTCGCAGCCGACGTTCGACTGGGCCTACGGCGGCTCCGCGCCCGTGCCGTTGACGGTCTCCGGCACGACCGCGACGGCGACGGTGCCGTGGGACACGTGCGCATGGTCGAGCCACGGCTACCTCGCGATTCCGAACGCGAGCCCTGTCGACGGCGGCACGTTCGTCGTCTCCGGCTCCCTCTCGGTCGACTACTCGACGCCTGCGACCTCGGCGCTGCCGCCTGCGCAGACGAGCCAGTCCGGACAGACGATCGACGCCTCGACGTTCAGCCCCGTCCCGAGCATCTCGCTCGACGGCCCCGACACGCTGCAGCTCGCGCCGAGCGCGACGACGCTCCGCCTGATCGTCGCCTCGAACGGCGAGGGCTCGACCGTCGTCTCGCTCGGCTCGGCGACACTCGGCACCGCCGCGATCGAGCCCGGTACGAACGACCTGCGCTTCAACCTTCCCTCGGGGCTCCGGCGCTCGCTGCGCCGCGCCGCCGGAACGCTCCTGCTCAGCCTCACACCCGTCGCGCCCGACGGGAAGACGAAGGGCGCGCCGATCACGGGCAAGGTCGCGATCGGGACTGCGACCGCGAAGAAGCTGAAGCGCAGGAAGTAGACTCGCGCCGGTGCGCCCCGCGGACGGGATCTGGCTCGCCCGCACCGGTGCCGCGCCCGACCCGCGCAGCGTCGCGGTCAAGGACCTGCTCGACACCGCGGGCACCACCACGACGTACGGCTCGATCCTCTTCGCCGACCACGTTCCCGAGCAGAGCGCGGCCGCCGTGCTCGCGCTCGAGCGGGCCGGCTACACGGTCGCCGGCAAGACGAACCTCCACGAGTTCGCCTACGGCATCTCTTCGCAGAACGAGCACTACGGCACGGTGCCGAACCCGCGCTTCCCCGGCCGGCTCGCGGGCGGCTCCAGCGGCGGCTCGGCGGCGGCGATCGCCGCAGGAGACGTCGACCTCGCGCTCGGGACCGACTCGGGCGGCTCGATCCGGATCCCCGCCGCGTGGTGCGGGATCGTCGGCTTCAAGCCGACGTACGGGCTCGTCTCGTGCGAGAGGTGCTTCCCGCTCGCACCGAGCTACGACCACGTCGGCCCGATGGCCTCGACGGTCGCCGGCTGCGCGGAGCTGCTGCGTGCGCTCGCTCCCGGCTTCGAGCCGCGCAAGCTCCGATCGCTCGAGGAAGTACGCGTCGGCGTCGCCTGGATCGACGGGGCCGATCCGCTCGTCGAGGCGCGTGTACGCGCCGCGGCCGAGCGCTTCCCGGACCGGCGGGAGCTCCACCTGCCGCGGCCGGACCCCGACGAGAACCGGCTCTTCATGCGCGAGGTCGCGGACGTCCACCGTGGGCTCTTTCCGGAACGGGCGGACGAGTACGGCACGAACGTCCGGTGGAAGCTCGAGCGCTGCATGGAGGTGACCGACGGCGAGGTGTTGCGCGCCCGGCGGTTGCGCGAGGAGTACCGGGAGCGTGCCGCAGAGCTGACGCAGGACATCGATCTCGTGGTGACGCCGACGATGCTCGGCGTGGCGCCGCCGGCCGATGCCGAGGAGCGCGAGCTGCGCAGCCGCGGCATCCGCCTCACGTACCCGTTCAACTGCCTCGGCTGGCCTGCGCTCGCGCTGCCGTGCGGCCCGGCGGAAGACGGCCTCCCCGCGTCGGTCCAGCTCGTCGGCAAGCCGGGCGACGACGCGCGCGTTCTCGCCGCCGGGGCGCTCCTCGCGTCCCTCGTCTGAGGGACGGCTCGGCCCGTGCGCATGCCGAAAACGAGGGATGACCGTGCGTTCCGCCCGCCCTGCACTGCTGCTCGCCGTCGCGTGCCTCGCGGCGGCGCTCTCCGGCGCCTCGAGCGCCGCGACGACGGTGCCCACCGGGCTGCACGGCTTCATGCTGCGCGCCGACGAGACGCCGACCGACGTCTTCCACCGCACGCCCTCGTTCGGCTGGGATCCCTATCCCGGAGCGACCGGCTATCAGTTCCAGCTCTCGACGAGCTCGACCTTCCGCGAGAACGCGGTCATCTACAACACGAGCACGCTGACGACGCCGGTCGCGGCGCCGTCGATCGCACTGCCGTGGATCACCGGCTCGCCGCATTCGCTGTACGCGCGAGTCCGCGCGACGCTCGCCTCCGGCGACGTCACCCCGTGGAGCGACGACTACGGCTTCGACGTCGTCGCACCGAGCGCGGCGACGCCGCTGCCGAGCGACCCCGGGCTTCTCCGCTGGACGCCGGTGGAGGGAGCGACGAGCTACCAGGTCTGGCTGATCGACATCCCGAAGCAGGGCCAGGGCCCGGGCACGAGCAAGGAGCACACGAAGACGAACGTGCTCGACGAGCGCGAGCTCTACACGTTCCACCAGAGCACGAGCTGGATCTCGTCGATCCGCTGGCGCGTGCGCGCGGTGCGCAGCATCGCCTCGGGCACCGCCGCGAACGGCCTTCCGACGACGACCTACGGCCCCTGGAGCCCGATCTACAAGTCGGCCAACCCACCGCTCCAGAGCGGGATCATCCGGCCGCTGCACACGATCTCCGACGTGACGAGCGACGGCTCCGCCGGAAGCGCGGCGCACCGCCTCATGCCCGCGTTCACCTGGACGGGGAATCAGACCGCGAACGGGACGATCGCGGAGCTCTACCGCGTCTACGTCTTCACCGACAAGCAGTGCCTGAACCCGGTCTACACGAGCGCCGTCGTCGGCAGTCCTGCCTATGCGCCGCGGCTCGGCGGCACGCTGCAGCTGCCGCAGGACTCGTCCGGGATCGCAAGCGCGCGCAGCACGTATCTGGACGACGGCGCGGAGCCGCAGGGCGAGATGTACGACGGCACGCCGGTCTCCGCGACCGAGAGCCTGCCGCCGGCGACGCCCACGACGACCGCGCCTGCCGACGACGGTCCTGCCGGCACCGGCTCGACCGGCGCGGGCGGCGGAAGCGCCGGCGCCGACGGTTCCGCGTCCTCGGACGGCAGCAGCGGCTCGGGCGCGCCTGCGGGCGCCGGCACCGGCCCCGGCGCGCCGGTCGACCTCTGGGATACGGACTCCTGGCCGAAGGGCGGCTACTACTGGGTGGTCGTCGGCGTCGCCCCGGAGGCGCCGACGGTCGCGGGTGCGTCGACGGTCGCCGCACCGGGCGCCTCGAAGGGCTCGACGCTCGTCCCGGTCTCGGACACGACGCAGTTCAAGGCCGGCGAGTCGATCACGATCGGCGTCGCACCGAACAGCGACACCGGGACGGTCGGCGCGATCGGCAACGGCGTGATCACGCTCAAGTCGCCGCTCAACTTCGGTCATGCCGTCGGCGAGCCGATCTCGACGACGAGCTCCGCGACGGTCGTCTACCAGGACCTCGAGCTTCCCCAACAGATCTGCGCCGATGCGTTGAACGGAATCAATCCGTGGCGCGTGCAGCGGTTCGGGATCACGAGCGAGCCGTCCCGGACCTCGGCGCAGGATCCGTTCGCAACGGGGCTCTCGCCGACGGGGCAGCTGATGTCGGCCGTGCAGAAGGCGACGTTCTACGGGCGGCCGCTCATCGCCTGGGCGCCGGCGCTCTCCGCCGATACGTACGAGGTCGAATGGAGCAAGAGCGCGTACCCGTTCACCGCCGCAGGCTCGATGATGACGTCGGCGACCTCGGCGATCCTGCCGCTCTCCGTCGGCACGTGGTACTACCGCGTGCGCGGCTTCGACTACAACCTCCCGAGCGGTGCGCAGATGCTGAGCTGGTCGGACACCGAGCAGGTCGTGATAGCGCCGCCGACCTTCAAGGTGACGAAGGTCGTCGTCGCGAAGAAGCCGAAGTTCAAGGTCCTGCCCTGACGTAGGCTCGGCGCGTGGACGCCGACCTCGCCTATGCGCTCGAGCTCGCGGACGCAGCCGACGCGCTGACGCTGCCTCGCTTCCACGCGCGCGACTTCGCCGTCGAGACGAAACCGGATCTCACACCCGTGACCGACACCGACCGTGCCGTCGAGCGGATGCTGCGCGACCGGATCGCGCGCGACCGTCCCGGGGAGAGCGTGCTCGGCGAGGAGGAGGGCGACGGCGCTCGCGGACCCGGCGACGTGCGCTGGATCGTCGATCCGATCGACGGCACGAAGAACTTCTCGCGCGGCGTGCCTATCTGGGCGACGCTGATCGCACTCGAGCGCGAGGGCAGCTTCGTTTGCGGCGTCGTGTCGGCACCGGCGCTCGGCCGACGCTGGTGGGGTGCGCGCGGCGGCGACTCGTTCGCGTCCGGCCGGCCGATCCGCGTCTCCGAGACAGCCGACCTCGCGCAGGCGGCGGTGTCGTGCACGCACGGTCGCGATCTCGCGGCGCTCGAGCCGCACGTCTGGCACGCGCGCGGCCTCGGCGACTTCTGGTCGCACATGCTCGTCGCCGAAGGTGCGCTCGACGTCGCCGTCGACGCGTCGCTCAAGCTCTGGGACTACGCCGCCGTCGAGCCGATCGTGCTCGCGGCCGGCGGCCGCTTCGAGCGCGTGGGCTCGCAGTGGATGTCGTCGAACGGCCTGCTGCACGACGCCGCCGTCGCGGCACTCCGCTGGGGTCCGGCCCTTCGGGCCTGACCCCTGCGGGTCAGATCCCAGGAGTGTTGCGACGTGGCCGCTCGGTCAGTCCGCGGCGGCCCGCACCGCCGCCTCGTACACGCGGTCGCGGGTGAAGCGGTCGAGCTCCTCGGAGAGGACGTCGCTCGGAGCGGGCGGGTCGCCGGGCGGCAGCGCCGTGTGGACGCCGTCCAGCTCGACGCCCTCGAGCGTCTCGTGCTCGTCGAGCTCGAGCCTGATCTCCTCGCGGTCGAGCCGCGAGCGGAGCCAGCCCACGAGCAGGTACGCCTGTGCGGCCGTTCCGTGCACGCGCAGCGTCGACACGTCGGCGACGTCCGGCCAGAGTGACGCGAGGAACGTCCGCCAGCGCGACGTCCGGGCCCACGCGATATCCGAGACCGCCGTGCGGTCGAAGAGCTCGGCGAGCCGGCGGTACGGATACGGCAGGTCGTCCCACTCGGTCGAGTCGACGATCAGGCGATCGGTCAGGTCGACGAGCTGCTCGAGCTCCGGCGCACCCCACGGCGGCTCGCCGCGCCAGCGCAGGAAGACCGGCAGGTCGGAGATGAGCAACGGCAGGACGATCGAGGCCGGCGCCTTCGCACGCGCACCGTGCAAGGTCAGCTCCACGACCTCGGAGCAGACGTCCCGGTTCGAGCCGGGAATCTGGTAGCACTCGAGCGTCACGGTCGCGTCGATCCGGTTCTTGCCCGAGTCGGGCCGCGGCTGGAGCAGCACCGTTCGCGACGGGTGACGCTCGGCCATCCCGGCGAGCGCCTTGTGGGCCTGCTCGCTCCACTCCTCGGGCACCCACGCGAGATGCGTCATCACCGACGTGCGGATGTTCGGCGGCAGCCCCTCGACCGCGGTCGCCGCGCGCAGCGCGGCGAGCGCCTTGTCGACGGCGCCGAGGCGAACGTCTTCGCCCTCCCAGCACTCGAGGACGGAGGCCGCGGTCAATGCCGGCGCCAGGAGCGGCCGTCGCGGTGCAGCAGGTCGTCCGAGCTCGGCGGCCCCCACGTTCCGGCGGCGTAGTTCGGAAAGCTCGGCCGGTCGCGCTGCCAGGCGGCGACGATCGCGTCGACGAGCAGCCACTGCTCCTCGACCTCGTCCGCCCGCGTGAAGAGCGTGCCGTCGCCGAGCATCGTGTCGAGGATCAGCCGCTCGTACGCCTCCGGCATCCCCGTCCGGAACGCACCGCCGTAGAGGAAATCCATGTGCACGGTGCGGATCGTCATCCCCTGGCCCGGCACCTTTGCGCCGATCGCGAGCGACACGCCCTCGTCCGGCTGCACGTGCACGAGCAGGACGTTCGGCCGCAACCCCTCCGCCGCCGTCTCCTCGAAGGGCGGATGCGGCGCACGCTTGAACTGGATCGCGATCGTCGTCTCTCGGCGTGCGAGACGCTTCCCCATCCGGACGTAGAAGGGCGTGTCGGCCCACCGCCAGTTGTCGACGTAGAGCTTCGCGGCCACGAACGTGTCGGTGAGCGAGTCGGGCGCGACGCCCTCCTCCTCGCGGTAGCCGGCGACCTCCTCGCCCTCGACGAACCCGCGCCCGTACTGGCCGCGCACGACGGACTTCGGCCCCGGTGTGTGCAACGCCTTCAACACCTTCACCTTCTCGTTCCGCACCGACTCGGCCGTGAAGTCGATCGGCGGCTCCATGGCCGTCAGTGCGAGCAGCTGCAGCAGATGGTTCTGGAAGATGTCGCGGATCGCACCGGCCTTCTCGTAGTAGCCCGCGCGCGCCTCGATCCCGATCGACTCGGCGACCGTGATCTGCACGTGATCGATGAACTGCCGGTTCCAGATCGGCTCGAAGATGCCGTTCGCGAACCGGAGCGCATTCATGTTCTGCACGGTCTCCTTGCCGAGGTAGTGGTCGATCCGGAAGATCTCCTTCTCGTCGAAGTGCTGCCAGAGCATCTGGTTCAGCTCGCGCGCCGAAGCCAGGTCGTGACCGAACGGCTTCTCGACGATCAGGCGCGTCCAGCCGGTCGCGCTCCGCCGCTTCCCGAGCGCCTCGACGATCACCGGGAACGCGCCCGGCGGGACTGCGAGGTAGTACACGCGGTTGCCGCCGAGCCCACGCTCTTCGTCGCACTGCGTCAGCAGCTCTTGCAGCCGCTCCTCCCCGCCCTCGTCGGCGAAGTCGGTGGCGATGTAGTGCATGTTCTGGGCGAGCTCGTCCCAGACGTCTTCGCGGAACTCGTCGCGCGCGTACGTCTGCACGGCCTCCTTCATCTCGGCGCGGAAGTAATCGTCGTCGCCGTCGGTGCGGGCGACCCCGACGACCGCGAAATGCGGCGGCAGCAGCCGGCGGACCATCAGCGCATAGAGCGCCGGCATCAGCTTCTTGTGCGTCAGGTCGCCGGAGGCGCCGAAGATCACGATCGCGCACGGGTCGGGCGTGCGCCGGAGCTGCAGCCCCTCTTCGAGCGGGTTCTGTTGTTCGGCTGCTAGTGCGATCGTGGATCCTCCGACGAGGCCTCTGCCTTCGCCATCGCCTTGATCGCATGACCGCCGAACTGGTTGCGGAGGGCCGCCGCGACCTTCGCCGCGAAGTTGATCTCGTCGCGCGAGGCGAAGCGCGCGAAGAGCGCCGCCGAGATCACGGGCGCCGGCACGTTCTCGGCGATCGCCTCGTGGATCGTCCAGCGACCCTCGCCCGAGTCCTCGACGTACGGCGCGATGTCGTCGAGCTTGTTGCCGTGCTCCTCGAAGGCCGTGTGCAGCAGCTCGAGCAGCCACGAGCGGATGACGGAGCCGTAGCGCCAGATTCCCGAGAGCTCGTGCAGATCGACGTCGAACTCCGAGTGCTCGATGATCTCGAAGCCCTCGGCGTACGCCTGCATGATCCCGTACTCGATTCCGTTGTGGACCATCTTCGTGAAGTGACCCGCGCCGGAGGCGCCGACATGCGCGTATCCGTCCTCCGGCGCCAGCGCTTCGAAGATGGGCTCGATCCGCTTCACCGGCTCCTCGTCGCCGCCCACCATCAGGCAGAAGCCGACCTGCAGCCCCCAGATCCCGCCGGAGGTGCCGCAGTCGACGAAGTTGATCCCGTGCTCCTGCGCCTCGCGGTACCGGCGCTGCGTGTCGCGGAAGTTCGAGTTGCCGCCGTCGACGATCGTGTCGCCCTTGTCGGCGAGCTTGAGCAGATCCTGGAAGACGTCCTCGGTGACCTTGCCGGCCGGCACCATCATCCAGAAGGCGCGCGGCGCGTCGAGCTGCGATTTCAGCTCCTCGAGCGAGCCCGCCGTGCGCGACTCGACCGCCGGGTCGTACGTGCAGACGTCGTGCCCGGCTTCGCGCAGGCGCTCGGTCATCCCGTTGCCCATCCGGCCGAGACCGATCATTCCGAGCTCCATACGGCTATGCCTCCTCGATGTGGATTCGCGCCACGCGGCGTCCGCGCTCGTGCAGAGCCACATAATCTCCCGCCGCCTGGGCTCGGATCAAGCGGCGGAACCCGAACGGCCGGTCCGGGATCGAAATCTCGTCGCCCGGATCGTCCACGAGCTGCAGGAACAACCCGGTGTTCGGTCCGCCCTTGTGCAGCTGCCCCGTCGAGTGGAGGTAGCGCGGGCCGTAGCCGTGCGTGACGACGAGACCCGTGCGCCGGCGCAGCTTCCGGACGAGGTCGGCGATCCGCCGCTCGTTGTCCACGCTCGGATCGACGAACGCCTGCAGGCAGACGTAGTCGCCCGCCCGCGCCTGTTCGAGCAGCCCGTCGAGCGAGCCGCGCGGCTCGACGTCGGGCTCGACGCCGGCAGCGAGCACGGCGTCGGTCTGCTCCTTCGCCGCCTGCACGTCCGGCTGGTCGAACGGGTTGACCTCGAGGTAGGCGCCGGCAACGGCGACCGCGAACTCCCAGCGGAAGAACTCACCGCCGATCGCGTACGGGTCCGCGATCTGCGGCTGCGCCGCTTGCCGGTCGGGCCCGTCCGCCGGCTCGCCCGGGGCCGGAACGAGGCCTCGCCCCGCCTTGCCGGTCGACTCCGCGATCAGCTGCTCGGCCCAGAGCCCGAAGCCGCCGTCCGTCTCGCCGATGCAGATCTTGTCCCGCCCCTCCTGCCAGCCGGCCCCGAAGGCGCGGCCGAGCTCGTAGCCTGGATTGCCGCTGCCGCTTCGGCAGAAGTCGGCCATGCGGGCCGCGTTCGTCAGGAGGCGGCCGACGTCGATCCCCATCAGCGCCGCGGGCACGATCCCGAACACGGACAGCGCGGAGTAGCGCCCGCCGATCGTCGGCTCGCCGGAGAACACGTGCCGGAAGCCGCGCGCCTCGGCGAGCCGCGCGAGCTCCGATCCCGGGTCGGTGATCGCGAGGAACCGGGAGCCGTCGCGGCCGCTTCGCTCCCAGAAGTAGTCCGTGTGGGCCCGCGTCTCGAGCGTCGCACCGGACTTCGACGCCGAGACGAAGAGCGTCCGCCCGAGGTCGATCCCCCCCTCGAGGGCCCGGATCGCCTGCGGATGCGTCGTATCGAGGACGTGGAGGCTCTCGACGCGGAACGTCCGCCGGAGCACCTCGGCCGCGAGGCTCGAACCGCCCATGCCGAGCAGGACGACGGCGTCGAGACTCTCTTCGGCGACGGCGTCGGCGAGCCGCTCCAGCTCGCCGACGCGTTCCTGCATCCGCAGCGGCTCGTCCAGCCAGCCGAGCCACCGCGCTTCCTCGCCGCCCGTCCAGACGGTCGGATCTCGCTCCCAGATTCGGTCGATGAGCTCCTCGCGCCCGGGTACCGTCACTCCGCGCTAGGCAACGGTGAGCGCCCGGTGCTTCGAGCCCACTCCGCCGAGCAGCTCGGCGAACGAGTCGGCGAACTTCTGCACGCCCTCGAGCTCGAGCGTCTCGGTGACGTCGTCGTAGTCGACGCCCACCGCCCGCAGCTGCTCGATCAGCTCGTGAGCCTCCTTCACGCCCTCGCAGACGGTGTCACCGTGCACCTCGCCGTGATCCTGGAAGGCCCGGATCGTCTCCTCCGGCATCGTATTCACCGTGTGCGGGCCGACGAGCTCCTCGACGTAGATCACGTCGCGGTACTCCGGGTTCTTCGTCGAGGTCGACGCCCACAGGCAGCGCTGCGGCGATGCGCCCTTGCCCGCGAGGAACTCCCAGCGCGGACCGGAGAACTCCTGCTCGTAGTGCTCGTACGCGAGCTTCGCGTTCGCGACGGCGAGCTTGCCGCGCAATGCGAGCGCCTCCTTCGTCCCGATCGCCTCGAGCCGCTTGTCGGCCTCCGTGTCGACACGCGAGACGAAGAAGCTCGCGACGCTGTGCACCTTCGACGGATCGCCGCCGGACGCGACGAGCCGCTCGAGCCCACGCAGGTACGCCTCGACGACCTCCTTGTAGCGCTGCAGCGAGAAGATGAGCGTGACGTTGATGCTCTTGCCGTGCGCGATGCAGTCCTCGATCGCGCCGAGGCCGGGCTTCGTCGCAGGGATCTTCACGTAGAGGTTCGGCTTGTCGATCCACTTGTGCAGCCGCATCGCCTCGTCGAACGTGCCCTCGCGGTCGTACGCGAGCGTCGGGTCGACCTCCCACGAGACGTACCCGTCCTGCGCGTTGTCCTCGTGCACCTTCGCGAGCAGATCCGTCGCGGCATCGACGTCGCGCGCGGAGAGCTGCAGGAACACTTCCTTCGGATCCGTCTCCTCGGCGAGCAGCTCCTTCAGCTGGTCGTCGTACGCGTCACCGGAGGCGATCGCCTTCTGGAAGATCGTCGGGTTCGTCGTGACGCCGACGATCGCGTCCTCTTTCATCATCTGCGCGAGCTTTCCGGTCTCGAGCATCTCCCGCGAGAGATAGTCGATCCAGACCGACACGCCGCGCTCGCTGAGCTTGTGGAGATTCGAATCAGCCATTGCTCATCTCCCTTTCCATCCGTTCCACTTTTTCGAGTCTCTCGGCGTAGCGTTCTCCGCCGTCGAACGTCGCTCCGAGGAAGGCGCGGATCAACTCCGCGGCGAGGCTCGGACCGACGACCTCGGAGCCGAGGCAGATGACGTTCATGTCATCGTGCTCTACGCCCTGGTGTGCAGAGTAGATGTCGTGGCAAATCGCAGCGCGAATGCCCGCGACCTTGCATGCGGCAACCGCGGCGCCGACCCCTGAGCCGCAGATCAGCACGCCACGGTCGGCATCGCCGCCGCGCACGGTCGTGCCGATCTCGCGCGCCTTGTCGGGATAGTCGATACGGACGGCATCCGTGTCGGTGCCGAGATCGACGATCTCGTGACCGTCCGTGCGCAGGACCTCGATCACCTTTTCCCGCAGATGCACGCCGCGATGGTCGAACGCGACCGCGACGCGCATCAGCCGACTCGCGTGCGAAGCGCCGCTGCGCGCGCGGCGACGTTGTCGGCCGTGTAGCCGAACTTCTCGAGCACCGTTCCGCCCGGGGCCGACGCGCCGAAGTGCTCGATCGAGACCGAGTCGCCCTCGTCGCCGACCCACTGCTTCCAGCCGAACGCGACGCCGGCCTCGACGGAGAGCCGCGCCTTCACGTCCGGGGGCAGCACGTCGTCGCGGTAGTCGGACGGCTGCTCGGCGAAGAGCTCCCAGCACGGCATCGACACGACGCGGGCGTGCACGCCTTCCCCGTCGAGCTGCTGCGCGGCATCGACCGCGACATGGACCTCGGAGCCGGTGCCGATCAGGATCAGATCCGGCTGGCCGTTCGCCTCGTCGGACTCCCACACGACGTAGGCGCCGCGCCGCACGCCGTCGCGCGACGTCCCGGCGAGCACGGGGAGCTTCTGCCGGGAGAGCGCCATCGCGACCGGGCCGTCCTCCCGCTCGAGCGCCACCTGCCACGCGCCCGCGGTCTCCATCGCGTCGGCGGGCCGGATGAAGTAGAGGAACGGAATCGCGCGCAGCGCCGCGTAGTGCTCGACGGGCTGATGCGTCGGCCCGTCCTCGCCGAGCCCGACCGAGTCGTGCGTCCACACCCACAGCGACTGGAGGCGCGAGAGCGCCGAAAGCCGCACAGCGGCGCGCATGTAGTCGGAGAAGATGAGGAACGTCGACCCGTACGGCTTGAGAATGCCGCCGTGCAGGGCGAGGCCGTTGACGATCGAGCCCATCCCGTGCTCGCGGATGCCGAACGCGATGTTGCGGCCCGCGTGCGTCGCGGAGAAGACGCCCCCGCCCTTGAACTCCGTCTTCGTCGATTCGACGAGATCGGCTGCGCCGCCGATCATCGTCGGCGTGTAGTGCTTGACCGCCTCCATCACCTTTGCGCCCGCGTCGCGCGTTGCCACCTGCTCGCCGATCTCGAAATCGGGTAGCGCCTCGACCCAACCCGGCCGCGGCTTCCCGGTCTGCACCTGATCCCAGTCCTCGCGCACCTTGGGGTACTTCGCCGACCAGACGGAGAGCTTGCGCTCCCACGCCTCCTCGAGCTCGATCCCGCGGTTCGTGACGTTCATGTGCTCGCGGACGTCGTCCGGGACATAGAAGTGCTTGTCGGGGTCCCAGCCGAGCGCTTCCTTCGTCGACCGCACCTCCTCTTCGCCGAGCGGCGAGCCGTGCGACTTGGCCGTGTCGACGGCGCGCGGCGCACCGAACGCGATGTGCGAGCGAATGACGACGAGCGACGGACGGGACGTCTCGGCCTGCGCGTTCGCAATCGCATCGCGCAGCGCGTCGAGATCGTTCGCGTTGTCGACGTGCTGGACATGCCAGCCGAGCGCCTCGTGCCGGCCGCCGCGGTCCTCCATGAAGGAGATGGACGTGGTGCCGTCGATCGTGATGTGGTTGTCGTCGTAGAAGTAGATGAGCTTGCCGAGGCCGAGCGTGCCTGCAATCGATCCGGCCTCGTTCGTCACGCCCTCCATCAGGTCGCCGTCCGAGCAGATTGCGTACACCCGATGGTCGACGATCTCGTCGTACGGACGGTTGTAGCGCTCGGCGAGGAAGCGCTCGGCGATCGCGAAGCCGACGCCGTTCGCGTACCCCTGGCCGAGCGGCCCCGTGGTCGCTTCGACCCCGGGGGTGTGGTGCACCTCGGGATGTCCCGGCGTCAGCGACTCCCACTGCCGGAAGCGCTTCAGCTCCTCGAGCGAAAGGTTGTAGCCCGTCAGGTGAAGCGAGGTGTACTGGAGGATGCACGCGTGGCCGGCGCTGAGGATGAACCGGTCGCGGTTGGGCCAGTGCGGGTTCGCCGGGTTGTGGTGCATCACCTCGCGATAGAGCAGATACGCAAGCGGCGCGAGCGCCATGGCCGTGCCCGGATGCCCCGCGTTCGCCTGCTGAACCGCATCCATCGAGAGCGTGCGGATGGTGTCGATCGAAAGCTGCTCGATGTCAGTGTTCGCCACGGATCACCTCGTAGAGATGCTGCTGCCTCTCGCGCGCAAGACGATACGCCTCCGCCCTCTCTTCCCGGGGATGAAACACCTGCCCGAGCGGCGCGTTCACCGGCTCGGAGCCCGATTGTCTCAGAATCGCAACGGCGGCGCCACGGAGCGACGCTTCCGCGATGCCGGAGCGAAAGACGGGTCTCGCGAGCGCGTCCGCGATGATCTGGACCCACTCGGGTGCGTGCCACAGCGCGCCGCCGGTCGCGACCACCTCCTCGACCTCGGGCAGGAGATCGGCGATCGCGGCGAAGCGAAAGCCGACGCCTTCGAGCGCCGCCCGGCGAATATCGAGCGGCGTCGTCGCGAACGTCAGACCGAGAATCGCCCCCGTCGCCTCGGGGTCCCAGCCCGTCGAACGCTCGCCGCCGAGGAACGGTAGGAACGTCAGGCCGTGCTCGGACGGGTCGTGGTCGACGAGCGAGCCGCCGGCGTCTCGCAGCGTCTGGTCGAGCCACTCGTGCAGGTTGCCGCCGTCGGAGAGCGCGCCGCCCTCGATCACGTACCGCTCGTCGTGCCGGTAGAGAAAGAGGCCCGGCTGCGGCTGCGGCCGCTCCGTCTCGTAGAGGATCCGCAGCGCCCCCGACGTGCCGACCATCAGCGCGGCGCGCTTCCGACCGGTCGTGCCGGCGCCCAGGTTCGAGCAGGACGCATCGAGCCAGACCGGCTGCTCGACGAGCCGCGGCAGCCGCTCGGCGTCGAGGCCGAGGGTCACAAGCAGCTCCGCGTCCCAGTCGTTCGTCGTCAGGTCGAGCATGCCGGTGGCGGAGGCGATCGCGAGGCTCGTCTCCGGCGCGCCGCGCACGAAGTCGGAGAACGAGACGAAGTGCGCGGCCCGGCGGAAGCTCTCGGGTTCGGCCTCGGCGAGCCAGGCGAGCTTTGCCGGCCAGAACGACGGGTGCAGGTAGCCGCCGGTCCGCGCGTGTACGGCCTCGCCGTCGAGGCGGCGAGAGAGCCACTCCGCCGCGCCGGCGCTGCGGGTGTCGCGCCAGCCGAGGACCGGGGTCAGCGGTCGCCAGGCCGAGTCGACGGCGACGAGGCTGTGCGCGAAGCACGACGTGGCGTCCGGCTCGTCGCCCGCGAGCACGCGGCGGACGACCGCCGCCACCTCCACTGCGTCGTTCGTCTCGTAGCGCTCCTGGCGCAGGTCGCCGGCCGGTTCCGCGTGCTCGTCGAACCGCTGCGCGCGCACGGACGAGCTGCCGATATCGAGCGCGAGGACCGTCACCGGCTTCTAGTCTCCCCGAGCCGCGCGTCCTAGACTCGGCCGATGAACGCGTGCCCCACGTGCGGGCGCGAGAACCCCGCCGACGCGCGGTTCTGCAACGGCTGCGGCTCCCGGCTCGGCGCGGTTCCGTCGCGGCGGGAGGAGCGAAAGATCGTGTCTGTGCTCTTCGCGGACCTCGTGGGCTTCACCGCACGGGCGGAGCGGCTCGATCCGGAGGATGTCCGCGACGTCCTCGCGCCGTACTGGCGACACCTCCGTGACGAGCTCGAGCGCTTCGGCGGCACCGTCGAGAAGTTCATCGGCGACGCGGTGATGGCGCTCTTCGGCGCGCCGACCGCCCACGAGGACGACGCCGAACGAGCGGTCCGAGCGGCGCTCGCGATCCGCGACTGGGCACGCGAGGAGCCGGGGCTGCAGGTGCGGATCGCCGTCAACACGGGCGAGGCGCTCGTGCTGCTGAGCTCGAAGCCGGCCGAAGGCGAAGGAATGGCGGCCGGCGACGTCGTCAATACCGCCGCGCGGCTGCAGACCGCCGCACCGGTGAACGGGGTGCTCGTCGGCGAGGCGACCTACCGCGCCACGCGTCACGTCGTCGACTACATCGAGCGCGAGGCTGTCGCCGTCAAGGGGAAGTCCGAGCCGCTCGCCGTGTGGGAGGCGGTCGGCGCTCGCTCACGCGTGAGCGTCGAGGAGATGTCGGCCGCCCCGCTCGCGGGCCGGGAGCACGAGCTCGAGCTGCTCGTGAACGCGCTGCAGCGCAGCCGGCGCGAGTGCGAGCCGCAGCTCGTCACGGTGGCGGGCGTGCCCGGGATCGGCAAGAGCCGACTCGTGGCCGAGCTCTTCGCGTTCGTCGAGGCGGAACCCGACCTGATCGCGTGGCGGCGGGGTCGCTCCCTCGCCTACGGCGACGGCGTCAGCCTCTGGGCGCTCGGCGAGATCGCGAAGGCGGAGCTCGGGGTGCTCGAAAGCGATGCGCGAGAGGAGACCGAGGCGAAGCTCGGCGCCTCGCTCGACGAGCTCGTCGCCGACGCGGGCGAGCGCAGCTGGCTCGAGCGCCACCTCGCGCCGCTGCTCGGGCTGCCGGCGCCGACGGTCGAGCGCTCGGAGCGCTTCGGGGCGTGGCGCCGCTGGATCGAGCTGCTCGCCGAGCGCAGGCCGCTCGTGCTCGTCTTCGAGGATCTGCAGTGGGCCGACGACGATCTGCTCGACTTCGTCGACGAGCTGGCGGACTGGGCGGCCGGAATCGCGCTGCTCGTCGTCTGCACGACCCGTCCCGAGCTGTTCGAGCGCCGCCCCGGCTGGGGCGGCGGAAAGCGCAACGCGCTGACCGTGTCCCTCGGTCCCCTGACGGACGCCGAGACGGCGCGCATCGTCGCCGCGACGCTCGACCGCGCGCTGCTGCCGGCGGAGACGCAGGCCGCCGTCCTCGAGCGAGCCGCCGGCAACCCGCTCTACGCCGAGCAGTTCGCGCGCATGATCGTCGAGGGGGCGCGGCTCGACGAACTCCCGGAGACGGTACAGGGCATCGTGGCGGCGCGGCTCGACTTGCTGGCGCCCGACGAGAAGGCGTTGCTCCAGCGGGCGGCGGTCGTCGGTCGCGCATTCTGGCCGGGCGCGGTCGACGCGGCAGACGAGCTGCTTCGCTCGCTCGTCCGCAAGGAGTTCGTACGCCGCGAGCGCCGAAGCTCGGTCGCCGACGAGCAGGAGTACACGTTTGCGCACGCGCTCGTTCGCGACGTGGCGTACGCGCAGATCCCTCGCGCGGAGCGCGGCGCCGAGCATCGCCGCGCTGCCGAGTGGATCGAGACGCTGCCCGCCGACCGTGCCGTCGACCGCGCCGAGATGCTCGCGCACCACTATGCGGCGGCGCTCGAGCTCGTCGGCACCGCGCACCTCGTGACCGACGACCTTCGCGGCCGAGCACGGAACGCGTTCAGGGACGCCGGGGGCCGCGCGCTTGCGCTGCACGCGGTTGCTGCGGCGTCGCGGCACTACGCCGCCGCGCTCGAGCTCACCGCTGCCGACGATCCCGAGCGGCCCGAGCTCCTGCTCGAGCTCGGGGCCGCGCTGGCGTTTCACGACCCACCGGCCGCGCTCGCGCCGCTCGCCGAGGCCGCCGCCGCCTTCTCCCTCCGCGGCGACCGGGAACGAGCGGCGCGGGCCGACGTCGAGTACTCGCACGCGGCGTGGTATTGCGGACATCGCCGGGAGGCGGACGAGCGGGCGGAGCGGGCCGTCGAGCTCCTCGCAGGCGAGCCCGCGTCGGAGGCCAAGGCCGAGGCGCTCGCCCACCACGCGCGCCTGCTGATGCTCGCGGGCGAGCTCTCGCGTTCCGTCGAGGTGGCGAGCGCTGCGATCGAGCTCGCGCGCGAGCTCGGCAGCGAGCTGCTCGAGGCGGCGGCGCTCGCGACGCGCGGGACGGCGCTCGGGCGCCACGGCGGCGACGACCTGCGACGCGGGATCGCGCTCGCCGAGCGGGCGAAGGCCGTCTTCGCGCTCCAGCGCGGTCTCAACAACCTGGCCGAGCACGAGATCGCGCGCGGGGACCTCCAGGCAGGGCTCGAGCAGCTGCGCCGGTATCGCGCGCTCGCGGACCAGCTCGGCATTCGCAGCACCCAGACGTGGATCGCCGCGCAGGAGGCGAGCCACCAGGTGATGACCGGCGAGTGGGATCTCGCGCTCGCGCATGCCGATGCGCTGATCGAGGCGAGCGATGCGGGGAGCCCCACGTACCTCGACGGCAGCGTGCGCTCGGTGCGCGCGCGGATCCGGCAGGCGCGCGGAGATGCGGCCGGCGCCCTCGACGACGTCCTCAAGGGGATCGCCTCGGCGCGCGAGGCGATGGACGCGCAGATGCTCGTCCCGACACTTGCCGCCGCCGCCGAGGTGTTCGCGCACGAGCGGCACGTCGCGGAGGCACGCGCTGCGCTCGCCGAGATCCTGCAGATCTGCCGTAGCCTCGAGCGGGTGTACTGGGCGTTCTCCGTCATGCTCGTCTGGCCGGTGCTCGATCTGGAGGTCTCGGCGGCCTTCGCCGACGTGTTCGAGCCGTTCCGGGACGACGACGTGTGGACAGCGACGGCGGTGAAGGCCTGGCGCGGCGACGTGCTAGGTGCCGCCGACGCGTTCGGGCGCTTCGGTGCGCGGGCGCTCGAGGCGGAGGCGCGCGTCCGCGCCGCCGCGCAGCTGCGAGCCTCCGGAGATACCACCCGGGCGGACGCGCAGCTCCGGCGCGCGCTCGCGTTCTTCCGCGAGGTCGGCGCGACGCGGCGGATCCGCGACGCCGAGACGCTCCTCGCCGCGACCGCCTGAGCCGCATACCCTGCGGGCGTGGCAGTCGTCATCGGCTCGAACCTCCGCAAGGAGATCGGCGGCAACCTGCTCTTCGAGGGCGTCTCATTCTCCGTCGAGCGGCGAGACCGCGTCGCGCTCTCCGGGCCGAACGGCGCCGGCAAGACGACGCTGCTCCGCATCCTCGCCGGCGAGACCGAGAAGCACGGCGGCGAGCTCGCGTTGGAGAAAGGAACGCGTGTCGCGCTGCACGACCAGCGGCCGCCGCTCGAACGCGACCTCACGCTGCGCGAGTACGTGATCTCGGGCGCGCGCGACCTCGTCGACCTAGAGCGGGAGCTCTCACGGCTCGAGCAGTCGATGGCCGGAGGCGCGCACGACCAGGCAACGCTGAACGCGTACGCGGCTGCGCAGGCGCGGCTCGAGCACGCGGGCGGCTACGGCTGGCGCGACCATGCGACCTCGGTGCTGCGCGGGCTCGGCTTCGCCGACGACGACCTCGACCGGCAGCTGCGCACGTTTTCCGGCGGCGAGCTGACGCGGGCGTCACTCGCGCGCTCGCTCGGCGGCGACCCCGATCTGCTGCTGCTCGACGAGCCGACGAACCATCTCGACGTCGCGAGCCTCGAATGGCTCGAGCGCGAGCTGCAGTCGCTCGACGCGGCGGTGATCCTCGTCGCCCACGACCGCTGGTTCCTCGAGGCCGTGACAACGGCGACGCTCGAGATCGTCGCCGGCCGCGGCACGTTCTTCCCCGGTCCGTGGCACGCGTGGCGGCGCGAGAAGGCGGCGCGCCTCGTGCACGCGCAGAAGGAAGCGGAACGCGTGCAGGCGGACATCGAGCGACTCGAGCGCTTCGTCGAGCGCTTCCGCTACAAGAAGTCGAAGGCGAAGCAGGCGCAGGCGAAGCTGACGCAGATCGGGCGGCTCGAACAGGAGCGCCGCGAGGCGGCGGGCGAGGTCTCGCTGCTGACCCGCCGGCGGCGCACGCTCGGCTTCGACTTCCTGAAGCCGGCGCGCAGCGGCCGCGTGGTCGTCGAAGTCGACGGGCTCGAGGTCGCGGTCGCGTCACGTGTCCTGCTCCGTGATGCGTCGTTCGCGCTCGAGCGCGGCGAGCACGTCGCGCTCGTCGGCCCGAACGGCTCGGGCAAGACGACGCTGCTCGAGCGGATCGTGCGGGCAGAAGGCGTGCGTCTCGGGCACGGCGTACAGGTCGGCTACTTCTCGCAGCAGGAGCTGGAGCTCGACACGCGCGGCTCGGTGCTGCAGTGCGTGCAGACGATGACCGGTTTGAACCGCACCCAGTCGCAGAGCCTGCTCGGCAAGTTCCTCTTCTCGGGCTGGGACGAGCACGAGAAGCCCGTCGCCGTGCTCTCGGGCGGCGAGCGGCGCCGGCTCGCGCTCGCGGTGACGGTCGCGTCCGGCGCGAACTTCCTCGTGCTCGACGAGCCGACGAACCATCTCGACCTCGAGAGCCGAGAGGCGCTCGAGGCGGCGCTCGAGGCATTCCCCGGCGCGCTGCTGCTCGTGTCGCACGACCGTGCGCTCCTCGACGCGATCGCCGAGCGGACGCTCGCGATCGAGGACGGCGAGCTTCACGCCTACGACGGTGGTTGGGCGGAGCTGCTGCGCCGCCGCGAGGAGCGCGCGGTGCAGCCGCCGCCGGTCGACCCGAAGGCCGTGCGAACGCCCAAGCCTGCGAAGCCGAAGCCGAAGCCGCGCCGGCCGAGCGAGCTCGAGCGCCTCGAAGGCGAGATCGCCGCGCGCGAGGCCGAGGTGCGCGACCTCGAGACGAAGCTCGCCGAGGACTGGTCGAACGTCGAGACGCTCGCAGCGCACAAACGGTCGCGCGACGCGCTGCAGGCGCTGCTCGAGCGCTGGGAGACGCTCTTCGAGCAGGCCTCCGGCGTCTGACCGCTCAGGCCCAGAACCGCTCGAACGCCGAATCGAGCGGGACGGCGGTCACCTCCTTCCAGCGGCCGTCGTCGAAGCGGATCACGAACGCCTGGTCGACGTCGAGGTCGATGCCGTTGCGTGTTCCGAGCGCGCGGTAGACGGCGAGGCCCCACTCGTCGTTCGCGAGCACCGTATGCAGCCTGCTGCGATACGTCCCGTTCGTCTCGAGGCCCGTGCGGCGGAGGAACTCGACGACGGCACGGCGGCCGCGGTACTCGCCGCTCATGGTCGTGTTGCCCGGAACGCGCCAGACGACGTCGCGCGCGAGCGCCGCGGAGATCGCGGGCGCGCTCTTGCCGAACGCAGCGAACACGCGGCGCGTGAGCTCGGCGTTCGGATGGTCGTCCGTCACGCGTCGCCTCCGAGCGTCGCGATCACGGCTTCGGCGATCACCTTCATCGGGCGCTGCGACGCCTGGCTCGCCCGCCGCAGCCGCTTGAACGCGTCCTCTTCGCCGATTCCTTCCTTCTCCATCAGCAGCCCCTTCGCCCGCTCGATCAGCTTTCGCGCAGCGAGCGCGTCCGCGAGCGACTCTGCCTCCTCGCGCACGGCCTGCAGCTCGGCGTGCCGCGCCCGTGCCGCCTGGATCGCCGGCAGCAGATCCTGCTCGCGGAACGGCTTCACGAGATAGCCGAAGACACCGGCTTCGACCGCGCGCGCGACGAGCTCGTCCTGCCCGTAGGCGGTCAGCATGACGATCGGCATGGGCTGCTCGTCGAGGATGCGCCGCGCGGCCTCGATGCCGTCGAGGCGCGGCATCTTCACGTCCATGATCGCGAGGTCCGGCCGCTCGGCCCGCGCGAGCGCGACGGCCTCCTCGCCGTCGCGCGCCTCCGCGCACACCTCGAAGCCGGCGCGCTCGAGCAGATCGCGCAGGTCGAGGCGGATGATCGTCTCGTCCTCGGCGACGAGAATCCTCATGCCGTCTCGACCGCGGTACGGAGGAGGTTGCGCGGCTCGGGCCAGAAGAGGAGCGCACACGCGTCGTCGGCCCCGCACCAGCGGTAGTCGTCGTGCTCGTCGTCGAGCCGCGGTTCCCAGCCGGGCGGCGCGTCGGTGACGTACGCCAGCACCGAGCAGCGCATGCCTGGGTCCGACTCCCACTGCTCGCGCGTGTAGTCGAAGCCGCCGATCTCGCGGAGCGATTCCGCGCGGAGCCCGGTCTCCTCGAGGAGCTCGCGAGCCGCCGCAGCGCGCGGCTCCTCGCCCGGCTCGACGCCGCCCGAGACGACGTGCCAGTAGCCCTCGACCGCGCGCCGCGCAACGAGGAACTCGTCGCCGCGCCGCACGTGCACCAGCACCTCCTGCCGTCCCACCGTCACGCCGGGAAGACCACCTCGGCGCGATTGCCGGACAGGTCGAACTCGCCGCGCAGCTCGTCGCGAACGAGCGCGCGCACGATCGACAGGCCGGTTCCGGCAGTGGCCTCGCCGGCGCCGTCACCCTCGTCCGCGATCGCGAGGACGACGGTGCCGTTGCGGCGGCGAAGCTCGATGCGCACCGCGCCGGCACCGTGCTCGAGCGCGTTCTGCAGCAGCTCGCTGAAGACGAGCGCGAGCGCGGTCGCGCGGTCGCCGGCGAGCGAGACGGGATGGAGCGAGGCTGCGACGTCGCGCCCCGCTCCGAGCCCTTGAACGATCGACGCGCGCAGCCGGTCGAGCAGCTCCGCCAGCTCGACGTCGTCGTCGCGTTGCTCGGTCAGGACCTCGTGTACGGCGGCGATCGCGAGGATCCGGTTGACCGAGTGCTCGAGCGCCTCGCGCGGGTCGACGTCGTCCGCGCGCGCCTGCAGCCGGAGCAGCGACGCCACGGTCTGCAGGTTGTTCTTGACGCGGTGATGTATCTCCTGGGCGAGCACGCCGCGCATGACGGCCCGGCCGTGCTCGAGCGCGACGGCCGCGTGGTGCGCGATCGCCTCGAGGAGCGCGCGGTCGTCGTCGGTGAACGGTGCGTCGCGGTCGGCCACGAGCTCGCCGATCACGCGGCGCTTCCAGCGAAGCGGCGTGCGGACCGCGTGCTTGCCCGCGCGGCCCTCCGGCCACGCGATCCGTCCGTCCTCGAGCACGAGCGCCGCGCCGGTCGCGTGCACGGCCTCCATCGTCGTCTTCACGATCGCCTCGAGCGATTCCTCGAGATAGAGCGACTCCGAGACGGCTTCGGAGATCCGCGCGAGCGCCTCGAGCTCGGAGACCCGACGTTGCGCCTGCGCATAGAGCTGGGCGTGGACGATCGACTGCGCGACCTGGTCGGCGATCGACTGCAGCAGCTCGACCTCCTCTTGGCCGTACTCGCGCGGTTCGCGCGTGCGGACGTTGAGCGCGCCCGCGAGCGTCTCTCCGCGCGCGAGGATCGGGACGGCGAGGATCGACTCGTACTCGTCCTCCTGCAGGTTCGGGAACTGCTTGAAGCGCGGATCGAGGTGCGCCGCCGACGGGATCATCACCGGCCTGCGTTCCGCCGCGGCGGCGCCGGTGATGCCCTCGCCGGGCCGCAGCCGCGGGCGGCGCCCCATCTCGTCGACGGCGGTTCCGCGCGTCGCGCGGAGGACGAGCTCGTCGGCGCGCGAGTCGTAGAGGTAGACGAAGCACGCATCGGCGCGAAGCGCCTCCGCCACCTTCTCCGCCACGAGATGGAGCACCTCTTCGAGGTCGAGCGTCGAGTTGACCGCCGCGGTCGTCTCCGTCAGCAGGCGAAGGTGCCGCTCGCTCGCGTTCACGTGAATATGGTAGGAGGCCGGCCTCGTGTACCACTGGCTCCTTTTCTTCCATCTGGTCGGCGCGTTCGCGCTCGTCGCAGGCGCAGCGGTCGCCGGGACGCTGCAGGTGACGGCTCTGCGCCGCGAGCGGCCGAGCGAGATCCTCGTGCTCCTGCGCGCCACGCGGATCGGCGTCCTGCTCGTCGCGGTCGGCGCGATCTTCACGCTCGGATTCGGGATCGCGCTGGCATCGCACGTGGGTTACGGCTTCGCGCCGGCGTGGATCCAGGCAGCGCTCGGGCTATGGGGCGCGGGCGTCGTCACCGGCGCGATCGGCGGCCGGACCGCGCGCCACGCCCGACACCTCGCGGAGCGGCTCGCCGCGCAGGGCGACGACGTGAGCGAGGAGCTGCGCGCGCTCGTCGGCCATCGCCCGTCGCTCTGGCTCAGCTACGTGAGCAGCATCCTGATCGGGGCGATCATCGTTCTGATGGTGTGGCGACCGACCTAACCCGGGCTGATGCGAGGATTAACAAAGCCTTTACTCCTCCGCCAGGATTTTCCTTGCAGGCCGGGAATAGCGTCAGCGACGTGAGCGCCGTCGCAATCGACCTCCGCCGCACCGCCGGGTACATCGTCGCCGACCGGCAGGGCCGTGTCGTCGGCAAGGTCGAGTGCCCGATGTACGGCACCGCACCGGACGTGCCGGATGCGCTCTCGGTCAAGTCGGGGCTCTTCTCGCGGCGCCGCCGGATGGTGCCGGCGGACACGATCGAGCAGATCGACGGCACGAGCCGCGTGATCGGGCTCCGCGTCGACCGCGAGAGCATCAGAAGCTTCCTGTAGGCGCCGCTCCGCGCCGCCTACTGCTCACTCGCGACCGCTCCGCTCCGGCGCGGCCTGCGGCCGGGCCGTCGCTGTGCTTTGCTCGCTCGTGAGCCGAGGGCCGATCGTGGTCGTGCCGCGCCCGCCGTGTCGGTCGCGGCGACGAAGGCAGCGGAGTCGGCTTTAACGACCACGAGCCGCGTAGAGAGCGACTCGCGGTCGGCCGTCAGTTGGGCTCACCTCCGCAGGTGGTGAGCCACGACGGACTATACGACTCCTACAGCACGGCCAAGTACTTCTTCATCTCCCAATCGGTGAGCTGGACGCGGTACTCGTCCCACTCGCGTCGCTTGAGCTCGACGTAGCGGTCGAAGATGTGCGGGCCGAGCGCCTTGCGCATCAGCTCCGAGCGCGACAGCTCGTCGATCGCCTCGCCGAGCGTCTCCGGCAACGAGGTGATGCCGCGCTCGCGCCGCTGCTCCGGAGTCAGGTGGTACAGGTTCGTCTCCATCGGGTCGGGCAGCTCGTAGCCGTGCTCGATTCCCTCGAGCCCCGCGTGCAGCAGAGATGCGAAGGTCAGGTACGGGTTGCAGGCCGGATCCGGGCAGCGGATCTCGACACGGGTCGCCTGCTCGGAGCCCGGCTTGTAGAGCGGGATGCGGATGAGCGCGGAGCGGTTCCGCTGCGACCACGCGACGTACACCGGTGCCTCGAAGCCCGGCACGAGCCGCTTGTACGAGTTCACCCACTGCGCGAAGACCGCGCAGAGCTCGCGCGCGTGGCGGAGCTGGCCGGCGATGAACGCCTTGCCGACGTCGGAGAGGTGCCACTTGTCGTCGGCGTCGAAGAACATGTTCCGCCCGTCCTTGAAGATCGACTGGTGCGTGTGCATCCCCGAGCCGTTCTCGCCGAAGAGCGGCTTCGGCATGAAGGTCGCGTGGTACCCGTGTTGCTTCGCGACCTCCTTGACGACGTGCCGGTACGTGAGCATGTAGTCGCCCATCTCGAGCGACTTCGAGAAGCGGATGTCGATCTCGTGCTGCGACGGGCCGACCTCGTGGTGGTGGTATTCGACCGGGATCCCCATCGCCTCGAGCGCGCGAATCGTGTCCCGCCGCACGGCGGTCGCGGCGTCGAGCGTCGTCTGCGCGAAGTAGCCGCCCTCGTCGAGCGTCTCCGTTCCCTTCTCGTCCTTGAAGAGGAAGTACTCCGCCTCCGGGCCGACGTTGAACGTGTCGAAGCCCATCGAGCGCAACCGGTCGCGCGCGCGCCGGAGGACGTAGCGCGGGTCGCCGTCGTACGGCCGGCCGTCCGGCGTGACGATGTCGCAGATCATGCGCGCGGTGATGCCGTCCGGAAGCACGCGGAACGTGTCGGGATCCGGGATCGCGACCATGTCGGACTCCTCGATCGCGTTGAAGCCAGTGATCGACGAGCCGTCGAAGCCCATCCCGTCGTCGAGCGCGCCCTCGACCTCGGAGATCGTGATCGAGAAGCTCTTCAAGTGGCCCTCGAGATCGGTGAACCAGAGGAGGACGTCCTCGATTCCGCGCTCCTCGATCGCCTTCAGCACCTCTCTCCGCGCAGCCGGATCCGACGTCGCGCGGTTCCTGCTCTCGACCTGTGCCATCGCTCCTCCTCGCTCGACCGGTCGGAGTCTACGCTCGCCGCGCGGCTACCCTCGACCTGATGGTCGAGCGGTCACTCGCCCGTCTCGCCGGCGTCGCGCTCCGTCGCCGCAAGGCGATCGTCTGCGTCTGGCTCGCGCTTCTCGCCGGCGGGGCGTGGTTCTCGCTGCACCAGTCCGACCATCTCTCGGGCGGCGGCTGGGAGGTGCCGGGCAGCCCGTCGATCCGCGTCGCCGACGCGATCCAGCGCGACTTCCCGAGTGCCACGGCACCCGCCTTCATCGTCTTCGTGCACGGCGGGAACGTCCGGCGGCGGCTCGTGCAGGTGCGCCGGCTGATCGCGCGCCGGCCGGACGTGCACGCGGGACGGCCGGTTCGTCGCGACGGCACGGCGCTCCTGCCGCTCTCCTATTCCGGCCGGTCGTCGAACGCGATCGACGAGGCGACGCGACTCCGCCGCCTGCTCGTCGATCGGACGACGAACGTGGTCGGCGAGCCCGCGATCTGGTCGAACTTCCAGACGGTCTCGAAGCAGCAGCTCGCACGCGGCGAGTCGCTGGGCTTTCCGCTGATCCTGCTGATCCTGCTTGCCGGGTTCGGAACCGTCGTCGCCGCGGTCGCACCGCTCGCGCTCGGCTTCGCGGCGGTGTTTCTGAGCGGCGCCGTCATCTACGCGCTCTCGCGCTCGTTCGAGATCTCGGTCTACGTCACGAACATGGCGTCGATGATCGGAATCGGCGTCGCGGTCGACTATTCGCTCTTCATCGTCAGCCGTTTCCGCCGCGAGCTGCATGAGGGCGCTACACGCGACGACGCGCTCGCCCGCGCGCTCGCGAGCTCCGGCACCGCCGTCGTCTTCAGCGGCGCCGCCGTCGCCGTCTCGCTCGGCGCCCTCTTCGCGATCGACGTGAACGCCCTGCGTTCGATGGCGGTCGGGGCGATCGTCGTCGTGTGCATCTCGATGCTCGCCTCGATCACGCTCCTGCCCGCCCTGCTCGCCGCGGCGGGGGCACGGATCGACCGTCTGCGGCTGCCACTGCCGTGGCGGACGAGCGAGGACGGAAGCGACGCATTCTGGAGCGGCTGGGCGCGACGCGTGATGCGGCGGCCGGCCGCGGGCCTCGCCGCCGGGGCGGCGTTCATGCTCGTGCTCGCGATCCCGCTCGTCTGGATGCAGACGTTCAACCGGGGCCTCGACGAGCTGCCCCGAAACGCGGAGGTGCACGTGGCGACCGACCGCGTGCACGCGCTCTTCGGGCCCGACTTCGACGCGCCCGTGAACGTCCTGACCGCCGATCCCGCCGTCGGAGCGCGCATCGCACGGATCCCGGGCGTGGCGCACGTGCGAGCGCCGGTCCGCAGCACCGACGGCTCGCGCTGGCTCGTCGAAGCGGTGTTGACGGTCTCGCCCGAGTCGAGCGCCGCACGGCGCGTCGTCGCGCGCATCCAGGCGGCGGTGCCGGACGCCGTGATCGGCGGGAGCACGGTCTTCGACCTCGACGTCACGCACGCGATCTTCGGCGGCCTCTGGAAGATGCTGCTCGTCGTGCTCGGCGCGTGCTACGTCGTCCTGCTCCTCCTCCTCCGCAGCGTCCTGCTCCCGCTCAAAGCGGTGCTGATGAACCTGCTCAGCGTCGGCGCCGCGTACGGCGTGCTCGTCGCGGTCTTCCAGTGGGGCTGGCTCGACTGGACCGGCTACCACTCGCCCGGCTACGTCGAGACGGTCGTCCCTGCGCTCGTCCTCGCGGTCACGTTCGGGCTCTCGATGGACTACGAGGTCTTCCTGCTGACGCGGATCCGCGAGCGCTGGCTCGCCCACGGCGACAACGAGCGGGCGGTCGCGGAGGGCCTCACGCGCTCGGCGCGCATCATCACGAGCGCGGCCGGCGTGATGGTCGCCGTCTTCTTCGCCTTCGTCGTCGCCGGCGCGCCGTCGCTCAAGGAACTGGGGACGGGACTCGGCGTCGCGATCTTGCTCGACGCGACGCTCGTGCGACTCCTGATCGTGCCGGCCGCGATGCGGCTGCTCGGGGAATGGAACTGGTGGCTGCCTCGACCCTTGACGCGTTTGCTTCCGGCAGGCGCCCACTAACCTTCGAGCGATGCGGATCCTGGTCACCGGCGGCGCGGGCTTCATCGGCTCGCACTTCGCGAAGCGGCTGCTCGCCGCCGGCGAGGACGTCGTCGTGCTCGACAAGCTCACGTACTCCGGGAATCGTGCGAACCTGCCGGACGACGTCGAGTTCCACGAGGGCGACATCGCGGATCCGGCAGATGTCGCAGCCGCCGCGCGCGGCGCGCACGCGATCGTCAACTTCGCCGCGGAGACGCACGTCGATCGCTCGATCCTCACGGCCGCCGACTTCGGTCGCACCGAGTTCCACGGCACGCAGGTGCTGCTCGAGCACATCCGCGACGCCGGCATCCGCCTCGTGCAGGTCTCGACCGACGAGGTGTACGGCGACCTCGAAGCCGGCGGCTCGTCGAAGGAGACGGACCCCCTGCGGCCGTCGAGCCCCTACAGCGCCGCGAAGGCGGCGGGCGATCTGCTCATCCCCGCCTACGTGCGCACGTTCGGTGTGGATGCCTCGATCACGCGCGGCTCGAACACGTACGGGCCGAACCAATACCCGGAGAAGTTCATCCCGCTCTTCGTCACGAACGCGCTCGAGGGCAAGCCGCTGCCGCTCTACGGGGACGGCGGTCAGATTCGCGACTGGCTCTTCGTCGAAGACCACTGCGCCGGGATCGAGCACGTCCTGCGCGCGGGCGGGCGCGGAGAGATCTACAACATCGGCGGCGGCGACGAGCACGAGAACATCGACGTGGCCCAGCGGCTTCTCGTCCTGCTCGACGCGGACCGCTCGCTGCTGCGTCGCGTCGGCGACCGCGAAGGACACGACCGCCGGTACTCGCTCGACACGAACAAGCTTCGCGCACTCGGCTGGGCGCCGCAGACCACGTTCGCCGACGGGCTCGCGCAGACAGTCGATTGGTACAGCGAAAACCGGGACTGGTGGGAGGAGATCAAGGCGAGGCCCGAGTTCCGCGAGTACTACGCACGCCAGTACGGCACCCGCTTGGCGAACGCCACGTCGGTCTGACGAGACGAGCAGCGGGTCAGGCGCGAACGGCCCGCACCGGAGCGGTCAACCGCCGCCGCCGCAGCGGTGCGCGGCCCTGAGCGCGTCGTGCACCTCGTGGCGATCGGGCTCGATCTGCTTCGCGACGTTCAGGTAGGGCATCGCCTCGCCGCAGCGCCCGAGCGCGATCAGCGTGATGCCGAGGTTGTAGTTCGCGTAGGCCGTCGTCAGGCTCGTGCCGCCTTGCAGATCCTGTACCGCCTGCTGGAGCAGGGGCAGAGCGCCCTGGTAGTTGCCGTTCTGGATGTCCTGCCAGGCCTCGTTGTTCAGCGCGACCGGATCGCCGCCGGCCGGTGCGGTCGTCGGCGGCGACGGTTCCGACTGGACAGTCGTCACGACGGTCTCTCCCGGAGCGGTCGTGACGACCGTCGTGACCGAGACGCTCGCCTTCGCCGGCGGCGGCACGGCGCCGCTCTTGCCGCCGTGCGTGAGCACGGCGGCGGCGATCGCCCCGCCGACACCGGCGGCGATCAGCAACGCGACGAGCGGCAGGAGGGCGCCACGCCGGCGGCGCGTGTACTGCGTCGGCAGCGGCGGGGGCAGCGGACGCGTCACGGCCGTGCGCGGGCGCGGGGGGACGACCACGTCCGTCGCTCCGGCGGCGTTCTCGATCGAGGCGCGCAGCGCGGCCACGAACTCGGCAGCGGTTCGGTACCGCTCGCGCGGATGCTTCGCAAGCGCCCTGGCGAAGACCGGGTCGAGCTCGCAGGGGAGCGTCGGATCCACGTCGCACACAGAAGGGATCTCCGCGGTCACGTGCGCCGCGGCCTCGGCTGCGACGCTGTCCGCCTCGAACGGGCGACGGCCCGTCAGCAGCTCGAACGCGACGACCGCCAGCGAGTAGAGGTCGCTCGCCGGCGACGTCGGCTCGCCCATCGCCTGCTCGGGCGAGAGGTAGGCCGCCGTTCCGAGCACGGTGCCGGTCTGCGTGAGCGAGTCGAGACCGGCGGCGCTCGCGATGCCGAAATCGGCGACGTGCACGCGGCCGTACCGGTCGAGCAGCAGATTGGCCGGCTTGACGTCGCGATGGACGATCCCCTCGCGGTGCGCGGCGTCGAGCGCGGCCGCCGCCTGCTCGAGCCACTCGAGAGCCTGGCGCGGCGACTGCGCGCCTTCGTCGGCCAGCCGCTGCGCGAGCGAGCCGCCGGCGAGGTACTCCATCACGATGAACGGACGCCCGCGGTGCTCGCCGACGTCGTAGATCGTGACGATGCTGGGGTTGCCCGAGAGCCGGGCGACCGCGAGCGCCTCGCGCGTGAAGCGCCCGCGGACGCCGGCATCGCGCGCGTAGCGCTCGTCCAGCACCTTGATCGCCACGGCGCGGCCGAGCGCCGTGTCGGTCGCTCGGTAGATCTCTCCCATCCCGCCGCGTCCGACCGGCTGCGGACCGGCATAGCGATCCGGGAGCAACCCCGTCCCTACGGCCATCAGGCGGCCCTTCCCGTACCCGGCAAGAAATCAACCGGCGACCGCGAAAACACTCTGCTAGCTTGGACTCCCGCCCGCGCCGGTCGTGGAGCAGGACGTCGGCCCCCGAACATGCTGCGTCGCGCCATTCTCGCCTGCTGTACCGTCGCCGCGCTCGCGGCGGGCTCTGCGACGGCGGCCGGGAACACCTCGGCCTGCACGGGGAGCTGCTTCGTCGCTCCGGCCGGGTCGGGGCCGCTCTTCCTCATCTCGGGCCACGGCTTCGGTCACGGCGTCGGCATGAGCCAGTACGGCGCGTACGGCTACGCGCTGCACGGGGCGACCTTCCAGCAGATCCTCGCGCACTACTACCCCGGGACGACGCTGGCGACGGCGCCGGCGACGCCGTTCCGCGTCCTGCTCGCAGACAGGCGGCGCAGGATCGCGCTCTCGTCGGAGGTTCCGTTCAGCGTGAAGGACGGGAGTGGGACGACCGTGAAGCTCGCCGCCGGCTCGGTCTCCGTCGGCCCGAGTCTCGTCGTCGGCGGCAAGACGCTCGCCGCTCCGCTCCTCTTCAGCCCCGGCAAGGGCGCCCAGCTCACGCTCGAGCGGCCCTATCGGGGCAAGATCCTCGTCGACGTCGTCGACGGCAGGCTCCGCGCGATCGACGTCGTCGGACTCGAGCAATATCTCGACGGCGTCGTTCCCGCGGAGATGCCTGCAACGTGGTCGCCGGAGGCGCTGAAGGCGCAGGCCGTCGCGGCGCGATCGTATGCGCTCGCAACGCGGAACGTCGCGGCGCCGTACGACGCCTACGCGGACACGCGCAGCCAGATGTACCTCGGCAGCTCGGCCGAGTCGCCCGCGTCGACCGCGGCCGTGAGCGCGACCAAAGGGCAGGTTCTCCTCTACGACGGCAAGGTCGCGACGACCTACTTCTATTCGACCTCGGGCGGGCGCACCGAGTCGAGCCTCGACTGGAACGGCACGCCCCTTCCGTATCTCGTGTCCGTGCCCGATCCCTACGACACGATCTCGCCGTACCACGACTGGGGACCGCTTCCGTTCACGGCCGCGGCGATCGCGAAGGCCCTGAAGCTGCCCTCGCCGATCCTGGACGCGACGACGGTGCCCGATCAGGCGGGGCGCGTGGCGAGCCTGAACGTCGTCACGCCGCCGGCGACTGTCGCGGTCTCGGCCGCCGCGCTGCGCTCGGCGATCGGGCTCCGCTCGACCTGGTTCTCGATCGGGGTCATCTCGCTGGCGGCGCCCGTCCCGAGCACGCCCGTCGCCTACGGGTCGCCGCTCACGCTGTTCGGCCTCGTCCGCGGGATCGCGGCGACGGTGACGCTCGAGCAGCGGCCGAGCGGCGGCGCCTGGGAGACCGTGGGGCCGGTCGGCGCGGGCACACTGAAGCTCACGCAGCGTCCCACGATCACGACCGACTACCGCCTCGCAACGCCGACGGCCGCCGGGCCGTTCGTGCGCGTGCGCGTTGCCCCGAGCGTCACCCTGACGTCCTTCACGACGTCGGAGGTCGCGGGCGCCGAGCAGCCCGTGCTGATGGGCGCGGCGGTCCAGGTCCAGCAGCAGGGCCCGGACGCAGCGTGGTCGACGGTCGCCTCCGCGCCGGTCGCCGCCGACGGCACCTTCTCGCTTCCGGTCTCGCTCGCGCCGGGCGGGACGTATCGAGTCACCGTCGGGCCGGCAGCGGGCTACGTCGCGGCCACGACCGCGCCGCAGATCGTGGTGCGCTGATGCGCCGGGCACTGCTCGCGGCGGTCGTCGCCGCGCTTGCGATCGCCGCCCCGGCGGCTGCGTTCGCGCCGTCCGATCCGCTCGCGGCGAAACAGTGGTATCTGCAGGACGACCATGCGTTCGACGCGTGGCCGACGCCGCCCACGACGCTCGCGCCGGTCAAGGTCGCGGTCGTCGACTCGGGGCTCGACTGCACGCTTCCCGACTTCCAGGGCCGGATCGCCGACGCGCGCAGCTTCGTCGGCGGCGATCCGTGCACCGACACCGAAGGCCACGGCACCTTCGTGGCCGGGATCATCGCCGCGAACCTCGACACGGAGGGGATCGTCGGGATTGCATACACCTCGCAGCTGCTGATCGCGAAGGTCGTTCGCAGCGACGGCACGATTCCGCTCCAGGCGGAGGCCGACGCGATCCGCTGGGCCGCCGACTCCGGCGCCCGCGTGATCAATCTCAGCCTCGGCGGGGTCCGCGATCCCGTCCATCCGGAGCACGACACGTACTCCCCGCTCGAGGCCGGCGCCGTCGAGTACGCGAATGCGAAAGGCGCGCTCGTCGTGGCCGCGGTCGGAAACGGCGACGAGGCTTTCTCCGAGCCGTGGCCGTACGCGAGCTATCCGGCGGCATTGCCGCACGTGCTCGGCGTGAGCGCGCTGACACGCACCGGCAACGTGCCCGACTACTCGAACCGCGACGCCATCTACAACGACATGTCGGCGCCGGGGTCCGGCATCTTCTCGACGTTGCCGCTCGCGCTGACGGCGAAGAATCCGACGTGCGTCGACCAGGGGTTCTCCGACTGCGGCAGCGACGACTACCGCGACGCGGAGGGAACATCGTTTGCGGCGCCGCAGGTGTCGGCTGCCGCCGCGGTGCTGTTCGCGCTCGACCCGACCTTGACGAACAGCCAGGCGGCCGAGATCCTCGAGCACTCGGCCGACGACGTGAACCCGTCGACCGGTTGCCCGAAGTGCTCCGTCGGCCGCGACGCCTACAGCGGCTGGGGCCGCCTCGACGTGGCGCGGGCGGTCGCGGCGCTTGCACTGCCCCTCCCGGCGCCCGACCGTTACGAGGGCAACGACAACGCCGGCAACGACGCGTACACGGCGTGGGGGAAGGACGTGACCCTGAAGGCGACGCTCGACTACTACGACGACCCCGTGGACGTCTACCGCATCGCGCTCTCGCCGGGCGAGCATCTCGCGGCGAGGGTGGCTCCGTCCTGGCCGGGCGCGCGCGTGACGCTCACGCTCTGGAAGCCCGGAACGACGCGCGTCGACACGGCGCAGTCCCGCTCGCTGCGGGTCGTGCAATCGGCGACGACCGCCGCCGTTCAGCGGATCGCCTTCACGGCGAAGGGACGCGGCTGGTACTACGTCGAAGTGCACGTGACGACGCCGGGTTACGGGCCGTACACGCTGACGCTCGCGAAGACGACCGCGCCGCCGCCGACGGGCAAGTAACAGACTGTTACTTACTCGTTCTCGAGCAGCTCGTCGTCGGGCACGTCGCGGAGGACGCGGGCCGGCGAGCCGACGACCACCGTGCGCGCCGGAACGTCTTTCGTGACGACCGCGCCCGCACCGACGAACGCCTCCTCGCCGATCTCCACGCCGGGGCAGAGGATCGCACCGCCGCCGACGCGCGCGCCGCGCCGGATCGTCGGCCCCTGCATCAGCTCCTTGCGGCGTTCGGTGCGGCCCATGAAGTTGTCGTTCGTCGTGACGACGCACGGCGCGATGAAGACGTCCTCCTCGATCGTCGTGTACGCCGTCACGTAGGCGTCCGCCTGGATCCGCGTGCCGCGGCCGACGATCGTGTCGTTCTCGACCAGCGAGCCGCGGCCGACGACGACGTCGTCGGAGATCGAGACGCGCTCGCGCACGCACGACTGGTCTCCGAGAATGCAGTTCGCGCCGATCGACGAGCCGGCGAAGAGGATCGCACCCGTCGAGACGACGGTGCCTTCGCCGATCCTCGTCGGCGGCAGCGGCTCCCGCTTTGCGGTCGACCGCGCGCCGAGCGTGGGCTGCTTTCCCACGACGGCGTTCTCGAGCACACGCACGCCGTCGCCCAGCACGGTGCCGGGATACACGGTCGCGCTCGGATGAACCTCAGCCGCTGCCATCGCCGAGCGAGTTCGTCAACAGCTCGAGCGCCCGCACGACCTGGAGGCCGTCACGCATCTCGCGACCGTCCCAGCCGTCGGCGACGAGCCCGAGGAAGTGACGGCACTCGAGCTTCAGCGGCTCGTCGTTCGGGATCTTCGGGCTGAAGATGTCGCCCGTGCGCGTGCGCCATTCGCCGTAGGTGCCGAGCGGCTCCTCCGGCGCCTTGTCGTAGACGGTGATCTTCCGCTCGAGCTCCATGTCGTCGAAGACGGCCATCTTGTCGCGGCCGACGACGGTCAGCTTTCGCATCTTGTGCGGGTCGAGCCACGACAGGTGCATGTGCGCGATCTTCCCCGACGGGAACTCGAGATAGCAGAAGACGACGTCCTCGACGCCGGGCGTGAGAAACGCATGCCCCCGGGCGACCGCGGTTGCGGGCTGCTCCTCGACGAGGTAGAGGATCACCGAGAGGTCGTGGACGCCGAGCGACCAGAGCGCGTTCTCGTCCTTGCGGATCTTGCCGAGGTTCTGGCGGTTCCCGTAGACGCACAGGACGTCACCCAGCTCGCCGGAGTCGACGAGCTCCTTCAGCTTGTGCACGCCGGGGTGGTAGAGCAGGAGGTGGCCCGGCATCAGCACGCGGCCCTGCGCCTCCGCGAGCGAGATCAGCTCGGCCATCTCCGCCTCGTGCATCGCCGGCGGCTTCTCGACGAACACGTGCTTGCCCGCTCGGAGCGCACGCTTCGCGAGCGGATAGTGCGTCGGCACCGGCGTCGCGATCACGACGGCGTCGAGCGAGTCGTCCCCGAGCAGGTCGTCGAACTCCGCGGTCACGCGCGCGTTCGGATAGCGCGCGGCGAACTCCGTGCGGAGGTCGTCGGCCGAGTCACACAGCCACGCGAGCTCGGCGAGATCGTCGAAGTTGCGGACGAGGTTCTTGCCCCAGTAACCGAGGCCGACCTGGCCGACCCGCACCCGAGTCACAACTTGAAGACCTTGTCCGACGCGGTGCCCTTCGCGCCGGTGGCGTTCCGGAGATCGACCACGAGCCGCGCGTCCTCGACGAGCCGTGCATAGTCGATCGAGTGGTGGTCGGTGGCGACCACGACGCAGTCGTAGGCACCGGGCTCATACGGAACGGAGCTCATCTGCAGGCCGTGCTCGTCGAAAGACGCGACGTGCGGATCGTGGTAGGAGACGTCCGCGCCTGCGTTTCGGAGCAGCGAGATCAGCTTGAGCGCCGGCGACTCGCGCATGTCCGCGATGTCGGGCTTGTACGCGACGCCGAGCACGAGGATCCTGGACCCCTTCATCGCACGCTGCGAATGGTGATTGAGGGCCTGCGAGACGAGCGAGCGGCAGAAGTACGGCATCGTCTCGTTCACCTTCCCCGCGAGCTCGATGAACTCGGTGTAGAAGCCGAACTCACGCGCTTTCCACGAAAGGTAGAACGGATCGATCGGAATGCAGTGACCGCCGAGACCCGGGCCCGGGCTGAAGCGCATGTACCCGAACGGCTTCGTCGCGGCCGCGTCGACGACCTCCCAGACGTCGATGCCCATCCGGTCGCACAGCTGCGCGAGCTCGTTGACGAGCGCGATGTTGACCGAGCGAAAGATGTTCTCGAGCAGCTTCGTCAGCTCCGCCGCCTCCGGTGTCGACACCTCGACAACGGTGTCGATCGCCCGCCGGTAGATCTCGGCTGCACGCGCCGTCGACTGCGGCGTGATGCCCCCGAGCACCTTGGGCGTCGTCTTCGTCGTCCAGTCCTCGCGGCCGGGGTCGACGCGCTCGGGAGACATCGCGAGGTGGAAGTCGGTGCCGGCCTCGAGCCCCGACCCCCGCTCCAGGATCGGCTGCAGCACCTCGCGGGTCGTGCCCGGCCAGGTCGTCGACTCGAGCACGACCACCTGCCCGGGACGGAGCACCTCGGCGACCCCGCGCGTCGCCCGCTCGACGATCGACAGATCCGGCTCGCGCTGGCGGGAGAGCGGCGTCGGCAGCGCGATCAGGATCGCGTCCGCCTCCGGCAGCTCGGCGTAATCGGTCGTCGCGCGGATCAGGCCGTCACGCACGAGGTGTGCGAGGCGGTCGCCGGGGACGTCCTCGATATGGCTCTCGCCGCGGTTCAGCGCGGCGACGACGTCGGGAACGACGTCGACGAGCAGCACGCGACAGCCGGCCTCCGCGAAGGTCGCCGCCAACGGCACGCCGACATAGCCCGCCCCGATGATCCCCACGTCGTACGACACGGCGGGCAAGACTAGCTGTGGAGAAGCGCCGCAATCCGTTCGGCTGCGTGGCCGTCGCCGTAGAGCGGCGGCGCGTCGGCCGGAAAGCTCGCCCGCGCGAGCGCGTCCGCGAGGGACTCGGGTCGCGCGGGATCGACGAGGGTGTTTGCGCCGGCGCGGACCGTGTCCACCCACTCCGTGTTCGCGCGGAGCGTGACGCACGGGACGCCGAGCCAGTACGCCTCTTTCTGCAACCCGCCCGAGTCGGTTACGACGCGGGCGGCGCCCGAGACGAGCGCGAGCATCTCGAGATAGCCGAGCGGCTCCAGCGGGCGGATGTTCGGCCCGAGCTCGATCCCGTGTCCGTCGAGCACGCTGCGCGTGCGCGGGTGCACGGGAAAGACGAACGTCCACGGGGCTTCGCCCAGCGCAGCGACGATGCGGCGCAGCCGCTCGGGCTCTGTGTTGGCCGCGCGATGCAACGTGAGCGCCGCGTAGTCACCGGCGAGGGCGAAGCCGGCCCGGCGGCGCGCAATCGGCAGGAAGATTCGAGCCGCGTCGGCCATCACGTCGCCGACCACCTCGCGCCGGCCGCGGACGCCCTCGCGCGCGAGCTGCGCGTCGGAGCGCTCGTCCGGGCAGAGCAGGAGAGCCGCGAGGCGGTCGACTTCGATCCGGTTGCGCTCCTCCGGCATCGAGAGGTCGAACGAGCGCAGTCCTGCTTCGACGTGCGCGACCGGGACGCCGTCGGCCGCCTCGGCCCCAGCGAGCGTGGAGCTCGTGTCGCCGTAGACGAGCACCCAGGCGGGCTGCTCGCGCTCGACCACCGCGCGGATCGCCGGCACCATCGCCGACGGATCGGCGGTTCGCAGATCGAGCTCGTAGCGCGGCGACGGCAGCCGAAGCTCCTCGAAGAAGATCGCCGACATCTCCGGATCCCAGTGCTGGCCGGTGTGAACGACGACCTCTTCGAGACCTGCGTCGCGAAGCGCAACAGAGAGCGGACCGGACTTGATGAACTGCGGCCGGTTGCCGACGACCGAGAGGATCTTCACGGCGACCGAGGCTACAATGGCTCCCCTCTGCGGGCCGTTAGCTCAATTGGCAGAGCAGGGGACTCTTAATCCCAAGGTTGGAGGTTCGATTCCTCCACGGCCCACTGTTCTCGCTCCGGCCACCGCTTCGCTTTCCCGACCGGAGATCGGGGGTCCCCGCGGCGGCGAAGCCGCCGCTCCGACCACATGATCGCCGACGTCCGCTCCTTTCAAAGTCTCTCGGCCTGGGGCAGACTGTGTGGAGTCGAGCAGGCGGGGGGTGAGGTGAGCTGAGCGACACCGAGTTCGTCGCACACGGGGTCGCCGGGACGGCGGCGCTCGACCTCGCCGCGATCCAGGAGCTCGTGCTGCAACGGTCGAACGACCTGATCGCGGTCACGGACGCGGAGGGGCGGATCGTGTACGCGTCGGCGGCCTGGCAGACGCTGCTCGGGTGGGATCCCCTCGCACTGGTCGGACGGCACATCCTCGAGTTCATCCATCCGGACGATGTCGCCGCAGGCGCCGCCGGAATGCCGGACGACGGTGCACGCGACTCCGTCCCCTCGGTCACCTCCCGTCATCTCGCCGCCGACGGCAGCTGGGTCGCCTTCGACGCGTCGCGTACCCCGCTCTACGACGGCAACGGCGAGGTCGCCTACGTGCTCGGGATCGCGCGCAACGTCAGCGAGCGCGAAGAGCTCCGGAGCCGGATCGCGGAGGTGAACGCGCTCTACCGTGTGGCAGACGCGATCGCGCAGGCGACGACGCTCGACGAGCTGCTCGACGAGGCGGTCGACGCGCTGATCGCGGCGACCGGCATCGATCGTGCGTCGGCACTCCTCTTCGACGACGAAGGCGTCATGCGCTTCCACGCGTGGCACCGTCTCTCCGACGAGTACCGCGCGGCGACGGAGGGGCACTCGCCCTGGACGCGGGAGACGACGGACCCCGAGCCCGTGCTCGTCGCCGACGTCGGCGCGGCCGGGTTCGAGGCGTGGCTCGAGCGAGCCGTTCGGCAGGAGGGGATCGCCTCGCTGGCCTTCGTTCCCCTCCTCCACGGCGACACGCTGCTCGGGAAGTTCATGCTGTACCGCGACGAGCCGCACGAATGGACCGAGCGTGAGATCCGGCTCGCGCGCACGATCGCGAACCATCTCGGCTCCGCCACCGTCCGCACACGCGCGAGACGCGCGCTGCGCGAGTCGCGCGAGCAGCTCGAGACGATCCTGGGGACGGTCGACGAGGGGATCGTCGTGCAGACGGCGAGCGGAGAGCTCGTCTATGCGAACGACGCGGCGACCCGGATCATCGGCTTCCCGTCCAGCGCCGAGCTGCTCGCAAGCGACCGAGGGTCGACGCTCGAGCGCTTCGAGCTGCTCGACGAGCACGGTAAGCCACTGGCCGCCGACGACCTTCCCGGCCGCCGCGCGCTGCGCGGCGAGTCGGCCGAGTGCACGATCCGCTATCGCGTGCGCGCCACCGGTGAGGAGCGGTGGTCGATCGTCCGCGCGAATCCCGTGTACGACGACGAAGGCAACGTGACGATGTCCGTCAGCGTCATCCACGACGTGACGGCGTCGCGCGCGAGCGCCGAGCGAATGGGTGTCCTCACGCGTGCGAGCGAGCTCTTGAACGAGACGCTGCTCGTCGAGCAGACGCTCGGAACGCTTGCCGACCTCGCCGTGCCCGCGTTCGCAGGCCACGTCACCGTCGACCTCTTCCAGAACGGCGCCCTGCACTGCGTCGGCGCACGGCATCTCGACCCGCAGAAGACGCAGCTGATGCGCGAGCTGCGGGAGCGCTATCCGCCGACGGTCGAGGCGCATCCGGTCCAGCGGGCGCTGCGCACCGCGGAACCGCAGTTCATCCCGGACGTCCAAGCCGAAGCGAAGTCGATGGCGCACGACGACGCGCACGCGGCTGCGATCCGCGAGCTCGGCAACACGTCGGGAATCGTCGTCCCGCTCGTCGCCCGCGGCCGGACCTTCGGTGCGATCACCTTCGGGCGGGTGCCGCCCCAGGTCGCCTTCACGGAGTCGGACTTCGAGCTCGCGATCGAACTCGGACGGCGCGCGTCCGCAGCGCTCGACAACGCGCTCCTCTACCAGCAGGTCGAGGCCCGGGCCCACGCTGCGGACGCGCTCGAGTTCGTGGACGACGGCGTGTTCCTCGTCGACGGCGACGGCGTGATCCGCCTGTGGAACGCGGCCGCGGCGAAGACGTTCCGGGTCGACGCCTCGACGGCGCTCGGCCGGCGTGCTGCGGATGCCATCCGCGACTGGCCGGCGCTGTCGACGCGCGTCACGCCGGCCACGGAGCCGACCGCCGGCGCGGGTACGACGGAGACGCTGCCGGTCGAGGTCCGCGGCCGCGAGCGGTGGCTCTCGATCTCCGCGGTCGCGTTCCCGCGCGGGACGGTCTACGCGTTCCGCGACCTGACCGAGGAGCGGGCGGTCGAGCAGCTGAAGAGCGACTTCGTATCGACCGTCTCGCACGAGCTGCGTACGCCGCTCGCTGCGATCTACGGCGCGGCGCTGACCCTGCAGCGGGACGACGTGCGCCTCGAGGAGTCGCAGCGCTCGGGACTGCTCGACGTCATCTCCGGCGAGGCCGACCGTCTCGCCCGGATCGTCAACGACATCCTCTGGGCGAGCCGTCTCGACTCCGGACAGATGGGCGTCGCGATCGAAAGCTGCGACGCGGCGCGGCTCGCCCGCCAGGTCGTCGCCGCGCTCGGACACCACACGCCGTCGGCGGTGCGCCTCGTGATCGACACGGCCGAGCACCTCCCGCCGGTTGCCGCCGATCCGGACAAGCTCCGCCAGGTGCTGACGAACCTCGTCGACAACGCGGTCAAGTACTCGCCGGACGGCGGAACGGTCACCCTGAGCGTGACGGCGACCGGAAACCGAATCCGCTTCCGCGTCGACGACGAGGGCCTCGGCGTCCCGCCCGCGGAGCAGGGCCGGATCTTCGAGAAGTTCTTCCGTCTAGACCCGCAGCTGACGCGCGGCGTCGGCGGGACGGGGCTCGGGCTGTACATCTGCCGCGAGCTCGTCCAGCGGATGCACGGTCGCATCTGGGTCTCCTCGGACGGCCGGCGCGGCTCGACGTTCACCGTCGAGCTGCCCGCCGCCGGCTAGCTTGTTCTTCCTGCAACGCAAAGGGCGGCCTCGTGAGCCGCCCCTTGCGCATGCTTCGCTGCCGACTTAGTACGGCGGCGGGCCCGCGGGACCCTCGTCGACGTAGGTCGTGCGCCGGCGGCCGCTCCAGTAGCCGGGGCCCGCCCACGACGACCAGAAGATCATCGAGAGCACGATGCCGATGATGCCGACGATCAGCAGGATCCAGCCGATCGTGTGGATGTTCACGCCCGAGACCGTGTCCGTCACCGCGAACGCGAGGACGGCGCCGATGGCCGCGAGGAAGATGCCAACTCCCAGACCCATAGTGTTCGTCTCCCTTCTTCGCTGTCTTCGTCCATGGAGCGAGGGGTGCTCGGAGATAACGGAGAAGGGGGCGCTGGAGTTTCGGTCTGGCCCGGCTCCCCGCCTGCGTTTCGACTAGGCTCACGCAGCGATGCGCCGGGGTTCCATCGTCTCGCTCGTCGGGCTCGGCCTCCTGGCGGGCGGAATCGCCGCCGCCGTCGCGGTCTTGCTGCCCTGGCTGCCGCCCGTCGCCTCGAAGGAGCGCGCGCGGATCGACGACGTCTTCTGGATGGTCGTGATCATCTGCATCGTCATCTTCGCGATCGTCGCGGCGGTGCTGCTCTACTCGGTCGTCGCGTTCCGCGCCGCCCCGGACGACGAATCGGACGGACCGCCGACTCACGGCCATACGAAGCTCGAGATCGTCTGGACGCTGATCCCGACGCTGCTCGTGACGGCCATCGGGATCTACAGCGCGATCGTGCTCGGAGAGAACGACAATCCCGGCAAGGACCCGTTCGTCGTCGACGTGACCGCGCAGCAGTTCGCGTGGAGCTTCACCTATCCCGAGGCCCACAACCTGACGACGGGCGTCCTCCGGCTGCCGCTCGGACGCTCGGTCGAGCTGCACCTGAAGGCGCTCGACGTGATCCACTCGTTCTGGGTGCCGGAGTTCGGGCAGAAGCAGGACACCGTGCCCGGCCTCGCGACGCACCTGCACATCACGCCGACGAAGGTCGGCACCTTCGACGTCATCTGCACCGAGCTCTGCGGACTCGGCCACGCGACCATGCGGAGCACGGCGATCGTGATGCCCGCGAAAGCGTTCGACGCCTGGCTGAGGAGCCAGACGAAAGCGACCACGTCGCCGAGCGCAGCCGTGAGCGGCGCGGCGGTCTTCAAGAACAACCCGTGCGGCGGCTGCCACACGCTCACGGCCGCGGGCACGACGGGGAAGGTCGGCCCGGATCTCGACAAGCTGCCGCAATGGGCGGCGCAGGCGCACCAGCCGCTCGCCTCGTTCATCCGGACGTCGATCGTCGACCCGAACGCCTACGTCCAGCCGGGGTTCCCGAAGGGCGTCATGCCGCCGTTCTCGAGCTTGCCGAAGCCGCAGCTCGACGCGCTCGTCCAGTATCTGATCCAGTCCAGCAAGAAGGGGTGAAACGACCGTGACCGCGACGACTGCCGACCACCACTCGCACGCCGCCCCGCCGGCATCACCGCGCGGCCGCGCACGCCGGCTGCTGCTCGGCGCGGGGTGGATCCGGGCGGCCTGGATGACATGCCTGTTCTTCGGCATCGGCCTCGGGATCACGCTCGTCTTCCGCTGGTGGGGAAGCTGGCAGCCGCTCTGGGACTGGCAGCCGCTGATCCTCGTCTCCGCGCTCGTCTCGGCGCCGGTCGGATTCCTGGCCGGCCTCGGAGCGTTCGACTACTGGGCGTACTACGCGCTCGGGAAGCCGACGCGGCCCGAGGATCACTCCGGCCACGGCGCGCGCTCGTGGAAGGACTACTTCCGCGTCAACACGGACCACAAGGTGATCGGCGTCCAGTACCTGACGACGACGATCATCTTCTTCTTCATCGGCGGTCTGCTCGCGCTGCTCGTGCGCGCCGAGCTCGCGCGGCCGGGAATGCAGTTCGTCGACACGCAGACCTTCAACGGGCTCTTCTCCGTGCACGCGTCGCTGATGATCTTCCTGTTCGTGATCCCGGCGTTCGCCGGGCTCGCGAACTTCGCCGTGCCGCTGATGCTCGGCGCCGGCGACATGGCGTTCCCGCGCCTGAACGCGCTCTCGTTCTGGCTGCTGCCGATCGCCGGGCTGATGATGGTGATGTCCTTCGTCGTGCCCGGCGGTGCCTTCGCGTGCGGCTGGACGGGCTACGTGCCGCTCTGCTCGACGCACCAGCCGATGGGCGCGATCTTCTTCAACCAGGGCGTGCAGTGGGCGGGGGCGTCGTCGATCATGACCGCGCTCAACTTCCTGGTCACGATCATCACGATGCGCGCACCCGGCATGACGTTCTGGCGCATGCCGCTGCTCGTCTGGGCGAACTTCACGACGTCGCTGCTCGTGGTGATCGCGACGCCGTTCATCGCGGGCTCGCAGTTCTTCTCGATGTTCGACCACGTGATGCACACCGCGTTCTTCGAGCCCGGCCACGGCGGCTACGCGCTCGGGTACCAGCACATCTTCTGGTTCTACTCGCACCCGGCCGTTTACATCATGATGCTGCCCGGCTTCGGGATCATGAGCGAAGTCATCTCGGTGTTCAGCCGCAAGCCGATCTTCGGCTACCGGCTGATGGCGCTCTCGCTGATGGCGATCGTCGTGCTCGGCTTCTCGGTCTGGGCGCACCACATGTTCGTCTCCGGCATGGCGTCGTGGCTGCGCGTGCCGATGATGATCACGACGCTGCTGATCGCGGTGCCGACCGGCATCAAGATCTTCAGCTGGCTGGCGACGATCTGGAACGGCAAGCTGCACTTCAACACGCCGTTCCTCTTCGCGCTCGGCTTTCTGTCGATGTTCGTGATCGGCGGGCTCTCGGGGGTGATGCTCGGCGCCGTGCCGATCGACATCCACGTGAGCGACACGTACTTCATCGTCGCGCACATCCACTACGTGCTCTTCGGCGGCTCCGTCTTCACGATCTTCGCGGGGATCTACTACTGGTTCCCGAAGATGACCGGCCGCATGTACGACGAGCGCCTCGGGAAGCTGCACTTCTGGCTGACGTTCGTCGCCTTCAACTGCACGTTCTTCCCGATGCACCTGATCGGCGTCGAGGGCATGCCGCGCCGCGTCGCCGACTACCTGCCGAAGTTCGCGGGGATCAACATGTTCATCTCCCTCGCGTCGTTCGGCCTCGGCGCGTCCTCCCTGATCTTCCTCTACAACATGATCACGAGCTGGCGCCGCGGCGCGATCGCCCCGGCCAACCCGTGGCGCGCGCTGACGCTCGAGTGGCAGGTGAGCTCGCCGCCGCCGATCTTCAACTTCCCGGAGATCCCGCAGGTCGTGGGCTCGCCGTACGAGTACGGCGTGCCCGGCGCGGTGCACGCGATCATGGCGCCCTCGCGCGCGCACGAGACGGCCGAGGTTCCCGCCACATGAAGGAAATCGTCGTGATCGCGAACGAGACGGTCGCCTCGAAGGCGCTCGTCGACGTCCTCGAGCACAAGGGCGCGTCCGACGAGCTCGCGATCACCGTCGTCGCCCCCGTCAACCAGCCGAAGCAGGGCTACGTGGTCTACTACGACACGCGCCGCGCGGCCGCACGCCGCCGGCTCGACAAGACGCTCGACCTCCTGCACGCGCACGGCATCCACGCAAACGGCGTCGTCGTCGAGACCGATCCGGTGTCCGCGCTCCGCGATGCGATCGACCAGCTCGAGCCGGACGAGATCGTCGTCTCGACGCACCCGCAGCAGAAGTCGGGCTGGCTTCGGCGGAACCTCGTCGACCAGATGCGGCGTGTCGCCGGCGAGCTTCCGTTCGAGCACGTCGTCGTCGATCTCGCCGCCGAGACCGGTCAGGCGAACGTGCTCGTCGTCGCGAACCAGACCGTGCTCGACGAGGAGTTGCTCGACAGGGTCCGCGAGCGCGCGAAGCAGGGGCCCGCCAGCTTCCTGATCCTCTCGCCGCAGGGTGACAGCGAGGGCAGCTACGAGGCGGCGGAGAAGCGGTTGCTGCGGGCCGTGACGCTCCTGCGCGGCGAAGGGCTCGACATCCACGGCCAGATCTCGCATCCGGATCCGTACTCCGCGGTCATGCAGACGATCGAGGACGAACGCGTGGACGAGATCATCGTCTCGACACTGCCGAACGCGAAATCCGGCTGGATGCGGCGCGACGTGATCGGCCGGCTCGAGGCGAGCACGAAGCTGCCGATCGCGCACGTCGAGAGCGAGCCGCCGGTCGAGGCGAAGCTCTGATGGCGAGCTACGCGGAGCCGGTCGAGCACCACGCGGAAGAGCATCCGCCCGAGCCGCACTACTCGTCGCGGATCTCCCCGAGCGTGCTCGGGATGTTCCTCTTCATCGCGTCCGAGATCATGCTGTTCGGCGCGTTCTTCACGGCGTACTTCTTCGTCCGCATCGTCAACGGCACGCCGTGGCCGACGCCGCCGTACCACCTGCCGGTGTACGTCGCGTTCATCAACACGTGCATCCTCGTGACCTCGTCCGGCACGGTGCACTGGGCGCTGCAGTCGGTCAAGCGCGGCAACGTCTTCGGCATGCGCGCGGGCCTGCTGTTGACGTTCCTGATGGGCCTCACGTTCCTGATCACACAGGGCGTCGAGTACTCACGGGTGGGCTTCAACACCTCGGACGGCGCGTTCGCGACGATCTTCTTCTGCCTCACCGGGCTGCACGGCGCGCACGTCTTCGTCGGCCTTACGATCCTCGCGTTCATGACGACCCGGGCGTTCCGCGGGCACTTCTCGCCCGAGGACCATCGCGGCGTCGAGATCGGCGGGATCTACTGGCACTTCGTCGACGTGATGTGGATCGTCGTCTTCACGACCGTGTACGTCCTCTAGGCACTCTTGGCGCGGATGCGGAACCCGCTGCGGAGCGAGGGCGAGGCCTTCCGGTTCCTCGTCGCCGTGATCATCGGCGCGCTCGTGATCGTCGGCGCGGCGTACCTGAACACGTGGCTCGGCGTCGCGGCGGCCGTCCTCGCGGTCGCGGGAATCGTCTGGTGGCTGATGCAGGAGCCGATTCCGGGCGCCGCCGAGCCCGCGCCGAAGCTGACCTCGTCGACGCCCGGCCGGCTCCATCGCGTGCTGCTCGTCGCGCCGCCCGGCACGACGTCCGTGCCGTCCCCGGACGGAGCCACCGACGTCGTCGTGCTCGTCCCGGCGCTCGCGTCGACGCTCGAAGCGGTCACCGGCGCGGTCGACGACCGGCGGGCCGACGCCGAGCAGACGGCGTCACGTCTTGCGGCACAGCTCCCGAACGCGCGCGGCGAGGTCGGCGCCGACGATCCCGCGCTCGCCGTCGAGGACGCGCTCCGCACGTTCGGCGCGGACGAGATCGTCGTCGTGGGCGACGACGCGATCGTCTCGGCGATCCGCGACCGCGTGACGATCCCCGTCTCCCGGGCGTAGCCGAAACCGCCTTTGTAACAGACTGTTACTAGGCGTCGGCGGCGATCAGGGCGGCGCGTCGCCGAAGACCGCGCGCACGAGCTGGTCGAACGCGATCATGTACCCGCCGCGGACGCTCGCATTCCAGATCTCGCGCAGCTCGCTCGGCCCGCGGGCGCGGCGCAGCGAGCGCGTCAGGTGGACGAGCTCCCGAACGCACTCGTAGCTCGGCCGAGTCAGCCCCTTCGTCTCGGCGAACGCGCCGAGCTCGCGGTTCAGCTCCGCGATCGGCCGCCTGCCGTCGTCGATCCGGGCGAGCCGCCGGACGAGACTCGGATGAATGCGCGGCGCAGCAGCGACCACTTCCGCACGCTCGCACGCAAACGGTCACGCCTTTGCGCCAAGTAACAGACTGTTACTTGCCCTGTTCGCGGGCTCCGCCGGGCCGACGCGCGCGGGCTACTTGCCGGCCGACGAGGAGACGAACTTGGCGACCGCGGTGATCTGCGCGGCGCTCAGCTTGCCCTTGAACGCGGGCATCACGCCGCCGCCAACCGTGACCTGGTGCTGGACGATCGCCTGCGAGGGCTTCAGCTGGTCGAGATTCGGGCCGATCGTGCCGTGCGTGCCGGCGGCGGCGAGCGTGTGGCAGCTCGAACATTCCGCCTGGAAGATCGTCTTGCCGTCCGTGCCGAGCTGCGACGGCGGCTTCGCGTTCGAGGTTCCGGTTCCGGCGACGGCAGCGACGAACGCAGCCACGTCCTGCGCGTCTTGCCCCTTGACGATGTTGCGCGGCATCGGCGCGGCCGCGATGCGGATCTGGTCGAGGACGACGTTCTGGATCGTCGACTGCTTGAAGCCCTGCTGGCGATCCGAGCGGAACGCGTCGTCGAGATTCGGGCCGACGTTGCCGTTCGTGCCGGCGGCGGCGAGCGTGTGGCAGCCGCCGCAGTTCGAGACGAAGAGCTTCTGCCCCGCCTGCTGGTCCGCGTGCGGGTTCGCGATTCCGCCCGTGCCGCAGCCGGCCAGCACGAACGCGAGGGCGAGAAACGAGACGCTGCGCCTCAAGCCGGGGGCGCGCTACCCGTCGTTCCCAGCCTCGACACCGCCTCGTCGCGCGTCGGGTAGATCGTGAAGACACGGTCGAGGCCCGTGATCTCGAAGATCTTCGTGATGTTCCGGTCGCTGCAGACGAGCGAGAGCTGGCCGTCGTTCGAGCGGAGCCGCTTGACCCCGCCCACGAGCACCCCCAGGGTCGTCGAGTCGATGAACGTCGTGTCCGTGAAGTCGACGACCACCTCCTTGCCGCCCTGCCCGATCACCTCGAGCAGCTGCTGCTTGAACTCCGGCGCCGTGTACAGATCGACCTCGCCGGCGAGCGAGATGACGTAGGAGTCGCCGCTCAGCTGTTCGGTCTTGATGTCGAAGTTCATGCGTCCCCCCGGAATCGGTGTCGGTTCCGGGCGGGATACTACTTTTTCTTCTTCGGAGCAGGCGCTGGAGCCGGGGACAGCTGCTTGATCAACTGCTTCAGCTGCGCCGCGGTCGCCGAATCGGGATTCAGCGTCACGTAGTGCTTGTATGCCGTGATCGCCGTCGTCGTGTCGCCGGTGACCTGTGCCGCCTGCTGCGCCGCCTGGCCGAGCTGCAGCCACGCGCTCGAGTTCTTCGGCTGGAGGCTCGCCGCCCGCTGATACGACGAGATCGCGCTCTGGTACGCGCCCTGCGTCTGCTGCTGCAGCGTCTGCACCTGCGTGTCCGCCTGCGACGCAGCCGCCTGCTCGAGCTGGTTCGAGCCGAGCGCGGTGCCGAGCTTGCCCGTCGGCAGGAACGGCTGGGACGGTGCCGCGAGCTGGCTCGCCTGGTACGCGTCCGCGGCAGCCGTCTGGTAGCTCTGAGCCTGGCTCAGCTGCAACCCTGCGAGCTCGGTCCACGCGCTCACGTCCTTGCGCTTGATGTTCGTGTACTGCTCGAGCGCCGTGATCGCGTCCGCCGTGTCGCTCTTCCCCTCGTACGCGGTCGCGAGCTCCCGGTAGCCCTTCGGATCGCTCGGGTGCTTGGCGATGTAGCGCTGCGCGCTCGAGACCGACGTTCCGCTGTGATGGAAGATGTTCAGCCCGTTGAAGAGCTGGTCGAGGCCGCCGTTCGTGCCGGAGCCGACGCCGAGGAAGGCGAAGGTGGCGGCGAAGAGCACGGCGAGGATGACGTACACCGGCTTCGCGCTCCGGCGCATGCGGACGAAGAAGAGCTGCTGGTTCGGATTGCCGCCGCCCGCGTGCCGCCGTCGTCCACCGCGCGCGCGGCCGCGCTGGGGCGCGACTGCCGCCTTCTTCTCCTGCTGCCGGGCCTTGACCGCTGCGCGCGCCATCGGCGGATCAGAGTAGCGCTTCGCGAGGCGCCGGCTGGCGCCGCTCCACGAGCACGGCGAGCCAGATCGAGCCCTCGAAGAGAGCCCACATCGGCAGCAGCTCGAGCAGCGTCGTGTAGAGGTCGGGACCCGGCAGGCCGAGCGCGACGACGGCGACGATGAAGTAGCCGATGCGTCGGTTGCGGCGGAGCCCGGCGGAGCTCAGCACGCCGAGCGTCACGAGCCCGAGCACGACGAGCGGCAGCTCGAAGACGAGCGTCATCCCGAGCATGATCGTGACGACGAAGGAGTAGTACGACTTCGCCTGGATCAGGTGGACGAAGTGCCGGCTGTCGAAGTTCGTCAGCCAGTGCACCGCGCGCGGGAGCACGATGCCGTAGGCGAACGCGACGCCGCATGCGCCGAGCCCCGTCGCAGCGGCCACGAGCGCCAGCACTTTCCGCTCGACGTTCGGTGCGACGGCGGGCGCGAAGAACGCCCAGAGCTGCCAGAGCGTGACCGGAAGCGAGAGCACGAGCCCGGCGTAGACGCACACGGTCAGCGTGACCGTGAACGGCTCGGCGACGCCCAGCGCGGCGAGCTTCTTGTGGCCGGAGGGAAGCGGCCCGTTCAGCCAGTCGAGCAGCCGGTTGTGGAAGACGAACGCGACGATCGTCGCGAGCGCGAGCGCCCCGAGGATGACGAAGATGCGCGACCGCAGCTCTTCGAGATGCTCGACGAGCGTCGCCTCCTCGCCGTAGCCGAGGCGGCGGGGAAGCCTCCGCATGCGGGACCTAGACGGTCTCGCGCTCGCTCTGCGTCGCCGTCACGGTCGTCGTCTCGGGCGGCGGCAGCTGCGCGGGCGTCTCGGGCGCGTGGTTGCCCGTGACCGAGTCCTTGAACTCGCGCATGCCGGTGCCGAGCGAGCGACCGATCTCCGGCAGCCGCTTCGCGCCGAAGAGCAGAAGCGCGATGAGGAGCAGCAGGATGATGTGGGTGGGGCTTGTCCAGCCGGTCATGTGCGCCGAGAGTAGCACCGTTTCGGGGCGGCGTCCGCCGGACATCCTGGGAGTCGTGGGGGTCAAGAAGCCGCTTTCCGAGCAGGTGGTCGTCGTCACCGGCGCATCGAGCGGGCTCGGCCGGGCAATCGCGCGCGGCGCGGCGGCGCGCGGCGCCAAGCTCGTCGTGACGGCGCGCGGTCGGGACGGCCTCGAGGCGTGCGTCCGCGAGGCGGAGGCGTTCGGGACGGAGGCGATCGCGGTGCCCGCCGATTGCGCGGTCCAGGACGAGGTCGGCCGCGTGGTCGAGGAGGCGGTCGATCGCTTCGGCCGCATCGACACCTACGTCGCGAACGCGATCGTGACCGTCTACGCCGAGACGTATCGCTACGAGGCGGACGAGCTCCGCAGGGTGATGGACGTCAACTTCTTCGGGCAGGTGTACGGCTACTGGGCGGTGCTGCCGCACCTGCGCGAGTCGCGGGGAACGTTCCTCTCGGTGCAATCGGCGCTCGCATACCGCGGAATCCCGCTCCAGGGCGCCTACTGCGCGTCGAAGGCGGCGCTCCGCAACTTCTTCGAGTCGGCGCGTGTCGAGCTCGAGAAGGAGCGCTGCGGCGTCGCGATCTCCGTCGTGCACCCGGCGGCGATCAACACGCCGCAGTTCGACCGCGACCGCCAGAAGCTCGGCAAGCAGCCGCAGCCCGTGCCGCCCATCTACCAACCCGAGCCGTTCGCGGAGGCGGTGCTCCACTGCTGCGAGCAGCCGATCCGCGAGCTGCCGATCGGCTGGGGTGCGCAGAAGCTGATGTGGGGCCAGAAGCTCTCGCCGCGCGCGGGCGACCTGATGCTCCTGCGCATCGGCTGGAAGAATCAGCACACGGACGAGGACAAGCCGGTCGACTCGCCGGACAACCTGTTCTCGCCGTTGCCCGGAGACCCGGGCGCGCACGGGCGCTTCGACGCACGCTCGCGGCGGACGACGCTCTGGACCTCCCTCCGGCTCCGGCGCCGGCTCGTCGGAACGGCGCTCGCGGCGGTGGCCGCCGCAGGATCCGTTGAGATCGCCGCGCACCGGAATCGGCGCCCGCGGCTGCTCCGCTAGACTTGGCCCCGGTTTGTGCGGGGCAAAAGCCCCGCTTTTTCCGAGAGAAGAGGACATCTTTGTGGGACTGCTGAGGCTCGAGAATCTCCACGTCGCGCTCGAGGACGGAACGGAGATCGTGAAGGGCGTCGACCTCGAGGTCGGCGTCGACGAGGTGCACGCGATCATGGGCCCGAACGGCTCCGGGAAGTCGACCCTCTCCTACGCGATCATGGGCCACCCGGCCTATGAGATCACCGAGGGAAAGATCCTCTTCGGCGACGAGGACGTGACCGAGCTGGCGGCGGACGAGCGCGCGCAGCGCGGGCTTTTTCTCGCCTTCCAGTACCCACACGCGATTCCGGGCGTGACGGTGACGAGCTTCCTGCGCAGCGCGATCAACGCGGTCCGCAAGGCCCGGAACGGCGGGGTCGAGAACCCGATCGCGATCCCCGAGTTCCGCAAGGAGCTGCTGGCGCAGATGGACCGGCTGAAGGTGAGCCGCGAGCTCGCGTCCCGCTACCTGAACGACGGCTTCTCGGGCGGCGAGAAGAAGCGTGTCGAGATCCTGCAGATGGCGATGCTGAAGCCGCGGATCGCGGTGCTCGACGAGACCGACTCCGGCCTCGACATCGACGCGCTCCGCGTCGTCGCGAACGGCGTGAACGAGCTCGTCGGGCCGGAGATGGGCGCGCTCGTGATCACCCACTACCAGCGGATCCTCAACTACGTGAAGCCCGACCACGTGCACGTCTTCGTCGACGGCCGGATCGTCGCCTCCGGCGGCGCGGAGCTGGCGGAGCAGCTCGAGGCAGAGGGCTACGATCCGTTCATTCCCGCAGGAGCTGAGGCATAGTGGCGCAAACCGAGACCGAGATCGTTCAGGGGATCGGCTCCGACTACGCGATCAAGTACGGGTTCTCGGTCCCCGAGGACTATTTCTTCAAGTCGGGCCGCGGCCTCTCGCACGAGCTCGTCGACGCGATCTCCTCGCACAAGGACGAGCCGGACTGGATGCGGAAGTTCCGCCACCGCTCGCTCGACTACTTCCTGGCGCGACCGCTGCCGCAGTGGGGCGGAAACCTGGCGGAGATCGACTTCGCCAACATCTACTACTACATCAAGCCGACCGAGAAGCAGGCGGAGTCGTGGGACGACCTGCCGGCCGACATCAAGGACACGTGGGACAAGCTCGGCATCCCCGAGGCGGAGAAGAAGTACCTGGCGGGGGTCGGCGCGCAGTACGAGAGCGAGGTCGTCTACCACAAGCTGCAGGAGGATCTGGCGGCGAAGGGCGTGATCTTCCTCGACACCGACACGGCGCTGCGCG